>Ga0182030_10019141_pt1 | contig 13065 bp, 15 predicted proteins | sample 812S3MmetaG_FD_121299 | JGI IMG/M metagenome (GOLD analysis project Ga0182030, IMG submission 121299) | Permafrost microbial communities from Stordalen Mire, Sweden - 812S3M metaG (Illumina Assembly) | ecosystem: Environmental > Terrestrial > Soil > Wetlands > Permafrost | place: Sweden... | reverse complement strand
TCAAAGTCTCGCTTCCTTGCAAGTAGATTGTAGTCAGACGGATTTTCGCTCTTCGTTTCGATAACTCCTATCCAGTCAATAGGTTACCGTCGAAATTAGCTCTTTATCGGAACCTAAGATCCGCCCGATCTGCCGGAGCGCTCCGCCACGTTAGTGATTAGGGTTAACCCTTCAGGAGGGAAAGCACTGCCTGAGGAGCGGAATTGGCCTGGGCCATGGCAGCGATGGAGGCTTGCTGTAGGGTCTGGGCCTTGGTCAGGTTGGCCGCTTGCTGCGCCACATCGGCATCGCGGATCTGCGATTCCGCCGCGGAGAAGTTGGTGATTTGCGAGGTCGCCAGGTTGATGGCGTAGTTCAACTGATTCTCGCCCTTGCCGATGGCGGCCTGAGCGCTTCCCAGCGCCGCCACCGCGGCCGAGACGGCGGACACGGCTGTGGTAGCACCGGCCAAAGTGCTGATATCGGCGGTACTGCCGGTTCCTACCTGCACTGCCTGCATAGTCATGCCGACGCCCGTGGCGGCGGGGTTGGTGACGGTGTTGACGCCCTCCGTGTTAGCCGTGGCGTCCGCCCCCACGTTCACCGTGAAGGTGGGCAGCGTGCTTACGAAGTTGAACGTGGTAGAGGCTGAAGTGCCGGTCTGCACCGCGGTGATCTGCTGGAGCGTGGAATCGTCGGATTTCTGCAGCGCAGTATTGATCGCGTCGAGCGCCGTGCTCAGACTGGTAGTGTTGGCGGCGGACAGGTTCACCGTGAGGCTGTGCTGATTGCCACTGGTGTCGACAGCGTTAATCGAGACCGACTGCGAGCCCGCCGTGATGGCAGCCAGTAAGCTCAGGTCGTTGGCGGTGGCCGGGGCGGAGTTGGTGGCCGGAGAACCCAATTCGGACGAGCCGCTCGCAACCTGGATGACCCCAGCCGCGGCGCCCGCGGTCGCCGGCGTAGCGGCGGCCGCGTTGAAGCTGCCCATCAGGGCGCTGGCCATGGTGTTGCCCGATGCTACCGAGAACGAACTGTTGCTCGAACTGAACGCAAGTTGCTGTTGGCCCGCTGAATTCGTGACAATAGACGCCGTGATGTTGGCGGCTTTGAAGGCGGACGCATAGCCGCTGGTTCCCTGGGCGGCCGTCTGAATCGCGGCGTTGATATTGGTGACCAGATCGGAGGTGGAGGCCACTCCACTCAAATTGACGTTGATGCCGATGGCGTTGGTATCGCCGTAACCGGCGCCCGAGAAGCTGAAGGTCGCCGTGGTTCCGGTGGCTCCGTTGTCGGTTGTATCGGCAATGATGTTGGACACGCTGGACGCGCTGGACGCACCCAGATCGTAGGCCGTGCTATTCTTGGTTTGCACGCCATTCAGCCCTAAGCTCTGGGCATCCACGGTCGAGGCGCCCAGGTTGACGCTCACTGTGCCGTTCGAAAGGGTCGCGGAAGACGAGGCGCCCTGGCCGCCGCCAAGGTAGATGGCGAGGTTCTTGGCGTTGCTCCCGCCGGTGTTCAGGCCAATGGCCTGGGCCTGACGGTTGATTTCCGAAATATCCGTCTGGAACTCGTTGTTCAAAACCGTGCGGTCGCCCGTAAAAGAGGCAGAGGCCGATTGCGTCGCCAGGGTTTGCAGCCGGTCCAGAATCTGCGAGATGTTGTTCATCCCACCGTCCATGATCTGGAGCTGCGCCTCGGCATCGTTGCCGTTGGCCACGCCCTGGGTCACTTCCGCAATGTTGTTGCGGAACTGGTTGGCAACCGCCAGACCGGCGGCATCGTTGCCGGACGAATTGATGCGATAGCCGGAGGTCAACTGCTCGATGGTGTTGGCCTGGAATTGATTGTTGACGTTCAGGTTTTGCTGAGCGATAAGAGAGTTTACGTTAGTTTGGATGGAAAGCATTTTGAAATCCTTTCAGTTTTTTGTCCCGGCATCTTGCCGGACACTTTCCTCATCGGGCCGCGGACGCAAAGTATGAGGGCCCGGGCGCAATTGCGCCAGAATTAGTTGCAACACCTCCGCCGAGGGCGCCTGCGCGGCCGCGCGGTTTTCGTCACCCACCAGTTTCACTTCCTGTGCCACCACCTGCACGCGCCGGGGCGCGCGAATGCCCACCTTCACACGGGAACGCCCAATGTGCGCGATCACAATCTCGATGTCGTCCCCGATCAGGATCGTTTCTCCCTGGCGCCGCGACATCATCAACATACCGGCTCCTCTTGCGGGAACAGGAAGTGCTGGTGGGAGTAGCCCGATTCCTGCGACACCGCCTGCACCGCCTTGTAATTCTTCAGGTTGACCACTACCGGCGCCAGCAGATTGGCCGTCGTTCCGGTTTTCCGGAGGGACAGCACAGCCAGGCACAGAACATCCTCGCCAATGCGCGGCTGGAGATCCACGGGAAACTCCAAGGCTTCCAGATCCTGCTCCACGATGCGCAGTTGGTACTGCGGATCTACCACCAGGATGGGAAGGGTCGTAAAGCAGAGCGATGGCTCCTCCAGACTCTGCAGAAACAGGATGGGAGCGGTTCGCGGATTTTGAACCGGCAGAAATCTGCGGCGATCCTCAAAGCCGGGCAGCCCGTGGGGGAATTCAAACACCGATTCCGGGGAGAAAAAGATGGTTCCAAAGTTGGTGGTTTCGGCTAGTGGCATGGCGACTCGCTCGTTCCAATAATCGGCGGCGCGCCGGCGAACTTTAGGGGGAAGCTGTTGGCTCTTGGCTCCCTTCAGAACTCCTGATGTCGTGGAATTTGCAGTGAGCCCGCGGGTGGGGCAGGCGGTGCTCGCCTTCGCTCGATCCTATTCGAACAGTGGGCCTAATTCAGCGCGGGTGGGGCAGGCGGTGCTCGCCTGCCCCACCTGCGAAGCTCTGGCCATCGAAGGAAATGGCTCAGCCCATTTTCCCCGCCAGGCAGAAATTGCGGGGCGAGACCAGGAGGTCTGCCCTTGGTGCGCCTGCGATGCTATCGGTTTCTCGAGTTTCGCGGCAGAAACCGGCGAACAGGTGCGTAACCGATCTGGGGATTTCGTGGCACAGGCGCGGAATACGCTCCCTCACGGGGCACCCTCCGGGCCCGGCTCTGTAACGAGTGCCTGCGTGTTTGCAATCAGGTGCCGAGCCGGGCCCAGAGGGCACCCCGTTAGAGAGCGTTCACCGGTGACGGACCTTCCCCAGATCAGTTTCGCACCCCAATAGCTAACAGCTAACCGCCAACAGCTTCCTCCTTGCGCTAGAATCAGTTGTTCATGCGTTCCCGGAGAATCGCGTGCCTTCTGCTCGGACTGTGGATGGGCGCCGGACTGTGGATGCTGTGGGTGGCCGCGGACAGCGCCGCTTCCGCCGACAGGCTGCTGCTGTCTCCCAGCGAGGCCGCCTCGGCATACCTGAAGAGCCTGGGCCATGTTCCGTTGCGACCGCTGGCCCAATACCTGGCAGCGGAGCGGAATCGATCGCTTTTCGAGGTCTGGGGCGTGGTGCAGATTGCCTTGGGCGGGGCCTTTTTCTTTTTCCTTCTGTTCGGCACCAGGCTGGGTAAGTTCCCCTTGGCATTGGCGCTTCTCATGCTGCTCATCGCGGTGGGGGAGCGGATGGCGCTGATTCCCGGAATGGAGATGGTGGGGCGCGCCACGGAGTTCAACCTGGACCCGTCCCACCGCGCCAGGTTCGCGCGCGACGCGCTGAGCTATGGGTTCAGCATGGCCGAGTGGGCCAAGTTCGCGATGGGGGCGGTGATGGCGGTCTTCCTGCTCTGGCAGCAGACCCGGCGATCACTCGACTCCCGGCATCAGGTCGACATGGTCGATAAAACCGATCACCGCCATATCGATCGGTGATTGCGGGCGGCCCACCGCGGTCATGGCGCTGAATCCTTCGGTCACCAGCAGCACCCGGTCTCCCACCCCGGCATCTACCGCGTCGAGCGCTACCACGGCATCGCCGCGGTCACTGCCGTCCAGATTGAGCGGCTGCACCAGCAGCAGCTTGCGGCCCTCGTGGCTGGCATGCTTCCGGGTAGCCACCAGTTCGCCAATCACCCGGGCAATCAGCATCGCCGCGCCTTCTTCGGAGTAGCCGTGCGCGCGGCCGACGCCTTTGGCGGGCGTTTCAAATGGATGGAATCCACAATCCCCACCACCGTGGCATCGGCCGGCGGCTCGTCCGGAAGAAACGGGAAGCTGGCTTCCTTGCCGCGCACATAATAAACGATTTCTCCCGCCCCGGCGCTGGTCGCGTCCAGGCAGACCAGGCGCTTGCCGGTGGGTTGCAATTCGGGTGTCACCGGTTGGACCACCAGCATGCGTTGTCCCACCATGGAAGCATTCTTGACGGTCGCCCAAACACAGCCGACCACGCGTGCCAGGTACATGGCTTAGTCCAGGTGCACTTCGTCGACGATGCCGACGATGGCGCTGTCCACGGGCGTATCCTTGCAGCCCTCGGCCATACGCGCGGAACTTCCGGCCACGGCGATCACCCGCTCGCGATATCCCGCGCTCACCGTATCTACAGAGACGATATACCCGGCTTCGTCCTTGCCGTCCGGGGAGACGGGCTTGAGAATGAGCAGCGTTTTGCCTTCCAGGCGAGGATCTTTCCGGGTAGCGACAACCGTGCCTACAACGCGGGCGAGAATCATGACGGCCCCGGCTCCTCTACTTGCCGGCGCTCTGTGCCTGAGACTTGCCGATGGGCAGAATGTCTTCCAGGCTCTGATGCGGGCGAGGGATCACGTGCACCGCGATGAGTTCCCCCACCCGGCGCGCCGCGGCCGCACCGGCATCGGTGGCCGCACGAACCGCCGCTACATCCCCGCGCACCATGGCGGTCACGTAGCCCGACCCGATCTTTTCCCAGCCCACCAGGTTCACTTTGGCGGCTTTCACCATGGCGTCGGCGGCCTCGATCATGGCCACCAGACCCTTCGTTTCGATCATTCCCAGCGCTTCACCCATCTTGTGCTCTCCCAACCCGTGTTATCGGCGCGCTTTGATGGCTTCGTCCACCAGCCCGATCAACTCCGCGCGCGTCACATAAAACCGTTCTCCGCCGCTCGCTTCTTCCGCCGCCACCGGGCAGCCGGGCTCCCCGCTGCTTTTGGCCTTGACGCCGTAGCGGGTCCGCGAATCCAGCAATTTGTCCACTTCCTGCCGGGGCAGCACTTTGGGACCGCCCAGCAGTTCCGCCACTAACTGGATCAGCGCAGAATGCTCCACCGTCTCCATGCGGAAGTAGGCCTTGAAAACGTCCTCGCCGTAGCAGACGGCGCCGTGATTCGCCATCATGAGGGCATCGTACTTAGGAATCAGAGGCAACATGGGCTCGGTCAGCGCCGAGGTGCCCGGCAGCCCGTAATCGGCCAGCGGCACGCAGCCCAGCCCGACGACCACTTCCGGCAGCAGCGCCAGATTGAGCGGCCGGCCGGCGGTGGCGAAACCCGTGATCACCGGGGGGTGGGCATGCACCACAGCCTTGATATCGGGTCGCAACTCATACACCGTCAGGTGCATGGCGATTTCGGTGGTGCGTTCGGCGCGCCCTGAAATCTTGTTACCCTTCATGTCCACGATAATCAGGTCGTCGACATGCATCATCCCCTTGGACACGCCCGTAGGCGTGGCCAGAATGCGTTCCGCATCCATGCGGATGGTGATGTTGCCATCGTTGGCCGCTACCCATCCCTTTTGAAACACCAGCCGGCCGATCTGGCAGATGTCCTCGCGATACTCGCGTTCCGTTTTCACCATTGCGGGATCTTCGATTGTAGCAAACGGCGTTAGAACTCCTGATGTCGCCCCGCATTTCCGCCAGGCGGGGAAAATGGGCTGAGCCATTCCTTTCGATGGCCAGAGCTTCGCAGGTGGGGCAGGCGGCGCCGCCTGCCCGCCCGCGCTGAATTTGGGGCCGCTGCTCGAATAGGATCGAGCGAAGGCGAGCACCGCCTGCCCCACCTGCGGGCTCACTATAAATTCCACGCGATCCGGGGGTTCGCGCCCGGGAGCATCTCCAATGCGGCCTCCGCCGAACCCCGTGACCGGTATGGCCGATATCGAGGTGTAGCCCTTGTCTGCCTAGAAGAACAACTTAAGCGCCATCTGGATGTAGCGTGGCGAGCCGAACGAAGTGATTTGGCCGAACGTCGAACTGGCGATGCTGGTGGTGGGATTACTCCAGTTTCCGTGATTCATGATGTTAAACATGTCCGCGCGGAAATCGAGTCTGGTCCGCTCCTTCAACTTGAATCCGCGGCTCAGGGCCACATCGAATTGAATGCTGCCCGGACCATAAATAGCGAAGCGTCCGAGGTCTCCGAAAGTTCCCGTCGGCTGCACCGCGAATGAGGAGGCGTTAAAGTAGTCCAGAACGGTTTTCTGCAACGGATAGACCGCGGTTGGGTTAATCACGTTGGGCCGGTCTTGCAGTTGGGCGGTCAAGGAGATGTCCTTGCCGCCGTCGGTGAGGGTGAGCGGCTGGCCGCTGGTCAGGTTGCCGATGGTGGAGAACTGCCAGTCCTTGGTCGCCACCATGACCACTCCGCTTCCCAACCCTGGGCTGGTTGCAACCAGGGAGGTATTGAAGATAAACCGGTGGTCGAAGCTGCAGGCGCCGCGCTCGCCCTCGGCGCGGTTGTTGGGGTTCTGATAGAGCGGACTGGTCAATTCGCCCCCGAAATCGTACTCGCTGATGCAGTGGCTCCAAGTGAAGTTACTGCCTACCGTGAAGTGGTGAGAGAGGCGGTGCTGTGCGGTAACAAGCAATCCCTGATACTCGGCGTTGACGCCGGGGTCGGTCTGTTCGATGTTGCCGTAGTATTGCCCCTGCGCGGAGTTTGCCAGGTAAGTGAGGCGGCGTTGGGAGGTATTGGATGTACTCGCGCCGGTTCCGGTATAGACGGAAGGATTGACGTCAAACGAGCCCCAGATATGCCTGGTGGCATTTCCCAGATAGTTGATGGAGAAGAGCCAGTCTTTGGCTATCTGGCGCTGGTAGTTGACATTCCATTGCATGACATAAGTAGGCGGCAGATTGGGCGGAATGCTGATGTAAGTGCCGCCCACCGGGAAGAGCGCACTGCCCGGGAAGGGGTCGCCCGTCGCGCCGCTGGGCGCCACATAAGTTGAAAAGGGGCTGGAGAACTGTCCGCTGCTGAGCGTCAGTGAAGATGCGTAGGGCGGATTAGTAGTCCACCGTTCCGGATAGAAGAGCTCGGTGGTTTCGTGTAGCATGTTGAAGGACGCGCGGATGGTCTGCTTGCCCTCTCCGGTGGGATCCCACACCAGACCGAACCGGGGCGAGAAAGTGGCCCAATGCGAGGCCGTCAAGGCGTCTCCGTATTTGTTCTCGGAATCGCCAGTAAAAATCAAGCCAGCCGGCGCATTGGGGAAGACCGTACTGTGCGTACCGGCGAGGAATAGCGGCCAGCTAAACTGGTTGCCGCGTCCTTGCTTGTCATAGGACGGTACCGAAGGCTCCCAGCGCAGGCCGATGTTGATGGTCAGGCGGGATGAGGCATGGAAGGTATCCTGGGCGTAAGCGGCGAACACCGTCTGGCGCAGGTAATCGGAAAGCGCATTGCCGTCCGTCAGCCCGGAAAACCGGCCGACCAGAAGATCCGCCAGACCGTCGCCGGTGGTGCCGCCATTAAAGGTGAACTGGCCGTTGTCCTGTTGGTTGTTCACGGAGTTGAACTGGTCCCTGCGCACGTCCACGCCGAAGCCGAACTGGTGTTTACCGCGAATCAGCGTGAAATCGTCGGCAACCTGAAAAGTGTTGACGTTGAAAAATCCCGGAGCGCACGTGCCGCAGCCAATATTGAAACCGCCCCCCGAATAACCGGAAACGGTGAGCTGGGTGTAGTTCGGAATAGCCACATACATGTTGACGCCCAGATCTTTGGGGCTAAACAGATTGGGTGCATCGCCGCGGTCGTCGCGGCGGCGGTCGAAAGTGGCATGCAAGGAGTCCACCGCGGTGCCGCTGAACGAGTAGGTGTCGCCCACCGTTACAGTCTCGGACCGCTCGGCGTTGCCCGCCGTGCCGGTGGTCAGCGAGTCCTTTCCGTCGAACAACGAGAGCGCCTTGTAATCGTAGACGTAATAGCGGGTAAAGAAGCTCTGCTTGCTGCTGATGACATAATCCACGCGGCCAACGATCTGGTCGTCCGGGTTATTGGAGATGTAACCGAACAAGACCTTGCCGCAGGGATCGCTGGTAGTTGGAAGGTAAGTGGAAGCGAGCTTGAATCCCGCGGGATCGAAGCTCGACACGGGAATCTGGTTGTTGGGGTAGGGCGTGCCCGAAGGACTCTTCAAGACCTTCGCGCTGGAAAGACAGCCGCCCGCCGATTTGGCGCCGTCGAGTACGCTGAAATCTCCGGTCAAACTCGCGGGAGTGGCAACGTAAGCGATATTGGACGCGGGGTCCGAACGCTGGCGGGTGCCCTGATAGCCGGCGAAGAAGAAGATCTTGTCCTTGATGACACGGCCTCCGACGGTGCCGCCGAACTGGTTGCGCTTCAATGAGTCGCGAGCCAGCGTGCCCTCCTGCCGGGCATTCAGATCGCCGTTGCGCAGATAATCGAACATGTCTCCATGGAAGGAGTTGGCTCCCGACTTGGTGACGATGTTCACCACGCCGCCGGGATGCAGACCATATTGCGCCGGCAGACCGTTGGTCTGCACGCTGAATTCCTGGATGGCATCGGGGAAAGGAATGGGCAGGTTCACATTGCTGAACGCGTCGTTGTTATCGCCGCCATCCAGCAGGAAGTTCACTCCATTGGCCTGGCTGCCGGCCACCGAAAAGGTTCCCGATGCATTGGAGCCGCCCATGTTCTTGCTGCCCGTCAGATCGCTGCCTGCCGGGGCGGTGCTGCTTCCGCCGATGGCCAGGAACAAGAGTTGAGTGGGATTCCGGCCATTCAGCGGCATTTCGTCGATTCTCTGCGTTTCGAGAACCTGCTGAACGGAGTTATCCTTCATTTCGACCATGTTGGCGTTGGCGGCCACCTCTACCGTGTCGGTGGTGGCGCCAATCTGCAAAGCGACATTCTGCTCGACGTTGTGAGCCACCTCCATAATGATGCCGGTCTGGCGGTAAGCCTTGAATCCCGGCGCCGATACTTCCAGTATGTAAGACCCGGTGGGCAGATTCGGAAAGCGGAAAACACCTGCTGTATCGGTGGTGAAGGTGTGGACTTGGCGTGTGTCCACTTCCGTGAGTTTGACGGTCGCGCCGGAAATGGAAGCGCCGGTCGGATCGGTTACGTGGCCGTCCACTTCAGCGACAGCTACTTCCTGGGCGTGGGCGCGGGGTGCGGCTATGAACATCAATAGGGCGGCGAGTACAAGGGCCGCGGCCAATTTAGTGCGACATACGTGGTTCGCAAGAATCTGCATCGTAGGATACCTCCCATAATCGGACATGGACATTCCAATTCGCCACTTTCCGGAGTGGCTGCCGGCCTCAGCAACGGAGGCCAGCGTTTTGCTGACGAAAACCCCTAACAAAAATCAATTGACACAAAGAGACCTAGATGGCGCAATGTTACGTTCGATTGGCCGCGAAGTCAAACCAGAAGGTTTGAACGATATCTTTAGCAGAACTCAACGTTCGAAGCGGGCGCGCGGACGTCAATCGCCGAGGAATTTGCCGATGGGCCGCAGCTCTTTGACGTTGTCGCAAACCGCCTTCAATCCGGCGGTCAACGGGATGGCCAGCAGCAAGCCCGGGGCGTCCCACAGAAAGCCCCAGAGCATCAGCGAGAAGGTCACTACCAGCGGATTCAGGTGGACCCGCGAGCCTACCACTTTGGGATAGAGAAGGTTCAACGCCGTCAGATGGAGCATGGACACGGACACTACTACCACCACGTATACCGGCACCGTGTTTCGCTCCAGAGCGGCGAACAGCGGAGGCATTGTGGCCAGCGGCAGCCCCACATAGGGCACCAGGCTCAGCAATCCACTCAGCGGACCCACCAGCAGCGGGTACGGCAGCCCGATCGCCCAGAACATCGCCGAGCTGACGATGGCCAGCAGAAAGCCCAGCAGGAAATTGCCCACCACGAAGGCGCGCACCATCTCGGCGATCCCTTCCAGGCTGCGCGCCGCCACAATCCGCGCCTGGCCTTGAAACAACTGCAGGAAGCTGCGGTTGATATGGTCGCGCCAGCTCAGCATGAAGTACACCAGAAACGGGATAAACGACACCATCAGCAGGATCTGGTAAAAGGAGCTCAGGTGCGAAGCGACATAGTCCGCGATGGCCGAGCCGGGAGGCGCCGCGGCGGCGGGCGCGGGCAGGGCCGTGGACGCGGCCGGCTGTGCCTTGGAACTCTTGCTCTTCTTGGCCGCCTGCCGCTGCCGTTCCTCTTCCTCCATACGCTGGCGCGTGGGCACCAGCATGCGGTAGGTGTCCGATTCCATACCCTGGATCTTCTGCTGAATGCCGTCCACGATATCGCCGATGCGCTGACCGTATTTCGGCAGGTCGCTATAGAGGCCGGTGAGCTGCGAGTAGGCCCCCATGCCAATCACGTAGAGAAACAGCAGTGCCATGGTGCACACTACGAAACTGGCCACGCTGCGCGGCAGACGCAGGCGCATCATCAAGGTCACAAAGGGCTCCAGGATGAACGCAATGGTCACCGCGGTCATGGCGGTGATGAAGAATACGCGCCCGAAATACAGAATGGCGACGATGACGCCGAGCGCGACAATCGGCAGGGACATATGCCGCACTTCCTGCACGGCTGTCTTAGCGACGCTGGGAGGCTGGATTAATGGCGCCACGGCGCGATTTCGACCCTTGCCTCGACTGTAGCATGGCGGAGTCTATAATGAAATTGATTTGACTCCAGCCAAGTCCCGCATCCTGGCCTTAGATCTAGGCAAAAAACGCATCGGCCTGGCGATCAGCGATCCCCTGGGTATCACGGCGCAGGGGCTGCCCAATCTGGTGCGCACCAACAAGCGCACGGACCTGGCAGTGCTGCAACAACTGATCGCCGAGCGCGAGGTGGGCCGCATCCTGCTCGGCAACCCCATCAATATGCGGGGCACGGAAGGCCGGCAATCCGCCTGGGTGCACGAGTTCGCCGCCGCCCTGGAAAAGCAGACCGGCCTCCCCGTGAAGCTCTGGGACGAGCGCCTCACCAGCGTGGAAGCCGGCCGCGTGCTGCGCTCGAGCGGTATCAGCATCGAGAAACGGGCCGCCGCGGTGGACCGCCTCTCGGCCGTGATCCTCCTGCAGAGTTACCTGGATTCGCTGGGAAGCGCCCCCTTATGAACTTCCGGCGCACCGCGGGCACGCTTCTGTTGCTGGCGATTCTCGCCGGCGGCTTCCTGTACTACAGGGTGACCCGCCCGTACCGGGGCTTCAGCGGGACCATTTACGTCGAACTGCCGCACGGCACGTCCACGCGCAGCATGGCCGAACAGTTGGCGCGGGCCGGCGTGGTCGGCAGCCGCTGGGATTTCTGGATGGCGCGCCTGGCCAACCGCGGACGTGCCCTGCAGGCCGGCGAGTACGCCTTCGACCGTCCGGCGTCTGCCATGCAGGTATTCGGCCGGATTGCGCGCGGCGATATTTTCTACTACGAGCTAGTGGTGCCCGAAGGCAGGAACATTTTCGATATCGGGTCGGCAGTGGAACAACTGGGCGTCTTCAAAGCCTCCGAGTTCGTGAAAGCCGCCCAGGATCCCGCGCTGATTCGCGATCTCGATCCCCAGGCGCCCACGCTCGAAGGCTATCTTTTCCCCAGCACATACCGGCTGGGCCACCGCACCACGCCGGAGCAGTTGTGCCGCATGATGACCGACCGGTTCCGTGCCGCGTGGCGGGGTCTGGCCACCGATGCCGGGGTCCACCAGACCGTCACGCTGGCGTCGCTGGTGGAGAAGGAAGGCAAGCTGGAGGAGGAGCGCCCGCTCATCGCCGCGGTATTCGCCAACCGTCTACGCATCGGCATGAAACTGGAATGCGACCCCACCACCATCTACGCCGCCCTGCTTCTGGGAGTATATCGCGGGACCATCTACCGCTCCGACCTGGACCGCAGCCACCCCTACAACACCTATATTCATGCCGGATTGCCTCCGGGCCCCATTGCCAACCCCGGCATCGCATCGCTCACCGCGGCGGTGCATCCTGCCGCTACCGGGGATCTCTATTTCGTGCTGCGCCCCGACGGTTCCGGCGGGCACCAGTTCTCCACTAACCTGGCGGCGCATGCCGCCGCCACCGAGAGGTATCGCCGTGGCCTCCGCAAGGTCCGTTAAGCAGCGCCTGCGCGAGTACCTGGCCGGCATCGAGCCTCCGGCCATCACCGAAGCGGTGTGGCTGGATCTGCTGACGAAGCTGGCGCCGGTATCCGAAAGCTATCTGCGCGAGTTACTCCGCCAGACGGCGCTGCCCTTCGAGCAGCCTTACGCCGGCATTCGCCAGCACACCTTCGAGGAGCTGGAGCAATCCCTGCGCGAGATGCTGGGGATCTACGTGGACGCGACGGCGGCGGGCAATCGGGACCGCGCGCGGTATTGCAGGCGCCAGGTCATCGGCGCCAAGGATCGCGCGCGGTACCAGGCGCGCGACAGTCGCACACCGCCCGATAAGAAGGAGCGGAAAGAGGAGATGGTGGAATGGATGCTGGTATGGCTGGAGAATCCCGAAGTCTTCCCGGCGTGGGTAGAGGCGCGGAAGCGGGCTCGCGATACACTAAGAGTATGAATATCGACGAGCGCATTGAAGCGCTCACCATGAACCTGGAACTCGTAAGCCGCGACATTCAGGATCTGAAGGTTGCCGCCCAACAGGACGGCGAGAATATTCGCGCGCTCGTTCGCATCGCCGAGATTCACGAACGCCGGCCCACCCAACTGGAAGGCGGGGAATAGCTAATTTCTGTCGCGAAACTCACTTCAGGTGACAAGAACCGCTTGCTGGCGCGGGCGGCTCGGAAACGGCTCCATTGACTTCACGGGACTTCGTACCGAGCCGCGACCGCAAGGGAGCGGTTTCTTGAGTTTCGCGACAGACTCTTGCTATCATTTACATTCGATTGGCCTTGTAGT
>Ga0182030_10019140_pt1 | contig 13066 bp, 10 predicted proteins | sample 812S3MmetaG_FD_121299 | JGI IMG/M metagenome (GOLD analysis project Ga0182030, IMG submission 121299) | Permafrost microbial communities from Stordalen Mire, Sweden - 812S3M metaG (Illumina Assembly) | ecosystem: Environmental > Terrestrial > Soil > Wetlands > Permafrost | place: Sweden... | reverse complement strand
TCACCACCGAGGGCGGCGTCGCGCGCGTGCTCGACGCGGTCAGCCTGTCGCTGCCGCCAGGCGAGATCATGGGCCTGGTCGGCGAGTCCGGCTGCGGCAAGACCACACTGGCGCGCGCCATCCTGGGCGCATTGCCATCCAACGCACGCGTATCGGGCACCGCGTTGCGCTTCGACGGACGCGACCTGCTGACCCTCGCCCCGCGCGCCGCGGCCGACGAAATCCGCGGCCGCGCCATCACCTTCGTGCCGCAGGATCCGTTCAGCTCGTTCAATCCGCTGTTCACCGTGGGCGATCAAATCGCCGAGCTGCTGCGCTGGAAGTCGCCGGACTGCCAGCCAGGCGAGCGTATCTACGCGCGTGGCCGCAAGCGGGCCGACCGCGCGCGCACCTTGGCGATGTTGCGCGCCGTGCAGTTGCCGGATCCGGAACGACTGCTGACGAAATACCCGCACGAGTTCTCCGGCGGCCAGCGCCAACGGGTGATGATCGCGATGGCGCTGCTGCCGGAGCCCAAGCTGGTCATCGCCGACGAGCCGACCACCGCACTCGACGTCACCATCCAGGCACAAATCCTCAAGCTGCTGCGCCGGCTCGCGAACGAACGCGGCGTGTCGGTGCTGTTCACCACGCACGACCTTGGGACCGCCTGGGAGATCTGCGACCGCGTCACCGTGATGTATGCCGGCCAAGCGCTGGAGACGGCGCCGATCGCCAGCTTCTTCGCCCAGCCGATGGTGCCCTATACGCGGCTGTTGCTGGACAGTCTGCCGTCGCACGATGTCGCCCTGCGTGGCATTCCCGGGGACGTGCCAAGCCTGATCATGCCGCCGCCTGGCTGCCGCTTTGCGCCACGTTGTCCGAGGGCCAGCGCCCCGTGCCGCGCGACCCACCCCGCGCCAACCGAACCGGCACCGGATCATCTCGTCCGCTGCCACCATCCGCTTGTCGATTTGATGCCAGCATGATGGCGAGCGATACCCCGATCCTCGAGCTGCACGACCTTGAGACACGGTTCCCGCTGCGCAACGCCTGGGGTCGCCAGACCGGCTGGCTGCGTGCGGTGGATGGCATCTCCTTATCGGTGGCCCGCGGCGAGATCCTCGGCGTGGTCGGCGAAAGTGGCTGCGGCAAGACCACGCTGGGCAAGACCATCGCCGGCATCCATCGCGCCAGCGCCGGCACTGTTCGTTTCGAGGGCAACGAGATCGGCACGCTCTCGCCGACCGCCGGGCGCGCGCTGCGCCGCCGATTGCAATATTGCTACCAGGACCCCGGTGCCTCGCTTGATCCGCATTGGAAGATCGGCCGTGCGCTGGAAGAACCACTGGTGATCCACACCAGGATGACGCGCCCGCAGCGCCACGCGCGGGTGCGCGAGGTTCTGACGTCGGTCGGCCTGCCGGAGACGCATCTCGACCTCTATTCGCACGAGATCAGCGGGGGCCAGCAGCGCCGCGTCGGCCTGGCACGAATCCTGATGCTGCGGCCTAGCCTGGTGATCCTGGACGAGCCGACCTCCGGGCTGGACGTCTCGGTGCAGGCGACGGTGCTGCGGCTGTTCCTGGAACAGCGTGAACGCTTCGACCTGACCTATCTGTTCATCAGCCACGACCTGGCCGTTGTCCGGCTGATCTCGCATCGCATCGCCGTGATGTATCTCGGCAAGGTGGTGGAGACCGGCACCACGGAGGACGTGTTCGCCACGCCACGCCATCCCTATACCCAGTCGCTGCTCGCCGCGGTCCCGGTGGTCGGCGGCGCGCGGGTCGTCGACAATTTCGTGCTTGAAGGTGAACCGCCCAGCCCGGCCGACCTGCCCAGCGGTTGCCGCTTCCGAACGCGATGCCCAAGGGCGGAGGCGCGCTGCGCGGTGGAGGCGCCGAAGCTGCGGCGCCTGCAAGACGGTCGCACGACCGCCTGCCATTTCGCGGTGTGATACCGGGCATTTCCGTGTCATGGCCGGGAAAGGATCGACCCACCGGCGCGTGCCCGTCGTGCCGGTGCTTGCCCGTCCCGACGGAGGTTGGGGCAGGCAAGCACCGGCATGACGTGGCGGCCTGACCTTGTAGGCATGGCGCGAACACCGAAGTTCAGGTAGCCGGCTCCCGCAGGCCGGTAATCCGGCACCCGATCGGCCCGGCTTGAGCCGCTCCCCAGGCCGGCGGCAAAATAGGACCACAGTGACACACACGCGCCACGCGATTGCCAGAGCGGAACCCGAACCATCGGCACCGGTGCCCCAGTCGTCGGTATGGGAGCGATTCCATGCAGGGGCCGACGCCGCACGCGTCGACGCGCCCGGCGCGCCACCGCTGAACGCCTTCGCCGAGACGATGTTCACCCTCGGCGCACAGGCCTTCATGGCCGGACAGCCGGTCGAGGCCGAAATCGCGCTACGCCTGTCGATCGGCGCTGGCGGTAACGATTTCGCCGCCCTCGGCCTGCTCGGGCTGATGGCGATCGAGCGCAAGGACTTCGCCGCCACGGTCGGCTGGCTGCGCGCCGCGCTGGTGATCAACCCCGACGAGCCCACGACCTTGAACAATCTCGGCGAGGCGCTGCGTCGGAGCGAACAATTCGACGACGCAATCACCTGTTATCGCCGTGCGCTGGTGGTCGCGCCCAGCTACGCCGACGCCCTCGACAATCTGGGCTGTGCCCTGGCGATGGCCGGCCGCCCCGCCGAAGCCCTGGCGTATCATCGCCGTGCCATTGCGCTGAAACCGCACTTCGCCCTGGCACACGAACGGCTCAGCGAGGCGCTCGTCGGGTTGAACCGGCTCGAGGACGCGCTGCGCGAGCTGCGGCGCGGCATGGTGTGGGAGCCGGATCAACCGAAGGCAAAGCTGAACGAGGGTTATATCCTGCTGGCGCTGGGGCGGTTTCCACTCGGCTGGAAAGCCTATGAGGCGCGCTGGGACGCGGTGATCGATGGCGCCCCGATGGTGCGCCGCCATAGCGATCACCCGCGCTGGCACAGCCGCATGCGCTTGGCTGGCAAGACGTTGCTGCTGCATGCCGAGCAAGGCCTCGGCGACACGTTGCAATTCGTCCGCTATGCCACGCCCCTGGCCGAGGCCGGTGCGCGGGTGATTGTGGAAGCGCAGGCGCCGTTGGTTCCGCTGCTGCGCAGTCTGCATGGAGTTGCCCAGGTGGTGGCGATGGATGCGGCGTTGCCGGATTTCGATCTGCAATGTCCGCTGCTTAGCCTGCCGCTGGTCTGCGGCACCACATTGGCAACGATCCCCACCGCGGTGCCGTATCTCGCGCCCCCTGCGGAACGGATTGCTGCGTGGCGGCGACGCCTGGGCCGACGGCGTCCCGGGCGTCGACGTATCGGCATCGCCTGGTCGGGCAACCCGGAGCATGCGAACGACCGTAATCGATCGGTCCCGCTGGCAAGGCTGCTATCGTTCCTGACCCGTCCCGATTGCGAGCTGCACGTTGCGCAGACGGAGATCCGCCCAGCCGACCGCGCGACGCTGGACCACGCGCCGCAGGTGACCGACCACAGCGCGGCATTACGTGACTTCGCGGACAATGCGGCATTGCTGTCGCTGATGGATCTGGTGATCAGCGTCGACACCTCGATCGTCCATGTCGCGGGTGCGCTGGCGCGGCCAACCTGGTTGCTGCTGCCGTTCAGCGCTGAATGGCGCTGGCTGATCGGGCGCGCCGACAGCCCCTGGTATCCCACGATGCGCCTGTTCCGCCAGCCGGCGCCGGGCGATTGGGATGGGATGCTCGCCGCGGTCGCGCGCGCGCTGGACGCATGAGCGACTTCGCGGACCTGCTGTTCCAGCGCGCCGAACAGGCCTACGACCAGGGCAAGCTGGCCGAGGCCGAGGGCGTACTGCGCATGCTGCTCGGCCGGTCGCTGCGCGAGGCGCATGTCACCTATCTGCTGGGTCATCTGCGCCTGTTGCAGCACGATCCGATCGAGGCCGAGGCCTTGTTGCGCTCGGCGATCGAACTCGATGCGTCGCACGCCCGCGCGCACGAGGATCTCGGACTCGCGCTGGCGACGCTCGGCCGGCATCGCGAGGCGCGGGAGATGCGGCTGCGCGCGATGGAGCTCGACCCGGAGCTGGCGCGCCAGCGCATGGTCAAGGCGTTCGACGCGCTGCGGGCGGGCGATTTCACCACGGGGTGGGAGGAGTACGAGTCGCGCATCATCGCAGCACCCGGCATCCTGCCGCGCCGCGGCTTCGCGCAACAGCAATGGTACGGCGACAGCGACCTGGCCGGCAAAACCATCCTGCTGCATGCCGAACAGGGGCATGGCGACGCGATCCAGTTCGTGCGCTACGTGCCGATGGTCGCCGCGCTCGGCGCCAAGGTGGTGCTGGAGATCCATCGGCCGCTTGTGCCATTGGCGGCGGCGATCCCCGGCGTGGCGCAAATCTGCCAGCTTGGCGAACCGTTTCCCCATTTCGATCTGCATTGCCCGTTGATGAGTCTGCCGCTGGCATTCGGCACCCAGCTCGCGACCATCCCGGCGGACATCCCCTATCTGACGGTCCCACGCGAGCGGCTGGCGCGCTGGCGCCGGCGACTGGGACCGCGGCGGCGCATGCGCATCGGCATCGCCTGGTCCGGCAATCCAGATTACGGCGACGATTCGAAGCGATCCATTCCGCTGGCGGATTTTACCCGCATCCTGGACCGCCCGGAATGCGAGCTGCATGTGATCCAGAACGACGTTCGTGCCAGCGACAAGGAAGTACTGAACGGGCTGACGCATCTGGTGGACCACTCGACACTGTTCGGTGATTTCGCTGATACGGCGGCGCTGATCTCGCTGCTCGATCTGGTGATTGCTGTCGATACCTCGGTGGCGCATCTGGCCGGTGCGATCGGCTGGCCCACCTGGCTGCTGCTGCCACATCTGGCGGATTGGCGCTGGCTGGCCGATCGTGACGACAGTCCGTGGTATCCGACCCTGTGGTTGTTCCGGCAGGAGACCGAAGCCGATTGGGCCGGCGTATTGGACCGGGTGGCCCACCAACTGACGGCGATGCTGGCGGAGGCGCATGACCCCGACGCTGCCTAAGGCGTTCGCCAATTGGTTCACCGCGCGCGGTTGGACACCGCGGCAGCACCAGCTCGCGATGCTGGCGGCAGCGGACGCCGGCGAGAGCGTGCTGCTGATCGCGCCGACCGGCGGCGGCAAGACGCTAGCGGGGTTTCTACCAAGCCTGGTCGATCTGCACGCCAGACCTCGCGAGGGTCTGCACACGCTGTATGTCAGCCCGCTGAAGGCGCTGGCAACCGACATCGCGCGCAACCTGATGGCGCCGGTCGAGGAGATGGGCTTGGCGGTGCGGATCGAGACGCGTACCGGCGACACGCCGGCCAACCGTCGCGCGCGCCAGCGGGCGACACCGCCGCAGATTCTACTGACCACACCTGAGAGTTTGGCGGTTCTGCTGTCGCTACCAGACTCGCCGCAGATGTTTGCCGGGCTGCGCACCGTGGTGATGGACGAGGTGCATGCGCTGGCCGGCGGCAAGCGTGGCGACCAGTTGGCGCTGTGCGTCGCGCGGCTGGGGACGCTGGCACCTGGTCTGCGCCGCGTCGGGCTTTCGGCCACCGTTGCGCACCCGGATGCGATCTCCGCCTATGTCGGCGCCGACCGGGTGATCGAAGAAGCCGGTGGCGCGGCGCCCGAGCTGTCGATCATGCTGCCGGAGGGACGGCTGTCCTGGTCGGGCCACATGGGACTGGAGGCCGCGCCGCAGGTGATGGCGCGCATCCGTGACGCCGGGCTGACGATCGTGTTCGTCAACACCCGCGCGCAGGCCGAGTTGATGTTCCAGGCGCTGTGGAAGTTGAACGACACGACATTGCCGATCGCATTGCATCACGGCTCGCTGGAGGTGGAGCAGCGACGCCGGGTCGAGGCGGCGATGGCGGCGGGGAAACTGCGCGCCGTGGTAGCGACCTCGTCGTTGGACCTTGGCATCGATTGGGGCGGCGTGGACCAGGTGATCCAGGTCGGCGCGCCGAAAGGTGTGTCGCGGCTGCTGCAACGCGTCGGCCGCGCCAATCATCGGATGGACGAGGCTAGCCGCGCGATATTGGTGCCCGCCAACCGGTTCGAGGTGCTGGAATGCGAGGCCGCCGTGCTCGGCGTGGCGGCCGGCGAGCTGGACGGCGACCGGCCTCGGCCGGGCGGTCTGGATGTGTTGGCGCAACATTTGCTCGGCATGGCGTGTGGCGCGCCGTTCCGGCCCGATGATGCCTATGCCGAGGTCACGCGCGCCGCGCCGTATGCCGCGCTGTCGCGACAGGATTTCGATGATGTGCTGACATTTGTGGAGACGGGTGGCTATGCGCTGGCCGCCTATGAACGCTGGCACAAGCTGTTCCGCGACGCCGAGGGCCGCGTGCATGTGCGCTCGGCCCGCATTGCCGCGCAGCACCGGATGAACATCGGCACCATCGTCGAGGCGCCGATGCTGAAGGTGCGGCTGGTCGGCAAGAAGCGTTTCGGCCCGGTGCTGGGCGAGATCGAGGAGTACTTCTGCAACCTGCTGCGACCGGGCGACACGTTCATGTTCGCCGGCCGGCTGCTGAAGTTCCTGCGTCTGCACGAGATGGCGGTGGAATGTGCCGAGGGTGGCACCGGCGACCCGATGGTGCCGGCCTATGAGGGTGGCCGGCTGCCGCTGACGACCAATCTGGCGGACCGGGTGCGTTCGTTGTTGCAGGACCCGACGCGGTGGGGATTGTTTCCCGAGCCGGTGCAGGAATGGTTACGCATGCAACGTCTGGCCTCGCGCATGCCCGGGCGGAACGATCTGCTGGTGGAGACCTTTCCACGGGCGGATCGCTGGTATCTGGTGGCGTATTGCTTCGAGGGGCGCAACGCGCATCAGACGCTGGGCATCCTGCTGACACGGCGCATGCAGCGCGCCGGCTACGCGCCGTTGGGCTTCGTCGCGACGGACTATGTGCTCGGGATCTGGTCGGCCGAGCGGCCGTATGATGTGGCGAAGCTGTTCGACGAGGACATGCTGGGCGACGATCTGGAAGCCTGGATGGCGGAAAGTTCGCTGATGAAGCGCAGCTTCCGCAATGTCGCGGTGATCGCCGGGCTTATCGAGCGGCACCATCCTGGCCAGGAGAAGTCCCGCCGCCAGGTGACGGTGAACTCCGACCTGATCTACGACGTGCTGCGCCGGCACCAGCCGGACCATATCCTGCTGCGGGCGACGCGGGCCGACGCGGCGGGCGGCCTGACGGATCTGGCGCGCATCGCGGGCATGCTGCGGCGGGTGAAGGGGCGGATCGTGCATATGGTGTTGTCCCGCGTGTCGCCGCTGGCGGTACCGGTGCTGCTGGAAATCGGCCGAGAGAGTGTACGGACCCACGAGGATGAGGAGGCGATGCTGGCCGAGGCGGAGGCAATCATTGCCGAGGCCACGGGCGAGGCAGAACCGCCGCGGGCACCGAGCAAGGCAATCCATCGCGCGAACGTCGCGCGGCGAAAGCCCGCACAAGCATCATTGTTTGGGGGATGAAATAAGCTGAACGGACGGGCGAACGGCCGCAAGACGGTTGGACAGCAGATGCCCTCTGCGTCTGCGCGGGAACCGACATGCTATGGGCAGTATCGTCCCATCGATGGCGCACCGCCCGGTGGCCCAAAGTAGCGTTCCAGCGACCCAGTGCCGCCGCAATTCCTTGGGGTCCAGTGACCGCCGCAGCCAACTAAGCTGGTACCGAGCACGATCACCAACGCGATCCATCGGATAAGCCGCTGATAACCAATCATCCTATGTTCCATATCGTCGAAGTAACTTTACATTCATTCCGCTGGAGGGCGCTACTGGTCAACGGCGATGTTGGTAGAAATTCTGCGTTGGGCTGCCGCACGCTTGTATGTGCCGGGTCCACTGCCAATTGCGGTAATTCTCCAAATATTCCGCATCAGGGGAGGGGCTTCTCGACAGGGAGGGGCTCCTCGAATGGCTCTTTTGTGGCCGCAGCGGTATAGTGCTGACACACCTCCACATATCTCAATGAAGGCAACGTCCACAGATGACCGCCGCGCCCATCCATCTCGGCGGCGAGCGCCTTATGCTCGATCCCGCCGGCGCGCTGATCTGGCCGGCGACCGAGATGCTGGTTGTCGCCGATCTGCACCTGGAGAAAGGCTCCTCCTATGCGCGCCGCGGCTCGCTGCTGCCACCTTGGGACACCAAGGTGACCCTCGACCGCCTCGCGTTGCTGCTGCGCCGCTGGAAGCCACGCACGGTGGTTGCACTGGGTGATTCGTTCCATGATACGGACGGTTCCAGCCGGCTGCCGCGCGACGAAGTGGCACGCCTGGCCGCGATCACCGCCTCGGTTCAGTTCATCTGGGTGCAGGGCAACCACGATCCATCGCCGCCCGCCGGCGTCGGCGGCGAATGGGTCGAAAGTTTCGCTACCGGTTCGCTGACCTTCCGCCACCACGCCATGGCGCGGGCCAGCAGCGAAATCAGCGGCCACTTCCACCCGAAGGCCACCATCCCTGCCCGCGCCGGCCACGTGACCCGGGCGTGTTTTGTTACCGATTCACGCCGCGTGCTGCTGCCGGCGTTCGGTGCCTACACTGGCGGATTGGATGTGCGCGACCCGGCGATCGCGCGGCTGTTCCCACGCGGCGGACGGGCGTTTCTATTGGGGAAGGAACGATTGTTCAGCTTCCCGCTGTAGGGCGGAAGAGCGCAGCGTCATCCGCCATACGAAGCAAAAAGTGGCGGATGACGCTGCGCTCTTCCGCCCTACGTTGCTAGGAAGCTGCCCCGGACTTATATCGCGCCGCATCCGCTACCACCTCACGCGCCAACGGCAACATCGCGTAGTCCACCATTGCGCCGTGATAGCGCACCGCGGCGATACCCTGCTTTTCTGCCTCGGCAAACGCATCCAGCATGCCTTGGTAATACGCGACCTCGTCGTCGGTCGGGCGATACACCTTGTGCGCCACCGCCACATGCGAGGGATGCAGCACGGCGACGCCGGTGTAGCCAACATCGCGCGCGCGGCGGATCATCCGCTCCACCGTCACCAGGTCATCCAACGCCGTGCCGATGATCCCGGCGATTGGATACATCGCGCCAGCGGAACGACTATCCAGCACCAGTTTCGATGCCATGTAGATCTGTTCCAGTCCGTCATCGGTCGCACGGAACCCGAACGCCCGCGCGATATCGCCGGACACCGGACCGCTGAACGCGCCGAAAATTCCCTTCACGCGCCGGCTTGCCTTGGCCAGCGCGTGCGCGTCCTGCAACCCCTCCGCGGTCTCCGGCAGCGGCAGGATGCCGACCGTGCCATGCGGCAGTCGGGCCTTGCCCTCGTGGTAGCTCAGCAGATCATGCAGGGCGCGGATCTCGCCGGCATTCGCCGCCTTCGGCAACGTCACCGCAACCAATCCCTCGGTCACCGCGGCATCCAGCTCCTTCCCCGTCTCGTTTGACAGCGGATTAAGCCGCACGAACGCCGCGGTGTTCGCCGCCCGCAGCTCGGCAATCTCCGCCTTCAAATGTGCCATCGCCTGCGGCTTCAGCTCATGCGGTACCGAATCCTCGATATCCAGAATCACCGCGTGCGGCGCCACACGTAGCGCCTTGCCGACCCAATCGCGGCGATGGGCCGGGACGAACAGCACCGAACGAATGGGCCACATGGATCGCTTCCCTTCCCGCATGTTGCGTGACACTTGCCGGCCGACCTAGCATCAAGCCCCAAAGAATGCACCCGGGAGGCACGCGGCGATGGCCGGTCTATACTATGAGGAATTCTCCGTCGGTCAGGTGTTCGCGCATCCCTGGACGCGCACTGTCACCGAGATGGACAATGTGCTGTTCAGCTCACTGACGATGAATGTGCAGCCGCTGCACCTCGATGAGGAATTCGCCGCCAAAAGCGAATTCGGCCAGCGCATCGTCAACTCCATCTTCACGCTCGGCCTGATGATCGGCATCAGCGTGAACGACACCACGCTCGGTACCACGGTGGCGAACCTCGGTATGACCGACACGCGGTTTCCCAAGCCGGTGTTCCACGGCGACACGTTGCGCGCCGAGACCAAGGTGCTGACCATGCGCGAAAGCCGCTCGCGCAAGGATGCCGGCATCATCGAATTCGAGCACACCGCCTACAACCAGCGCGGCGAACAGGTGGCGATCTGCAAGCGCCAGGCGCTGATGCGCCGCAAGACGAAGGATTAGATCCATGCCGCTGGAACGCCTGCAACACGCGCTGATCCAGACGATCGACCTGCCGGCGACGGTGCGCTGGTGGCACGAGGTGCTCGGGCTGGAGCCCGGACCGCATCCGGATTTCGGTTTCCCGGTGGAATGGTTGTATCTCGACGGCGAGGATGTGCTGCACCTGACCCAGGGCGGTGCCGGCGTCTCGGCCAATCGCCAGGCCTATCTCGGTCAGCAATCGCAGGCCGAGACCGGCACCGGCGTGATCGACCACCTCGCGTTCCGCGCGTCGGACCTGCCTGGTGTGCTGGCGCGGTTGCGGGCGCTTGGCGTTGAGGCGAAGGCGCGGCGGGTGAATGCGCAGGGATTGTTTCAGTTGTTCCTGTTCGACCCGAATGGGGTGAAGGTCGAGCTGAACTTCGAGGCCGCCGAAGCCGACGCCCACGGCATCACGCCTGAGTTGATGGCGAGTGAGCTGCCGCGTGCATAGCCACCGCCCCGTCATGCCGGTGCTCGTCACCGGCATCCACGCCTTCTTGCGACGCGATGAGTAAGGCGTGGATACCGAGCCTGCGCCCGGTATGACAGGTTGGGTGACAAAGAGTCGATCATTCCGGCAGCTGGTACAACACGCCCCGCAACATCAGCCCCCGCGCGCGCGATCGACACTCCAGGCCCCGCCGCCGGCGACGAAGATATACAGGAAGATGAAACAATACAGCACCGCCGCGTCACCGCCATTCACCAACGGGAAGAAGCTCTTCGGCGCATGCGCCATGAAGTAGCCGACCGCCATCTCGCCCGACATGATGAATGCCACACACCGGGTGAACAGCCCGAACGCCAGCAGCACCCCACCCAGTGCCTCGATCACCGCGGCGAACCACAACAGGGTGAACATCGCCGGCCCGCCGCCCGCCGGCCAGACCGGAAAGCCGAACAGCTTGCTCAGGCCGTGCTCGAGGAACAGCAGGGCCGCAACGATCCGCAGCACGCTGAGCGCGCGCGGGGCCCAGGCATCAATGGTTGAAAATGACATTCGAGTCTCCTGATTTATGACAATACCAAAACGTCAAGCCGCCTCACGACGCCTGCGTCGACGACGCCAGCAACCGCTGGATCGGATCCCACACAAACGCCGTCTGCATCACCGACTGCCCGGCCACCTTGATCGGCGCCTCGGCCGCCTGCGTGCCGCCCAGCCGCTGGTAGAACCAGCGCGCTGGATTTTCGCGCAGCACCCACAGATACAACGAGCCGCAGCCCGCCTCCGCCAAGTGCCCCGCCGCGGCGCGCAGCAGGCGCCGCCCGACGCCGCGCTCGCGCCAATCGTCCAGCACGTACAGCGTCTCCACCTCGCCCTCGCCGAGCCGCCGCCCGGCGATCACGCCGCCCCGCCCACGGCCCGCGGTGGTGAACCCGATGATGCGCGGCGGACTGCCCAGCGGCCCATCGGTCCCCGACGCCACCGCAACGAACACGCCGCCCGGCCCACGGATCGCCGCCTCGTACTGCGCCGCATGACGCGCCACCGACAGCCGCGCCAGGTAGTCCTCGGGCAGAATGCCTGGATAGGCGCTACGCCATGCCGCGACATGCACCGCCCCGATCGCCACCGCATCGGCCGGGCGCGCGAGCCGCAGGCTGATCATGCCGCGCGCTCCAGCACCGCGGCGAAGAACCCGTCGGTGCCGTGTTGGCGCGGCGTCAACGTCAACATCTCACCCGCGCTGGGCGGCGCGGCGTCCGAATCGCCATACGGCCACGCCCGCGCCAGGGGCAGCACGCCGAACACCGCATGTCGGTCGAGGAATGCCCGCACCTGCACCTCGTTCTCTTCCGGGAACAACGAACAGGTAGCGTAGACCAGACGGCCGCCCTTGCGCACCAGGGGGGCGGCGGTATCCAGCAAATCCGCCTGCCGCACTTGCAGCTCGGCTAGGTCGGTCTCGGTCAGGCGCGAGCGCGCGTCCGGATTGCGCCGCCACGTCCCGGTGCCGGTGCAGGGCGCATCGACCAGCACCCGGTCGAAGCTGCCGCCGTGCCGTTTCAGCCAGCGGTCGCCGGCGGCCAGCAAGTGGCGCTCGATGTTGTGCGCCCCGGCGCGACGAAACCGCCGTACCGCCGCATCCAGCCGAGGCGCCGACACATCGCACGCCGCGATGTGTCCACGGTTCTGCATCGTCGCCGCCAGCGCCAGCGTCTTGCCGCCTGCCCCGGCGCACAGGTCGGCGACGCGCATCCCCGGCCGCGCGTCGGTCAGCAACGCGACGAGCTGGCTGCCCTCATCCTGGATTTCGACCAGGCCGGACTGGAACGCGGGGCCCGCCGTCACCGGCCGCCGCCCCGGCAGGCGCAGCCCCCAGGGAGACAGGTTCGTGGGCGCTGCATCGAAGCCCTCCGCCGCGAGCGCCGCCTGCGCCGCCTCCCGCGTGGCCTTCAGCACGTTGACCCGCAAATCCAGCGGCGCGGGCGCCAACATGGCCGTCATTTCCGCGTCCAACGTCGGTCCGAACCGCGCGGCCAGTCGCGGCAGCACCCAGTCCGGCACCTCCAGCCTGACCGCATCCGGCATCGCAGGATGGCCCAGCGTATGCCCGACCAGCCGTCCGAGCACCGCCTGCTCCGCCACGCTCAGCACCTCGGCCGCGAACTTGCCGCCCGAAAACGCCTGGCCAAGCCCGGACGGTGACCATCCGTCGAACAGCAGCGCAGCGGCGACCAGCAGGCGTGGTGTCGCCTCGCCACCCTCGCGCGCCAGCCACCACGCCAGGCGACGGCGCGCACGCAACACGCCCCAGGCGCGGTCCGACACCGCGCGGCGGTCACCGGCGCCAATGAAGCGGCGGGCACGG
>Ga0182030_10019139_pt1 | contig 13066 bp, 10 predicted proteins | sample 812S3MmetaG_FD_121299 | JGI IMG/M metagenome (GOLD analysis project Ga0182030, IMG submission 121299) | Permafrost microbial communities from Stordalen Mire, Sweden - 812S3M metaG (Illumina Assembly) | ecosystem: Environmental > Terrestrial > Soil > Wetlands > Permafrost | place: Sweden... | reverse complement strand
GATTAGATGGCCCCAGATAAAATCTTCTAAAAGGGCAATTTCCGGATTACATTTTCTAGTATAGTATTAAGGTTTCTGGACTCACCGAACGCATTATAATTCGTTTGTGGGGTATACCTCCAAAGACACATCTAATGTCATCTTTTCCAACTTTTCGATTAGATGGCCCCAGATAAAATCTTCTAAAAGGGCAATTTCCGGATTACATTTTCTAGTATAGTATTAAGGTTTCCGGACTCATCGAACGCATTATTATTCATTTGTGGGGTACACCTCGAAAGACACATCTAGTGTGATCTTTTCCAACTTTTCGATTAGATGAGATTAGATGAGATGGACCTAGATAAAATGTGCTAAAAATGATTTCCAGATGACATTTCCTAGTATAATATGAAGGGCTTCAGACTCATCCAACACCAACTAAACCATAGACAATTCATTTGTGGGTATACTGAGCGTAGTGAACGCATCTTAAAATATTTTTACACATATTGACTTACCCATGTCTCTTCAAATATTAAAATAATTAACTTCCATCCTATAGCTATATGTAAGAAGATTGGGACAATGTGTTTCAAACACCGCATGCCGCTCTCTTCGTGTTACCACTGAGAGAGTTTAGTCCAACGATCTCTAAATCACGAGACAGATAATTTATCCGTTTCATGATTTAGAGATTGTTAACTATAGGATTGTGGGCGCTAGTAATGCCACCATCAGTGTTCTTAGTGTTAGAGGAAGATAAGAAATCTTCAGATTTTTATAACGAGATATGCCACATAAAAATAATAAAACCGTCTTCAAGTCTTTTATGGCAAGATATACGCTGACCTAAGGCCAAGCTTGGAAGATAGTTGCATTTTATATTAGTATATTATAAATGGGAAATAACTGTAGGGCCCAAGACACTGTGAACCCAGATACTACCAATGTTTGTAATGTTAGTGTTGGTGACTATCCCTTATCTAGGATGCCTGGCTTCTGTACTATTTTAGGAGCTTCAGGAAACAATACCCGTGAAGATTACTGTGCCAAGATGAGCACTGCTGGTGAATTTGGTAATCCTGAAACTTCGGGAGGTTGCGAATACAATAGTTGTAATCGATATCAGGATATAGGGGGAGGATGTTGTAAGGGATGTTGTGGTATTGCAGGTGGAGGTTTAAAATGTCAGCGGTTAAAATTCACTGGTGATCCCGTAGCTTGTTGTTTGAAGGATGTTAATTGTGGTAATCCCGCCACCAATCCTCCCCAATGCTATTCTGATGCTGCCAAACAGCATGCCTGTGCCGATGGTCGCAACGGACAACCTAATTATCGCAGCATTGTGTCCTCGGATTGTCGTGATGTTTTAACTGAATTCTGCAGTGGTACCCTTCCCACTGATGATCCTACATCCCCAGAATGGATCAATCGCTGGTTGGGTGCAGATTCCCCGTGTGTTTACGCCCTATATCGTAATATACTAAATATTGGAGGGACCGGGCATTGTTTCTGTCCTACCGGTCCCGCCGGATGTGCTAATATTCCCACTCCGGGTATCTGTAATATTCCTCTTATTGGTTTAGATGCCCAAGGATACTTTTGGGGCCAACAACTTATGGGAGCGGCTATGGAACATTATAATGAGCAAGGGTTTTCTCTAGGAACTCTTCCGGGACAACCAGGGTATAATCCATTACAAGATATTTGGTATAATGAAGTTTGTTGTCCCTATCCCGGGTTGTGTCAGAATGGCATCTCTGCCGCCTGCGCTACCCAAACTGCGCAACGGTTATCTCTTAACCCCTCAGCAGCTCGGTGGTGCGGCTGTCACCTCTCACCCGAAGAATATCAGGAATTTTCTGTACGCTACAATATTCCTCCACAATGTACTCCCATGTGTAATCGAGCTGATGTCCTTCCCATTATCGGGATCAACGGAGAACCTGTAACTTGCCGTCAAGACATCTGTCTAATTAATAATGTCAATGTTAATCTTATCAACTCGCAGATTGGCGGAGGAATTCAATTTAATCAAGTCTGTGGTTCCTGTCCCAATGGACAATGTAGTTGCGTTGTTGATAGTACAGATGTAACCATCATCGATAGTATTATTGGGGACAATTTTATCCCCGTATTACAGAACTGCGGTTCTTTCGTTTGTTTGCAAGATAATCCCGCTACTTCTGGTCCCCGAACCATCCCCGTAGATTGTGGAGATATTGGCTTTAACCCTTATGATGAGTATCAGTCAAAGCTAGCCGCCGCCAACGCTGCCGCCAAACAAACCTCCCTGTTCTGGGTGGTAGTTATTATCGGGGCAGCCCTGGTAGTAGTATTCCTATTGATCCTATTCTTATATCCCAGAAGTTACGGTACTAATACCGGAGTCACCACTGCTGATGGTACGATAGTCTTCCGCAGATATGAAGCTCCTAATGCAGAAGTGGTAACTAATTACATAAATACCTATACTTAAATGTGAGAGCTCTGGGAAATAATAAATGAATAATTATATACTAGGAGTATATAAGTTATAAGTAATATTTAGCATTACTCTCGCAGGTATTTCGATACCATTCGGGAATATCACTGCGTTGTAGTAGAGAGGCTAGAGCGGCTGCTCCCTCAGTCCTATTACAATAGAATCCCACTATGGAGATCTCAAAGTCAAAGAGATAATCATAACACTGCGGTTCCACAAAGAGGGCATCATGTTCCGGATACTTGATGCTATTACCAATGAGACAGAGATCATACACCCTTTGGGAATTAGAACTAGAAAGGGTGCGTAAGAGTCGACAAGCATTGTACAAAGCTTCAGCACGATGTTTGCGTTCCTTATGAGCTTTGAGATACCACTCAACGGCCTGACTAAAATAGTGTTGTGCCTTGTTTTCTAGATCGTCCTCGCCAAGTTTATCAGGATTCCACTTCTCCAAGTGTTGGAGATCGGATTCGGGAAGAGAGCTTTCTTCCACAGAATCGGGATCTTCTCCCAGATGGATACAGGCTTCCCGATCATCTTGGTTGCATTTTTTCTTCAGTAACTCGATGCAATAGCGATAGGCCCATGCAATTTTCTCATTACAATTTCCCACCTGATACATGGCGATATATACTTCTTCAGGAGTGACGCAAGGTCCGAAAGTAATTCGGGTTTTGTATTCTTCCACACTTTCATCCCATCTTCCCAAATCTCTCAAGGTCTGAGCGAGATAAAAGTGGCATCGCGATTTCCATTTTCCGATATTGGGATCGGCAATATCTTCTCTTAATAAACGTTCATCACGCTCGAATTTGTCACTCTTGCAGCCACCGTCTTCCTTGTCGTTAATCTTTAAGGTGGTAACCTTACTGCGATGTATATGTCCCTTGTAAGTCGACTGATCATCCGCCGCAATCCAAAACTCATGGGTACGAAGGCAACAGACCCAATCTACTCGAGTGGAGAGGATACGAATATTAGCGTAACTAACGTGTGGAGTATACTGTTCCACGTCATACATCTCATCGAAGAGGAAAGTCTTATTAAAGTCTGCAGTTTTCTCCCAAATGAAGTCGGCATCCGATAAAAGAATATAATCCGCAGATGGATAGGTCTTCTTGGCCATCTGTACACTGTGAGTACGATTATAGCAGAAGCTCTTAAAAGGTTCATGATGTACGGTAGTAGGAAGCTTATGTTCTTGTCCCCAAGCAACAATGATCTCGGCGGTATTATCGATAGAACCAGTATCTACAATAGATATAAAATCTATTATACCGATTAGAGAGTTAAGGAGACGTTCCATGTTTGCCGATTCGTTCTTCACTATCATAGCTAAACATAAGGTTTTCGGTGGTTTTTTACCAGCGGCCCTCCTTTTCATAGCTTGTAGAGCCTGCTCCTTCTTGGATGCATTAAGCTGTGCACTGGTGACTTTAGTAGACTTACCCATTTTAAAAACATCTACTCTGCATTTATACATATGATAGTATGTGGTAGAAATAATATATGTTGCAGGATACATAGTAGAAGCGGTATATGGTAGGACTAATATATACTATATACTACTTCTACTATATAGTAGAAGTAGTATATAGTATATGGTATATGGTATATAGTAGAAGTAGTATATAGTATATGGTATATGGTATATAGTGGAAGTAGTATATAGTAGAAGTAATATATAGTAGAAGTAGTATATAGTAGAAGTAGTATATAGTAGAAGTAGTATATAGTATATGGTAAAAATACTGTGTACTGTATAAGTAATATATAGTGTATGGTAAAAATACTGTGTACAGTAGAAGTAGTATATGATATATAGTAGGAGTAATATACAGTAGAAGTAATATATTGTAGAAGTAGTATATAGTATATAGTATATGGTATATAGTAGAAGTAGTATATAGTAGAATATGCACTAAGGATAGTGGTGCCGATGAATGTAATGAATTAATTGTCCCCATTATATGTCCACGTTATATATATATATAGGTATCGTAGTATATAAATAGTATGGAAGCACGGCAGAAACAAATAACATGGTAGTTTGTGGTTTCGTGTTATTTATATACTACTATACCCATACATAAATAACACGGGTACATAACAGAAACAAATATAGTTGGTGTCAACGGTATCATATTTTTCGGATGAAAAATATATTAGGTTATGGTACTTAATTGTCATACTTACGTCGGTGACGTCCATGTCTTCGATTCTTCAGTCCCCAGTTCTTTGGATCTGGAGGAATAAAGTCGACAAAATGTCTGTGTGACGGGTTGACATACTCATCGGATTCGTGTGTATACCGCGCGGGCTGTTGTGTGGGCCGTAAGGCATATGAATCAATAACGTCTGAAATATAGTTATCATCATGATATCTGTGCATCGAATCTGTCGCATACGTACTAAATATATCTCTATGAGGTATGTGGGTATGCCAGCGATGTTCTCGTGAAGATGCCAGAGGAACAGGACACTGAGTACTATGTTGAGTGTTGTGTTGAGAATCATATTGAGAATAATCCTGCGGGATGGGCTGATTTGTCGGGGTCGTGTATTGAGGATAGCCGGGTAAATAATCGTATGAATGCTGCGGAGGATAACGTTGGGGTGGCTGATCACACGTAACCTGTTGTACTTGATAATTGATACATTGAATAGTGTTTTCAGGAACGGCTGTGGACAAACTCGCTTGATAATATGCGGGGAATTCCGGGTAATCGTGAGTTCCAGAACGATATGGAGAATGGTAGGTAGGGTCGTAGGAAGGGTGCTGTGACGGCGTCACCGGGTTTTCGTTCTCAGGAATGATACCATGACTGTGCGTTCGTAATCGACGATTACGATTGGCAAACATCAACATATGATCGTGATACTTTTTAATGGCCTTATAGATGTTCTCCTCCTCATCTGTGCGTACTAGTCGGTTACGCAATCCCACATAGAGATCTTTGACTCGCTGGTGATCAAAAGGTATTCCCTGAAGGTGTTCAACGGTTCTCCGGTTATCTCTGACGATGTCGAGATTTCGGGTAAAGTATCCGTTCTTGGGAATGAACGTTCTTATCTTCTCTTCTGCAATGTCCAGGTTCCTCATCTTTTTTCCCAAGCGAAACATCACCAACATAAATTCACGAACGTCGTTAAGAACAACTGATCGCTTAGGATTGGTTGAGAACAACCCGTCGCGATCTTGATTGATATGGGCGGCGCAATAGGCTTCGTTTTTAGGAGCGCGATTACCACAGAATATCAGTTTGGAGATACCCTTTTTAAAGTGTAAGCATCGGTTGCTGTGATCGACGAAATCCTCTTCGTCGTAGTGCGCCATCGTGGAGATGGCTTAAGATCACAAGTCATGGTCATTTTAGGAAATCAATTTTGTCGAGCTTAAGTAATATGGTAGATTCAAAAATTGTGTTGTAGTGAAAGCTTGTAATAGTATGTTCAAACAGTATCTTCTCATTGGTGTGCTAGTTTAGTAATCCGAGGGAGATGTACGACTTTCCCGGTTGTATGTAGTTCAAATTAATTGACGAAAACCTACACACAAATAGGTTAAGGAACGGGGGAAACCAGCAACCCCCGCATCTGTAATCTTATTATTCCTCTTCAAATCCAAATAGGTTAAGTCACGAGGGAAACCAACAACTCCCAGATCGGTTATCTTATCATTCCATTCCAAATCCAAATGGGTTAAGGAACGGGGAAGATCCCGGACTCCATCATCCGTTATGTTATTATTACACCATAAGTTCAAATGGGTTAAGGCAGGAGGAAGATCTCGAAGTCCCGCATCCGTTATATTGTCATTGTGACTCAAATCTAAATGGGTTAAGGATGGTGGAAGATCCAGAAGCCCCGCATTGGTTATGTTCTTATTACGACACAGAATCAAGGAGGTCAATGACGGTGGAAGATTATGAAGTCCAGCATCCGTTATCCTATTATTGTAGCGTAAGTTCAAATAGGTTAAGCATCGTGGAAGATCTGCGAGTCCTTCATCCGTTATCTTATTATTACCCGCCAAATTCAAAGAGGTTAAGGCACCAGGAAGATGTGCAAGTCCCGCATCTGTTATATTGTTATTCGACCCCAAACGCAAATAGGTTAAGGATGGCGGCAGATTACAGAGGTCATTTTCCGTAACCTTGTTATCTCCATGTAAACTTAACGCTGTCAGGGTATCGGGAAGTAATGTTAAGTTGACACCATGTTTTAAATGTAAACATATAAGAGTGGTCAGATTGGGGAATCCTTGGGATAAACGAGTCACTTGTTTAGTGTAAAATAAACGGGTAGTACGATTGAGGATATGTCCACATATACGACGATTGGAAGAACAAAGGATAGTAATATCCTCGGAACTCAAATGATGGGATATTTCTGACCACATCTCAGGATGAAGGTACTGCATCCTTTATACTGAGGGTAAGATCATATTATATTCCGTATAATATATTTTATGACGATCATTTTCCTATGCTATTCTCACTAATGGCAATGTTGGCACTCCCGATTGATCTAGCATCGACATATTGTGGTTTATTTGCTGAGGGTCGATTATTCCAAGCAGCCAGACATATAGCGATGACAGCGACGAGTCCGATGATCACCAATATTATTATGGTGTAACTAGTATATGAAGATGCTATAATCGGAACATCAGCAGGATTAATATCTAAACAGGGACCTACAGATACTTGGTTTCCTTCTGCATCCAGTTGGATGCACGTAGAGGTCGAACCGCAGAACTGGTTGAAGTTGACTCCTAATCCCACCTCGGACACAGTACTATTGATATTGACACCTCCCACGATACAGACGCACCCCGCAGTACCGGTCTTTCCTAAGTTATTACATCCTGGGCATAAGGTATTGAAGTTGATTCCTCCCGGAATAGTGCTGTTCAAAGTATTGATAGTAACGTTATCAATTACGCAAACATTCTGGGGACAAGTGATAAGATTACCGGTAATGGGATTGGATTTTTGAGAAGTTAAGGCCCTGTGGCATAAAGGATCACAGGCGGGTAGAGGAAAACAATCGGCAGATCCCGCCACGCACCCTCCCTGGCATGTGTCGGCGCCAGCTAAGCAACCACCATTCCCGAGAGTGTATTTTACGTAATCGGGATCGGGAGCTACGTAGCATCCGCAGAAATTAATAAGCGTGGGACTAGTCGCAGCTTCGGCATGCGTATAATCACTACAGTATCCTTCTAAAAATCGGGCACAGATTCCGGGAAGTCGGGGATCAATACATAAGCGTTCTAAGGTAGTTTGAAAGGAACTATAGGTTGGGCTGGTAACATTATCGGTCAGGGTATTAGTAGATAAATAGGTATCGAACAGTTCCACCACGCGGCCCTGCGCAGTTAATAGAGCAGTGGGATTATATTGTAAATTAGTCCCTGTAGTGTTAATAAACTGAGCATAGGCGGCGGGACAATCGTGAGTATCCCAGTATAAAATTAAATCATTACCTGCACCTATATCTCCGGAGCAGTTATTCATAATACATACATAGTCGCCAGCATCACAACTCATTTTAAGTTCTCATATTATTCTAACATTTTATGATCTATTCATCAATCCTATCATCTAAACCATCCTCAATATTAGTGTTAATATTAGTCTCAATGTTATCATTATTCTTAGCGAAGTCACCGACGGCTAATTCGGACGGAGCACTCCTCGCCATCTTGTGTTGACTACGCACAAATAACTCCGGACGAAAGTTCCTAAGGTTTTGAGGTGGACTCCGTGCCGATATTTCAGCGGGATCATTTCTTGATGTTTTGTCAACTTTAGATAGATTTGTTACTACGAGCTCCGTACTTTCGTCAGAAGCAAAGCGTCGTCTTCGTGGAGGTGCTTTCGATGATTTCGATATTTTGGCTGGCCCACCGGGATTCATTTTCCTCTCGACATTTTCTACCCTGTCCGCGTTCATCATCCTAGGATTCATCGTTCGATTAGGAAGAGGTGGTAACTCAACCACCACATGTTCAGGGGATGAGTGTGGTGAGTCCATGGAAGAGAGATCGGAATCTGAACCTGGCGGCGATTCGTCTGCATACGCAGGTTTATTCTCCTTAATAATACCGGGAATGGGACTATTTAAGTCGAAGATTTCTAAGTCTAAACTATCTAATTCCCTGTAGTATTGCTCTAAAGTTCGGGTTTTATACTTTGAACTAGCGTCGGTAATGGAGAGGTTTCTCACACATCGAGAAATGGTTCGGGCATTGAGGGAGACTCCCTTCAATAGAACTGTTCTCTTGGCGAGATCAAATGTACTCAGACACGTTTGAATAGCCGTCACCACAAATCCCAAACTGCTGGCAATGCGACTGGCGGCATTTTGACACGAGATTATCCCAAGAACACCAATGATAGCCCCAGCAACAATTATAAGCACGGTGGCCAAAATGTTTAAGAAACGGAATATTGCCGCCAGCCTACTCGTTGATACCGATAGGGTTATGGCCTTTTTGTATAGCTCCTCGGTGGTGGTGTTAAGTGTCTCAGCATCGGCGAATTCGTCATCGATGTTGTTTTGACGTTTAAGAACGTAAACTTGACCAGCACGCTCGGTAATCTTAGTATAAGTGGGCCCTCCCGCCGATGTCGCCATGCTGAATTGTTAACATATTATAGATAACATATCCACTTCACTTTTGATCTGAGATTTCTCAGATCATCATATGATATAGGATTCCCTATATACCGCCAATTTTTAGAAACATATAATATTTCAAGTTGTGTCCACTACATTTTTGACATACAAGTCACTAAGAGGATTAGTGAATGCAGTTGCCGTGAGTGTTACCAGCTTGACCATCTGTAAAGATGCAGTGTAGACGAAAGCTTCACACTTATCACCAAAGGATATGCAGGTAGTTACCGATTGTCCAAGTGAAGTGGCTGGAAATATACAGGGTTCGGTACCGGAAGATCCACAAGTATTGAGAGTGTTAGCGTCGGTTCCCGGATAGACCCCATAGGGGGCTTCTTCGCTAATGGGAGCGCTGACTGCCGGGGCAGTGAATACCGATATTGTCCATATTATAATCAATAGCAATATTATTACCGTGAGAGTAATAATAACTATTATATAGCCTGTGGTGGCATCCATTTATATATTATAGGAAAACTGATTGCATAATTGTTAAAAAAAAAAAGACAATATTAAGTATCATCATGGCCATGATGACACTACGTCTACCCTTCTTTGAAAAGAAGAGAAATTTAAAGGTGGAGGAATATGAAAGTCAAAAGCTTCCATGTTGGAACGTGATACCAGAACCTATGATCTTACCTCCCGTACCCGGAAGCATGTTGTCCTGCACCGATTCCTTATTACTTGCCATTAAGACTGCACCAAGGATCGTATTACAACCATCTACAGTCCTATCACCACCGACTTCTCCTCTGAAGCCTCATGTAGTCTTACCAACGAGATCTCCCATAGTCTTACCTCCATCTCCGATGAGGTCTTCCATAGTTCTACCACCATCTCCTATCTTATCACCATTACTATCACCAAAGTCTCCCATGGGATTACCGACGAGTACACCCAGATCGAGCCGAGTGAAGTTGCCTCCGTTATCAGAACTGCGTCCCCCCGTAGTCATGTCCCTATCTAAGAATGCACTACGAAATAGCAAATCTATTCCCAAAACTCCAGCATCGGTACCTATCCCACGAGCACCATTGTTGAACCTGAAGATGAGAGTTCCTCAAACGGTGAGATTACCGTCACGAGCTGCCATAATATTTCCAGACCCTATACCATTGAGGTTCCTTCCACGTGAGGGAACAGAGTGGAAGCCATTGGAAGTATCAGATAGCTTGTCACCAATCATGAGAGCGACGGTATTCATGACTTTTGATAATACCGTAACTGCCGACCAGATAAGTGCCACTGTAAGAACGATCAACACCTCAGTGTCAGAATTACAAAAGTACCGTAAGAATACTTTACGTTCATTAATTGAGATCGACAGAATGGATGCGGAGAGATTCGAGACTTGTCTATCCATATATGAGAACAACCAAGTGTACTATCAAGATCTTTTAGATAGTGCCGTAGGGATAGAGCGAGATAGTATTATCAAAGATCTTAATATCCTGGAACGCTGGTTCATTTCCATTGTCGAGCCTCGTCCTAAGATACGGGCAGAGATCAAACAGTGGGAAGAACGAGAGAGTATCAAGAAGATTAAAGGATATAGTGCCTACTGTGATCCTGATCTGTACAGTATTATCACCCCTATATTATCACCCCTATAATGCACAATATATAATATATACTTTACGGGTATATATTTCTCATCTTTACAGTATTATCACTCCCATAATGCACAATATATAATATATACTTTAGGGGTATATATTTCTTATCTTCACAGTATTATCACCCCTATAATGCACAATATATAATATATACTTTAGGGGTATATATTTCTTATCTTTACAGTACTATCACTCACATAATGCACAATATATAATATATACTTTAGGGGTATATATTTCTTATCTTTACAGTATTATCACTCTATACCATATGAATACATAGGATCCTATGTGGGTATTAAGGGTTAATTCACATGGCCCCTTTATCGTTTAATGTAGTATATAGTAAATATTACTATATAAGTAATATTCTAACATAAAATATTCATAGTGAGGCTATTCCAGTTTAAGAGATTACGATGGGTCCTCACAACTTCCTCAATAATCGGTCCATACATACTAGAATTGAATGGTGTAAGTACTGCGTCTTTTGAAGTTCCGAGATATACCGAAGATCTAAGAAAATCACTAACTTCTGCATCACTAATTCCGTTGACATCGTCATTGTCGGAGGATTGTGTAGGGAGTGTGGCTGCGGGAAATCTGCGTACAGGGACAAACGATTCACTGCTATCGGGAAGGAACTGTACAGATACGATATTTTGAGGAAGATAAGGTATCATTTCCAATGTAGGTTTGTAGTCCGGAATTTTTAACACCACCAATGTTTTGGGATAGTATTGAAATCCTGTAACGGTGAATCGCATATCAATATGTCGATAACCATTTTTAATGGTTAAATTCTTTAATCCTCTCGGCAAATTGTAAACCATCGTATCGGTGAACCAATATGTTGGTGATGTAGGTGATGGTACAGGTGGACTGTAATAAATAGTCAGATGCAACTTTTCTAATCCTATGGGGAGATTCTGGGTCCAGGATTCACTTGAGGTGGTAAATACGGCGATAACAAGAGTTTTCAAGTTCCACGGGAGGATTCCCACATCAGCATCACTTATGAATATATCTTGTTGTATGTTCAGGGATGTTAGTTCAACAGGAAGTAAAGGAGTAATATCACCCATCGATACATCGTGTCGAAACCCTGCAGATTTTATGATTAGGGACTTTAGTGCAGCAGGAAGTAAAGAAAGTAAAAGCCTAATGCCCTTGGGATTAACATATGTGAACGTGGCCTCGCGTAAATTTGGGGGTAGGGTTATCGAATTTATTGGTAACTCTTCCACTAAATTCGCTAAATTCGCTAATTCACTAAAAAAGCTATCACTCATATTCTCTAAATTTGGAAGATATCGATTTATCAATGTCAGAAAAGTCCCTATATCTGAGTAGTCAAATTTTATTCTGACTATTTTTAATGACGACGGCAGAGCTGCTAATTCTGCCAAATTATCCCCATTAACTGCGAGTGTAAAACTAGGAGCATCCAAGTAAGTCAACCCAGTGGGGAGGCTCGCGGGATGTAAAACGACGTAACTAAGTTGATAAGAATAATAACTGAGACTTCGTAATCCTCCAGGTAGTTTTGATAGCATGGCGTCGGTACCAGTTTGGTCATAAGCTTTGTTGAGACCCATAGACAGAGTTACCAGATTTTGGGGAAGCTCATCAAATTTATCTACGGAACCAAGCACTGCTATAACAGTTAACTTTTTAAGTTGCCGTGGAAGCCGATAAAAATCGCTAGTTTGGAAGATAGCACAATTGATGTCAGTTAAACTATTGGGATAGTACCTAGTCTTGTATATCATGTTTAGGAAGTAGCCAACACTGTTCTTATATAAACCATCTAAAGACGTAAGATCCGAAAAATATGCTAACAAACCTTGTAACTTACTGACGCTGATGTATTTACTTCCCACGGACAGATAACTCAAGGTTGGTAAAGATTCCAAAAATAACTTGAGGTATTCAAAACTCATATACAAGGTTGTGAAATACACCGTGTTAATGCGAGGAAACAGCAATATCCATTCAAAAAAGTTTGCAGTATTTTGTCCTAACTCAGTCTTGTATTTCACGCGTGACATCAGAGTATCATCAAAAGATTGTATGGTATAGTTATCGAGATCCATCAATACTGTGGCACTATCTCTGACGAAATAGTGAATACGTCGATTAACTCCTATCAGGGTTTTAAGAACTCTGATATCGGTGCGAAGAGTTACCTGTGACCATATGTCCCTACTGAGATGTGATAAGTTCATGACTTGATTTAATTATCAGAAAAATTTCTGATAATTAAGTCATTTTCCAATCATGTATTACT
>Ga0182030_10019138_pt1 | contig 13067 bp, 12 predicted proteins | sample 812S3MmetaG_FD_121299 | JGI IMG/M metagenome (GOLD analysis project Ga0182030, IMG submission 121299) | Permafrost microbial communities from Stordalen Mire, Sweden - 812S3M metaG (Illumina Assembly) | ecosystem: Environmental > Terrestrial > Soil > Wetlands > Permafrost | place: Sweden... | reverse complement strand
GCCCCACCAGCGGGTCCAACTGATTTTCCATCGCCGCCTGGGTCAGGTCGCGGGAGAACTCCGCCAGTAGCGAAGATTCGCGATTGGCGGCTCGCTGTGGCTGCTGCTGCACTTTCTCTTGCGTGGTGCGCTGCAGTTCCTCGCGAATCGCCGCGATCTTCAGCCCGCGCTCGGCCAGAATCTCCGCCGCAAAACATTTCTCCTCACGCAGCAACCCGAGCAGCAGATGCTCCGTGCCGATGTGTTTGTGGCTGAGCCGCTCGGCTTCTTCGGAGGCGTAGGCCAGTACCCGCTTGCACTCATTGCTGAGCGGGAGGTCCACGCTGGTCGATACTTTTTCGCGAATCGTGGTGTGGGCTTCGATCTGCTTGCGGATAGAGTCCACCGACGAATGCTGGCGAAGGAAGCGATTGGTCAAAGCTTTGTCTTCGCGCAGCAACCCGAGCAGAAGGTGCTCCGTTTCAATATACGGAGAGCCAAACTGGCTGGCTTCATATCGTGCAAAGAAGATCACGCGCCTTGCTTTTTCGGTGTACCGTTCAAACATTTTGTCTCTCCCAGTCCCTCCGCCCCGGCCATTACCGGTGACGGGAAACTTTCTCCCTGCTTCACCTCTGGTTCCACCGGAGAACCACTCCTCCGCGGACCGCGATAGGAGCCTGCGCTGGACCCTCCCCAATTGGTTTCATGCCAACCGGAGTAAAACTATTTTCCCCGTCTTTCCCTGCCGCGAAAATTGGCGGCCAAATCCTACATATCGTTCTTTTCGTGCGATATGCCAACTATGCCACTAAATCGCCAACGAACCTAAGAGAATAAACACTAGAACAGTTATAAAGACTCTGGCGTGACCTCGATCAGGACGCCGGATTCCAAAGAGAGAATGCGGCTGCAGCGCCGTGCGAACGCCAGATTGTGCGTCACCAGAATCGAAGTAAGGCGGTAACTGGCATGCAGTCTGGAAATCAGCTCGAAAACGGACTCCGCGGTGCGATTGTCCAGATCTCCCGTTGGCTCATCTGCCAGCAGCATTTTGGGAGAGGTGATAAGCGCTCTGGCCAGCGAAACCCGCTGTTGCTCACCCCCGGAAAGCTCACCCGAACGATGATGTCCGCGATCTGCCAGGCCAACTTCCTCCAGCCACCTGGCGGCCTCAGCTTCAGCCTTACGCCGGCTTCCACCGCGCAGATAGAGTGGCATAGCCACGTTCTCCAGCGCGGTAAACTCAGGCAACAGATAGTGGAACTGCCAAACGTATCCGATCTGGCTGTTCCTGAACTCCGCGGCAGCTTCCTCGGTCAGCGACGTCAATGGCGTGTCAGAGAAAAATACCTCGCCAGAGCTGGCTGAATCCAGCGCGCCCAGGATGTGCAGCAGGGAAGACTTTCCCGCTCCGCTCTGGCCGACGATCGCCAACATTTCACCCGCACGTACCCGGAAAGACAGGTTGTCAAAGAGCACAAGGTCCGCGCTTCCAGAGCGATAAACCTTCCGGAGAGCCTCAACTCGGAGGATCTCTTCTGCTTTCATTGGATGCACCCCACGTTCTCCCTGGTGCAAAATCCGCGACCACGAGCAGAAACTTTCCTCATGGATAGCGGCTCCACATGTCTATGTGTTTAATTAAACCACGCCGGACCGCCGGGCGCAGTGATGTTGCCACTGAAGTTGCTCCGAATTTGTCCCGGCGTGCCAGTCCCGCTTCCGGGTTTTGCACCGTCGCCAATTCACTCGTAGCGGAGCGCCTCCGCCGGCAGTACCCGCGCCGCCGAGTGCGACGGATACACCGTGGCGATAAAGCTGATCGCCAGCGAGACCAGCGCAACCAGCACTGCATCGATGGCGCGCGGCACGAAGGGAACGTAGTCGATGGCATAGACCTCGGCCGAGAGCGTGATCCAGTGATAGCGTCCGGCGAAAATCGCAAGCGTGTAGCCAATCACCAGCCCCAGCGCGGTGCCGATAATGCCGATCAGCAGCCCCTGCCAGATGAAGATGCGGCGCACCTGCGCGCGGCGCGCACCCATGGAAACCAGCACCGCGATGTCGCGCGTCTTTTCCATGACCATCATGATCAGCGAGATTAGTATGTTCAGCGCGGCGACGAAGACGATCAGCCCGATGGTGATAAACGTAACCACCCGCTCCAGGCGCAGGGCACGGAAGAGCGCGCGGTTCTGTTCCATCCAGTTCGTGGAATCAAATCCTGGGCCGGCGGCAGCTTCGATCTGCCTTCCGATGGCGGGCGCGTTGTAGATGTCATCCAGCTTGAACTCCAGCACGCTGACGACGTTGCCCAGACTGAACAAACGCTGCGCATCGCCCAATGAGCAGAGTGCCCAGGTCGAGTCGTAATCGTAAAAACCCGACTGGAAAATTCCGGCGACCTTGAATCGCATGTAGCGCGGCACCATGCCAAATGGCGTCAGCTCACCCTGCGGGCTGGTGACCAGAACCACCGAGCCCACCGCTGCGCCCAATGTTTGCGCCAGATCTTTGCCAAGCACGATGGGCGGCATGGACGCAATCCGGTCGGCTGCCCCCTGCAGCGAAGAAGGGTCGGAATCCTGCGGAGAAGCGATTTGCGCAGCAGTGCATCCGGAATCAAGCTGGCCGGACGCCGCATCCGCGTTGGCGCAATTGTTTTTCGCCTGCGCATCGGCGAGCGCCTGCGCGCTGCCCTCATGCACCGAATCCAGAAGGGCGGTTACGCGGCGCTCGTCGGAGGGTACGATTCCTTTCAGGATCGCGCCTCCGGCCCGCGCCCCGCGTGAAATCAGCACCTGCTCGTAGATCGCCGGGGCCGCGGCCTGCACGTGTGGAAGTTTTTCCAGCCGCTGTTGCAGCGGCGCCCAGTCGCGGATGCCGTCGTTTTCAACGCGCATCAGGTTGACATGCGAAGTGGAGCCGAGCAGACGCTGTTGCAGATCCTGGCGGAAGCCGTTGTTGATGGCCAGCGCGATGATCAGCGAGGCAACTCCGGCAGCCACGCCGAGAATCGAAATAGCGGTGATCACTCCGATCACCGCCTGGCGCCGCTTGGCGCGAAGATAGCGGGCGGCGATGAACAACTCAAAGCGCATGGAAGCATTATAATGATTGTTCGTGAGCGCTTCCGGCCCGCGGGTTGCGAGAAGGGAACCATTGATCTTTTGGATAATGGTTTCCGGGGTGGGGTTGACTGATCCGGCAATCGTTTCACAAGTTTCAAAGGATTTACTGAGTAGGCACTGCGTCTGGGACGTTCAATTACCAAATAGTATATGGTTGCGCTGGCTTGACTGAACTCCGCAGACAGATGCATCGCGTCACCAAGGTGAGGTTGGGATGCGGCGATGTGCTGGCAGCCGTCAGAGGAATGTGACAGAGTAGAGGAATACCGTGAGGCGAGAGGTTTGTTTCTATCGCCAGGGCAAGATTTGTCTCGGTTGCCATTCAGAAGGAAAGAATCCCACAAGCAGATGCTGGAGCAACATTAAGGATGCCTGTTAGCTCGAAGCAGAGAAGCCGGAAGGCAGGAGAGACGACGCCGCGTGCGGGGATGCGCAAAGCGATGCACGCAGGGTTGACGGGGTTCGGGGCTGTTGTGGTGCTGGCTTGCCTGTTTTGCTGCGCGGCTCTCGGGCAACTGCCGGTGAGCGAGCCGCCCGCGAGCCAACTCATGGAGAAGCCTGCGGCGAACTTTGCCCCCGTGTTGCCGGAAGCGCCAGCGAGTAGAGTTCCGGATGAGACGCTGCTGCCGCTGCACCCCGGCGAGATTGGTTTTGTGCCGTTGAGCGGGGATGAGCGCGCGAGGCTGTTCATTAAGGGGCATCTGGCTTCGCCGGTTAGTTACCTCTTGATGGCCACGGCGGCCAGCGGCGATTGGATTGTCGACGAACCCGAGGGCTGGCACCGTACGTTTGGCGGCTACGCGAAGCGGGCTGGCACGGCGGCCGCGTTGTACACCGTGGAGGAAGCCGTGCGTGAAGGCGGCGACGCCGCTCTCGGTTTGGACCCGCGCTACTTCGGCTGCCGGTGCAGCGGCTTCTGGCATCGTTCCGGCAATGCGCTGAAGATGACTTTGCTGGCCTATGACGGCAAGGGCAATCTGCATCTCGACCTGCCGCGCCTTGCCGGGGACTACGGCGGTTCCATGCTGGTAACGACCTGGTATCCGGCAAACTACTCGCCGCTGGTGCAGGGGATACAGATGGGACATGTGCAAGTTGGGCTGGACGCGGGGATGAATCTGCTGCGCGAATTCAGTCCTGAGCTGAAGCGGTTTTTCCGAAGCGTAAAACTCGCAAAATAATAAGGATTCACAGCGCCTGACGGCCTTTGCCGTGCCACGGTATCGACGCAGTTGAAAAAGCAGAAGCACGAGGCCGCGCTCGTTGGCTGCCGTGAAACTCTTTAGACCCTTCGACCGCGAAGGGAACTCGAAAGAAATCGCTAAAGTAAATATGGTTACATCTATACTGACCGAGACTCTGCTGGAGTCCGTCGGGGAGGCACAGCTCATGCCACTACGAAAGAGGCCTGGCTTCGGGGCCGCGCGCCGCAACGCGGGTTGGTGGTTCACGCTGATCTTCTTCTGCCTGACGATGGCGGTTGTGGCTTTACCGGCGCAGACGGAAGGCTCCAGCGGCCAAAAGCAGCAGCAGCCGCCCGCGCCAAAGGCCACGGAGGGGATGCCGAATCACTCGATCAATGTAGACGTTCCATTGGTCTCGGTGGACGCACTGGTTCTGGCCAAGGATGGCAAGTTCATTCCCGGAGTGCAAAAAGAGCAGTTCCGGGTGCTGGAAGACAATGTGGTTCAGCCCATCCAGAGCGTTGGCGTCACCAAGGCTGGGTATACGGCGGTGCTGCTGGTGGAGTTTGCATCGGCCCCGGCTTTGCAGGAGCGCCGCAGGCAATTTCTCACTGACGTACTGCGCGCCTCCTATGCCTTCGCCGATCAGATGCAGAAGAGCGACTATGTTTCGGTGGTCAGCTACGACACGAAGCCGAGCATCCTGTTAGACTTCACCTCCGACAAGCAGGCGATCTACGGCGCGCTGAATACGCTGCCCATGCCCGGATTCAACGAGAGCAACCTCTTCGACGCGCTCTCCGACACACTGGAGCGGCTGGAGGGAATTGACGGACGCAAGGAGATCATCCTGATCAGCGGCGGGGTGGATACCTACAGCAAAATCACATACGACAAGTTGATCAAGAAGATCAAAGCCACGCCCAACGTGACCATCTACAGCATTAGCACGGACTTTCTCTGGCGGACCTTTATGCAAGGGAGCGGAGGGATCACGGGAGGGATGCGCGGCATGGACTCTATGCAGGGCGACAACCAGATGAGCACGTTTGCCAAAATGACCGGCGGCCGCTGGTTCAGTCCGCGCTTTGAGGCGGAGCTGCCGGAAGACTTCCGTGACATTTCAGCGGCGTTACGCAACCAGTACAGCATCACCTATCGGCCGACCAACGCCAAACTGGACGGGAGCTATCGCAAGCTGAAGGTGGAAGTGGTAGAGGCTGGAAGCGACAAGCCGCTGGTTGGAAAGGATCAGAAAGGTAAGGACGTGAAGTACCAGGTGCTATCGCGCGAAGGCTATACGGCGAAGCACGACTAGAAGCGGTCTCTGAGGCGTCGGAAGGGCTTTCGCTCAGCGGCTAACGCCGCGTGAAACGAGCCTTTCTGGCGGCACGGCTGAAGCCATGCCCTTTCAAAACCGGGTGCTGAGACCACCTCCAGGGCGGTTTTGCAGAAGGCATCCGCTGGCGGGGCGAAAGAAAAATCAATTTCAGGCCGAAAAGCTTGAGGCCGCGCGGGAGGGAGGAGAAGTGCTGGGATTCCTCGCGGAATGACACTCTCAGATTTATACAGTTTTCAAGTGAATACATGCCTCGCAAACGCGCACGGCATGCCCTAGCGCAGTTCCTGTATTGATGTGTGCTGCCTGTCCCACCTTAGCCGCGCAAAAACAGCGCGTCGAAGGTGGGGCACCCTCGGGTGGGGCACCCGCGGATACATCTTTTACGGATGGCGATCAGCAGTGGTGGACGGCGGAGTAGCTTGTGCTGGCAACGCGCCCGCCCTGGGTCAGCCCGGAAGATAAATCCTTAACCTCATTGCGGGCTTCGGCTTCGGCCAGTTCCAGAGTTGGGGCATGGCCCCAGGAGACCAATTCCTCAAGATTGTTTTCCAGGCAGATCATCCAGTGATAGCGCGTCTTCTTGCGAAATGCCTGCGCCTGAATTGAAACCACATAACGGCCAGACTCCTGATTCATTGCCTGATTCATTGAGTGAGCCCTCTCTTTGAGCCGTGCAGTTGCCAGCCTGCGGCCATCCTTATTATTGATTGCCGCCCGGTTGGAATTATTTGTCTGTTCTAATCATACGCGGCAACAGGTTTTGCCGTCTGTGAGGATGGTCACTGAAGAAAAGACGGGCGATTTTGCGGCGGGTTACGGCAATTGTGCGCCCGCCGGGCCGGGCGACGGAATATATGATGAGAAACAAGCGCCCTAGCCTCAGTTTGCTTGCGGAGGAGGCTTCAGCTTTCATGCGGAGACCAATGTATCGACTTTGTTTGCTTGCCCTTGTGCTGCTTTGCTGGGGCGCGCCGTTGGCGGCGCGAGCGGTTGATGAATCCACCTCACCTCCACGGTTAGAACAGTTGACGGCGGAAATTCAGGCGGAACTGCAGAGCCATGGCGAGCGCGTACTGGGCCGCGATGTGTACCGGTGGAGCACGCGGCTGGAAAAAGTGGAGAATTGCCGGGCTGAGTTCTCGGTTCGAGTGGCCAATAAAATTGGAGACGCCGTGATGAGTACGGAGAGCGCAAGGTTCTCGCTGGGCGCGCTGGATCGCTCGAAGATCGCGGTGCAGAAGAGCTGGCTGGAGTTGCACTGCGCGCGCGAAGAGAAGTGCATCTTCTCGACATCGACTTGCAGCAAGACGAGCAAGGATGGGATCGCTGCGGACTGCAGCAGCGCGAGCCAGAAACAGGCGGAGTCGTTCGCGGCGGAGCTCGATGGCGATGCGGCGTCGGCTTTGCGATTGCAGAAGGCCTTGCGAGAGGCGATTGATCTTTGCCACGAGGGAAAGCCGGTGACTTTCTGAACGAAGGGCAAGGCCGGATAAGCGACGGAGATATTTTCCCGCGTCGGGAGGAATCGGCCGCAAATTCACCGGAGAGTCACGGTGAATGACGGATCGGCGTTATAGAATCAACAGGGGCGGATGTTGGAGTGCTGGACTGCCCCAATCTGATTGTTGGAGACTGTGAGGACGAATGGCTAAAGAGAAGAACTCTTCGGATAAGCCGACCGCCAAGAAGACCGCCGCGAAGAAGAGCCCGGACAAAAATGCCGTGGCAAAGAAGCCGGTTGCCGAGCAGGTTCCGGCCGCTGGCGCGGCTGCTTCGACCTGGCCGCCAACCGCGCAGGCGCCGAAAGCTCAGCCCTCGCACACCGAAATGTATGAAGAGGTTCGCCGCCGCGCCTACGAACTCTATCGGCAGCGCGGTGGTCAGCACGGCTCGCATGAAGCCGATTGGCATCGCGCCGAAGCGGAAGTTCGAGCGAAGTACAAGGCATAGCCGCCGATGCTCGAGGTATTAATCGTCGATGACGATCCCAGCCAGTTGCATATCCGGGCGGCGGTTCTGCGCAGCGCCGGGTTAGCGGTTCAGGTTGCAGCGACGGTGGATAGCGCGCTTGCCTTTCTCCGCGCGGCGGGAGACAAAGTTGGATTGGTGATTACCGATCACCTCCTGCCCGAACGCAGCGGCACCGATCTGGTGCGCGAGATGCGTCTTACCTTGCCGCTGATGCCGGTGCTGGTGCTGAGTGGAATGCCTGGAATTGAAGACGAATACGAAGGGCTGAACGTAAGCTTCCGCTTGAAGCCGCTGAATCCCGATGAATTCATACGGATTGCCCGGCAGCTTGTGTCGGAGTAAGAAAAAAAAGAGTTCGCGTTGCCGCGAACTCTGAGAGGGTAATCAGGAGGTCTCATGGCGGTTTCCGCAAGGGGTTCCCGCCTGATGACGGACTGAGCATAACGCTGCCTTGCTTGGTTTCAGCGCGTAGATGCGGATTGTTGCTGGTAGCGAATTTCAAATTTGCACTGATCCGGATTGCTCCCAAAATGGTAATTGGCGGTAAAGTTGCGGTTGCCCCCAGTTATCGTGCACAATGACTCCAGATTTGTTGACCCTCACCCAAATGCCACAAGTTGGAAGCTTTACTCTGCTGCTCGGGCTCGCTTTGAGCGTTTATGCGTTCCTCGCCGGACTTTTTGCCATTGTCCGCAACGACGACCGTTTGGGCGAGACGGCACGGCGCGCCGGAATCGCGGTTTTTGTGGCGGTCACGGCGGCCTCCGCGGTGCTGGTGTATGCGGCGTTCCACAATGACTTTTCGGTGGCATACATCCTGCACCACTCGAACCGCGCGCTTCCGGCTCCGTATAAGTTCGCCGCGCTGTGGTCGGGGCAGGAGGGCTCGCTGCTGTTCTGGTGCTGGCTGCTGGCTGCCTACGGACTGGTGCTGCGTCTGCGTCACAGGGTGGATACGCGGCTGGTGGCACATGCGTCGGTGGTGATGAGCGCGGTGCAGATATTCTTCCTGGCGCTGGTGAATTTTGCGGCGCATCCGTTCGCGCTGGTTGCGGGGACGATCCCCGCCGACGGCAACGGCCTCAATCCGCTGTTGCAGTATCCGGAGATGGTCATTCACCCGCCGATGCTCTACCTGGGCTATGTGGGGATGACGGTGCCGTTCTGCTTTGCGCTGGCGGCGCTGATCATGAAGTATCCCGGCGAAAAATGGATTCACATCACACGGCGCTGGACGATGGTGGGCTGGCTGTTCCTGACCTGCGGCATCTTCCTTGGCTCGTACTGGGCCTACCGGGTGCTGGGCTGGGGCGGATGGTGGGGCTGGGATCCGGTGGAGAACGCATCGCTGCTGCCGTGGCTGACCGGCACCGCCTTCCTGCATTCGGTGATGATGCAGGAGAAGCGCGGCATGATGAAGGTATGGAATATGTGGCTGATCTTCTCCACCTTCCTGCTGGCGATCTTCGGCACCTTCCTGACGCGCTCGGGGGTGGTCAGCTCGGTGCATGCCTTTGCCGAGTCCGACATTGGCCCGTACTTCGTGGTCTTCCTGGCGCTGACGTTTGCGGTCTGCGCTTTCTTCTTTGTGCGCAACCGCGGGCACCTGCAGAGCGAGCACAGGCTTGAGTCGCTGGTTTCGCGCGAGTCGAGCTTCCTGTTCAACAATGTTCTGCTGCTGGTGGCTGCCTTCGCCGTGCTGTGGGGGACGCTGTTCCCGGTGCTGAGCGAATGGGTGACCGGACACAAGGTGACGGTTGGACCGCCATTCTTCAACAAGGTGAACATTCCGATTGCGCTCTTCCTGCTGCTGCTGACCGCGGTGGGGCCTCTGCTGGCATGGCGCAAGACTTCGAGCGAGAGCCTGCGCAAGAACTTTCTGGTTCCGGCGCTGATCGCGCTGGCGGTTGGCGTGGCGCTGGTGGCGGCGGGCATACGAGCGTGGGTGGAGATCAGCTATTTCTACGCGCTGATGACGATCATGCTTTCGGTTCTGGTTGCGGCGACGATTGCCAGCGAGTTCATCCGCGGCGGGCTGGTGATAGCGCGGCACAACGACAGCAACATTTTCCACGGGATGTGGCTGCTGACGCGGCGGAACACGCGCCGTTACGGCGGATACATCGTTCACCTTGGCGTCATCATCACAATGATCGGCTTTGCCGGAGTCGCCTTCTACCAGAACAACGAACAGGAGTTGGGCTTCGGCGACAAGATGCAGATCGGGCCGTACACCCTGGTGTGCCGCTCCTACACGCAGGACGATAAGCCGAATTTTTCCAGCGAATGGGCCATTCTCGACGTTTACAAGAATGGCAAACAGATTACGACGATGTATCCGGAGCAGCGCTTTTACAAGGCGAGCGGGCAGCCGGCGACGATCGTCGCCAACCGTTCGACCGTGATGGAAGATCTTTACCTGGTTTATACGGGGAAAAATCCGGAGAACGGCCATCCGATTATCAAGGCGCACCTGAATCCGCTGGTTTGGTGGATCTGGTCGGGAGCGCACTTCATCCTGATCGGAACGATCATCGCGCTGGTGCCGAATATGCAGGCCAAGCGCAAGAAGGCTTCTTCGCCATACCGTGCAAGGGCGCAGGTGGAGGGCGGAAACGAGGCGAGCATAGCGGTGGAGAGCGGGAGAAGAGATCGATGAGAAGCGCTCTCAGAATCCGGCATGGCTGGGCAGCTCTGCTGCTGTGCGCCAGCGCGTTGCTGCTGATGGGTGCCACGGGAGACCGAACAGGGCAGCGCTTTGACCGGCTCGGCCATAATCTGATGTGCGAGTGCGGCTGCGGCCAGATTCTGCTGGAATGCAACCACGTGGGCTGCACAACCTCCGAACAGATGCGCCAGGAGTTGAAGCTTGCACTGGATCAGGGCGAGAGCGACGACGCGGTGCTGGCGGGCTTTGTGGCAAAGTACGGACCGGCCGTGCTTGCGGCGCCGACGACCACGGGCTTCAACCGGGTGGCCTGGATCATGCCGATCGTGATTTTCATTGTGGCATTAGGGGCGATGATACTGGTGGTCCGGAGCTGGAAGAAGCGGCCGCCGACTCCGCCTTCCGATACCACGAGTTCGACTCCCGGCGAGCTGGATGAATTCCGCCGCCGTGCGCGCAAGGAGACCTCACTGTGATTGCCCTGCTGCAAATGCAAAGCGCCCAGACGGACGGCACCGGCAACACCTTGCTTATTTTTGTTACGGCGCTGGCGACGGTCGCACTCTTTGGGTACATCTTCAAGCCCGCGCGAGGCGTGCACGCGGCGAAGAAGACGCGGCTGGCCTTCCTATACGAGCGCAAGGAGCAGACCTTTGAAAACCTGCGCGATCTGAATTTCGAGTACAAAGCGGGGAAGTTGAGCGATGCGGATTTCAGCTCGGTGCGCGACTCGATGGAGCAGGAGGCAGCCAACATACTTGCCGAAATCGAAGAGCTGGAGCATGAGCGCGGTGCTCGGCCGGAGGTGGTCGCCTGATGCGCAGCCTCCGTATGGTTTCAACTCTTTTGCTTTTGCTGGCTCTCGCGAGCGCTGCCGTGGCGGAGGGCATTCGCGGCACGGCGACCAACGGGAGTACGGGAAAGCCCGCTGCCGGAGTGACCGTCACACTGGTCGATCCGATGGGCGGCATGGCGGAGATTGCAACGGTGAAAGCCGACGCGCAGGGACGCTTCAGGTTCAATACTCCGGCGGCGCAGGGGCCGCGGCTGGTGCGCGCGGAAAAAGGCGGAGTCAATTATTTCAAGATGCTGACGCCGGGCGTGACGACGATCGATGTAACCGTGTATGACGCCGCGGCTGCGGTGGAAGGGATCAGCGGAGCGGCCGACGTGGTTCGCATGCAGAGCGATGGCTCGACGTTGCAGGCGACTGAGTTGTTTGCCATCAAGAACGAGAGCAAGCCTCCGCGCACGCTTGCTTCGGCGAAGACATTTGAATTCGTGCTGCCCGAGGGCGCGGAGATCGACGGCGCGGATGCGCAGGCTCCGAATGGCCAGCCCATTGCAGCAAAAGCGATTGCGGCGAAGGAGAAAAATCACTATGCCTTCTCGTTTGCCATCAAGCCGGGGGAGACGCGCTTCCAGATTGCGTATCATCTGTCCTATGGCGGCAAGGCATCGTTTTCTCCACGGCTGACGCGTGACTTTGAGCATTACGTGCTGGTGTTGCCTGCAAGCATGACGTTTACGCCGAGGGATGCAAAGCAATTCGAGGCGATGACGAACCAGCCTGGCAGCAATGTGCAGGTGAGCCGGCGGGCGCGAGCCGGTGAGGATATTAATTACGCCATCGCAGGGACGGGAATGATTCCGGACGAAGAGGCTGGGGCACAGGGCGGAGCGTCGGCACGCGCGTCGGCAGGAGCCCCGGCAGGAGCATCAGCAGGAACCCCATCAGACGACAACCGGCCCGGAGGCGGACTGGGTAAACCGATTGATGCGCCGGATGGTCTGGCGAAATATCGCTGGTACATTCTTACGTTGCTGATGCTGGTTCTGATCGGAGGCGGCATCTGGACGCGTGAGCGGACCTTGCGGGAGAAGGCTGAAGAGGGGCGAGGTTCGACACTATTTGAATCGACTGATCTGCCGCGCGCGGCTGAGGTTGGCGGCGGGCAAGGCTCGCTTGGCGAGGGTACGGGAGCTAGTGTCTCGCGGCCTGCGCCTGGCAATCTTTTACTTGGCGCACTGAAGGAAGAGCTTTTTCAGTTGGAGACCGAACACCAGCAGGGAAAGCTCACAGCGGAGGAGTACGGTAAAGCTCGGGCTGCGCTGGAGCAGACGTTGCAACGGGCGCTGGCGCGAAACCGGAGCTAGGCGCGTATAGTGCCCGTCCCACCTTAGCCGCGCAAGAACAGCGCGCCGAAGGGTGCCCGCTAGCTGTTCCCCACATTCGCCAAAAGATGGCGGATGTGGGCCACCCGACCTCCAGGGCGCTTATCCTAGATAGAGTCAAATGGCTGCGCCCGGCAGAGCAGATTGGCGCGTCCTGCGGCGGTGGGGTAGCATCTACATAGACAGCCATGGGAAACAACATAAAGACAGCATTCTTGTTGACGGCGATGACCGTCTTTCTGGTACTGGTGGGGCAGGCGCTGGGCGGCCGCAACGGCGCGGTGATGGCGTTCTGCATCGCCGCCGCGATGAACTTCATTTCGTATTTTTTCAGCGACAAGCTGGCGATCATGTCGAGCGGGGCGAAGCCGGTATCGCGCGAGGAACTGCCGCGCGGCTACCAGATTGTGGAGCGGCTTTGCGCCAAGACAGGGCTGCCAATGCCGAAGATTTTCGTGATACCGACGGGCTCGCCCAACGCTTTTGCCACCGGCAGGAATCCGAAGCACGCCTCGGTGGCGGTGACGGCGGGGATTCTGGATCTGCTGAACGATGACGAGTTGGAAGGGGTGCTGGCGCACGAGCTCGGCCATGTCCGCAATCGCGACATTCTG
>Ga0182030_10019137_pt1 | contig 13067 bp, 10 predicted proteins | sample 812S3MmetaG_FD_121299 | JGI IMG/M metagenome (GOLD analysis project Ga0182030, IMG submission 121299) | Permafrost microbial communities from Stordalen Mire, Sweden - 812S3M metaG (Illumina Assembly) | ecosystem: Environmental > Terrestrial > Soil > Wetlands > Permafrost | place: Sweden... | reverse complement strand
AAGTGGTGGCGCTCGATGCCAAGGGTCTGCCGAGCTTCGCCGCGCTGCAGGCGGCGTTGTCGGCGCGGGAATCCGACGCGCTGGTGTTCTATGCCTTTGATCTGCTGTTCGAGGGGCGCGAGGATTTACGCAGCCTGCCGTTAGAGGATCGCAAGAGCCGGCTCGCAGCGCTGCTTAAGGGTAGCGAGCTCGGCGGCCGGATCAGCTATGTCGCGCATCTGGATTCAAACGCGGACGCGGTGCTGGCCTCGGCCCGTCAGATGGGCCTCGAGGGCATTGTGTCGAAGAAACTCGATGCAGCGTACCGCTCGGGTCGCACCGAGAGCTGGGTGAAAACCAAATGCCGGCCGGGCCAGGAAGTGATCCTCGGCGGCTGGACCACCGAGGACGGCAGCGTGCGATCGCTGCTCGCCGGCGTTAGGCGCGCGGGCCGCTTGGCATACATCGGCCGCATCGGCACGGGCTTCGGCCGCTCGGTGGCGAAGCACCTGCTGCCGCGCCTGACAGCCCTGACCCGCGAGACCAGTCCCTTCGGAGGCGAAAATGCGCCGCGCAAGCAGGCCAATGTCCGATGGCTCAAGCCCGCGCTGGTGGCCGAGATCGAATTCGCGGGTTGGACCGGCGCGGGGATGATTCGCGAAGCGTCCTTCAAGGGCCTGCGCGAGGATAAGGATACGAAGGAGGTGGTGGCAGAGACCGGCAACGCCGCCGCCGAACCCCGCCGCCGCGCAGCAACGGTAATGGGATCCTCGGTCATGGGTGTGGCAATTTCGCACCCCGAGAAGGTGCTTTGGCCCGATCCCGGCGGCTCGCCGCTGACCAAACTTGATCTGGCGCGCTACTTCGAGGAAGTGGGTGACTGGATGATGCCGCATCTCACCGGGCGGCCCTGCTCGCTGGTGCGCGCACCCGAGGGCATCGGCGGGCAGCACTTTTTTCAGCGCCACGCCATGCCGGGCATGTCGGCGCTGCTCGATTCCGTCAAGGTGCGTGGCGATCGCGCGGCGTATGTGCAGATCGACCGGGTGCAAGGCCTGGCCGCGGTCGCGCAAATCGGCACGCTGGAATTGCATCCCTGGAATTGCGCGCCCAACGACCCGGAAGTCGCCGGGCGGCTGGTATTCGATTTGGATCCCGCCCCGGATGTGAAGTTCGCCGCAGTAATCGCGGCCGCGCTCGAGATCCGCGAGCGCTTGACCCGGGTGGGATTGGTTTCTTTCTGCAAGACCACGGGTGGAAAGGGTTTGCATGTGGTGACGCCGCTGAGCACGGGCAAGCGAGCCGTCCAGTGGCCCGTGGCGAAGAATTTTGCGCACCTGCTGTGCGCCCAGATGGCGCAGGACAGCCCCCGCCTGTATCTAGACAACATGTCGAAGAGTCAGCGCTCCGGGCGGATCTTCTTGGATTATTTGCGTAACGACCGCATGGCGACGGCGGTCGCGGTACTGTCGCCGCGCGCCCGCGAGGCCGCGCCCGTGTCCATGCCGATCGACTGGCGCGAGGTCAAAAAGGGGCTTGTACCGCTGGCCTTCACGCTGCGCAGCGCGCCTCGCCTGCTCGCTGCAACCAAGCCCTGGAAGGGCTATGCGCAGGGCGCGCGCCCGCTGGTCGATGCAATCAAGCGCATCACGCGCGCGCAAGCAAAGCCCACGCGCCGCTAAGGCCCCGCGCTCGAGCTGCTCTGTGGGACTCTCCCTACAGAATCCGGCCCCCTGCGGACGACATCCCTGCTCCCGCACCACTCCTATACTTTGGATCCTGACGAACTATGGGGAAAACAATGCGGACACCATCCATATCTGCGATTGCACTGGCGATGCTATGTGCTGCCGGGTGCAATAATGCGAAGTCACCGGACACCGTTGCCAAGGACGTTGCGAATGCCGAGCAGAAGGCTTCGAACGATGTGGCAAAGAGCGAGACTGCTGCGGAGAAGGACATCGCCAAGGACGCCGACAAGGTGGCCGACAAGATGACCGATCTTAACAACGCGGCTGGCAAGGACGCCTATAACATTACGCTGGCCAAGGCGGACGGCGATCACAACATCGCCCTTGCCCAGTGCAACGCGCAGAGCGGCGATGCACAGAAGATGTGCAAGCAGCAGGCCGATGCGGACTATGACGCCGCCAAGGCGAATGCCAAAGCGGCACAGGCTGCGACCAAGCAATAACTGCTGCGTCGTTGCCGCCTGCTCAAGGCTCGGCGCGCCGCTACTCGGCGCGAATGCTGAACCGATCCGATTCGGACGGCACGCTGGAATCCGATTGCGCCAGCGAGATCTCGTAGCGGCCCTGCGTCAATTGCGCGGAATCCAGATACAGGGTCACGAACCGATCGGCGCCCGCTTCGAGGCCGTCGATTTCGCGCACCACGACGTAATCCGCGTCCGCCTCGACACGGTGCAGACTGGCGCGATAGCGGCCACCCATGACGAACACGGATGGCAGTATTCGGATCTGGATCGCAGCCCGTTGCGCCGGCAGCCGGATTTGGATGTCCGAAGATTCGCCGCGGGATCGAAGCAGCGTATAGCTCGCGAACACCGGCAGGGAACCGCTGTCACGGCCGACGAACCCCGGCAGTCCCGCGAGCACCGGAGCGATGGGTGCGGCCGCGTGACGCCAGGTCCAGAGACCCAGGCCGAGCACCACAAAAACCGCCGCGGCCGCCGCCGCCAATGACGGCCGCCAATCCGGCTCGCGCAGCAGCGCTTGCAGCTCGCCCCGGTCGCGCAGCACCGCAAGACCCTCCTTCATTCGCAGGGTCGACTCGACCTCCCGGAATATTTCCGGATGGCTGGCCGCGTAGTCCTCGAACCCATCCTCTTCGGCACGACTCAACTGCCCCGCAAGATATCGGGCTATCACGTGCTCGGCGTCGATTTGTAAGCGATCCATGCTTAACCTACCAGTCCATTAGGGGATAAAGAGTATAAACGCAATTGCCCAAAAATCCGATCTTCCCAGTCCACGGCGCCTGAGCAGCTCCTTGAAGCGGCTGCGGGCCCGAAAGAGCACGCGGTTGAAGTGCAAGTCCGACAACCCGAAGTCCTCACAGATCTGCTCCTTGCTCTCCTCGTTCAAATAGAACCGCACCAGCAGCTCCCGGTCGCGGGCCGGCCTGATCTCATTGAGCAGCTGCTTCGCGACTCTCGCCCACTGCGCCTGTCCCAGCGATTCGGGCAGCTCCCGCGCAGCGGTGTCGGCCAAGGCCGCCGGGGCGTCCCGGTCCGAGACGTGGGACTTGTCCTTGCGCAGATGATTGCGGAAATGATTCAGCGCAACCCGATACACATAGCCGTCAAGCTGGGCCCGATCCGAAATCTCACCCGCCCGCAGCTTTTGCAGTGCAGTGACGACGGCATCCTGCAATATGTCCGCGGCGAGTTCGCGGTCTCGGGTCACCCTCGCCAACTGTAGCTGCAGGCCTGGCATGTCGCGCAGAATCTCGTGGCTGAGAGACTCCCCGCGAGGGGCTTCCTCCATGCCCAACCCAGTCAATTGCATTTCCAATCTAAACTCTCGCTTTCTTGTCGTTTCAGGTGAAGTATACCGGACGGAGAAGTATGCAAGACTCGACTCTCGCAAGGTTGCGCCCCTTCCTAGGGCCGGCCGGCGCAGTGCTGATGGCATTGGCGGCGCAGACGGGCCGCGCGGGCGAGATCCGCTGCGCCGAATTGCTGGAAGGATCGGGCACGGTGCTCGAACGCCACTGGCCGCAGCGCGGCGCCACCACCGTGCAGGTCGACCTGCGCCCGGCCGCCGGCCGCGATTTGCTGGTGCGCGTTGCGGAAAAGGGCATCGACGTCGACGTCGAGTTTCAGGATGCAGAAGGCGCTGTGGTCGGGCGCACCGACAGTCCCGTCGAGCGAAGAGCATCGCAATACGCCTACTTCCCGGCTGCCGGGGTCGCAACCGTTGCCTTAGTGCATGCCAAACAAGCGGCGCAGGTCACGGGAGAGGTCGGCCTATACATATCCACCCTGCCCCGGTCCGACTCAAAGTGCGCTATCGCATTGAAAGAATGGGCCGAAGCCGATACGGCTTACGCCGCCGGCCGTGAAATCACGCTGGCGCGGGAGTCCTCGAACGGTGCCAACGCCCGCAATTCATTCGAGACCGCCGCGCAGAAGTATCGGGCCGCCCTCAAGGCGCTGGCGCCATCCAGCCACCTCCGCGACCAAGGCGAATTGCAGCTAGCCGTGGCCACCATCATGTATCACGACCTTCAGGACTGGTCCGGCAGCGCCGATTTGGCCGCCCAAGCGGCCGAAAACTTTGCCCGCGGCGGCGACCCATATATGCGCGCGCGATCCCAGGGGCTGCTGGCGGCCGCGTGGATGGAGGTGGCCACCAAGTCCTCCCCCGCCAGGCACGACGCCGAGCAGTCTGCCGACTCGCGGCAATTGTTGGATCGGGCGCGAACTCTGCTGCGCGAGCTTGCCGCGTTTCACGCAGGCCGCAATGAGCGCTACGAAGAGGCTCTGCAAATCAACAATATCGGAGTCGGCTATGGCTACGAGGCGCGGCTCAATCTTGCCCTGCCGTATTTTACCCTCGCCAAGACTGCCTTCGAGCGGCTGGGGGAAACCTCGCGGGTCGCCCTGGCTCTGCAAAACCAAGCCCTGTGCGAGTGGGGCTTGGGTCATCTGGGCCAGGCCATGACCAAGTTCGATCAAGCCTTGCAGATCATTCAGCCAAGCCCGAATCCCGACCTGTACCTGCTGACGCTCAACAACAGTGGGCTGGCTCACTACGCCGCCGGCCGCTTCGACGAAGCCCTGCGCCTGCAAACCGAGGCGCTGGAATTCGCCACCCGCTCGCAATCCGACCGGGCGCGCGCGCGCAGCTATTACGGGATCGGCGTCACCTACTACGCCATCGGCGACAGCCAACTGGCGACTCGCTTCCTGAACAGCGCGCTACAGATCAGCACCGCCCAATCCGCCGCCCGGCAACGCGCCGTTACCCTGCGGGCGCTTGCCGTGGTCGAACACGAGAATGGGCAGTTGCCGGAGGCGATCGCACACAATTCCGAGGCGCTCATCCTGGCGACCGCGTCTTTGACCCGCGCGCGCATTCTGCTGCATCTGGCGGGGGATTACGCGGACGCGGGCGACCCCGCGCGCGCGCTCCAGCTCATAACGGATCTGCTATCGCACCCGCCTGGCGGCGATCCGCTGGTGCGCGGAATGGCGCTGGAGGAGCGCGGAACCCTGTCGCGCCTGTCCGGCGACTATGCGGGGTCCGAGCGGGATTTGCTCGAGTGCATTCGCGTGTTCGTCAAATTCGATTCGCTGGCCGATCGATTCGAGGCCGAGGTCAAGCTCGCCCAGCTTAGAGCCGATCAACATCGGCCGGATGATGCGCTGTCGGGAATTCGCCGCGCACTGAGCCTGTCGCGCGAGATCCGCGCGCAAACCGCGAATCCGGAATACCGCGCATCCATCGCGCGGGCCCTGCGTCCGGCGCTGGATTTCGAGATCGGGCTGCTGCGCGCTCGCTATGAGGAGTTGGTCCGGCGCGGCCAATTGGCCAACGCCCGCCTCGCCGCCATCGAGGCTCTGAAGGCGGTTGACGATTTTCGCGCCCAAGGCTTTGACGACTGGCGTGCGGAGCGCTTCGGCAGCTCCTCCGATGGCAGTCTGCAAGGCTTGATGAGCTCGAGCGCCGCGCTCTACCGCGACATGGCGGAGCGCCGTTCGCGGCTCGCCGCGCTCGAGGACATCGCCGGACCGCTGGATCCAAGAGCGGCGGTGCTGCGCGAGCAGATCGGCAGGCTGCGGGTGCGCGCAGGCATCATCGACGCGCAACTCGCCGCGGGATCATCGAAAGTCGCGCCGGCAATCCTGGCTCCGCAGACTGCCGCGGATTGGTTCGCGCAGTTTCAGTCGCTGCCCGAGGATCGCGCGCTCATCGAGTACTGGTTGGGGTCCCAAGGAGCCTATGCGTGGGTGGTAACGCCCGAAAAAATCTCCTGGACGCCGTTGGCCGCGAGCAAGGTGATCGACCGGGCCGCCCGCATCATGCACGGCGCCATGAGTTCCGCCGACCTGCCCACCTCGGCGCGGCTGAACAACTGCGACGACATGTATCGGCTGGTCGTCGCGCCCATCGCCAAGTCGATCAGCGCGGCCCGCGAGATCATCGTCGTTGCGGATGGCGCGCTGAACTACGTGCCCTTTGCAGCACTGCGCAGCGGGATGGCTTCGGACCCACCCTACCTGGCGCAAAGCCTCATCATTTCGATGACCCCTGCCTTACGCCTGGTCGGCGCCGGCGCGCCGGCGAAGCTCGACGGCCCAAAATCGAGCCGGGTGCTCATCGTCGCGGATCCGATATACAACGCCGACGATCCACGCCTGGGGCAGCCCTCATCACCACAGTCGCCGGTCATTCCCGTCCACCTGGATGTATCGCTTCCGCGCAGCGCCGATTCCTCGATTCTGCAACGGCTGGCCTCCAGCGGGCGGGAAGCCGCGCTCATTTCCAGCCTGTATTCCCCGCAGGACGTGGACATGCTGCAGGGGGCCGATGCAACACGCAGCAACGTGCTCGCCAAGGACCTGGCCACCTATCGGTTTATTCACATTGCCTCGCACGGCATTATCGATTCGGAGATCCCGCAACTGTCGGCGCTGATCCTCGGCAGGTACGATTCGAACAGCGCGGTGAGCGACCCCTACGTGCGGGTCAGCGACCTGTTGGCCAAGACTTTCAACGCCCAAGCCATCGTGCTCAGTGCCTGCGATACCGCCCTCGGCAAGGAATTCGCCGGCGAGGGCATCATCGGATTGCGCTATGCCGCGCTGGCGCGCGGCGCTCACGCCGTTGTCGCCTCGCTGTGGTCGGTCCCCGATGGAGTCTCCGCCGACCTCATGACGGATTTGTACCGGCACATGGGTGCGGCGCGGCCCTTGAGCGTTGCCGCCTCGCTCGCGCAAGCCATGCGCGAGGTGCTGCGGCGCTCTCCGTCCCTGGATCCTGCGTTCTGGGCCCCGTTTACCGTATATGTCGCGGGTGCCGACCAGTGACGCCATCGCTGAGATAGTTTGCCGCCTCGCGACAGGTAGAAACATGGCGGCAGCGGATTGCAACCAGGGGTGTGCCTGTGAAAGTTGGAGGAATCGCCGGCTCGGCGTGAAGCTTTGGCATCGAGCCGAAGGCATTAGGCCGTGAGCGGGCGCCGCGATTTGGAATATGCCGTCGCGATTCTCGACGTCCGCAAGAAGTACACCCGGTTACTCATCGTCGATGCCGCCAGCGGTGAGTTGGTACGCCAGCTCGAACGGCCCTCCGTGTCGCTGGCCGGCGATCTCGGACCCCAGCTCGATGTACTGGGCATCGAGGACTGGTTGCACCTACGGCTGGCAACCATGCCGGAGCGCTCACGCTTAAGAGCGGTGGTGCCGATCGCGCACGGCGCGGCGGCGGTGCTGCTGGACCGCTCCGGATCGGTGCTGGCGGCCCTGGACTACGATAATCCCGCCTTCGATGCGGTGGCGGATCAGTATCGCGCGCTGCGCGACGATTTCAGCGCCACATTTTCACCGTTCTTGAACCATGGCCGCAATCTCGGGCGACAGCTCTACTGGCTGAATGTGCGCGCGCCCGAAGTGATGAAGCGCTGCCACCAGATACTGACCTATCCCCAGTACTGGGCATGGCGCCTTTCCGGAGTTGCTGCCTGCGAATGGACCTCGCTTGGCTGTCACACGGATCTGTGGCTTCCACCGGAACGCAAACCCTCTCCCCTGGCGGTGAATCACGGTTGGGCGGAGCGCCTGGCGCCGGTGCGTTCGGCCGGGGAAACCTTGGGGTCGCTGCGTTCGGAATGGGCGCGCCTGAGCGGTCTGGACCCTGCCTGCCGAGTGATTTGCGGAATGCACGACGCCAGTGCCGCCTATCTCGCACCCGTGCACGGACGAACGGCCGGCACGCCCTTCGCCACCATTGCCAGCGGCAACTGGACGGTGCTCATGGCCAGTGGCATCGACTTAACAAGGCTGGTCGAATTTCGAGACATGCTCGGTAACGTCGACATCGCCGGCCAGCCCGTTGGCACGGCGCGCTTTGCCGGCGGCCGCGAATACCGTGTGATCGCCGGCCCAGACGCAGCGGAACTGCCGGCCGACGAAGCGGCACTGCTGCCACTGCTGAGATCCAAGGCCATGGCCATACCCTGTTTCGTGAGCCGCGGCGGTGCGTACGCCGGCCGGCCCGGCAAATTGATCGGCGCCGAGCAGTTGAGCGCGCAAGGCCGGGTGGCGCTCGCCTCGGTGTACGTCGCGCTCATGACCGATCTGCTGCTCGATTGGCTCGATGCAAAGGGCGACATCCTGCTGGATGGCATGCTTTGCGATAACGCCATCTACACCAGGGCGCTTGCTTCGCTGCGGCCCCGGCAGAAGGTCAAGCGCAGCAATGACCGGCAGGCCATCCTTTACGCCGGCATCCAGCTCGCCGGATACCCGCTGAAGCGGCCTATGATGCGGGTAATGCCCGCGCCTACCGCCACCGTCGATGCGCTGGACGACTATCGCCGCCAGTGGCGGCGCCAACTGCCGCGCATTTCCCTGTAGCGGCAAACAATTTCACGCGCGCTGAGATAGTTCGCCTCCTCGCTACAGGTGTGGGATAGGGCGGTCGTGGATCGCCCGCAATGCAGTGCCCTGCAACTGAGAATGGAGAGAGTCTATGAAGTATTCGACGCTGCTTTTGTCAATCGTTGCTGTTATCGCCGCGGGCACCGTCTACGCACAAAATGGCGGCATGGAAGGGCCGCCCGATATGCCGAAGATCGCCAAGTCGGCATCGCCCGCGCCGCACGTGCCCTCCAAATCGACCGGCCGTCCCAAGGTGGTTCAGCCGCAGCGCTGAGTCAATCGTTCAACGAGGCGTGTCCGATCACCATGGATGGGACGGACACGTCCTCCCTTATCGATTCTGCCTTTATCGGTCCTCCGGCCAGGTTGCCGTAGAGGGCTTCGCGCGGCTCACCGCCGACGCTGTTACCACGTTGGAATCCCGGGCGGCGGTGCCGAGCACGGTGTAGGAATGGCCGACGGTCAGCATTGACACGCGCCTGTTCGCGACAGCCAGCGCATCGTCGACTTGCACCGTCTCCCCCTTGCGGGTCAATAACCTCAGATCCGTGCCGCCCAACGACAGCAGCTGGCCGGAAACGCGCCGCGTGATTCCGGGCGGCAGCGCCGCCGAGGCAGCAATCGGCACCGATGCGCTGGCCGGCACCGCAGACCCGTTGGGCCCGAAGATCATCAGCGCCTGGTAGGAGCCAACATACACCTTGCCGTTCGCAACCACCGGCACGATGTTCGCGTTGCCGCCCAAATTCGGCCACTGGCCCGCGGGCGAGGAATACAACTGGGTAAACGTGCCGTTGACCGGCATTGCGGCGAAGGCGTACAAGGTCAGCGGCGTACTCGAGGTCGGCCTCGCCACCGCCCATATGATCGCGCTGCCCGCCTTCCTGCCGTTCGACGACACCACCGTGAAGAATCCGGGGTCTTGAATGGTGTTCTGCACGTAGGCCGTTGCCTCCGGCGCGAGTTGCGGCGTGGCCGTGTCCTGGATCTGAAACGACTGCAATGCGTTGCCGGCGCTGGTCACTATGCGATTGATGCCGTCGGATCCCCGAAAGAACGAGGGGGCGCACCAGCAGCCGGACGCGAGCTGCTGCATGTCCAGTATGGTCGGAAGGCTCGACGCATTCAGCAGCCAAAGGCGGCCGTCCTTCGAAACAATGGTGGCAAGGTTGGTGCCGCCATCACGCCAGCCCGCGACGATCATCACGCCCGCCGCACCGAGATCGGCGTCGGCCACGTCCATGGCGTAGACATTGCTCGGCGTGAACACGCCTATGCGCGTCGACAAGCCAGAGTTCACATTGATGACGCTTTCCTGGATGTTGGTCGCGCCGTCGTAGGTCGACTGCGACGGACAAAATTCCGGATCGTCATAAAAATTACAGTCGGAATTGCCGGTGGAGAAAAAGATCGTGCCGTTCGCGCCCGCAAGGCCCGAGCCCGACATCCATACCGAGCTCAAGAAGAAATCCGTCGGCGAAGTTGCCTGCGAATTGTTCAACTCGGCGTGCGCAAGCGGCTCGAGATTCGAAGAACGCCACCCCAGCACCCAGCCGCGGGATAGATTGGCGTCGAAGTCACAAAAACTGCCGAAGCCTGCGTACACAGTCCCGTTCATCTCCAGCAAGCCCGGGCGCTGGCGTTGGTAGGCGGCATCGAATGCGAACGTGGATCCGTCGGACAGCGTCTGCGTCGCAGCAACCGTGACCGGGGGCACCTGGTCGGCCAGAGTGGTCAGATTGAGCGCATGCAGCTGATAGCTCGGCGAGGGGCCGTTCAGGTAGGCGATCACGAAGATCTCCCCCAGGGTCAGATCGATCACCGGCGTGCCGTTGATGCCGACATTGGGTCCGTTGTTGCCGCAGCCCAGCGGTGTCGGCACCGGGGGCCCTAGATTGCGCTGCAGGAGAATGGCCCCGCTATTGGCATCGATCGCATACACGGAGTTGCCCTCGGTCACGACGTAGACCACGTCATGCGTGGCGCCGGCGATGGTTTCTCCGGGGACCACCAGCGGCTGCGCGTCCACCTGATCATCGAGCGCGACGCTGTGGATCAGGCCGAAGCTCGTGGGGAATTTCGCTGCCGTCAGCCGCGCCTCTTGCTGATTCCAGCCGCTGCGCAAAGAGTCGTAGTGATGGGTGATGACGGAGATCTTGTCTGCGGCGCTGATCCCTTGTGCGCCGCTGCCGCCCGCGAGCGCGAGGACTGCAAGCGTTGCACGCAAGATCTGCGTTGTGGAAATCTTCATGTCGGCTCCTTGGGAGGCGAGCTCTGTGCGATTAGGTATTTAAAGTGTCCGGCAGCCGGCGGCGCTTGTCGCGCCGTCTTAACGGATTTTGTCAAATTTGCGCGCGCGCGCGCGCCACCAGCGAGCGTGTGTTTCCACTCCGCAGCAATGGCTGCTTGATTCACATGCTGCTTGATTCACATGTTATACCCGGGTATATTACAGGCTATACTTGCGGAGGCAAGCATGCGCGATACAGCACAGAAGCGAGCTTTGCGAAACTATCGCTCCCGTCTGACGAAGCGAGGAATCGCACGGTTCGAGGTTCTCGGACTCGATGCGGATCGTGACTTGATCCGCTCCGTCGCACGGCGCCTTGCGGAAGACGGCGCAGATTCCGCCCGGATTCGAGCCGCAATCGGCCGGATGATCTGTGGCGATCCGCCGAAAAGAGGTGGAGTTCTTGAGGCATTGCTTCGGTCGCCACTGATAGGCGCCGATCTCGAGTTCGAGCGCCCCGGAGAATCCGGCCGCAAGGTTGACCTGTGACCCGCTATCTTCTCGACACCAACGTCATCAGCAACATAACGAAGGCGGATCCGTCCCAATCGCTATTGGACTGGATGGGTGTGCAATCCGATGGCGACTTATTCATCTCTTCTCTAACCGTAGCTGAAATCCGGCGCGGCATACTGGATAAACCCCGGGGGAAAAAGCGCGAACGATTGGAGGCGTGGTTTGCCGGAGCAGAAGGTCCGCAATCGCTGTTCAAAGGGAGAATACTGTCATTTGACGAAAAGGCGGCGTTGGTCTGGGCCCGTCTAATGTCCGAAGGTCGTACCACCGGGAAAGCAAGAAGCGACCTGGACATGATCGTCGCCGCCGTCGCCGCAGCCAACGAATGCGTAATCGTAACGGACAATGAAAAGCACTTTGCCGGCCTCCAGGTCCTCAATCCGTTGAGAGCATCACGGTGAATTTGTAGGGCGATCGCGCTTACCGCTCCGTTAGAGCTGCCGGTTTCGGGACAGGAAGCTCTTCAAGATCTGCACTGTTTGCGTTGGATATTGATCGACAAAAAAATGCCCGCCCGGCAGCGATGCGTCAGTGGTGTTGGTGCAGCGAGCGCGCCATTGCGCAGGAATATCAAACAGGCTGGCCATCACTCCGGCCGCGCCGTACACAACGAGAGTGGGACAGGTCACCCGCCGATCCTGATCTGCCGCGTCATGCTCAAGATCGATGTTCGCGGCAGATCGATAGTCGTTGCACGAGCCGCGGATCACCTCGGGATCACGCCACGCACGCCGATATTCCGCGAGCATTTCCGTATCGAAGTCCGCAATCTGCGTCTTACCCCATCCCACCAGGCAGGTTTCGTAAAAGAAGTCCGGATCATTGCCTATCAAGCGCTCCGGAAAGGGTTCCGGCTGCGTAAGAAAGTACCAATGCCAGTACGAACCCGCGACTCGTCGATCCGTCTCCATGAACATGGTGTAGGTGGGGACGATGTCCATGACCGTCAACGTGATGATTGAATCCGGATGATCCAGGGCCAGGCGGTGGCCGCAGCGTGCGCCTCGGTCGTGCCCCACGAGGTGGAAACGCGGGAAGCCGAGCTGGCGCATCAGATCGAGCTGGTCCGCTGCCATCCGGCGAAACGAGTACGTAGTGGGATCCGCAGCCAGCGGCTTGCCGGAGTCCCCATAACCGCGCAAGTCCGCACAGACCACCGTGTATTCGCTCATCAGTTGCGGTGCCACGCGAGCCCACATGGCCTTGCATTGTGGATAGCCGTGCAGCAGAAGCAGCGGCGGCCCGGATCCGCCGATGACATAGGAAATATGCGTCCCGTCGACGAGTTTTTGACCGCGTGTGAAATTCTCGAACATTTAATGTTCCTAATGCATGAACGGTTGGCGCTCGACCTCGAGCGCTTCCGGGTTGCGCTGCTGGGCCCGCAGCGCATCGGCCAGCACGCGGCCCGCCTGCGCCTGCGCGGCACGATCGCCGCTCGCCAGCACCAATGCCTTGCGCGCGCAACCTTCCGCCAGATGCGCATCGCTCTCCAGCAGCCTGAGCTTCGCGAGTTCGATCCAGAGCAACGGATTGTTCGGTTCGATGCGCAAGGCGCGGTCGAGCGTCGAGGAAGCGCCGTCGAGATCACCATGCGCGGCCAGGGACTGCGCCTGAGTCACCAGCGAACGCGTTGCGGGTGAGAGGTGATTT
>Ga0182030_10019136_pt1 | contig 13067 bp, 21 predicted proteins | sample 812S3MmetaG_FD_121299 | JGI IMG/M metagenome (GOLD analysis project Ga0182030, IMG submission 121299) | Permafrost microbial communities from Stordalen Mire, Sweden - 812S3M metaG (Illumina Assembly) | ecosystem: Environmental > Terrestrial > Soil > Wetlands > Permafrost | place: Sweden... | reverse complement strand
TCGACGACGACCTGCTGAAGCGCGCGACGGCCAAAGTTCTGGCCTCGTTCCCGTGGTCGCGCGTGGGCCGTTCGGCCCCGTGAGAGGCGGCCCTCACCGAGGCCGCACGCGACTGCGTCGCCACCTGAGTCCGCGATTCCAGCCACGGCGTAACGCCGTAACGCATCGAGGGAATCCCCCGAGCCGTTACGCCGAAACTGAACGGCCGACCCAGTTGGAACCGCTTCGCAGTTTCTAGTCGGCGAAGACGGTCTCGAAGGGGCGATGGAAGCGCGCGACGACCTCGTGCGGAAGGACCGCCGCATCCCCCCGCGCCGGGCCGAGAGGAGCGAGCTGCGAGCGGTAGGCCGCGATGGCTCTTCGCTTGGCCATCAGGACGTCGGGCGCGAGGGGAACCCGGCGGGTGCGCATCCACGGCCACGCACGCGTGGACGGCCGCGCCCAGTGCCACGCCCAGACGGGGTACTCGACGAGCTTGGTCCCCAGCGTCGCGCACGCGGCGGCGGCGGCGCGCCCGGTCGCGTCGTAGTCCGGGCGACCATCGTGCTTCCACGGCGCGAGGCAAAGCGACGCGCCCTCGAGAAAGGCGCCGATATGCTCGGCAAGCTCCCCTGCCCCGTCCACGGCGGAATCGGCGTAGCGCAGCCTCGTCACCTCGACGTCGCCGAGGCCTAGGCGCGCCATCGCCGTCGTGCGTTCGCCCGCGCGGATGACGGCCATCTCACCGGGCGAGATGCGGCGCGACCGCGGATGGGAGGCCTCGCCGTCGGTGACCGCCAGCAGATGGATCGACCAGCCCGCACGACGAAGCGAGACCATGGCGCCGCCCACGGCGAGGACTTCGTCGTCGGGGTGCGGGGCGAGGACGACGACCCGGCCGGCGACTCCCCAGCTCATGGCGGGAGAATCGGTCAGCCTCCCCGACGCCCTCCAGGAGGACTCCGGCGTGCCCGGTGCTTCGGTTCCGACGGTCAACATGCAGACGCCGCCGGGATGCACGCTGCGAGCCACGTCCTGCGCTGCGATTCCATCCGCCAGGCGACGGTCGAACGGTCTCGGACGCCACACGTGGGGCAGCCTGCGACGTCCACCGAAGCGACGCAGCTCGCGCCGTGGGCACTAAATCGGCGCCGCCGTCATCGCTTTGATGGGCATCGGCTCGAAGCGCACGGCGAGCGCCGGCACAAACGGAGGCGCGGCGGCCGCAGGGACCGAGGAAACTCTCGCCGCGTCGACGAACGCGGCCGTGGAACCGTCGAGCGTGACGCCGACGGCCGGCACCGAGGCGTCGTCTTCAACTGAGGAGCCGCTGCCCTCGTCGGTCGTCTTGACCTCCCCGGCCGCTGCCGCCGCAACGACGCGTCCCCCTCACGCCAGCGCCCCGCCGCCATCGGCAACGCAGCGGAAACCCGTCTCGCCGCCTGCGTCGGCGACGCGAGACCCCTTCGCCCCGTGACCATGCAACCGACAGCCCGAGCGGAGTCAGCCACCCGAGTAGCTGCCCAGCTCGGGATACTTCGCGAGCGCTTCTGCCTGATGTTGGGTGACCAAGTTCTGCACCGCGCCGCTGAAGGCCGCACGAAGGTTGGCGTTGCCCTCTTGCAAGGGGAGAGCGCCACCGGAGAGAGAAGGCGACGTGACGGAGGCGGTCGCCGTGTTCGCCGCGGTCGCCGAGAGGACGGCGGAGACGCTCGCCATCGTCCCTGCGCGGCCCACAACGGTCGAGGAGTAGGTCTCCCCAGGGCGGCCGAAGCGCTCGGCGAGAAGCTGCAATCACCGTTCCCGAGCCGGTCACGCGCCAAGCGAGTTGCACCTGCTGCCCAGGGCAGATGTAGTGCGCGCTGGCCGTGAACTGATCGACGCGCGCATCGCAGGCGGTGACGAGCGGGGCAACCGCGAGGGAGGACACCGCGGCCCAGGTGGCTTGCATGGGCGCCATGTTCGGCGGCTACGAGATGCGCTTCAACGAAAAGGTGCCCTTCTGGGACCGCCGGACCGCGAGGCGCCTCGCGCTTGCTCTCATTTCTCTTCTGTCGTCGCTTCGCGATGCGCCGCGCCCTGTTCGCGCTCCCGAGACACCCATGATCGGATGCGACGGCGCAGCCCACCACCGCATCCGGTCGCTCACTTCTGCCCGTCCCGATGCGCACAACCATGCGCACAACCAAGACGAGCCCGGTTCCGACCGTTTCGCCCGATCTGGGGAGAAAACTGGGGAGGGTCACAGAGGGTAGTGGGGAGGGTTTTCGGGGGTCTTAGAAGTAGTGACCTGGGTAGTGAACATGGGCCACTTTTCCCGAGGAATTTGAAGATTTCCCTCCCCACTTTGGGGAGGGACCAGTAGTGGTCGATGGTCGTGCTCTTCGACGCCACCGCGACGGGTGCATCTGGCCCAGCTCCTCGCCGAGGACGGCCTCGTCGGCTCCTACGCTCCCGCGTTTTGCTACGCCCTCGACGCCGACGAGGCCCGCGCCGAGAAGGTGCGTGCGGCGTTCACCAGGGAGGCCATTCGCGATCTCTACGACCTCGAGCAGCTCGCCCGAGCCGGGGCGGACCTCAGCTCGCGGCGGTTCGTCCGACTCGTCGGAGCCGGCATGCGTGGCGCAGGCGCGAATGGACATGACTGACGCGGAGATCCGGGCTGCGCTCGATCGGCACTGGGCCGCATCCAATGCCGGCTCGCTCGACCCCCCGGAGGAGCCGGTCCCCTCGTGCTTCGCGCTGCCCGCGGCGTGCATGAACGATCCCAGCTGCGCGTGCCTGGCCGAAGCGGGGGTCTGCCAGGGAGGAACCGTCCTGCGAGGGGCTACTTCCTCTACGAGGTGCGGCGGTGGGGCCGGTGGGCAACGTCTGAACACTGAGTCGCTCAACGTGCGGTCCCAGATGAGCGCGGGGAACTGGACGGGCGCCCGCGCCCGTGCAGCGCTCGAGAGAACGGGCGGACTGACGCTCTGCTCATGCCGGAGCGGCATGCTCTGCGAATTGAGCGTGGTCGCCGCCGCCGATGCGTCTCGAGGCCGGGGCGGCTAGCCGCACTTCGGGGACTCGTCGACCGTTGTCAGGATCGCGCCTCATCCACGCGCCGCCTTCGCGTCCGGCGACGCGTGAGACTCGCCGGCGTCGGAAGCGCGGCGGCGACCTGCGCGATCTCGCGTCGAATGAACGCGTGCGCTGGATCCGAGTCGTGCCGGTCGTGCCAGAACATCGCCATGCGGAAGCCGGGGACCTCGAGCGGTGGCTCGAAGGTCGCGAGGCGTAGCTGCGCTTGTAGCGCAGCCGCGATGCGCGCAGGGAGCATCATCACGAGATCCGTCATCGCCACCACCTGTGGGGCGACCAGGAAGCTCGGCGTCGTGAAGGCGATGCGCCGCGGGATCCCGTGCTGCTTGAGCACGTCGTCGACGATGCCGCCGGGTTGCCCGCGCGGCGACACGAGCGCGTGACTCGCGCTCGCGAAGCGCTCGAGTGTGACCCGCCCTCTCAGCGGCGCGAGCGGCGCATATCTGCTGACTCCGCCGAGCTTGACGGCGCCAAGCTTGCGCGCGCACCAGACCCACGTCGCACGCTCGCTCGCGGCGGCCGCAACCGAGAGCCGCATCCCGCACGTGGTCTTCCTCTCAGGCTTCGCCGCGCATCGCGACAGCGGGAGCGGTCCGCTCGCCGGCCTTCACGACGCCGAGCGCCTGCTCGGCGCGGTCCCTGGGCTACGGTTGTCGTCGATTCGCGCCGGGTACTTCTACGAGAACGTGCTCCCGGTGCTGAACGTGGTGAAGGACGCCGGCCTGCTGCCTTCGTTCTTCCCCGCCGAGCTGCCCGTCCCGATGGTCGCCACGCGCGACATCGGACTTCTGGCCGCCGAGCTCCTCCTCGATGCGACGAGCCGAGGCGTCGTCGAGCTGGGAGCTGGCCTCAGGTACGCGGAAATCGCGCGCGTGCTTGGAGAGCTCCTCGGCAAGCCCGTGCGCGTCGAGGAGGTCGCGCTCGACGCCATCGCGCCCACGATTGCGGACTTCGGCTTCAACGCTGACCTCACGAACGCGTACGTCGAGCTCATCACCGGCATCCGCAGCGGCGCACTCGCCTTCGAAGGTGGGCACCGCCGCGTCGCACCGCGCACATCGCTCGAGGACGTCTTCCGGCCGCGAATCGCCGGCTGAACGAGGTCGCCAGCTCGACGTCGCCACGCTACCCACGAGGAGCACATGCCGAACCGAACCTACGGTGCATACAAGTCCGTCGCACCCTACTTCGACCTCGCGCGCCAACCCGGGGCGACTCCAGTTGACTGGAACGGTTGAGAATCATGGCGCGGCGCGTGTATCGTCACCGGCGCACATGACTACCCTCCGCTCTGCCCTCGACTCCCTCGCTGCCAACTTCGCCAACGCCGTGCTCGCGGCCATCCGGGGCGCCAGCCTCGATGAGCTGGTCGCCGGGGGCGGCGGAGCGCCTCGGCGCGGCCCCGGCCGTCCGCGACGGTCGTCCACGACCAAGAGCGCGCCCTCGGCTGCGCGTGCGTCCCTCCCGGCGTCCCCCAAGGCCAAGACGAAGGGCGGCCGTCTCGCCCGCCGCTCTCCCGCCGACATCGCGAAGACCCTCGGCCAGATCGTCGCGCTCGTGAAGACGAAGAAGGCTGGCCTGCGGTCGGAAGAGATCCGCAAGGCACTCGAGCTCGACGTGCGCGAGGTGCCCCGTGTCCTCAAGGAGGGCCTGGCGAAGAAGGCGCTCAAGAGCAAGGGGCAGAAGCGCGCGACGGTCTACACGGCGGCGTGATCCCCCGCCGCGGTCGCACTGCCGCAGCACCCTTGGAGACAGGTTCTCATCGACGAGGAGCTTGACGTTCACGGGGCGCACTAGCCGCTCAATCCTCCCGCGACTCCCGATCGATCCCGTAGCCCTTCATCAGCCGGTAGAGCGCCGTGCGATCCACGTCGAGGCGCCGCGCCACCCGGGCGACCTTCCCGTCTTCCCGCTCCAGGCAGGCCACGATGTCCTCGCGGCTCGGTACCCCTGGTCGCGCGGAGTCTCGGACGGACTGCGCGGCGCCCGCGGCGGCCGGCTCCGGCGGCAGGCCCGTCGTCGCCTTGCTCGTCGGCAGTTGCAGCTCGTCGCCCTGGCTCGTGTCGACGGCCTCGAGCAGCGAGCCGTCGAGCTCGCGCGCGTTGGTCGGCAGCGGGCGCCGCACGAGCTCGTCGATGAGCCGGGCGCTGACGTTCGGCTCGAGGCGGCCGCCGATGCCCTTGCGGCAAAAGCGCTCCCCGAGCTCCCGGGACGCGCCGAGGTGGCGGAGCAGAAAGTGACGCGCGAGGAGCGCAATGTCTTCCCGGCGTTCGCGCAGGGGCGGCAGCCGGACGCGCGCGAGGAAGCGGGCGAGAAAATCGGGGCGAAAGAGGCTCTCGTCGCGGTTGGTCGCCCCGACGAAGCGGACGTCGACCCGACGGGCGACGGCCTCACCGACCGCCTGGTACTCGCCCTGGTCCATCACGCGCAGCAGCTGGGCCTGCACATCGAGAGGGCAGTCGCCGATCTCGTCCAGAAAGAAGGTTCCCCGGTCGGCCGTTCCCAGGAGCCCCTTGCGCGCGGGCATCCCGGAGTTCGGATAGTTGGGCGGGTTGCCGAAGAGCTCCGACGCGCTCAGCGACGACGTGAACACGGATGCGTTGCGGGATACCCAAGGGCCGCTCGCGCGGCGCGACATCGCGTGAATGACGGCCGCCGCCAGCTCCTTGCCGGTGCCGCTCTCGCCCTGGATGAGCACGTGGCTCGGCCCGCGCGCCGCGCGCCCGAGGTCCTCGCGCAACCGCCACGCCGCCGGCGACTCACCGACGATCCCACCGGCGTCCGGCTCCCCGAAGGCGTGGAGCGCGCGCACCGGGGACAGCGCCGGGAGCGCTCGGGGCCGCGACACGCAGAGGAGCACGACCTCGTTCCGGAGCATGACGGTGTCGCCGGGCCGCAGGACGGCGTTCGGTCTCTCTTGCCCGTTGAAGTACGTCCGGCATCCGCCGACCTGTTCGACCTCGAGGGTGTCGCCGGTGCTGGCGACGGCGAGCTGGCGGCGTGAAAGGGTGGCGCCGCCGAGGAAGTCCTGGCCGAGGTCCACCGCCGGCACCTCGCCCGGGCGCTGGGGAAGGAAGTGCGCGAACTTCTCGACGTCGGCGTCCCCGCGGCCGACGAAGAGGCGCGCGCCGAGAGGGAAGAACGCCACCTCGCCGACGCGGTGCGGCTGCGCGGCGGAATACACGATGACCAGGGCGAGCGACGGTGGCGGCCTTCGCCGCGCGCATCGCGCCCTGCGGATCGGAGGCGGGTGGGGTGAAGGAAGGGACGGCCGCGAGAACCCCAAGCAGGCTGACTTTGCGCCCTACCGCTAAGGCCTATGGGGCCGGCGGGGGGTGAGCGAAGGCGGGTCGCGAGAACGGCTAACGCCCATGGGGCCTGGGGGGGAGCTCGAAGGGCGGAAAGTGTTCGCACAGAAAAGTGGGCGCACACAAAAGTGTGCATGCACGGATTCGAGGGCGTGAAACCGCGGTTTTTCCCGTGTTTCGTGGGGTTCGCGTCGTTGGCATCACGGTTGCTCTAGGGCCTGGTCACGCGGCTCGGCACCGGCACTCAGCGGGCCCCGCGCAACCGCGCGCCTCTCCATTCGAGGCGCGACGGGCACCCCCTACCCAGCGACCCAGAGGCCATCGTCATGAGCGAATTCGTCCACATCGTTTCCCCTCGCCGCAATCGTCGTTTCTTCAGCTTCCACCGCCCGCAGCGTTGCCGCGGCTGTGGAGCCGTCCTCGAGACCGGGTCCCCCGGCGAGCGCCACATCTCGCGTGCGCGGGATGCGTACCGCGTGCGGACCCGCTTCTCGCACGCCTGTCCGCAGTGCCTCGGCTTCAGCGAGCTCGCTGGAGTCGAGGACACCCGGGAGGCGCCGTAGCCATGCCGTTTCACCGATCCACGACCAGAAACAGGAGACTGCCCATGAGAGATATTTTCGATGATTCCGATGCCCGGGCGTCCGAGATGACCGAAGAACGCTACGAGCTCGAGGACGCGCTCGTGTACCTCGCGTGCGCGTGGCTCAAGGCGCAGGGAGGTGACCATTGAGGGGGCCCGGCGGATCGCGGGAGCACGTTCTGCTGCGGCCCCTCGGCGTCCTCGAGGAGGAGCTCGGGTGGTTCTTCTCGGTCGATGACGGGCGGCGCGAGAGGCCGTACTTCGACCGGGCGTCGGCGCGGCATCTCGCCGGGCTGCTGGGGGTGCCCGTGTACGCGGTCAGCCAGGAGCGCTTCCACCGGCGGATCCGGCGGTGGCTGGTCGGCATCGACGACCACGACGCGGGGGTGCTGCAGGCGGCGTATGGGCCGCGGGCGTGGCCCCCGGGGCTTCGCGGGGAGCTCGGGAGGTTCACCGGGATCGTGGTGAGGCTCGCGAGCGCCATGGAGTGGCCGGGCGAGACGTGGGAGCAGGATCTCCTGGAGATCCGCGTGGCGACGCGGCTCGACGTCGCGCGGGCGACGGGCGGTCGCGGGGTGTTCGCGGTGTTCCGGAGCGCGGCCGCGGGGCTCCTGAACCAGGCGATCGAGGCTTACCTGGCGGTTCGCGGGTGGACGCCGACGGTCGGCGGGGGGCGATCGTGAGGGAGCCGAGTCCCGGGCGCCTCCCGCTTCGGCCCCTCTACAGCCTCGCGGAGCTCGCGCGCGCCATGCGGGTCGATCGCGGCCGTCTGCGCCGGATGCTCGATGAGCGCGGCGTCGAGCTCTTCTACGTGTGCGGCAGGCCGTGCGTGCCGCTCTCGGAGATCGTCGCGAAGCTGAAGCCCCTGTGGGACAGCGTGCGGGCGGCGGGCGCGGTTCCGGGAGAGGGCGATTCGGACGAAGGACTGGTCCGAATAGGTGCAGATCGGCGCTTTCGCGTGTGAGCTCCCCCTAGGGTAGGGGGGCACATCGCAGGGTGGCCGAGGCGGCCGACCGTGGCGATGGCAAAAACGTCCTTCTTCATCTGGAAGACGACGTCGACCATCTGGAAAACGACCGTGTCCAGACGGACGGCGACCGATACCAGATGGAGAAGGACGTTTTCCAGACGGACGGCGACCGATTCCAGATGGAGAAGGACGTTTTCCAGGCGGACGACGACCGATGCCAGATGGAGAAGGACGTTTTCCAGACGGACGACGACCGATGCCAGATGGAGAAGGACGTTTTCCAGACGGACGACGACCGATTCCAGATGGAGAAGAACGTCTTCCAGACGGACGACGACCGTCGCCAGATGGAGAAGGACGTTTTCCAGCCGGACGACGACCGATTCCAGATGGAGAAGGACGTTTTCCAGACGGACGACGACGGATGCCAGATGAACACCGTCGTTCTCCAGACGAACAAGGACGGATGCCAGATGAACAACGCCATTTTTCGAGCCGACGAGGGCGGTTTCGAGAAGAACGACACCCTCGGGTAGTCCACAAGACCGCGCAACTCCAGGACCAGTGACCGTAGACCCAGGAAAGGGAAGTAGCCCATGAGTGCAACCAAGTCCGTTCACAGATCGCTCGTCAGTCTCGATTTGCCGAAGAAGGTGCCGGCTCTCATCTCGTACGCCAACAGTGTGGTGACGGCGATGACCGGCAACACGTCGCTCCCGACCCCCGCGCCCACGCTGGCGGCGGTCACGGCGGCCATCACCGCGCTTCAGACCGCCCAGTCGGCGGCCATCGCGCGGACCAAGGGGGCCGTCGTGGCCCGCAACGACAAGCAGGCGGCGCTCGTCGCGCTGCTGCAGGAGCTGAAGGCCTACATCCAGAAGACCGCCGACGCCGACACGGACAACGGCTCGGCGATCATCCAGAGCGCTGGCGTCTCCGTGAGGAAGACGCCGGTGCGCAAGCCGCGCGTCTTCAGCGCGGTGCAGGGCGCGGTGTCCGGGGCGGCGAAGCTCGTTACCGCTTCGGCCGGGCCGCGTGCGTCGTACGAGTGGCAGTACAGCGTCGACGGGGGGAAGACCTGGGTGGCGGCGCTGGCCACCCTGCAGGCGAAGACGACGGTGGCGGGGCTGACGTCCGGAGCGACGGTGGAGTTCCGGTACCTCGCGGTGACGAAGACGGGGCAGGGGGATTGGAGTGCGCCGGTCTCGCTTCTCGTGAGGTGACCTTGCCGGCCTCCGGCTCCTCTCTCGGCAACGGGAGGGGGGGCCGGGGGCGGACGGCGACCATGGGTGGACCGACGCCATCGCAAGAGTATGATGTTCGTATGCAGAAGGCGCGGGTCACCGTGACGGTACGACGAGACGTCCTGGCCAAGGCGGAGCGGCAGGTGAAGCACGGGCGGGCCAAGTCCGTGAGTGCCTGGGTGGACTCGGCGATGGAAGAGAAGGCGCGCCGAGAGGACCTGGCCACCCTGCTCGCGGAGATGAAGGCCGAGAGCGGCCCCGCCACGGCGAAAGAGGAAGCGTGGGCGCGCGCCGTGCTCGGCCTGTAGTTCTGGACGCGGGGGCTCTCATCGCCTTCGAACGCAACGACCGCAAGGTTCGCACGCTGATCGAGCTGGCCATGGCGCACGGCCGTACCCTTCACGTCCCGGCCGGTGTCGTGGCGCAGGTGTGGCGTGATGGGGCGCGGCAGGCGCGTCTCGCGCGATTGCTCGGGTCCGGACTGCTCGACGTGCAGGTGCTGGATCGCGACGAAGCCCAGGCGGTCGGTGTTCTGTGCGGCCGGAGCGGGACTGCCGACGTGGTCGACGCCAGTGTGGCGCTCCTGGCGAGGCGACTCCGCGCGGTGGTCGTCACGAGCGACCCCGACGATCTGCGACGCCTGGACCCTCTCGTGAACGTGGTCGTCTGTTAGGGACACCGAAAGCGCAGACAGCGTCTGCGTTTTTCGTCGGCTTACCGCGTCGAGGACGAGCTCACGCGGGCCGATGCGCAGCGGCACGCGCCGGGCGCACGGTCACGATCTCCCCGGGCTCGGCCTTGCGTACGTCGTCGGCGCGCAACGTCAGTAGGGCCTGCGTGTGGCCGTCGGCCGTCACGAACTCCACCTCGATCCCGTCGGGCTCGTAGAGATCCACGATCGCGCCCAGATCGCCGGCGCGCAGCCCGTGCTCCACCACGTCATGCGTGAGCACCACGCATTCGAGCGTCTTGAAGGTCATGGTCACGCTCCTCCCGGGTACAGAGTGACGAGGCGCGGCGCCTCTTCGAATGCGAGCACAATCCACACTGACACGACCATCGCACTGCGACCAGCCGGGCCGACGATGAGCGCGTCGATCCGGTACTTGCTTCCAAACGTGTTCGAGTCGACCCGCTCGGCCGGCATCGGCAAGTGCTGTCGGCGAAGATCGACCGCGAGCGTCTGCCAGTCGTCCTGCGAGTAACCGAGTCTCTCGAAGAACGCGGCCTTGAAACGACCCACCGGATGCGTGCGCGACAGGATGTAGTCGCGGAGCTTCTCGACCGAGATGACGGCGATGTCGGCTCGGGGCAGCGGTCCGCGCTCGGCCATGGGCGCCGCACCTCGCATCGGATGTGCCAGCACGAGAGGCAGCTCGGCCCCCATCCGGGTGCGGCGCGGACGCGAGGCCATGCGAGACTGGTCTGGCGGCCACGAATGAACAGCGAGGTCAGGCAGGTCCTCGAGTTTGCCCAGCGACTTCTCGCTGTCCTCGACGAGGGCCGCAAGACCGCGACGTACAAGTACGCCGTCCTCCTCGCGCTGATGGACCTGTGCCTGATCACGCGCGACGAATCCGGCGCGGCTCCCAGCATGGTCACGACCGAGCAGCTCGCCGAGCGCGTGGTCGAGCTCTACTGGCCCCATGCCCGGAGGTTCTCCAGTGAGGAGGAGGGTGGGCGCGTTCTCGAACAGAACACGGGCAAGCGTCAGGCGGAGATCATCACGCTCATCTGCCGGTTCCGACAGAGCTGCGCCCCGGATCCCACGGCCGCGCTGTCCCGGGCGCGCGCCGCGGCGCGACCGGAGTTCGAGAGGCTCGTGAAGGACGTGGAGTGGAAGCTGGTCGAGATGCCTCTTCCGAAGCTCCAGCGACTGCTCGGCGGGGACCGGGAGCCGTTCCTCTATCGCATCGCCTGGGACGACGAGGTGAAGCGCGCCGAGTTCAACGATGCCGGGCGCTTCGACAACCGGATCCACCTTCTCCCTGGCACGGGGGAGTGGCTCGCGGAGCTCGGTGGGCTTCTGCGGCCCATCATCGAGCGACGCTGGGCGGCCATGGTGGGACGGCTGAACGCGGACCTGGTCGCGGACGTGCAGCTCGAGGAATTCCTGTTCGGCATCGACCGGTCGTCGCTCGAACCCGTGAAGAAACCGCTGCTGGAGCTGCAGGAGCATCGCTGTTTCTTCTGCACCGAGCGCGTCGAGCGCGCGGGGCAGGTGGATCACTTCATCGCGTGGTCACGGCATCCGACCAACGCGCTCGACAACCTCGTCGTCGCGCACGACGGGTGCAATCTCTCGAAGAGCGATCATCTGGTCGCCGTGCGGCACCTGGAGAGGTGGTCGAGGCACCGGAGGGACAGGAAGGGGGAGCTGGCGCGCATTGCGACGGAGCATGCGTGGGAGGGGCCGTCGGAGCGGACGCTGGGGATCGTGCGGGGGATCTATCTGCGGCTGCCGTCGGCGCCGAAGCTGTGGGTCGAGGGAAGGGTGTTCGAGAGCGGGAGTGTGGAGGGGATTCGGCGGGCGTTGGAGGTGGGGTAGGCATTTGTGCAAGAGCCTCTTGCGCTCGCCGGCGTCGCCGCCATCGCCGTGGGATCGCTCAGCAGGTATTACCTATCGAAGTGGCTGTCACGTAGGCCGCAGGGCCTTCGCTATGATTCGCTCTAGGATCTCAACTCTAGTGGTGCGCCGCGAGATATCGCTGGCAGCTCGTGTAACCGCTTCCGTGTAGGCACCGACGTCCCCGCGCACCTGTTCCGCACCCCGCCTCTTCGCGGTGTCCACTGCCTTGCGGAATTTCATCAACGAATCATGAATGCGGATTCGCTTGGGCGGCGACAGCTTGAGGTATTTCGCGGCTACCCCTGAAAACGCGATAAATAGGCCATAAAAGTCACTCTTCCCGCTCCACCCGCGGATCTCGTCGCGATTCAGCACCGACGTTAACATGGCCTTCGTCGAATGAAAGCGTAATCGCCACCTGTCCTCGTCAGGCGCCTCTTCGTCGTAGTCCGAATAGTACCGGTCAATCGTGTCTTTCTTGTTCTGCGGGCCGGCGATCATTCCGATTAGGAGTTCGCTCAGAAACTCCACGTCGTCCATCCGGCGGACCTGCTGCACAGTCACTATCTTGCACTCTACCCACCATTCGTCGTTGGCGAGCGCTTCCATCATCTTGATGAACTGCCCGCTGTAGGTTGCGTGTCTTATCTCCTGGTCCGTCAGCGGCAGCTGGTTGATGTTCAAACGACGAAACAGGTCGCGAATCTCACCGTCGGTGGCGGCGCCGAGGTCGCGCACTACGAGTTCGTAGCCCCAGAAGGCCTGCTTCTCGGGTCCGGAGAGATCCTCGAAGGATTTGCCAGTCCATTTCGTCGACAAGTGTAGGTCGTCATTACCTGTCAGTGTGAGGTCATTTCGTGCGAAACGGAGGATCGACCGAATTCGCTGCTGTCCGTCCACGACCTCGTGCGCCGTTGTTCCGTCTGGAGTTGACGTGGACCGAATGTAGACCTCCGGGACCGGCAGCCCGTTGAGGATCGAGTCTACGAGATACGAAGCCATCTCGTTGGTCCAGACCGGTTTTCGTTGAAAGCTGGGCGCGAGGTTCAGTGTCTGAGCGAGATCCTCGCGGTGGAACCACGTTAGTTTCTGATTCGTGCCGGACGTTCGCATCAGAGCACCCGAAGTTCCTTTCGCAGGGCGCGAAGTGATTGCACATGATATCCGAGGACGTCACTGCGTCGTCGATACACTCGCGCCTTCGCCGGATGCGGAGCCTGTCAACGAGAGTGAGACACCCGTGGGGTGAGTTTACTGAGCAGCCAGATCGGTCGCGACCTCCGGCGCGGGCTTGTTGATCCAGACCTCGTGCGGCGGCGTCGCCGGGACAGGA
>Ga0182030_10019135_pt1 | contig 13067 bp, 9 predicted proteins | sample 812S3MmetaG_FD_121299 | JGI IMG/M metagenome (GOLD analysis project Ga0182030, IMG submission 121299) | Permafrost microbial communities from Stordalen Mire, Sweden - 812S3M metaG (Illumina Assembly) | ecosystem: Environmental > Terrestrial > Soil > Wetlands > Permafrost | place: Sweden... | reverse complement strand
TTCGTGCATTGGCGCGGCGATCCAAGCGACGTGTTTACTTGATGGGAGCCGAGTGAGGCGAGAGTCTCACGCTCGGATCTGAGAGCGCGGAGGGCGAGAGCTCTCCGCGACTCGCCAGCCGCAATTCCCAAAGCGCTTCGGCTGCATCGAGGACGCGAAGATGTTCAGCCGCCACTTTTTCGACTGGTACAATCGAGACCATCACCACGCCGGCATCGGTCTGATGACGCCCGATCAAGTTCATTACGGCCAGGCCGAACAAGTTTATGACGCTCGCCAGAAAATCCTCGATCGCGCCTTCGAGACCAACCCAGAACGCTTCGTCAGAATGCCGCCAAGCCCGCCCCGAAAACCAACCGCCGCCTGGATCAACCCGCCGTTCAAAACACAAGAAATCCAAGCTTAAATTCTAAAACCGGATGTCTCAAAATCGTTGACACGCTCCGTCGCCCGAACGCTGTGTCGGCGGCGCGACGGCACAGGCCGTCGAGATTGGACAGCGGTGAGGGGTCGCCGTTGCTCGCCTGTGGGTTCGCACCGAGGATGAACTCGTGCACGTCCTGCGCTGTGTCGTCGGCGAAATCCCAGTAACGTCCAACTTGGAAAGCGTAGTCATACGCCTGATCCAGATAAGTCGTGGCGCTGAACCTGCCCAAATCGACTTGCGCTGCGGTATCCTCGCAGTAAGGGTAGGGCCGTTGGCGCCATCGCCACGAGCGGGGCCTCAACCCGGTTCGGAAGGCCCAGCCGAGGTTTTGGGACCCAAGCCGCTTCGCTTCATTCCGACCGTCCCGCGGGGAGCAGAAAGCGCTCCGCATCGCCGTCGACGAGCTGGGCGCGCAGCTTCTCCTGGAGAGCGGCGAGGCCGAGACAGAGGAGGTCGTCGTTGAAATCGCCGAGCGCGGGGTGAAGCGCGAAAACCTCGATCCCGGCCTCGCGACCCCGGGCGGACAACCTCGCCAGCGCGCGCCGGCCGGCCGCGTCGGCGTCGACGGCGACGTAGAGACGGCGAAGCAGGGCAGGGAACAGGACAGCGGCGAGATGATGGGCGGAAAGCGCCGCGATGACAGGGGCGAGCGGCATCGCCATGCGCAGCGACAGCATGGTCTCCAAGCCTTCGCCGGCGAACAGGATCGGAGAGGCCTCACTTACGGCGCCGAAGCGGACGCCGTGCCCGAGAAGATGGCCCATCGCGCGACGCGGTGATGCGACAACCGCTTTCCCGCCGCCGTCCGGCGCAAGCCATGTGCGATGAATGCCGGTGAGCGCGCCCGCCTCGTCGGTGACGGCGGCGATCACAGCAGGGAGTTCGAGCAAAAGGTCCGCATCGACATCCCGATAGAAGCAGCGGGGATGAAACCGCAGGGCGCGATCGTCTTGACCGACGGCGATGCTGCGGCGGCCAAGATAGGTCTCGGCGATCGTGCCGGCGATGGGACGCGAACGGGCAAAGAGACGCCGCGCCGCTTCGACGGATTCCTGCGATTTGCGCGGCTCGGCGGATATCCGTGACGGAGGATCGGACCGCCAAGTCGGTGGCTCGCCGAGAAACCGCCGGGCCTCGTCAAGCACTTCGCCGAGGCAGGCGAGCCCCAGGTTGAGCCCGATGAGATCGAGCAGGTCGCCATACTGGCCCGTACAACCATCGGTCCATCTACCCGCAGCGCCCTTGCCGCTGGTCGGACCGCGGAGGCGGACATAGAGGCTGCGACCGGGCGCACCCAGGCAATCGCCGACGAGCCAGTATGCGCCTTCACGGCGTCCCCGGGGAGATAGCGACGGCACGTCGCCTCGGCATTGCGCGCGAGGCGACGCGCCAGCTCGGAGACCGAGCGGGACGACGACATGTCTGGGGACGCCGGTCAGGCGGCGCGGCTGGCGAGGCCGGTCAGGGGATGACGCCGCATCAGCGCATCGAGGATCGCAGGACCGTCCGCGCTCATAGGCACGAACATCCTGAGCTTCCAGGAGATGATCTCCGATATCAGGCCCATCGCCTTCAGACGCGCGACCATGCCGTCAGTGAAGCCGCAGAGCTCGATCCGAAAATCGTTCATGACGCGAACGCGGCGAGGCTGCAGCCCATCGGCGAGATTGATGAAGGTCTTGCCGTCCATCAGCACGCCCCAGGCGTCCCCGCTGGATAGCTCGGGAGCGCCCTCCTGGCCGAGGTTGGCCAAGAGCGCGCTCAGCGCCGCCGGCGACAGAAGCCGGCCGATGACGCGCTCACCCTCGTCGGTTTGCAGACGATAGACCCGCATCGACTCCGCGGGGATGCGCTTCCAAATCGGCAGCAACAGCCCGGTGACGACGTGGAACGTGCTCGTCGCGAACTCCGGGAGTTGGGCGATCTCCGATTCCCAAGCCGAAGCGAAGGAAGCGTGATCGGATTCGAGCCATTGCGTGCCCTGAAGCGCCTCGCAGCTCATCGCGATGCGCTCCATCGGACGTATGAGGCGCACCCGGCGTTCGACGTCGCCGTCGTCGAGCGTGATATGCGGCGCCGGAATTTGCACCGCCGCGCGACCCGATTGCCCATTGACGAGAAGTTTGGCTTTGGGATCGTCGGCGCGTTCCAGAGCTTCGTCGAGGCAGAGGGGACGATTGCGCCCCCGTTTGGCGATCGAAAACACCCGCGTTTGCGCTCCGCTGGGGCCATGGACATAGACGGTGCGACGTTCCGTGACGGTCAGACTGTCGGCGGCGATGGTCTCCAAGCCTGCGTCATAGGCGCCCGACGCGATCGCGCCCTCGATCCGACCGTTCAAGAGGTCCTCGAAGGCGGCGAAGAGGGTGTTCTGCATCGAGATCGTCAGCGCCAGCAGGCGATTGAGGAAGGTCCTGATGGCGGGCAATTCCTCCCGCAGCGAACCGTCAGCGTCGCTGAGTTTCAGTCCCGTGGCGTTCTCGAAGGCGCCGAGCGAGCATCCCTCGACCTTGCCGGCGAAGAGAAGGCCATAGAACTGGCGCAGCGCGGCGCGGGCATAGACGCTCTCGAGATTGTCGCCGGCGCGGAAGAGGCCCTGGCCGCCGGTCTGCCGCTGGCCCTTGGTGATCGCGCCCAACGTGTCGAGACGGCGCGCGATGGTGCTGAGAAACCGTTTCTCCGCCCTGACGTCTGAGGTAACCGGGCGGAACAAGGGTGGCTGCGCCTGATTGGTGCGGTTCGAACGGCCGAGACCCTGAATGGCGGCGTCGGCGCGCCAGCCCGCTTCCAGAAGATAGTGAACGCGCAAGCGGCGGTTCCTGGCGCCCAAGCTCGAACATGCGGTTCTTTTCTGCCGCCGACGACGCGGAGGAGAGCTGATCGTGGCCGGCGTTTTGGGGATCAATCCTGAACGATCTTATCGGCCATGTCGCTGCACTTAAACGCAGTGTGGAATGGGTCGCCAAGCCGCCTGCGACAGCGTCGTGTCCGTTGCCTTGCGGTCGTTTCTGAATTGATGCAAGTCTCCATAGAGACGACGTTATGCCGCTACGCGCCTTCAATGACGTTGGTGCGGCAACGAACCATCGAGGTTCTTCCATGGCGACGGTACAGATCTTTAGGGCATCGTTGCTTCTCGACGCCGGCGTGATCGATGCTCGCATAAGCAAGATCATCCTCAGCATTCCACAGCCGGACGGCATTGGTACTGCTTGGACTGCCTCGACAGTCAGCGAGCCCTTCGGGTTCAGTGCCGAGAGTCACGGTCTCCGCGTCGGAGTTCGTCGAAATTTGTCCGAGGACCCGAGTTCGCGGATCTTCGTCTTCGAAGCCGATAACTCCGCCGATAGCCAAGTCGATCGCTTGGTCGACGAAGTCGTCGAGGCGGTCACGGCAGACTTGCTGGCAACGACTTGGACGACGCTCGACGGCCCGCGGCAAGTGGCGTCCATTCTCGATCGCTGGGAAGCCGACGATGGTGTCGACGTAACCCCTCCGCCGTTTTCGGAGCCGCGTACGGTGGCGGAGCTCATTTTTGAGCTGCCACCAGACTACCTGAAGTCACGTGCGCCCACCATAGGCCGGCTGGAACGCGCAGGCATGGTGGGGGGTCTCGAACGCGTGCGCGACATTCTTCATGCCGCGCTGGCACGCGGGCCGGCGTCCACGCACCGATCCGTTTTGGCCAAGGCCGTTCGCCTTGCACGGGCTTTGCCGGTCGAAGTCGTCGTCGAGTCGGGCGAGGAGGCCTGGGAAACTAAGGACGCATTTGAGTACCCGACCTTCGCACGTCTCTTGAGCGGCGGACGAGCCGTAACGTCACCGGCGCTTGACCGCGGCTGGACGCTGAAAGGTTCTCAGGAAGACACAGAAGGTTTGGCCATTCGGAGCGCCTATCTTAAAAGTCTTGTTTCGGGCGACGCGCTGTTGTTGCGCGCGCGCGGCTTAGCGATGGTCTTTCCCTTTCTGGATCCCGGCGAACAGCAATATTTCCTCGGTGAGATCGTCCAGGCTCTGGTTGCCGCGCAACGACAGGATGTCGGCACGGCAATCGGGATGGTCGCAGTCGGCACCCGGAGACTGCTGTCATTTTCGCCTACTTATATGCAAGTGCAGCCACACTCCATCTCGTTTCACCTCCTAGCCGCCATCGTGGCTGTACAGGATCCCGCTTTGCGGGCGAGAATCTGTATAGAAGCATTAAAGGGCCAGGGCGGACTGTGGCGGACCGTCGACGAGTCGGTTTGCATGGCCGTTCGAAGCGTCGGGCAAGGCGCACTCGATGCGCTTGCGGCGAAGGCACGTGCAGGAGGTGCGCCTGCGGCGCTGTTCGAGGCCGTGCAGATCCATGACGCCTATGCTCGCAACACGGCATTTGCGGCACCGATCATGGCGGCAGCGGCCGATCTTGCCCGACTGATCCCTCAATCATTCGACAGAGCTGTGTTTCTTCTTGTCGTTTCGCAACTCTACAGCGAGAGAGAGCGGCCGAACGAAGCACATCGTTTAATGAACGAGGCGATCGTCTTGCTGGATGCAGGCCGGCATAATTTTCCCGATTCCCTGACAGAGCTGTGGTACGCGCGTTTTCGCGAATGCCATCCGGCGACGCCATTGGACGAGACAGAGGCCGCGCGTGCTCCCTCGATCGAGGTCTTTCGAGGCTTCCACTCTCCCGCGATCGAGGTCATTCTAGGCATCCACTCCCCGGAACCAAATCCCAAAGCCGGGACTGTCGCCGACGTGCTGCACGATTGGGCGATCAAACGCGCCAACCAAGCACTGGAGTCGGAGGTGAAGGGAATCTGGAGCAGCCTGCCGCATGTGGCGTTCCCGGCCCCCATGCCGCCGGCGACGCGCGCTCTGCGGCAGGAGATTGTCAGGCAGGCTAGGGAGCTTGCTGAAAAGACCCGTGAGGACTCATGAGCGACATAACATTGTATCGGGCAGAATTTTCGGATCCAGAGCCCGATCTCTTCGCCAGAGCCGAGACTGCAAGCGAACCTGATTGCGGCACCCCGCGCCGTTCTGCGTTGCCCCTTGACGCTGCCTGGGATTTTAGGCAACTTTACTTAATTGGTTCTCGCCGTCCCGCTGTCATGGCTCGCTGAGGACAGCTGAGCTTGGTGCGCCATGGACAGATCAACGTTCTATCGGGCCGTGTTTAATGATGCTGACCAGGACCTCTTCGACAAAGCCGAGACCGCCATTCTTGCGACTCGGACCAATATAGGTCGCGCTTGGTCGAGGGTGGGTGAAACCGCGCATGGCCCCTCGGTCTCTGTAGCAAGCTTTGTGGATCAGCCTGGCCTTACACTGAATCTACCGCGACTGTATTTGATTTGCCAAAAACTCGACGGCAGGGCGATCATGTTACTTGAGATCGTAAATTACGCGCTTGATGAGATTTCTGTCAACGGCGCCGTCTCCGGCTTGGTCACCTTTGAGTCCCAGACCTTCGATGCAGTATCCCGAGCGCTGCCGGCGGGGCTCTGGTGCGTGCTGGCGGGGGCCTGGAATCCGAGACCGGAGGACGCTTCGGCTTTGCAGGCGAAAGCTGTGGCCGAAATCGTCGCCTCTGCCGCTGCTTTCCCGCCTGCGCAGATGCATGGCCCCGCCCCCGCGGTGGCCGGAACGATGACCGACCCTCTGACGGACCTGAAGCGGGTCAACGATGTGCTTACTATCGTGCAGACTCTTTCCTCCGATCGACGAGCGGGCCTAATCGCGGCCGCGATGGAGCTGGCGCGAAACCTCCCGATCGAGGCTGCGGCGGACGATAGGGTTGACGCGCGGTTCTATGCGTCTTGGACTGTTGATCAACCGACCTTCGCCGACCTTCTGAGCGGACCAGCCGAACCGCCGCCGCAAGCGCGCGGGGATGGCATGTACCGCACGGCGATCGTGCTTGGCACGGTTTATGATCGGCAGCCCTGGGACAATCGCAGCTTCAGTCCCGATCACACTCGGTACGCTCGGAGCACGGATGCTTCTGATTTTTTCGGGGGGCGTCCCGGGATTTCGCCGATGGATCATCCGCGAAGGTCCTATCGGGGCGGCCCCCCCGGGGTCGGCGGATTCGTTCTTCGCGCGCGGGGCCTTGCCATGCTCTTTCCGCACGTCCCTGACACGGACAAAGAGGGCCTGCTCGCCGAGATAGCCGACACCCTCGACGCCGTGGAGAACAGTCCGGTCGCCAAGGCGCTGGGATTGCTGGCCGTCACCAGGACGTCCCAACTAGACCTATTTCCTGTTCGGTCCAGTCCACAGGAATCCGACCGAGGAGCGGACGAAGGAACTCGCCTTTTTGCGCGGCTTTTCGTGAAGGCGCTAGGCGAGCTCTCCGACGCCGCGTTACGAGCCCGCATGGGGCTTGTGGCCTTTCAGAATTTGCCTCAGCCCCTCCAGGCTGAGGCTGTCAGGATCGGCATAGACGCGCTCGATAGGCTCGCAACATCTGGCGACACTGCGTCGAACGACGCGGCCATGACTACCGCGGTCCTGCTGCACGACCGCTTTGCGGCCCTGTCACAGGTTTCGGATGGCCCGCGCGACTTGCAGGCTCGCCTCCTCGCGGAGTCCGCGGTGGTCCTCGCCCGCCGCATTGGCGATCCGTCAATCAGGGCGGTCTTCCTCCTCGCGCTATCGCGCTGGTTCGCGGATCCCTCGGGGAGCTCCGCTTTGCTGAACGAAGCGGTCGAGATTCTGGACAGCGTCCCGAGTGGCCGTCATCCGATCAATTTGGAAGAGTTCCGGACGTTCCGAGGGTCGCATAACGACCTTACTTCATGGGCCATGGCCGCAGCGAGTATCTGGTTCGAAGAGGCTGTTCCGGAGACTTTGCCAAGCCTGGGGTGGCCTCTTTGCTTCCCCTCTCCGGGCACTCATATTAGGCCGCCGCTGGGGTTCTTGGAGACGACGCTGAGCAATTCTACGGAGAGGAGCGAGCCGAGCCGAAACTTCAAAACCGGTCTGGGGGCAGCTGCTGCTGTGTGGGGTGCGGCTGTTATTGCGGCTAAGGCTTCCCAGTTTCAAGAACATGGGTCGCCTGTTGCACCTGATGAAGCGTCAGATCTTTCGACCGATCCCGGTCCGACCGATTGAACGAAGCCGCTACCGCGGCGGGGCGGCGGGGGCGTTTGGGTCCACTGGCTAGCTGCTGTAGCGTTCCTGGTAGGGACGCTCATTTCTGAGCGCCCCCCGGACAGATCCGAGCGAGCCCAATTCGGGCACTCGGCTCCCACCTTAGGTGTTTGACGGCGAAGCTGCGGCGCTTGCCTATTTGGCCCTAACTTTGCAAGTATGGTCCAATGCGGACGTCGTCGGCGTCCGGGTTCGTCTCGCCGGTCATCTGGGATAGATTTATGTTTGACGGCATCCAAGCGGTCATCCATCAGGTCCTTACCGATCAATGCGGGGTTCCCGAGCCGATCGAGTATGGCGATCGCGCCCTCTTCTTCCGATGGTGCGGTTACGAATACGACATTAACACACAGTCGGCGTCCTGGCTCTGCATCGGCGTCACGCTGGTGGAATCGAATGTTCCGGGCAGTAACCCGGCCAACCGTTTGGATCTTCACGGCTTCGACAGGGACGATCGGATTGCCCGGGTCACGAAGCTTAACTCGGATTTCCACTTCCTCAAGTTCAACTTGAGGGGCGACAAGCGGCTTAAGATCCAGTGGGCGAGCTTCCTCTTCGGCAGCATGACGCTTCCGGAGGACGGTGACCCCGAGCCCATGCCGCCGGGCTACGAGCTTCCGATCGTCTCCTCCGGGAAGGTTGCGGCCGTCCTGGAATTCGCTATGGCCGTTCTCTCTAGCGGCATCAGGGCGGCTTTTCAGGCCTTCGGCCAGGAACCTTCCGTCATGCCGCGAGGCGTGCCGTTCCGCAACGGCCAAATACACCCGGACAGCCAGCCCCTGTTCGTCCAGGCGATTCAACGGAATGGCTATTCCTACGGCAAGGCGCTCACCCCGCTTCCGGAATATTACATCCTCGACCATCTCGGCCTGAGCTTCAGGCTCAACCTGAACAGCCACGCGGGAGGCGGGTTCGCGCTCCAGATGGAGTTCCTCGAAGAGGATCGCATCAAGCTGGAATCCTCCGTGATCAACGTCTACGTCGGGGCGGTCGACGACGGGATGGTCGAGCTTTGCCAGGCCATGGCCGGCGACCTCCTTGGGATGATGGCGTTCGCTTACAAGGAGCACGGCTACGTCGTTCTATCCTGTGCGGGCATCCTTCCTCAGGACGACCCAGAAGCAATCTTCCGCCTGCTGCCAGTGCTCGTGGGAATGCTGGCCAGCTTCGCCGGCAGGTTGTTCGCCGAGGCCGGCTCCGAGTTCCGAACTTTCGCGGAGAACAGCGATCGCCGGCGTTCGATCGTGGAAGGCGAACCCGGACTAACGTGGCAGGCACGAGCCGAGCTGCACGCATGGGAGAAATATTCCGGACGCATCCTGTCCGAGCGTCTTAAGGGCCAATACGGCCAACTGTTCTCGGGATACGTCTTCCCGACCGACAAGGGCGAGGTCCAGATCGATCACGTCCTCGTCTGCGAGGTCGGTGTCTTCGCCATCAAGTGCAAGTCGTTCGGCGGCTCGATCCGGGGCTCGCGCAACGGGCCTTGGAACCAAGTCGTCCGCGGATATGATCGGAGGATCGGGGCGTCCTGGGGACAGAACCCCGCTGACCAAGTGCTCAGGGGCGTCCATGCCGTCCGGGGAGTGCTGGGACGGGCCGAATCCCCGCCGTTCGTCAGCGGAATAGTGCTCTTCCCAAACGATGCCAAGCTCTCGCTTCTCAATGTCCCCGTGAACACCATCCTCGGCACCGCGCCGTCCGCATTCACCCTGAACGGGCTGCTCGACCACCTCAATGGGTCGGACAGGGACCGATCGAGGGACCTCACACCTTCGCAGGCGGCGGCCTTCGCCGCCGTCATCGAGGGCATCTGATCGATGCGATTCTTGCTCCCTTCCTCCAACTCGCGCGGTTGGCACCCATGACGACACATGGCCACGAGTCCGACGTCTTCTCGTCGTCCGACGTCCTGGTGATCGACGAGTCCTCGTTCCGAAGCCTGCTGCCTACGGTCTACGCTGTGTGCGACTTCCCCCAATGCGACATCCAAGACGCCACGCGGATGTCGAGCGCGCGACGGAACGTTCAGGAGACCGGGCAATTCGCCCAGGCCGGCGGCATCCAGGCATTCATAGAATGGGATCCCTTGGCCGACGCCAAGTCGTGCAGGGTGCGTTGGCTGGCTTACAGCTTTCAAAACGAGCAGAGGCAGCCGCGTCCCCGGGTCCAGCAACAATTAGGCGCGGCGCTTCATCGGCTCGTCGAGCGGCAGGTCAGGCGCGGGGCCTCCGACCTTCCGCCCCGGGATCCCGTCGCCTACCCCGGCTTCCCGAACGAAAAGGCCTACTCGGGCACCCTGCGCGACTATTCCGGGTGCGCGACCTTGAAGGAGGCCCGCGAGGGTCTTGAGGGCGGCGTCTTCTCCATCGGGCGATACCAGTTCACCCCCGACGATCTCGACGCCGCGCCGGCCGACGCCCCGATGCTGTCGCTCAACAAGTTCCGCAACAGCTCTCTCATGGAATACAACGGCATCTTGGTCTGCGCGCCGCAGAATTCGGGCAAGACCAAGCTCCTCGTGCGCTGGGCCGCAGCCGCGACCCATGCCCGGAGGCCCTACGCCCTGTTCGTCGTCGACGTGAAAGGGAACATGAGGAGCAAGCTCGCGGCCGAGGGACTGCGCGGGGACGTCTACCGGTTCTCTACCGATCCTGCAGACGTCGATGCGGACCGGATCAACTTCCTGGCCGGACCCGCGGGGTTTACGCCCGAGGAAACCGATCGCATCAGGCAGATCGCCACGGCACTCCTGCCCTCGCGAGGGGTGATCGAGACCGGGGGCGACACCGCGCGGCACTACCGCAATTCGGTTACGTGGCTTTCCACATTCATCCACATCCTTAAGCTCTCCCAACACTACTTGCCGACCAACTATCCCGACGACGAAGGCAATCCCCGCGAGGTCGACCTCGCTGACCTCTACGAACTTGTCACTGACGAGACGAAAGTCGTCGATTGGATTGTCTACATCGCGGAACGCGAGGATCTCGACCTCGCCGACAAGATCCAACCGCCCGGTCCGGGAATCCGCCACTGGGCCTCGGAGATCGCGATCATGCTCGATCCGGCGCGCGTGGCCGGTGGCCAACGACCCGAGAAGGACCGCTTCCGGGAGTATACGCATCCCCTCGTTGCCGCGCTCGAACCGTTCAGCGCCCACGGCACGTTGCATCGGCGAGTCCGCAGCTTCGTCTCGAAGGATGAGAACGGCCATCGTTCGACGGGTCGACTCTTCGACCTCGAAGACGTCCTGGGCGGCGAGCGAAACGGCCCAGCCACGATCGTCATGGCGGCGAGGCAACAAGACCTCGACAAGGCGACCACGATCCTCTCGCTCACCATCAAGCGGCTGCAATGGCTGCTGTTCGACCGCATGTCCGAGGAGAAGGAGGCGGAGGGCCGGCCGATCCTGCTCCTTCTCGACGAGACCCGGCGGATCCCCGACTTCGACGCCGCCGAATACGTCTCCTTCGCGCGGGAGGCCAAGGCGACCTGCGTCATCGCCTACCAGGCGCTCGACCAGATCGGGCCCGCGGCCAAGGTTACCGAACTTCTCGAAAACGTGGGGACTCAGATCTACCTCGGCTCGCTGGTCGGAAACACGGCCCGGCACGTCCTCGGGATCCTGCCCACGCGCATGCGCCCGACCGTGTCCCGCCAGGTCACCCCCGGAATGACCGGCACGATGGTGACTACGACCACGACCACGGCGGAGACACAATATTTCACGCTTGCGGAATTGAGCGCCCTGCCAGCCGGTCGCTGGCCGGCCCTGGTGTACGTTAACGACCAGCCCAGACGGAAGCCGATCCTGACCAGCATGGACGAGGAGGGGCGGGACCGGAATCCATCGACGGCCTCGCGGGCGGATCCCGTTCGCAGCCTAGAGACCACCGCGCCCGAAGGACGTCCCGCCGTGGGCGCGGCCGCCCGACGGCAGCGCGAGACGCTTGGATACAAGCCGCAAGGGTCCGGCGAATGAGCGGCGGCAGCCTTTCCGACATCCTCGACAGCACCGAGTCCGGCGGCACCGTCGTCGTCCCTCCGGGGACCTACGAAGAGATGCTGGTCATCCGCAAGCCGGTCCGGCTCGTCGCCGAGGTCGTGGGCAGGACGGTCATCAGGTCGCCAGGCGGGATGGGTTGCCTTTCGGTGCTCGCCGACGCCCACGTAGAGGGCTTTGTCTTCCAGGCCGACGACCGGATGAGCACCGCGACGGTCAACGTCGAGGCTCATTGCTCCATACTTTCCTGTGAGATCAATCGGGGCTCGGTCGGTTTGCAGGTCAACGGGGCCGCCGGCTGGGCGGACGTCGAGTACACGTTCGTACTCGGCGCCCGCGTCGGAATCCTGGTCACCGACGCCGCCCACTGCAGATTACAGGAAGTCGACGTGAAGCCCGCAGGCGCCCATACCGTCGTCGTCCAGAAGGGTTCCCGGATGGGCGCCATCGAGTGCATGATGGTGGCCCCGCCGAGGGGCGGCGCGATCGTTATTGGCCGAAGCAGGTTCGACGCCTCGCGGTGCAACTTCACGACCGATCGGGTCCTCGCCGAGCAAGACACCTTGCGCGCGTCCCTGCTCGTCACCTCCGGAAGCCATTCCCGGCTCCGCGATTGCTTCGTCGATGACAACATGGCCAGCGGCATCAGGTTCGCGGGCTCGACCGGGCGCCTGTTACGTACTTCGGCTTCGGGTAATTGGGACTATGGGATCGAGGTCGGGAACGGCAGCGCGGTCGCCATCGCGCGAGGCGAGTTCTCGCGGAACGGTCGGGCCGGGGTCGTCGCCTTAGACGGAGCCTCCGTTGCCGCCCACTCGATCACCTCTACGGGCAATAAGCACGCGGCGATCGCGGCGATCAACGCGTCAAGGGTGCGACTGAAGGACAGCCACGAACTGTCGGGGAACCTGTTTGGCCTTTTCCTCGAAAGCGCCGCGAGCGCCAAACTAATCCGATGCGACCTGCGCGGCAACCTTCGGGAGCCCCTCGTGACGGAGGCGGACTGCACCGTCGAGGCGGTCGCATCCCCGATCCATGGGCGAAAAACCGCTACGCTCCAGTCAAATTGACCCATCCATTGACGAACGGACGGTTCGCATCATCGCTTTCAAAGGAACCGTCCATGCCAATCGATTTTTCAAAGCGAGGCCCCAAGCAGTACCGGAACGCCTACAATCCGAACGTGACGGCGAACCAACTCTTGAACGCCGTCGCGCAGGCGCTGGCCTCGATCTACAACACAGACACCGGGAAGCAAATCTGGTCGCTGAATCCCCATGCCACGAACCTCCAGGACCATCCCGGAGGCCGCCAAGTCAAGGCGCGGATGACATATTCATATGCCAAGAGCATGGGCCAAATCATCGCGCCGATGCCCTATACTTACGGCAAAACAGGCGACATCGTTGAACTCACCATATCGGTCGTGCCGGCCACGCCGGACGGTTCGATCCTATTCCTCACATTCGTCGATTCGGGCTTCTGGTTTAT
>Ga0182030_10019133_pt1 | contig 13068 bp, 13 predicted proteins | sample 812S3MmetaG_FD_121299 | JGI IMG/M metagenome (GOLD analysis project Ga0182030, IMG submission 121299) | Permafrost microbial communities from Stordalen Mire, Sweden - 812S3M metaG (Illumina Assembly) | ecosystem: Environmental > Terrestrial > Soil > Wetlands > Permafrost | place: Sweden... | reverse complement strand
CGAGTTCCCCAGAAATGCAAGGAACTTTTGGAAGACTCTCCTAAGAAAACGTTTGCCTCCTGATTGTTTGAATCACGTGCATTTCACCACCTTTGGTTTGGGAGATACTTCTTACCCAAAGTATTTATCCTCGTGCAATATCTTAATTATTATCGGCTGATTGTTTCTAGATATAATTGGACTGCTCGTAAACTTCATAAACGTCTCGAGCAATTAGGTGCAAAGGAGTTTTATCCTCGAGGGGAGGGAGATGAACAACATGAAGAAGGGTCGGTTGCTCCTGTCCTACGGACCTAGCTGCGTTGTTGCCATTGGGTTTTCCATTTCTGGTTCAAAAACTCTAACATTATGCAGCATCGAAGGTACTTTCTTGCCTTGGTCTGCTGATCTTCGAAAACACCTTCTTTCTTTATACCCATTACCAGAAGGTGTAACTCCAATACCCCAGGAAGTATTTATTCCTCCTAAACATCAGCTGTCTCTCGCAGAAGGCGCTGCCCCTGTGGCATCTGGTGACGGATCTACAATTTCGCGCAACGGTCCTCACGCTTCAGAGCAACCACAAAACAAAAGTTCGTCTTTGAATCTTACCCAAACAGAAAACACATCATCTAGATCGGCCGAGGATCTCGACATGGCTTTCCCCTTAAAGTTTCGGCCTCCAATTGATCATCAGCCGGAATTCTGCCCGCAATTGAAAGAACCTGCCCCTGATCATACTCCTATTGTCGACTCAACCTTGCCATCATACGACCTGCTCCCTATCAAGGATGCATTCCCGCTCAGGCTCCTGGAGAACAGGCGTATCACACCAGAAGCACACTGGCAGGATGTTCGTCTTCTCACGTTTATAACGTATGAATGCCACACCTATCAACCCGGCGATGCCATAACAATCTATCCGAAGAACTTCCCAGAAGACGTGCAAGCATTGATCGATCTGATGGAGTGGAACGAGGTCGCTGATAAAAACCTTACTTTTGAAGCCACCGCACCAGACTTCTTCCATGCTGATAATCTTGTTATGAAACCTCATGGAATGTATCCCCTTCCGAAAACCACTTTAAGGCAGCTTCTAATGCACAATCTCGATATTACGGCTATTCCCAAACGAACATTCTTCGACAATATGGCCCACTATACCGAAAATCAGATGCACAAAGAGCGGCTCCTTGAATTCAGCAACCCAGCGTTCACTGACGAATTCTTCGATTATACCACTCGTCCACGTCGATCCATCCTCGAGGTTCTGCAGGATTTTCCCAGCATCAAACTACCATGGAAATATGCAACATCTCTATTTCCCCTAATTCGCGGTCGTCAATACAGTATTGCTAGCGGCGGTACCCAACAAGTAGACCCCAAGCAGCCTGGATTCAGGAAATTCCAAATCCTCGTCGCCCTGGTCAGATACAAGACGATTCTCAGAAAAGTCCGCCAAGGTCTCTGCTCTCGCTACCTTGCATCTCTTGAGGAAGGCAAAGCCATCAGAGTTACGATGACGAAGAACGACACGTTCTACCAACAAGCCAGACAAAAGGGGGATTGTATCATAATTGCTCCTGGCACCGGTGTTGCCCCTTGCCGATCTCTTATTTGGGAACGAGCAATGCACTGGTTTGATAAACCAGATCATGTGGGCAAAGTATACCTATTCTTCGGCAACCGTAACGAGAAAGCCGATTACTTCTTCAAGGACGAGTGGAAGGCGGCTTCGCTGCGGGTCGAGGTCTTCACAGCCTTTTCGAGAGACCAACCGGAGAAGATATACATACAGGACATCATTCGGAGGGAGAAAAAACTGATATTAGAGTTAATGGAACGTGGTCCCATAATCTATATATGCGGGAGCTCTGGCAGTATGCCGAAGCAGGTTAGACAAGTGCTTATAGATATTTGGGCAGAAGGGATGGAGGAGAAATTCGGAGAGATAGCTGCTCGAAAGAAGGCGGAGATTACTATGCAAGAGTATGAAAAGAAAGGTGGTATTATTCAGGAGACATGGTGAGGGTGGAGTGGTTGCATTATATATTGTTAAGGCAAGTTGGGAGAGCAGGCGTTAAGGAGGCTCATCACCCTAAATGCCCTATAGGGCATATTGCATACCTAAACTTCAGGAGATAGCGAGATAGAAAACAGGATCAAGACTCTTCATTCTACGTAACCTTAACTCAGATTCCTGAAATTTCGTTCAAGGCAGATGAAATTTGTTCGCCTTCCATCATCAGTGACACCATATCTCACCTACTTCCTTGATTTTCTCAAATTAACGACATTTTGTCACCCAATTTCATAGTTCTCTTTCATTATCCCGTTTCTCAGACAAAACTTCTTTGTGAAGAGAACAAGCTCACTCGATGTCTCAATCTTGCAGCTCCAGACTCCCATTCTAGCAATCCTCCCAAATTTTCAGTAACAGTGATACAGCTCAGGTCAGGTCAAGAATTTTGCCAAAAGCTATGGGTCGAAAGTGCCTTTCTCGACTTTAATGAGGATTTTGACTTAGACAAGGTTCTTCTGCGTTTTGCGAAACTTTCTTCGCTGTCAGGGCAGCATCTTCTTTCTTTCTTTCAACGCTGCAGCTCGCCTCCTTATATCCAGCATATCATGATCTACCTACTTTGACCTATCTCCCTCTTTCAGATACGCAAAGCATCTAACCATTGTGAATGTACAGTCCACTCGAATGAACCTACCCTTTTCCCGATATCCAACAAAAGTAAGAATTGAGTAGGGAGGGTGAATAAAAAAGCACAGACTGTCAAGATGTGCAACAAGAGAAGAGCTTTATTCTTTAAAAGGGAACTTATGACTCGCTTGCATAGATTACTCCTCTTCCGGATACGCAACAAAAGGAGCGGATTAGTGATTGGGTCAGTGAATGAGAAAGAGCAGATTGTGCAGATGTACAACGGATTTAGGGGTAATAGATACCAGGCACCCCGCATCAGACTAAATACATCATTCCCACTGTTTAAATTATGCTTTCTCATTCTCTGGTAGCGAACGCGAGTGCTATGAATTAAGGCTTTATAGATGTGCAACAAAACCTGGCCTCCACGATTTCCTTCTCCCACGCTGTTGAGAAAATTCCAAAACGAAGAAGTATATCCAATGGCCCTGGCCTTGTAATTCCCACGCTCGAGAACGTTTAAAAAGCATGAGAAATGGGATTTTCAGGGGTTGTGTCGAATGATGGCAGCGAAGATGAATGAGATGGAGCAAACTTTGTTCTAATATTAGTATCTGGGGTAGTGGCAGAATCTGTAAGTGATTAGAGATCGCAGATGTGTAATAAAAAGAGGAGGAGGATGGCCACCTTACCGCATATGAGGACGCAAATTATTGGGAGAGGAGCAATCATACGGCTGATGATGCTCTTTATATCGCCTACCTCGATATTGGAAACGTACGCCTGAGATGTTATCATAGGTGTGAAGAGGTCAAGAATAGTAAATACGCTAATAAACAGAGGAGATCTGGTATTGGATCGCGCTTGTACAGCTTTGCGACGTGCAAAAGAAGGATATTTTCATTTTAACTTTGCATAGATCCTGGACGCTGAAACTCAAATTAATAAGCCTATGAGTAGAGATGTAGAATATGCGAGGGGACAAAGAATACACATAAATCTCACTAGGTACCACTTACGCTCGCTTAACCCCTTTTGCCGAATTTGACTTCTTGTCGTATATACTATAATAAGAGTAACTTTCTCAAAAACTAGCAGAGATCGCTTCAGTGGCTGAGTTGGTAGCATCTCTAATCCGATCGCCCCACGGTCGCTAAACATATGGATGAATAGGGTGCCTTACTCGACTAGGAAATTACCCAAAATGGACACCCTCAACCGAGGACTATTCGACACTAATAAGGCGCCCATTGGATTGAAGGGCCAACCTAGGAGGATAAATAAAAGACATTTCGCAGTATTCTGGCGGTAAAAAACCCTTAACCAACTGGGGTTTCTTGGGTGACTCTTCGGAGTCATCAAAGTTTTGAATTTTTTTTTTCGATTTATGGTTTATTTTTGCAGCATAGAAACCACGTCTGTTCATCCAATCTAACCTGCAGGTATTCGAGGAGTGCAATATACAAGGATAGGGTCTCGATGAATTAGAGAAACATCTCAAGTAAACGCCTCTGCTTCTATCAGATTTGGGCGCCTCGATAGGATATTGGTGTAGATGTTATGGATGGAGATTTAAGATCGTGTGTAATTGAGCACTTAAGGATTGAAATACTGCAAGTATATGGGAAAAGGTATTTTTTCATCAAAAAATAGCTAGCTGCCTGGGGACTTCTCAGGAAGTTCAATATACAGATAGACATAGGAACGCAGAAGTGATGTCGCCATATTTGGTGGAAAGTGTTATAGAAATTCCCACAATATACTCATTGATATATTTTATATTAATAAACCAAGAGCGAAATTTGACCTGAGATGTACGAAAATCGGGTTCAATATAGGATATAGACCTGGAGATTTCAAAAAAAGGAATGTAAACTGCCTCTTGCGTTGTATGTATCGTAATAATAAGCTTATAAACCCTTCCAAGTCCCTCTTTATAGTAATTAAACATCTTCTAGAGTCAAACACGTTTTACACCAAAAAATACTGATTTTGATATATTATAAATCTATAAATAATTAAAAATATAAGTTTTTATATAATTTTATTTTATATAAAAAAAAGTAATTAAGATTTAAAAAACCGATTTTTTTTATTTATATATAAAATATATCAAAATTCCAAAAAATTATAATTATTAATAAAATATCTTAAATTTTTATAAAAATAAATAAAATATAATTAGATAGTTGTCACGTAGGGATATAGAATGTGTAGTGTGAATGGTCTGGCATTGTAAAGGTAAGGCTCTAGAGGTATATATAGCCCTAGATGCCAGTGTATCCTAGTCACGTGCCTATCGGGTTAAGCCCGAATAGGCCTAGCGTCGCGTTCTTGTGTGTAGGGACGAAGTACTGTAACAATATTCTTATAAATAAATTTTAAGCAAATTTTCTATTTCAATTTAATTAGTTTAGAATTAATTTTTAAATCTTAATAGTCGATTCTTTTAACTTTACTTGCTTTATTTATAGTCAAAAAATGTGAATATTTTATATAAATAAATATTTTATAAAATTAATTTTCTAAAATATTTACTTATATAAAATATTTGTTTTAATTAACTATAAGTAAGTAAAGTCGGAAGAATCGGCTATTAGCGTCAATAGAAAAAAGTTTCCGGGGACGACTGTACTGTACATTGAATCAGACTGTCTGCATTTCTGCTTTGTCTCTTGTCAACGCCTACTTGCTATCTAGTACAAATCCAATTTTGAAGAGCAAAGATCCCTCGTAGGTAGTTATAGCACCCTGCACTCTGAGATTCCATGATTGACCAATTCGTCGCTTCAGATCAGGACTTCACTCCAAGACCTCTCATTTCACAAGATGGCAGAGACAGCGCCAAAAAGAGAAGCATGCCACGGATCCTGTCACTGCGGATTGACGCAGTACATCGTCTTCCTCACCCTTCCACATCCATTCTCATCGTCTCATCCACCACAACCAATCCAACAAGAAATCTACCGCTGTAACTGCAGCACGTGTTACAAAATGAACATGTTCCACGTTCATCCTGCCAATCCTCGAGACGATTTCATGCTCCTTTCACCACTTGATCCAGATCATGAATTGAGTATCTACCAATGTTACGACAAGAAACGGAAATTCTACTTCTGTCCAAAATGTGGAGTGCGATGCTTTACGTTTGGTGGCATGGGCGAGACCGATGTCGTGGATTTTACAGAGCTAGCTGATAACAAAGAAGGGAAGAGAGAAGTTTGGCGTGCGAAGTGGGATGGAGAAAATGATACGAGACCATATGTTTCAGTTAATGCGACTACGATTGATTTTAGAGAGGATTTCGATCTACGTGTTCTCACTGAGGAGAAGAGAGTGCAGTATTTTGATGATCGGAGTGAGCCTGAGGAGAAGAAGAAGGGGGCAAGATGGGACAGACCACATTATGGTGGAAGTTATTGACCGGTTGAGAAGTGTAGTAGGGTCATTGATGCCAACGCGCAGAAGCCCAGAGCTTAGAGTGTCCATTTGACATCACGAAAAGAGAATAATCACTGGATGGACGGTAGTGTGGCAAATAAGCTTGAAATCACCCGATCTCAGAGTCGCGCAGATCGCCAGCTTTCTCAAGAACAGACATATACGCATCATGATCGACGGCCACAAGTCAGGAGAGTATGAAACAGTGACCGGAATATCGCAAGGATTATCCCTCTTCTCTATACTCTATCTCTTCTACAATGTAGATCTCATCGAAATCTGTAATAGAGAGCACAATACTATAGCAACTGGATATATTGACGATATTGCAATTCTTCGATAGGGAGATACTACGGAAGAAATATGCGATGGCCTGAGTACGACGCTAGGGCTGGCCAAATAATGGGCATTCAAGCACGCATTATTATTTGCACCAGAAAAGTTTCAACTTATGTATCATACAAGACGAAGATATATGGATATCACCAAGTCGGTGTTTATTGATGATGGGTCAATTATAGTAAGAAGAACGAGTAGATATCTAGACCTGACTATGGATGAATAATTGAAATGGAATATATATATTCAAGAAATAAAGACCAAAGTAACGAAGTTTATTGGAGTACTTGCTAGTTTGGCGGGGTTGATGTGGGGGATGAGCCTCAAAGATATGCGAAAAATCTACTAAGCTACTACCTATTGTACCACAGATATTGTATGGATGCTCTGTATGGTCCATCGCGAAGGATATAGCGCTTGGGTATATGCAGAAGACGATGAATACTCTTAATAGCCTATAAGTCAAAGCTGCAAGGATAATTTCTGGAGTATTTAAAGCAACTTTGGGATCAGTTCTAGATATTGAACTTTTTCTACTTTCTACCTATGGTACAACAGATTTGGAAAAGAAATGTAGAAGCAGTAAGTAGACTCTTATTTATGTACAGTATTCTAGGTCTTATTGGGTTTAGATTATTTTGGAAGAAGAAGAGGAAAACTCGAAGGACTCTATATCTGAGTCTACTAGAATATATCTATTGACGACTATACCAATGATGGGCTCTACTATTGAGAGACAAGAAGTTAATTTGCTATACTTTACTGTCTCAGTAGAATGGCCTAAAGATCTATGTGGAGATGAGTGGAGAACAAGCAATGAAGAAATACAACGAACAGACAGAAATATTTGGGATTACTTTTACGTTTACACGGATGGTAGTGGAATTGGTGGTGAGATAGGGGCAGCAGTGACGTTGCCAATGATCAACTATACCCGGAAAGCATATATGGGAGACAGTACCACGTCAACTGTTTACGCGGCTGAGCTCCAAGGCATTAGGCTAGCTCTTAAGATAGCTCTAGATGACTGGAATAAAGGAAGCAGACGAAAGAAACTCATCATCTATACGGACAACCAAGCTGCCATAGAACAGTCGGACGACCGTCCGGCAGATCCGGAGCCTACATTACTACCGACATAGTACGTCTGTTCGATCGCCTTCAGGCTCACAAGGGAGTCCAGGTCGAAGTGAGATGGGTTCCAGCTCATACAGGTGTCCCAGGAAACGAGAAAGCGGAATAACAAAAATCTTTTATTATAGATATAAAAAAATATTATTCTAATTAAATTTAAAGTATTTATATAAATACTCTACTTTTTTTAAAATCTAATTTAAATTGATTCTGTTTTACTTAATAGATTTGTACTTCTTTTAATAAATTTGTAAAAATAAAGATAATAGTAATTTATATTAAAGTTTTAAAGTTTAATTCAAAGGTATTTTTATTATTTTTAGTTTATAGAACTTGATTATATAAAGATTAGTAGTCTATAATACTTTATATTGTGTTTTTTTATATTATTTAATTACAATTTTTTTTAGAAAATATAGAAATATTATTAGAAATTTTTTTTCTCTTTTTAATATAAAAATAAATATTAAAATATATACAAAGGTATATATTAAGTTAAATATTCTATATTTTTATTAAAAATTAATAAAATTATAATTGTGTAGTTAAGTATATAATTATCATTTTATAAAGTATATCCTCAAAATTTGTGAGCCAAACAGACCTTAAGCAAAATCCAAAGCATCACCTCTACAGACTTTCGGCACCCCACATTTATTCAACTTGGCATCTACAGGCCTCGAATATAGCGTCTCACAAAGGGTGAGATGCATCTCAATATTCCACAGGAGGTTAGATCAGGAACGTACAGAGTTCTCGAACCAAAGAGATCACCAATATGGTCCTTTAGTCTACTCTTCGAGAGAAGCCTGCAGCAGTCATTTCTATGGTTCGTGAAGCCACAAAAACGACGTGAAAGGCCACGTTCTATCATTAAGCGAACGATGGCTTACTGGGATGATTGTTCAAATTGTTCTTATTCTTTGCGCCTTCAAATCTCTTCTATACTTTGTTTCCTTTCGCTTGTATCCATGCTGCGAGAAATTGACTCTAGAACCTCGATTCTGAAGCTGAAGGACGTTGATAGCCTGCATGAGATATGGATGGCAAGGTTGGAACATCATGTGATGACGATACTTCTCAACTCTCATTGTCCAAGTTCGATGATCGTCATGACCAAGAATTGATCGCGGATTCAGATGTCTTGAATCTCCCACCTCGGACCAACTTCTCGGACCTTCCCATCGAACTCCGCTTACAAGTATGGCACTTGTTGATTCCTCCTAGCCGTGTGCTCCGTATGACTTCTGCTACGGATTACCAAGATCCTGAATACGCTCGAGTACTGGGACCAGTCATATTCCCAACGTTGCTCCATATATGTCACGAGTCTCGAGAATTCGCCAAAACCATTTACCGTCTTGGTTTCGCGGCTGTGACGACCAACAAAGATAGAAACTGGTGGTCTCCACCCCGAGATATTCTATACCTCCCGCACTGGCACCCTCCTTTGAATTGGGACTTGAGGATCTCGTTCAATTTCCAGGAAGGTTTTCCGGATCCCCATTTAGATGAATTGAGGGATGATAGCGGGATTGGGTCCGAAAGTCAGCATGTTTATTTGGCAAGAGTGCAGCATCTGGCTCTACCTTTTAACTCCAAAGTCCTAAATGGAATCAATTTTGGAGAGAGAAGTGGTTCTTGGCTTCCGAAATGGTTGAGCGGTTTCCCAGACCTGAGGACTGTAAGCTTATTGATGGATCACTTTCCTCAATGGTATAGAGCTGGAGGTATCGAGTTGTATGAGCCAACCGATGTTCCAATCAACAATCCTGGGTCAATAATCGACCTTGCTTTCAACACACCTTCGAGTATTGAAAGAAAAATCGCATTGAAGTTAGAAGAGTTCAAGTTTGAATCAGATCCAGATTGGAATCCTCCAATTATCCGCATCATGGTCATTGGGAATGGAAACACAAAGCAGCAAAGTGGATTTTGTCTTCCAATCCAATCTTCTGGGTCACCCTGTTGATCAGTACTTCTGCGCATAATATTGGATGGAGAGGCCCGAATCCAAATTCATGAGAGAAATACAAGCGTCTCGAAAAAGTCTCGATTGTATGCGGGGCTGCGGCGAGATAGCAAATCTTCCCCCCAACTCAAGTTGTTCAAGTACTTCGAACACATTCAAGTCCTGTTTATATCCTAATCCTAATTGTTTAATATTGTCTTCTATATTATTATCTATCCATATTCCAATATCCAAATCCTCACCGAATTTTTTAAACGCTTCTTATACATTCAAGTTAGTGTTTGTGGGTCAGCCATCAGGTTGTGTGGCTGGCTGGTGTGAACTATATCACCCCACGCCATCAACATCTCGCCATATAAGATGTATTTCTCCCCTTCGGCTCTTTGCACAACAATCCTGTGGCTCTGCAAAGATCTTGGAATATTTCACAACTAGGCGTCACCACTGGATCCACAACCTTCTGCCGGACCTTGAAGTCTCATTTAGCGGTGTGCACGATATAACCAATTAAATGCAGAAAGTACAAGGACATGAGAAAACAGCATTTTGGATTATCTTGATGAATATAATAATAGAAGCTTCAATACAAGGAGTGAGCTGGTCATTTGTCCGCATCAAAGCGCTCCCACATCTCTTCAAGCATCTCATGTCTCTTAACCGCCCACTCAAAATCCGGATACCACTCCTTCTTCCTGTAAGCTTCATATAACCGCGCGATATTGTGCGCCATATATGGCAACTCATCCCATTGATCCTTCTCCACAAGAACATTTTCCAGAATCCCGGTATTGGCATCATAAAGCTCCAATTTGGTGGCTGGGCGACCTACGTTCAAACTCCAAGAGGTAGAGCTGAGCCTTAATGACCCTTTAGTTCCTAAAATTTGCCAGTCCGCTTGAGGTGTGCCTGGAAATGCCTGTCCTCCGTGCCACTGAAATGACACAATTGCGTTGGACGGGAAAACTGTGCCTTGAATCAAGACTTGGTCTGGCACGTTGTTGGGCGCTCCTTTGGTGACGATTTTGTTGTTGGCAGCTCGATCGACAATATCAACAGTTGGGTAGCCGATTGAAAGAAGGCTGTCGTAGCTTTTAAAATCTCCCAATACTGCATTGGCAACGTTAGCTTCATCGATCCATTTACCGTGGGGATCTTTTCACCTACCTCCCTGTCCAGAAAATACCTCACATTCTTACTTTCCACACCGCCAGCATTCCCAAAATGTGCTAACCAAGAGCTGGATATCACGTTCCCAATTCTTCCACTATCGACAATCTCTTTCATCTTGCGAATCTCAGACGAGAAGCGGCCCTGCAATCCGACAATAGTCGGAGCATTGTGCTCACGTGCTAGAGCCGCCATCTCTCGTGCGATGGATAAGTTGCGTTCAAGTGGCCATTCTACGAATATTGCCTTATCGGCGATAATACTTGGTCGGACGGCCTGAAAATGCCGGTCAACTCGAACACTACAGACCACGAGGTCTACGTTTGCATCCGCGGCGAGGTCTGTGGAAGAGCATTAGCATCCGTCTTGGCATAGGCAAAGTAAAAGGTCCCTTCTGGGTCCCCATATGCTTTTGTTTCAGCAGGAAGCTCATAGTTAGCAATGGTGGCTTTGGCTGAATCGACTGAGCTATTGAGCAATGCCACAATTCTGTATTCGGGCGATGCTTTGAGATATGGAAGATGGGCATTCGGTGTCCATGATGTTCCTTCGTACTTTTCTGATGGTGCGCCGGAAAGGCCTATCAAACCAACTCTGATTGAACCCATCTCAAAAGTCTACATGTAAAAAGAGGAGAGCTTGTCAGATTGTTTGAAGAAAGGTCTCGGGGAGTTGCCTGCAAGGATTTTAAAGTGATGCATGATAAAATTTAGAAAAATGAAGAACGAGTATGAAATGGAAGGGGATAACGCCTTGGAAAGGTACTTATATCATAGGTATGAGGTGGAAGAAGTTCGGGTTAGCTCGTCAACATGTGTCGAATGATACGTAATCTGGCCCATTGAACATCGATGCTGATAAATTAAGTGAAGATCTTCTAATTAAATGCCTTAGTTGCTTCACAAAGTCCACTTCTCACGACCGTATTGTACCATGAGACTCTACAGATGGTAATCCTCCGGAGACATTTCTCGAGGAAAAGTCTCCAAGGTCACGTGCAAGAGGTAGAAAACTCACCCTTCCAGGTTCTCGATACAAGCTATATGTCTGAGAGCTATGGGTCTGGACTCTTCATTTAATATAGGAGAGGCTTGGGGCCCTTTCAGGATAATACTTGGTTATATCATACTTACGAGACTAACGATGATTCTCGAATTCACAGTCTTCAAACTTTGACTTTTGACCTTCCCACTTCTTTGAGAATGCCAGCCAATCCCTCTTTATATAAATGAGACTCCTTATGAGGTGGTAAGTGCTGAGGTAGGTCAATGTGTCCGGATTCTGAGCAGGAGCGGAGTAAACCTAATCGGTGAATGCAGGACCTGCATCTAATAACACAAAGAACGGAGAATGGAAAGAGAACTCAGATTCTCCTGGAGGAATTAGCTACTACCTATGGAATCAAACGGACTACCGCCCCCATGTCAATCCTAGATTCTAAGACCTCGAACTTGAAAGATATCTCACACGATCTAGTGACATAATGTCATGGTCACGTGAGGAGGCTACGTTAGCTCCTACCCTAGCACCTTAGATTTAGAACAAGAGCTTCTCTCTCTTCTCTTCTTAAATGTCTAAAATACTAATAAACTTGTACTATTTTTTTATTTATATCAAATTAAGATCTTTATAAAGTAAATACTATAAGTGTAATATAGTAGTAATACTTTTCTTAATCTAGATCTTTAAAAAAAGATTTGAGTAATACTAAGTTACTTTATAATCTCTTTTATTACGATTTAGTAATAAATATATATTTTGACTATAAATATATAAAAGAAGCAGACCTTTAGAAAAGTATAGAGAATTCTCTGACTCCGAATATCTCTTTATAATTTTCTATACTGTAGAAAAAGAAATCCCAGTACTGAAAACGAGAACTAGACAGTAGATTTATTTTAAAAGACTTTATATCAGCGTCTAATAATCTACCGTTGAGGCTTGAATATCTATAACTGGCTTTCCCAATCTCTCTATCAATGGCACAACTCCAGTCACCTCATACATCAACCGCTTGTCTTACATGGCACAGACCTACAGAGAAGAGGCTGTTCTAGGACTTCTTTCCACAGCTATGCAAAATAATACCAAAATCTGGTTTAATAGCATTTTCCTGGTAACTTGTATATAAATAAACTTTAGCTTTAATATGTAAATTAACAAATTAACAAATCATTTCTATGTTAATCTTTTTAAGTCTTTTGAAAAAGATAATAAAATATTTTATTATTTTAAACTTATAGAAAATATTAAAGAAAATAAATATATTATTATTAATGTTTATAAATATTTTAATTTGAAAAACTAAGTATATTTAAAGACCAAAAAAGAAAACAAAGATTTTATTATTTAAAGATTCTATACTAAACTTGACTTTATTCTT
>Ga0182030_10019131_pt1 | contig 13068 bp, 12 predicted proteins | sample 812S3MmetaG_FD_121299 | JGI IMG/M metagenome (GOLD analysis project Ga0182030, IMG submission 121299) | Permafrost microbial communities from Stordalen Mire, Sweden - 812S3M metaG (Illumina Assembly) | ecosystem: Environmental > Terrestrial > Soil > Wetlands > Permafrost | place: Sweden... | reverse complement strand
GAACGCGACGTCGCCACGGCCTCCCCCACCAATCGACCCACCTGTTCGTGGGCCTGACGGAAGGGGACGCCCTCCTTCACGAGCTCTTCGGCGATATCGATGGCGACGAGAAACTGGTCACTCGCGGCCGCGGCCGCCGACGCCGTATTGAAGGTCAACGACCCGTACGCCCCGCGTAGCGCCACGAGTACCAAGAGCACTTGGCGCACCGAATCGAAGAGCGGCTCCTTGTCCTCTTGGAGGTCACGGTTGTACGAGAGCGGCAACCCTTTGAGGGTCACCAACAGGCCGGTCAGATTACCGACGAGTCGTCCGCTCTTGCCCCGCGCCAGTTCCGCGACGTCGCTGTTCTTCTTCTGGGGCAGCATCGACGACCCCGTCGTGAAGTCGTCGCCCAGTGACGCGAAGTTGAACTCCGCGGTCGTCCAGAGCACGAGCTCCTCGCCCATCCGAGAGAGGTGCACACCGAGCAGCGCAATGTCGAACAGCGTTTCGGCGACGAAGTCACGATCACTGACCGCATCCATTGAGTTGGCGAAGATCCCGTCGAAGCCGAGGATCTCCGCCGCGATCGATGGCTTGATCGCCAGCGACGTTCCCGCGAGCGCACCGGCGCCCAGTGGTGACACGTTCATGCGGTCGCGCGCGTCGAGCAGTCGGTCAACGTCGCGAAGTAATGACCACGCGTGAGCGTTGAGGTGGTGGCTCAAGAGAACCGGCTGGGCCCTTTGCAGGTGCGTGTAGCCCGGTAGGTACGCCCCGTCATTGCGATCGCTGAGGTCGACGAGGGCGTCCACCAAGTTGAGCGCCATCAACGCGACCTCGGTCACCGCGTCGCGCGTGAAGAGTCGAAGTGTCGTGGCGACCTGGTCGTTGCGGCTGCGCGCCGTGTGGAGTTTCGCGCCCACGTCACCGGCGAGTTCAGTGACCCGGCGCTCGATCGCGGTGTGAATGTCCTCGTCGCTCGAGGCAGCGACGAAACGACCGCCTTCAATCTCGTCGCCCACGCGATCGAGCGCCGCCATGAGGACAAGGCACTCCTCGTCACTCAAGAGTCCCGCGGCGGCCAGTCCCTGTACGTGGGCTTTCGATCCCTGAATGTCGTGCGCGTAGAGCACGTGGTCGAAGGAGTAGCTCTCTGAGAGGTCCCACATCGTGGCATCCATGCCCGACGAGAACCGCCCGCTCCAGAGCGTCATGGCGTCGGCGGCGTGGCGTTCTTCGCGCCCTGGCGAGCGGCCCACGTCTTCACGCCCAAGCCGTAGATCTTGATGAAGCCCTCGGAGTCGGCGTGGTGGAACGTATCGGCGGCGTCGTAGGTGGCGAGGCCATAGTCGTAGAGCGCCTTGGGGCTTCGACGCCCGACCACGCGCAACAGACCCGGCGCCACGAAGCGCAGGCGCACGTCGCCAGTGACGTGACGTTGCGTGTCGGCGATGAAGGCGTCGAGCGCCTCTTTGAGGGGCGAGAACCACATACCGTCATATACCAGTTCGGACCAGCGCGACTCGAGCCGACCCTTCTCGTGGGCCACGTCGCGCTCCAGCACGAGGTCCTCCAGGTCGGCGTGCGCCGTGATCAACGCCAACGCCGCCGGGCATTCGTACACCTCGCGGCTCTTGATGCCGACACGACGGTTCTCCACCATGTCGAGACGTCCAAAACCGGTCGCGCCCGCGCGCGCACTAAGTATCTGAATGAGGTCCGCGAGTGGCATGTCGACACCGTCCAGCGCCACGGGGGTACCCTCGCGAAAGCTCACCGTCAGTTCCACCGGCTCGAGATTGGTGGCACGGGTCAAGGTGTAGGGCTCTTCGGGGGGCGCGTCCCACGGGTCCTCGATGGCGCCGCACTCAATGGCCCGTCCCCACAGGTTCTCGTCGATCGAATAGATCTTCTCTTTGGTGGCCCTGATCGGGATATCCCACTTCATCGCGTAGTCCACGGAGTCAGCACGGGTCATGCCCCAATTGCGCGCTGGCGCGAGCACTTCGAGGTCGGGAGCGAGCGCCTGGGTGCCGACTTCGAAGCGAACCTGGTCATTCCCCTTGCCCGTGCACCCGTGCGCCACGGCTTGCGCGTTGAACCGGCGCGCCTGATCGACGAGGTGACGCACGATCACGGGACGTGACAACGCCGACACGAGCGGGTACTTGTGCTCGTAGAGCGCATTGGCGAAGATGGCCTTCGCGCAGAACTCCTCGGCCATCTCGCGCCGCGCGTCAACCAGCGCGAAGTCCACGGCCCCCGCTGCGAGCGCGCGGTCGCGAATGTCGTCGAAGCTCTCCGAGCTGTCGACGTCTTGGCCGACGTTGACGAGCACGCACACCACTTCGACGCCCCACTCTTCAATCATCCAACGGATGGCGACGGACGTGTCGAGTCCCCCGCTGTAGGCAAGTACGACGCGCTTGGTCATTGCATCTTGGCTTTCTTCATCGAGGAGTTCGAGTCTTCCAATCCGGCTAACGAGCGAAACTCCGTCGCGAGCGACATGCCGCCGCGCTTCTCGTCGGCGATGACGAGCACCGTGTCATCGCCCGCCACACTCCCGAGCACGCCTTCGAGCGCACTGCGGTCCAGCGCGGAGGCGACCACGTGGGCGCAGCCCGGCGGCGTGCGCACCACCACCAAGTTCTCGGAACTCTCGACGGAGACAACCCACTCGCCCATCATTCGTCGCAGGTGGTCGAGCGGCGCGTGCGTGAAAGTCGACGCGGTCGCCGTCACGATGCGCCGAACGCCATTTTCGTCTCGGACCTTGATGGTGCCCAGCTCCTGGAGGTCTCGGGTCACCGTGGCCTGCGTAGCGGAGATGCCCTCAGACTGAAGACGCGTCACCAACTGGGCCGCAGTTGATATTCGCTCGCGTTCGATCAGCTCACCGATTCGGTGCTGTCGTTGCGTCTTGGTCATGAGTTCTCCCCTTTAATCCAACGTAAAACGCCGATCATCGCTGAACGACGGTGAAACACTTGGCGCCACACGAGTGATTGGGCGCTATCGAGTACCGCGTTCGTGACCTCGTCGCCACGATGCGCGGGCAGGCAGTGCAATAGCACCGTTCGTTTCTTCGCGAGCGCCAGCAGTTTCTCATCGACGCGAAACGCCGAAAGTTCACGTCGCCGTTGGTCGGTCTCGGCCTCCATGCCCATCGACACCCACGCGTCGGTATAGATGACGTCGGCCTTGCGGACCGCTTCGGTGGGTGAGTCGCTGAGTCGCAGCGTTCCCACGTCCTTGAGACCGCGCGGATCCTCGGGACCGCCCTCGCTCAACTGGTAGCCGGTCGGTGCACCGACGGTGACGTTCACGCCGAGTCGCAGCAGAGCGACCGCCAACGATCGCGTGACGTTGGTGGCGTCCCCGACGTAGGCGACCTCGAGGCCCGCCAGACCGTGGACGTCGCCCTTGGCGAACTGGTCAGCGATCGTGAGCACGTCCGCGACGGCTTGGGTCGGGTGCGCGGCGCCGCTCAACAGATTGATCAACGACATCCGGTCCATCGACGCGGCTCGCATCCGTTCGAAGATGGCGTGATTGCGTACCCGCAGTCCAGCGATGGCGAACATTTCGGCCAGCGTGCGCGCAATATCCTCCGCGCATTCACGAGTGTCCATTCCGACTTCCTCGTCGCTGAAGAACGTCGCGAAGCCGCCGAGTTCATGTACGGCGACCGAACTTGAGGCACGGGTGCGAAGACTCGGACGTTCGAAGACCAACGCCACTCCCTGACCCTTGAGCGTCTCGTCATCAAAGGGCGAACGGGCCAGGGCGTAGATCGAGTCGAGGTCCGTGTCGCTGGTCTGTTCAATCGTTATGAAGTGACGGGTCACCGCACTACCTCCGTGGTGGGTACGGACCGCTCCAGCGCACCGGCCAGTGCGTGCGGTCGGGTCCCATTGGCAATGAGCACCGACGTGGCACCGCCCTCGAGCGCGTCCAGCGCGGCCAGACCCTTGGGTCGCATGCCCTCTCGAGCCGAACCCGACGTCACGAGGGCGAGAAGTTGCGCCATCGTAATTTTGTCGACGCCGGTCGCGGCGTCATCGGGGTCACTGCGAAGTTGGTCGACGTCACTCAGCAGTACCAACGTCGCGCCGAGCGAACTCGCAATAGCTCCGGCGGCGGTGTCGGCGTTGCAGTTGAGCAGGCCGCCTTCGTCGTCGACCGCGATCGAGGTCATGACGGGTGTGAAGTGCGCATCCCACAGCGAAGTGATGACGTCGGCGCGGACTTTGGGCACCGCCGCGACCCGACCCCACACGTCGCCGAGTGGTGCGGCCGTGAGGACCGAGCCGTCGGTACCGGAGAGCCCGACGCTCACGAGCCCGCCCTGATTGAACGATGACACGATGGCCAGGTTCACTTCGCTCAACGCCATGGCCACGTAGCGCATGGTCGTCGCACTCGTCACGCGAAGTCCATCGTGGAACTGACCCTCGAGGCCAACGTCGGCGAGCAGCGTCTGGATCTGTGGTCCCCCGCCATGTACCACGACGACGGAGGTTCCCGCCGCTTGCAACTGGGCGATGTCGGTGGCGAGGTCCACCAGCACCGGCGACGTGGGACGAAGCGAGTCGAGGGCGTGGCCGCCCACCTTTACGACGAGCGACCTCACGGCGTCACGCCCGAACGCGGGAGACCGAGTATTTCATCGCGGCCGGTGGCGACGTTCCACGCTTGGATGGCTTGGCCGGCCGCCCCCTTGATGAGATTGTCGAGCGAGCTCATCGCCACGAGCCAGCCCGTACGGCGATCCACCCTGGCGCTCACGAAACAGAGGTTGCTACCGACGGGGTCCTTCATCGTCGGCGGCTCCTCCGTGACGATCACGAAGGGGTCACTGGCGTAGACGTCGCGCAACACGTCGAGGGCGCCTTCGCTGGTCAGTGCACTGTCGCTCAGTTGACCGTACGCGGTGACCAGCATGCCGCGACTGATCGCTACGAGGTGTGGCGTGAAGATGACCTCGGCCTCGAGTTCCTGTTGTATTTCAATGGTGTGGCGGTGGCTGAGCAGTCCATACGCCTCGGCGTTGCCGGCCAGTCGTGAGAAGTGCAATCGGTCACTGGTGGCGCGGCCGGCGCCCGACGTGCCACTGAGCGCATTCACGATGATCCCGGTGCGCTCGATGAGCCCACCGTCAAGGAACGGCCCCAACGCCAAGGCACTCGCGGTCGGGTAGCAGCCGGGTGCGGCGATCAGTGTGGCGCCTACGAGTTCGCGTCGGTGACGCTCGACCAGTCCATAGACCGACGAGGCGAGCAGTTGCGGTGCCTCGTGCTCGTGCGCGTACCACTGGGAATAGTCCGTGGAGCTCTTCAATCGAAAGTCGGCGCCGAGATCGACAACCATCGTTCGCCGTTCTACGAGGTCCGGGACGATGTGCTGGCTGTGACCATGCGGCAGCGCCAGGAACACGACGTCGAGTTCCGTTGTCGACAGTGCGTCGACCTTGGAGAACTCCATCGTTGGATAAAGCGACGCGAGCGCGGGCACGAACTCAGCGATTCGCTTACCGGCGTTCGAGTCCCCGGTCGCCAGTACGACCTCAAGATCGGGGTGCGACGCGCAGAGGCGCAAAAGCTCGGACCCGGCGTACCCTGTGGCACCAATTACTCCAACACGCATAATGACATTTTATGCACATGGAGACATAAAAACGCAAGTATTACAGGCAGGGACTAGACTTTTTTTCATGTCACGACGGGGATGGGCCCTTTTTTTGGCGATGGCCGTGATCTGGGGTATCCCCTATCTCTTGATTCGCGTGGCCGTTCGCCAGCTCGATCCCGGCGTCATGGTGCTCTTTCGTACGGGTCCGGCCGCGCTCCTCTTGATGCCGATCGTCATCGCTCAGGGCCAGTTCTCGGTCCTCATCCGAAATTTCAAGTGGATCGCCGCCTTCGCCATCGTTGAGTTCGGCGTCCCTTGGTACTTCATGGCGACGGCCGAACGCCACATCTCAAGTTCGCTGACCAGTCTTCTGATCTGTTGTGTGCCCTTGTTGGCGGTCCTGGTGCAACGGATACGTCGAACGGATGAGCGCATCTCGCGCCAGCGGTACTTCGGACTCGGCATCGGTGCGCTCGGTGTTGCACTGCTCGTGGGCCTGGACCTTCGAGGCGGCTCCATCACCTGGATTGCCTTGATGATGATCGTCGTCCTTGGTTACTGCATCGGTCCAATTATCCTCGCGACGAAGTTGTCGCACGTCCCGGGTGTCGTGGTGGTAGCCGGCGCAACGGCGCTCGTCGCCCTGTGTTGGCTCCCGTGGGCCATCGTGCACTGGCCGACGCACATCTCGGGCGAAACCGTCAGTTGCATGGCCGTGCTCTCCGTGGTGTGCACCGCAACGGCCTTCCTCGTCTTCTTTGAGTTGGTGAAGGAAGTTGGTTCGTCACGCTCGGTCGTGGTTACCTACTTCAATACCGCCATTGCCGTCGTACTGGGCGTCATCGGGCTCCACGAAACCTTGACGGCGGGCATCATCTTTGGCTTCCCGCTCGTCCTCGTTGGTTGCATCTTCGCTACGAGTCGGCCGAAGGAATCGGCGTTGCCGTCCGAGGCGCAGTCAGAGGCGCAGTCGGAACTAGCTGGAGAATTCGGCCGAGACCTGGACCACACCGTCGACCAACAACCAGAGTGATCCGGGCGCGCTCGCGAGGGTCACGTCATGGCCGCTCTCGACCGGGCCGTGATGCACCACCGTCACCGACGAAGGTGGCACAGTAACGATCTCGCTCACGGCCTGCCACACGGCGGCGTTGTTCACGTGTCCCACGACGTCGAGATCGGCCCGGCGCAGGGGCCACGGCCTCATCGTGGCTTCGGGCGACACGACCGGCTTCGCCACACGACCCGAGACTTTTCGTTCGCGAATCGCGTCGCCGTAGGTTTCGTAAAACTCCGGTCGGATTCGAACGGGATGGCCCGACGGATCGATGGGCACCCAAAGGGCGACGGCCTCGATCAGCAGTCGTCCGTCGAGGGCGATGTTCGTTCGCCGTTCCGCCCAGGCCGCCCCGACACCACCGCACCACGTCGTCAGGGTCAGACGCTCCTTGTAGCGCGGCCATCGCCCACCGTCAGCGACGCGCAGCGCGGTACGCCGCACGACCCACGTGTCGGTGGACTCAATATTGGTCTCGTCCCAATCATCGGTCGCGATGTCCTGGAGCATGCGCGCGACACCGTCAAGTCGAAGGATTGCGTTCGAATCGGCGTCAGCGAGTCGAACGGAGAACTCACCGTTGAAACGTCGTCCCGCGTCGGGCAGTGGTACGAATTCGATCACAGTGGAAAACTATCGTGACCGACGCAGCGCAGCGCTAGCGAAGCGTCGCGCCGAGCGACGCGGCGGCCGTGATGAGTTCGTTGCGAGCGCTCGCAACCTCGGCCTCACTGAGGGTGCGCTCGGAGGAACTAAATCGGACACTGTAGGCGAGGCTTCGCGTCCCCTCGGGCAGCGAGCTGCCCTCGTAGACATCGAACAACTCCACGCTCTCCACGACCGCGGACGCCAGACGCAGCGTGTTGGCCAGGTCCTGGGCGTGCAGTGATCGCGGCGTGACGAACGCCAGATCGACCGCTGCGCTCGGGTACTTGCTCGGCATCGACGCGAACTCGCTTCGACGCGTTGCCTTCGCGCGATCACACAGTGCGTCAAAGTCAACGTCCAACAGTCCGAGGCGACGTGGCGCCGACGCCGAGAGCACCGACTCCGCCACGTCACTGTCGACTTCACCCACGAAACCAAGTTCTGCCCCCGACGCGCGGTCCACCAGCGAGGCACACCGCGTGGGATGCAGCCCCTTGGGAGGTCGATCACACGTGCGAACGACGACGTCCTCGAGTCCGAGACGCTTCGCCAGCGTCGCCCAGAGGGCCACCGCTGTCGTGGCGTCATCATTGGGGCGCCCGAGGACCACGGTCACCCGCTCATTCTCCTCGGGCAGCGCGAGTTCGATCGAACCACCCTCGCCGCCCCTGGTCAACCGGGGCGATACGGCGACGCTCGGGTGCGCAAAGACGTTGCCGATCTCCGCGACCACGACGTCGCCGTTACCGCGCTCATAGTTCCTCGCCCACGTCCGCACGAGACTGGTCACCAGCGTGGCGCGCATGACCGACTCGTCGGCGGCCAGTGGATTCGTGATTCGAACTCGCGCGACGCCCCGATGCAGCACGTCGAACTCCGCGTCGCTGCCGAGCGTCGGCGTCCAGCATTCGATGGCGCCGAGGTCCACGAGGATGTCACGGACCCGGCGGCGTAGTTTCTGACGTTCGGTCAATCCACCCGGTTCGGGCCACGTGGGCGTGCGCCGAGGGATCCGTCGGTACCCGTAGAGACGGGCCACCTCCTCGATGACGTCCGCTCGGCCGGCGACACCACTTCGAATGTCGGGGCGCGACGTCGGCGCCACGACGCGCACTCCGTCGCCTTCTACGGTCACTTCAAAGTTGAGACCGCGCAAGAGCGTGGTCGCCTCGTCGAGTCCGATGGTCACGCCGAGGAGCCGCTCGATGTCGCGTTCAACGACGATGATCCTCGGCGACGCGGGCGTCTCACCGCGTACGTCGAGCGGGTCGGCCAGCCACTGCAGTTCGGGGCAACTCTCCGCGAGGATGGCCACGAATCGGGCCGCCGCGCGCAGTGCCAGTTCGGGATCGACGCCGCGCTCGAACCGATTGGACGCCTCACTGCGCAGCCCATGACGTTTTGAACTTCGCGCCACGCTCATGGGATCGAAGTAGGCGGCCTCCAAGAGGACGTCGGTCGTCGTCGCGCTGATCTCGCTCGAGGCACCGCCCATGATGCCAGCCAGTCCGAGCACCGTGTCGTCGCCATCGACGATCACACAGTCTTCACCGGTGTCACCAAGCCCGCGGCCACTCTGCGCGAGGGGACGCTGCACGCCGTCGAGCGTCTCGAGTGTTTCACCGGCGCGGGCCCGTCGAGCACGCAGTGTCTGCTTGGCCACGTGCGCGGCATCGTAGGGGTGGGTGGGCTGCCCGAGTTCGAGCATCACGAGGTTTGACGCGTCGACGACGTTGGAGATCGGTCGCTGTCCGGCACTCTGGAGCCGCGCCGCGACCCAGGCCGGCGACGGTCCGACTTTCACCTGACGCAGTACCGAGACCGTGAGTCGACCGCAGAGATCGGGGTCCTCGATGCCGGCACTCGCGTAGGAGTCAGAACTCTCACTGGTATTCGTTTCTGCGAGTTTCGGTTGCGCGAGATCTCGACCGAGACGCGTCGCCAAATCACGCGCCACGCCCATCACCGACCACGCGTCGGGTCGGTTGCCCTCGACGGTGATGTCAAAGACCACGTCGGGCGTAATAGCAAGGGCCTCGAGCAGGCTCATGCCCACCACGGGATCGATGAGGTTATCGAGGAGCATGAGACCGGAGTGGTCATCGCCTAGTCGCAGCTCCGTGGCGGAGCACAGCATTCCGTTGGAGGTCACGCCGCGCATTGTGCGCCGCGCAATCTCGAAGTTGCCCGGAAGGACCGCCCCAATGGGTGCGAGCGGGACGTGGTCCCCCACCGAGATGTTCATCGCGCCACAGACGATCTCGAGGGGACCATCGTTCGCGTCCACGACGACGAGTCGAACACGATCGGCGCCCTCGATCGCACGAATCTCGTCGATGCGTGCGACGACGACGTCCTTCAGGCCTTCGCCGACGTGCTCGATTCCCTCGACGACGAGTCCGAGGTCGTCGAGAATCTCGCGAAGTTCATCGTTCGATTCGGGCAGGTCCACGAACTCACGCAGCCACGACAGGGATATCTTCACGAGAACTGCTCCAGGAACCGTGTGTCGTTCTCAATGAGTGCGCGCATATCCGCGATCTCGTGGCGCATCTGTGCGCACCGATCAATGCCGAAGCCAAAAGCGAAGCCGCTCCACTCTTCGCTATCGATGCCGACGGCGGCGAGCACTGCGGGATCGACGACGCCGCATCCACCCAGTTCAATCCAGCCGGTGTTCGAGCAGGTTCGACATCCCTCGCCGCGACAGATCGTGCAGGTCACTTCGAACTCCGCGGACGGCTCGGTGAAGGGGAAGTAACCCGGTCGCAGTCGCGACGCGATGTCCGGTCCGAAGTAGGCCCGCGTGAAGGTCTCGATGACACCGGCGAGGTCAGCGAAGGCGATGCCGCGGTCGATGACGAGTCCCTCGATCTGGTGGAAGGTCGCCAGATGGCGCGGGTCAGGGGTGTCGCGGCGATAGCAACGTCCGGGCATCACTGAATGGATGGGCAGAGTGTTCGAGGCGACCGCGGCCTCCATCAAGTGAATCTGCGTGGGCGACGTGTGGGTACGCAGTACCACCGTCTCTGGTTCGCCGAGGTCCACGTAGAACGTGTCCCACATGCCGCGCGCGGGGTGCGCCGGCGGGATGTTGAGCGCCTCGAAGTTGTACCAATCACTCTCAACTTCGGGGCCTTCGGCGACGGTGAAACCCATGGCGACGAAGACGTCCTCGAGTTCACGCTGGGTGATGGCGACCAAGTTCGGGTGCCCGACAGACGCGGGCCATTGCACGCCGCCGACGACGACGTCGCCCAAATCCAGACGGTCGAGCGCCAGCACCTCAACGCGCGCGAGAGCTCGTAGCTCTTCGCGACGGTCTTCCAGCGCACCCTCGACCACTCGTCGGGCCTCTTGGAGTCTCGCTCCGGCGTCCTTGCGGTCTTCGGGAGCGAGTACGCCGAGCGATTTCTGCAAGGTCGAAAGTACCGAGCGACGTCCGGTGATGGACGCCTCGTTCTCACGCAGTTCGTCGATCGTCGCCAGAGCGGCGATGCTCGAGAGCAGTTGGTGCGTCTGATCGGCGAGATTGTCGAGGGGTGAGGTGGTCATGACGATTAAAGGCTAGGGGTTGGCGGATGGTCGATGGCGTTACCACGCTGCCACAGTGCCTCGAACGCAACGAGTGAGGCGGCCACGCCCGCGTTGAGTGATTCGCTGCGCCCGGCCATGGGAATCGAGATGGAGCGATCGCACCTCGCAATCACGTCTCCGCTCAGACCTTCGGCCTCGTTGCCGATAAGCACGACCGTCGCGATGGTGAAGTCGGCGTCACGGTGGCTGGTGCCGCCACGCACGACGGTGGCGAATGTCTGGGCGCCCAAACCCGAGAAGTGTGCGAGCGTGGCGTCGAGCGTGGCGACGCAGACGTCGAGATGGAAGATGGATCCGGCCGTGGCTCGAAGCGTCTTGGGGTTATAGGGATCGACCGACTGTCCCGTGAAGACCACCGCGGAGGCCCCCGCGGCGTCGGCCGAACGGATGATCGTGCCGGCGTTGCCCGGATCTTTTAGATCGTGCACGACGAGGATCAGCCCCCGACAGGCGAGGGCTTCGACGTCATTCGACGCGAAGCGAACGGCCCCGAGGATCGGTTGGGGTGTCTGGGCGTCGGCCACTTTGGCCAGCACGCCGTCGTCGAGCGCGAAGACGCGTACGCCCAGGTCATTCGCTTGGTTGATGAGCGCCACCACCGCGGGCGAGGACTCCTCGTTCGCGTCCACGTAGATCGCCTCGAACTGGGCGCCGCTCGCGAGCGCCGCCGCCACGAGGTCGGGACCTTCGATGACGCAGACGCCCTCGCTCCAGCGCAGCGATCGTTTCTGGACCAGCCTGCGCAGTCGGCGCACTCGCTGGTGCGACGACCCCAACCGCTCGATCAGGACGACTACTTCGTGAGTGCGGCGCCGGCCTGGGCGACGATCGCCGCGAAGGCGGCGTTGTCGTTCACGGCCAGGTCCGCCAGGATTCGACGGTCGACTTCGATGCCCGCGGCGTTGAGACCCGCGATGAACCGGCTGTAGCTCATGCCGTGGGCCCGGGTTCCCGCGTTGATCCGCTGGATCCAGAGACGTCGCATGTCGCCCTTGCGCGCACGACGGTCACGGAATGCGTAGACGCCCGAGTGCTGCACGGCCTGGTTGGCGGAGCGGAAGGTCCGGCTGCGGTCACCGTAGTAACCCTTGGCCTCTTCCAGAATCGCCTTGTGGTGCTTCTTGGCGTTAACCGCCCTCTTTACGCGTGCCATAAATGTCCTTCTCTCTTCTCGATCTCTCTACAGGCCCATGAGGCGTTTGGTCTTCTTCTCCAACGCCTTGGGCAGGTCCGTCTCACGTCCGAGGCGACGCGCGCGCACGGATGACTTCTTTTCCATGAGGTGGCCGCGGAAGGCCTTGCGTCGGCGCAATTTGCCGCTGCCGGTCACCTTGATTCGCTTCTTGGCACCGCTGTCTGTCTTCATCTTTGGCATTTCAGCCCTCCTCTGCGTTCGCTTCCACCGAAACACTCGGTGCGGCTACTTCTTGTTCTGCGACTCTCGGGCTCTCAGCCACTTTGGGCTTCGCCTTCTTTTCTGGTCCGAGGACCATGATCATGTTGCGACCATCGAGCTTCGCGGCCGACTCGACCTTGGCGACATCGTCGAGCTTCTCGACGATCCGATCAAGGATCTTCTTGCCCAGTTCGGGGTGCGCTGATTCGCGTCCACGAAACATGATGGTGACCTTCACCTTGTGACCATCGTTCAGGAACTTCTCAACGAGTCGCGTCTTGGTATCGAAGTCCCCGGGACCGATCTTCGGCCGGTACTTCATCTCCTTGACGCCGACGTTGAGGGTCTTTCGACGCGATTCCTTGGCCTTTTGCGCCTCGTCGAACTTGAATTTCCCGTAGTCCATGATGCGACAGACGGGTGGTTGCGCGGTGGGCGCAATCTCAACAAGATCCAGGTCGAGGCTTCGGGCCAACGCCAATGCTTCGCGGGTTGCCATCACGCCACGTTGGTTTCCCTCGTTGTCGATCAGTCGAACCGTCTCCACGCGAATACGTTCATTGACGCGGTGGTCTCCAGGCACTGTTGCGATAACTCTCTCCTTGCTCTTCGTGGCGCCTCGATGGCGCCACCACGGCAAGCGGGTCGCAAAACTCCTGGGAACCCGGCGCACATTGGTGGCCAGGTGGACGTTGGCAATGCCAACCTCACTTGCTGAACTGCCCAAGTACTTTAGCAGACCGCGTTCCAG
>Ga0182030_10019130_pt1 | contig 13069 bp, 15 predicted proteins | sample 812S3MmetaG_FD_121299 | JGI IMG/M metagenome (GOLD analysis project Ga0182030, IMG submission 121299) | Permafrost microbial communities from Stordalen Mire, Sweden - 812S3M metaG (Illumina Assembly) | ecosystem: Environmental > Terrestrial > Soil > Wetlands > Permafrost | place: Sweden... | reverse complement strand
CGGCGTCAGCGCCCTGCGCATGACCATGGCGTATCACGCCGAGCGCAAACCCGCCGAAACCGAGCGCGCCGATTACCATGTTTCGAGCAATGTGGGGCGCACCATTCATGCGGGCCGGCAATCGGCGGTGGATGTGCGCGCCTGCGTGGATTGGCTGGCGGCCAGGGGATACCGCCGGTTGGGCGTCCTGGGCACCAGCCTGGGCTCGTGCGTGGCGTTCATCGCCGCGGCGCATGACACCAGAATCCGCATGGGGATCTTCAATCATGTCTCCATGCACTTTGCCGACCCGGTGTGGACGGGGCTCTCCACCAAGAACGTGAGTTCGGCGTTCGCCGGCCACGTCACCCACGAGGAGTTGCGCCGCTACTGGAGCCCGATCAGCCCGGCCAGCTACCTGAAACGGTTTCAGGGACGGGATTTGAAGACGCTGTTGATCTGGGCCAGCCACGACAGCACCTTCCTGCCGGTCTACTCACAGCAGGTTCTGGCTAGCTTTCGGGAGCTCGATCTGCCCCATAAGGTCTTCAATCTGCCCTGCGGGCACTACACCACCGGGCAGTTTCCGTTTAACCTCCTCGATGGCTTGGTAATGTGCCGGTTCGCGGCCGCGAACTTGTAACCTAAATACTGCATTGTTTTATAGATACGCGGAAATCGCGGCCTATCTTTCGAGGCTATGGAAAACTGTATTGACAGGCGGCGAAGCTCATGTAAGGATATGGGTATCACTGAAAAAGGAGGTGGTCCAGCATAATGGAAAGTAGCAATAGACCGCGAGAGGTGGCCGACTGTTGAAGTCGAGCCTCTAACGTAGCCGATACCGCTTCAGTGGCGGGATCACGATCCTGTGGACCGGCTGCCTCTTGCGCTGGTTGAAAGCCTCAGGCATCTCCAAGGCTGTTGAGCCCCCGTGCGCCGCAAGGCTCACGGGGGTTTCGATTTCTGCTATACTGAAATTCTCGAAAGGACCCCCTGGTAACAACAATGAAGGCTGGAATTCACCCCGCTTACAACGAAATCAATGTCACCTGCGCGTGCGGCCACACCTTCAAGACGCGCTCCACCCACAAAGGCGATATGCGTGTGGAAATCTGCTCCTCGTGCCATCCCTTCTTCACTGGCCGGCAGAAGCTGATGGACACCGCCGGGCGTATCGATCGCTTCGAAAAGAAGTATGCGGTTTCGCGCAGCGCCAAGAAGGCTGTTCAGCCGACGGCGTAGAGTCTTTCCAACGAACTCCTGGAGAATCAAGAAGGCAGGCAGACCCTGAGGGTCCGCCTGCCTTTTTGTACTTGCGGGGTGCGGGGATTTACTGTTTCTTGCGCTGCTCGTCGTGCTGTTTGCGCTGGCGCTCGCGCTCGGCACGAAAGGCCTCGTACAAGGGTACCTGGCTGGGACGGAGCAGGCCGTTGATGCTTTCGATCTGGTGATTGTGAATGGCTTCGCGGTCGGGATGCCACTTCTCGTTTACCGCATCGTGATCCCGCTTCATCTTTTCGTTCAGCTTGACAGCTTCATCGCGGGTTCGATCGAGCACGGCGTTCAGTGCGGCCACCTGCTGGCTATCCAGTTTGACCGCGCTGGAAAGATCGGCCACGTACCGCTTGCGAAACTCCTCCGGACCCAACTTTCTGGGGGGGGCGCCGGGATCCCTGCCGGACTGCACCGGGCTGATGGAATAAAGCCTGTAGGAAAACGCCCCAAGCACTGCCCCGCTGAAAAAAATGAGCAGCGCGGATAGCGCGGCGGAGAGTCCTAATTTGGGCATGACTCCTCTTTAGCGGCCCGGTCGTTCGACGGAGAGTTCCAGAGTGGCCGGATTGACAAGATCCACCGAATCGGTGGCATTGGCTTCGGCCAAGGCTTCCACGTAGGTCTGGTTATATTCGATGGAACTGGACCGCGGAATCGCCATGTAGATACCCAGTACGAGCGAAAGGGCAACCGCCGCCGTCGTCAATGCGTTGGCCATGCGACGGAAGGAAAACGTGAATCGCTGGCGCGATTCGATACGCGCCCAGAGATGGGGCATGAAATTCGCGCTGGCTTCGGGCGCCCCACAGGCGTCGTGGTAGGCCCGGAACAGTGCATCGAGCTGCTGATCGTCGCTACCGTGCATGGAATTCATAATAGCTCTACTCCACCGGCTTTACCCGGCTCCTTCTTTTTTCGCCGATCCGAACGCCTTCAGAACTCTCTGCCTGGCGCGAAACAACCGGACCTTCAGAGCATTTTCGTTAACTTTGTAGACCTTTTCAAGCTCTTTTAATGAAAGGCCTTCCACTTCCTTCAATATCAGCAAAATACGGTCCGCCTCGGATACCGCGCCGAGCAGCGAATCCACCGATTCCCGAACTTTTTTTTGGTGAATATCGTCTTTTTCGGCCTTCCCGCCCGCCATCGCATCGGCCAGCATCACCTGCTGCTCGCTCAGGTCCGACATGCGAAACTCCTGCCGCCGGCGCTGCTTCCGCAAGTAATCGTAGGCCGCATTCACGGTCAGACGGTACAACCAAGGTTCAAAGACCTCTGCCGTCCGCAATTGATCGAGGGAAAAATAAAGTCGCAGAAAAACTTCCTGAGCGACATCCTCGACATCTTCCGGGCGCGCGATCAAACGGGTGATCGTCCCCAGAATGCGCTTCCGGTAAGCCAGAACGATTTCGTTGAATGCCGCCGCGTCGCTTTTCTGCGCGCGCCGGATCAGTTCGAAATCAACCAGCATGCAGCACCATGAAAAGTGCCCGCACCCGGAAACAACAATCTCTCCGATGTGTAAGGCGTACCAGCAAGTAGACAGGTTACAAGGCTTTGCGGGGAAACGCAAAACGGCGTTTTGGCTTCCCCCGGGCGCGCGCAGTTAGCCCCATGGGGCCATGCCGCGCGCCACGCTCCCGCGGTTCTTAGGATCATGTACTTGCTACCATTATTCCAGATGTCCTCGAAATGTGCTCCTGGTCCGCGAAGTGCATCCCGGCGAGGGCCATCGCCGGGCCGCTCAAAGCTTTGTAAGCCGTTCATTCGACTACTAGTTTTCCCGGTGACGGCGTGAAAGTAATTCTCTTCGGCGCGACAGGTATGGTGGGGCAGGGCGTCTTGCGGGAGTGTCTCGAAAGCCCTGAGGTGGAAAGCATCCTCTCCATTGGCCGCCGGCCGACCGGCCGGGATCACCCGAAACTGCGCGAGATCGCGCACCAGGACTTCGCCGATTTCTCCGCCATCGAAGAGCAACTCGCCGGATTCGACGCCTGCTTCTTCTGTCTCGGCGTTTCCTCTCTCGGCATGAGCGCGCAGGATTATGAGCGGGTGACTTACGATTTCACCCTGGCCGCAGCGCGCACCCTGGCGCGCCGGAATCCGCAGATGACCTTCCTCTACGTTTCGGGAACCGGCACCGACAGCTCCGAACACGGTTCCACCCGGTGGGCGCGCGTGAAAGGCCGCACCGAAAACGCGCTCTTACAGTTGCCTTTCAAAGCAGCCTACGCCTTTCGCCCGGCCTACATCCAGCCGCTCGGCGGAATCGTGCCGAAAACCGCCTGGCTTCGAGCCCTCTATGCGCTGGCAGCGCCCTTGTACCCCCTGTGGAAGGCTCTCTTTCCGAAGTACGTGACCAGCACCGCGCAGGTGGGACGTGCCATGATTCATGTGGCCAGAGAAGGCGCCCCCAAGCGGGTGCTGGAAAATCGCGACATCAACGCACTCTGCGTTGAGGAAGGCTGATGGGGGCGCGGTAGCGCTTCATGCTTTGGGGCGTCTGTCGGCGAGCAGTTCCCTCCCGCGGGATTTGACCCCGGCGGCCAACTGTCCAAGGCCCTCCCGGCCCACGCAATCGGTATACTCTCCGCGTTTGATCGCCGCAAAGCCGGCCCGTACCCGCTCGCGAATGCAAGCCTTGTCTGATTTTCGTGAGGCAGGTGAGTGCTGGCGCATATGGGAAGGCTCCCGCTGCTATTATCGCCCGCGCCGCATACACCGCACTGTGAAAAAGTAATGATTGGCCGGTAGAATGGTCCGTGGATCCGAGCAGAGGCGCTCGCGCACTCTGCTAGCCTGAAGGTATGCAGTTTTCTGAGTCGATTTTCGCGGCGCGCTTTGCCATCACGTTGCAGGATCTGGAGAAGTATCTCGGTGAAGCGCTCTCCCAGGGGGGCGATTACGCGGACCTCTATTTCGAATACCTGGTGACCAGTTCCATCGGCATCGATGAATCCATGGTGAAAAGTGCCGCCCAGGGCGTTTCCATGGGAGTCGGCGTGCGCGTGATCTCGGGCGAGCGCACCGGCTACGCCTACAGCGACGATCTGTCGCCCGACAAGATTCGCAAGGCGGCCAACGTGGCCGCGCACATCGCCGCCGCGCCTGCCAAAGTCGAGAAATTCGACCTCAATGAAGGCCACAAGCACAACCTGTACCCGGTCCTGACCGCGCCCACCGAAACCGCCTTCAGCCAGCGCGTGGACCTGGTGAAACGGGCCGACCGCGCCGCGCGCGCATACGATCCGCGCATCTTCCAGGTGCAGGCGGTCTACGCCGACAACTTGCGTCAGGTGCTCGTGGCCACCAGCGAAGGCCGCCTCTCCGTGGACCGCCAGCCCCTGGCGCGGCTCAGCGTCTCGGCGCTGGCGCGGCAGAGCGGCGGGCCCCCGCAGCGCGGCCACTCCGGCGGCGGCGGACGCATGGAGCTGGATTATTTCCTGCACGAAAAAACGCCGGAGTACTTCGCCCACGAAGCGGCGCGCGAAGCCATCGCCATGCTCGACGCCGTGGATGCGCCCGCCGGCGAGATGACCGTCGTGCTGGGCCCCGGCTGGCCGGGCATCCTGCTGCATGAAGCCGTGGGCCACGGCCTGGAGGCCGACTTCAACCGCAAGGGCGTCTCCGCCTTCAGCGGGCGCATGGGGCAGAAGGTGGCTAGCGAACTCTGCACCGTGGTGGACGATGGCACCATCGGCAGCCGCCGCGGATCCCTCAACGTGGACGATGAAGGCCAGCCCACCAGGCGCAACGTCCTCATCGAGAACGGCGTGCTGCGCGGCTACCTCCAGGACAAGCTCTCCAGCCGCCTGCTGGGCGCCGAATCCACCGGCAGCGGGCGGCGCGAAAGCTACGCCTGCATCCCCATGCCGCGCATGACCAATACCTTCATGATGGCCGGCCAGAGCGATCCCGAAGAGATCGTCCGCTCCGTGCCCAAGGGGCTCTACTGCGCCAACTTCGGCGGCGGGCAGGTGGATATCACCAGCGGCAACTTCGTCTTCTCCGCCTCGGAGAGCTACTTCATCGAGGACGGCAAACTGACCCGCCCGGTGCGCAACGCCACCCTGATCGGCAACGGGCCGGAAGCCTTGAAGTTCGTCAGCATGGTGGGCAACGACCTGCGCCTGGACGAGGGCATCGGCACCTGCGGCAAGGACGGGCAGAGCGTGCCGGTAGGGGTCGGAATCCCCACCATCAAAATCGACAAAATGACCGTAGGAGGCACGGCTTGAACGACAACCACCTCTCGGAACTCGCCCAGGATATTGTCAGGCAGGCGCAAGCGGCGGGCGCGAGCGACGCCGAGTGCACCATCGCCGAGGGCGAGGAGTTCTCCGCCAACGTGCGGATGCGCGAAGTGGAAAACCTGAAGGAAGCCGGATCGCGCGGCGCCGGCCTGCGCATCCTCATCGGGCGGCGCACCGGCGCGTCCTACACCAGCGATCTTTCCCCCGAGGGCATCGCCCACCTGGTGAAATCGGCCATCGAGCTGGCCGACATCACCACCGAAGATCCGCACGCCGGCTTGCCCGACCCCGGGGAGTTCGGCGCCCTGCCCGGCGACCTGGGCATGTACTCCCCCGAGGTCGCCGAACTCGATACCGCGTTCAAAATCGAGACCGCCAAACGCGCCGAGGACGCCGCGCTCTCTAGCGATCCGCGCATTTCCAACTCCGAGGGCGCTTCTTTCGATAACCACGTGGGCAGGCACATTTTCGCCAATTCGCGTGGCTTCGCCGGCGAGTACCGCAGCAGCTACTGCTCGCTCAGCACCTCGCCCGTGGCGCGCGATGGCGAGAGCATGGAACGCGACTACTGGTACACCCTGGCGCGCGGGTTTTCCGGGTTGGAGGCTCCCGAGTATGTCGGCCGCATGGCGGCAAAGCGCGCCCTGCGGCGGCTCCATGCGGTCAAGGTGGAGACGCAAAGAGTGCCGGTTGTCTTCGAGCCGCGCACCGCCCGCAGCCTGCTGGACAACATCTTCGAAGCCGTCCACGGCATGTCCGTCTACCGGCAGGAATCGTTCCTCGCCGGCAAACTCGGCGAAAAGGTGGCCAGCGACGAGGTCACCGTGATCGACGATGGCACGCTCCCGGGCCTCTTCGGCACCTCGCCCTTCGACGATGAGGGCGTAGCTTCCCGCCGCACCGTGGTAATCGAGCGCGGCGTGCTCAAGAGTTACCTCATGAACACCTACGCGGCGCGCAAGCTGGGGATGAAGACCACCGGCAACGCGTCGCGCGGGCTCACCGGCAACGCCGGCATCGGGCACGGGAACTTTTTTCTGGAGAAGGGCGTCCAAACCCCGGAGCAGATTATCGCCGGAATTCCCAACGGGTTCTATGTGACCGAGCTGATGGGGTTCGGCGTCAACGTGGTGACGGGAGATTACTCGCGCGGCGCGGCCGGGCTCTGGATCCGCAATGGCGAACTGGCGTTTGCGGTCAGCGAGGTGACCATCGCGGGGAATTTGAACGATATGTTGCGCGGCATTGAGGCGATCGCCAGCGACCTGGAGTTTCGCGGATCGGTCGCAGCGCCTACAATCAAGATGGGAGAAATGACCGTTGGTGGTAAGTAAGAAAGCGCCTCCGAAACCGAAACCCTCCATCCCGCCGATGGCGATCGTGATTGGCCTGGTGCTCGTGCTGGGTCTCGCCGGTTTTCTCTATCTCGACCGCGCCGCCAATCGGCCGCCGCCGCCCCCCCCGCCGCTCACCGGACCGGCGCGGGCGTATGCCAAATATCTCAAGCTGACGAATGTGGAGATGAAAGCCCACGAAAGCTATCTGAAGCAGAGCGTGGTGGAGATCCTGGGCAACATTCAGAACATGGGCGACCGCATCGTGAAGACGGTGGAGATCAACTGCGTCTTCTACGACGCCTACGGCCAGATTGTGTTGCGCGAGCGCGTCCCCATCGTAAGTCCCAGGATCGGCGCCGTCGCGCCCGACCAGATCAAGCCCTTCCGCCTGCCCTTCGACAACGTTCCGGAAAGCTGGAATCAGGTGATGCCGCAACTGGTCATGGCCGGCATCGAGTTTCAGTAGAAGTGGGGCAGGCGCTTTCGCCTGCCAGACGATTCCCTCTCACCTTCGCCCTCGCGCGGCCTCGGCGAGCACCGCCTCTCCGATTCGTCCCGCCCCCTACTTGAACCGGACCCGTATGCGATTTTCCTTGCCGCCGTAAACCAGTTCCAGGTCTTTCATCTTCTGGTTCTCCATGGGGAAAAAAAGAAAGCCCGTGACCGGCTCTTCGATCTTCTTCTCCGGCAGCACCTTGGCATCCAGCAGTTTCTTGAGCGGGCTGTCTTTGTCCTTCTCGCTCTTCTCCGTGCTGGTTTTCACCCCGGTGTTCTGCGGGCCGGCGTCCGCGCCTCGCCCACCGCCCATTCCCATGCCGCCGATGCTCCAGCCGCGGCTGCGCTCGGCGCCTTGACCGCTGGGGCCGTCGTTGCGCATCAGCACGAGGCCGCCCGTGCCCGCCACCTGGTTGGGCGCCATCGGCTTGGTGCGATCGCCGTCCTTATCCGTGCGCAGCAGGAAATCGTCGCGGTCGATGGTGATTTCCTTGGTGTACTTGGGCTCCACCTTCACCTGGGCCACGATGTAGTGCCCGCCCAGATCGTCGCCCAGCGCCTCCTTGACGGCCGCGGAGTCGGTATAAATCGTGACGTTGAGGATCAGGTCTTCGTTTTCGCCGCGACCGCTCGCAGTGGTCTTTTTGGCGGCGCCGGAGACCACAATCGCGGAGGCAAGGAAGAATGCGGCGAGACGCGGGACCATCGGCAAATCCTCTGCATCGATTATAGCGGCTGGTACAATATCCCTTTACCCCCATTTCCAGGAGCAATACCCAACATGGATGAAAAGGAGCGCTCGCGCGCTTTAGAAATCGCCCTCAGCCAGATTGAGAAACAGTTCGGCAAGGGCTCGATCCTGCGTCTGGGGTCGAAGGACGCCATCGTGCCCGTCTCGGTGATCTCGACCGGCTCGATTTCCCTGGACGCCGCCCTCGGCGTGGGCGGCTTCCCGCGCGGCCGCATCAATGAGATCTTCGGACCCGAGTCCTCCGGCAAAACCACCATCGCCCTGCAAGTCATCGCCGAAGCGCAGAAGGCAGGAGGCATCGCCGCCTTCATCGATGTGGAGCACGCCCTCGATCCCACCTACGCCCGCAAACTGGGTGTCGATGTGGACAACCTGCTGGTGTCGCAGCCCGATTACGGCGAGCAGGCCCTGGAAATCACCGCGCACCTGATCGCCTCCGGACAGATCGACGTGCTGGTGGTGGATTCGGTGGCGGCCCTGGTTCCCAAGTCGGAACTCGACGGCGAGATGGGCGACAGCCACATGGGCGTGCAGGCGCGGCTCATGTCGCAGGCGCTGCGCAAACTCACCGGTTCGGTCAGCAAATCGCGCACCTGCCTCATCTTCATCAACCAGATCCGCGAGAAGATCGGCGTCATGTTCGGCAATCCGGAAACCACCACCGGCGGGCGCGCGCTGAAGTTCTATGCGACCATTCGTCTCGACATCCGCCGCATCGCCGCCATCAAAGACGGCGACGCCGTGGTGGGCAATCGCACCAAGGTTAAGGTGGTCAAGAACAAAGTGGCGTCGCCCTTCCGCGAGGCCGAGTTCGACATCATCTACGGCGAAGGCGTTTCCAAGGAAGGCGACCTGCTCGATCAGGGCGTGGCGCAGAACATCATCGAGAAAAGCGGTTCCTGGTTCAGCTATAAGGCCGACAGAATCGGTCAGGGCCGGGAGAATGCACGGCAGTTCCTGAAGGATAATCAGGACATCCGGCAGACCATCGATACCGAGCTCCGGAAGGCGTTGGGCTTGATCAAGCCGGACGGCGTCCCGGTAGCCGCGCCCGTGGACGCTCCGCCGCCGCCGTCGGCTAAACCTGTTCCGTCGCGCCGCTAGACAAGCGCGGCGGGCGCGCACGAACCTATGAAGGAAGAGGAGCGGCAGCAGGCCATCTTGTTGCGGCTGGCACGCATGCAGACGGCCGCCGGCGCGCCCGGGGCTTTCTTTGCGTCCGGCTTCCGCGCGCTCGACCAGTCGCTGGGCCGCGGATTTCCGCGCGGCCACATGGTGGAACTCTTTGGACCCGCCGGCTGCGGGAAATCCACGCTCGCCATCCAGTGCGTCGCGCATGCCCAGAAGAACTCTCTCACCGCCGCCTGGATCGATGCCGACCATACCTTCGACGCCGCCTACGCGACCGGGTTGGGCGTGAACATGGAGCGTGTGCCCTTCGCCCAGCCCGCCACCGCCGAGCAGGGCATGGAGATCGCCCGTCAACTGGCGGGCTCGGACGCCGTTGACCTGATCGTGGTGGACTCGGCGGCGGCGCTCGTCCCCCGCCTCGAACTGGAAACCGGTATCGGCCACGACGCTCCCGGGTTGCACAGCCGCGTGCTGGCCTCGAGTCTGCGTAAATTGCGTCAGACGCTGGCGAAATCCTGCGCCTGCGTCCTGTTTCTCAACCAGATGCGCAACCGGCCCGAAGCCTCGGCGGGAGAGGGCGAGACCAGCGCCGGCGGAGCGCCGCTCAAACTTTTCGCCGCCGTGCGCATCGCGCTGATCCCCTCCGCCATGGGCCGTATCGTGCTGCGAGCGCGGAAAAATAAGGTCTCCGAGAGCGTAGCGGATTGCGCGCTGGAGCGCCGCCGGGGCGACGGATTCGTCGAAAGCCCGTAAAATTGGGGGTTCCAGAGCACCATATCCAAAAAAACTGCGGAAAATCAGGGGTTTTGGCTTGTTTTTCCCTTTACATCCCTAGCCCCTTCCCTTATCATTAATTACGTTCAACGCTTGTGGACTCGTCGGGGTTCCGAGGTTGAAATTCGTTCGATGGCAAGCGTGGCGCGCAGCGCTACGGCAGAATTCAAAGGAGAGATATGGCGAATGTAAGAATGACCCAGACGCAACTGGTACGGTCGCTCGCGGAAACCTGCGAAGTCAGCAACAAGGTAGCCCGCGCGTTCCTGGACAAACTGTCCACCACGGCGATCACGGAAGTCAAGAAGAATGGCGTGTTCGTGCTGCCCGGCATCGGCCGGCTCGTACGCGTGGACCGCAAAGCTCGCATGGGGCGCAACCCGGCGACTGGCGAGGCCATCAAGATCGCGGCCAAGAAGGTCGTGAAGTTCCGCGTGGCCAAGAGCGCGAAAGACTCGATTGTTCCTCCGAAGAAGGCCAAGTAGCCCGCTTCCCGGAAGCATTGCCTGCAAATAAACAACCCCGCGATGCCCAAACGGGCCTCGCGGGGTTGTTTTGTTTGCGGATCTCTTCTTGTTTGCGGATCTCTAGAAGCCGAGACGAACTCAGCCCAACTTGCGGGCTGATCCTCGAAGCCTACGCCTGCTTCTTTTCTTCGACCTTCTCTTCGTCACCCTTCAGGGCACTCTTGAAGTTGCGGATCCCTTCGCCCAAACCTTTCGCGACTTCGGGAATTTTCTTGCCGCCGAACAACAGTACGGCAACACCGAGGATTACGAGAAGCTCAGGAAAGCCAATTGATCTCATGCGGCCTCCTTATATCAGCCATTGTATGGACTCTCTCAGGTCGCCGTCAACCGGCGTCTCCCGCGTCTATGGTAGCAGAGTGCGCAGGTTCTGGAGGTCTTCCCGCATTCCGGCCGAGTATGGAGCCATCAAAACGTTGGCCGCAAACCACATCACACTCAGCGAAATCAGCCACCGCGTGAGTCGGTTGGCGCCCAGAACCACCCGCATCCCTACCGCTATCGCGAAGGGGAGTACCGCCGTCGCCACCCGCGCGTGCGGGCTCAGGTCGCTGATGATGTCCCCCGGTGACATTACCGGAGTCTAGCCACCAGCCCGCCGCCGGCGTCAAGATGTCGTCGGTTAGTGCCCCCCTGCTAACCGGCGGCGGCATCCTGCTCCCCGCGTTGCAGCGCTCAGCCGGCTGGTAATTCCCCGGCGCGCCGCTTTCCCCCGGTGCGCTAGACTCAAGTTGATTTGTCTGAGACTCCGCCGCCAATGAGCAATTCCGGGCTCCAAACTCCCCCACCCCCGCAAGCTCCGCGCGCCGCCCGCTTCTTTGCCGGCGTTTTGTGGAATTGGGTCGGCGTGGCCCTCAACGTTGCCATCGGCCTTCTCCTTTCGCCCTACATCATTCGCAAACTCGGGCCGGAGCGGTACGGCATCTGGGCGCTGGTGTTTTCTCTGGTCGAGTACCTCTGGTTTTTCGACCTCGGTTTCAACACTTCCGTCACCCAATTCGTCGCCAAATACCGGGCCCGGAACGAACCGGACCAGATCAACCGCGTCATCAACACCGGCCTTCTCTATTTCTGCGTCGTGGCCATCGTCTTCGCTCTCGCTACCCTGCTGGTCGCCTGGCACGGCGTCGCGCTCTTCAAGATCGCCGACCCGGTCAACCGCGCGGACTTCCGCATCATGATCCTGATCGTCGGCCTGGGATGGGCGCTGAATTTCCCCCTGCACTTCTTCAGTTCCTGCCTGGACGCTTTTCAGCGCTACGACCATCTCACGCGCACCCTCGTCGCCCAACTCCTCATCCGCTCCGTGGGCTGCGCCCTGCTGCTCTATTTCGGCTTCGGCCTCAAAGAACTGGGCGTGGTGGTGGTCTTGGGGCAACTCGTGGGCAACTCCCTCGCCATGCTGGCTTTTCGCTCGGTGTTCCCCCAGATGCGTCTGTCTTCGCTCTACGTGAAATTCGCACTGGTCGGCGAGATGTGGCACTACGGCGTTCATTCCTTCGTCGCCAACATTTCCAACCTGCTGCTGAATCAGGCGGCGCCCGTCATGATCGGCCATTTCAGCAAGGTGGCCTTCGTCGGTTACTACACCTTTCCTTCGCGGCTGCTCGGTTACTCGGTGGAAGCCGTCACCCGGATCGGCTTCGTCACCCGTTCGAACGTCGTGGAAATGCAGACCAAGGGGGACGAAAAGGCCGTCTACAGCTTGGGCATCCACCTCAACCGCTATTGCGTGACCCTTTTCCTGCCGCTCGTGATCTACCTTCTCGTCGAGGGGACCGAACTCCTCCGCCGTTGGGTGACGCCGGAAGTGGCCACCGCTTGCGGACCCTTGTTGCCGGTGATTTCCCTCACCACCATGTTCGCCGTCGCCGGGCAGTTCAACTCCACCTCGATGCTCTACGGCTTGAGCCGCCACGATCGCATGGCGAGGGGCCTGCTCGCCGAGGCGCTGCTGGGAATCCTCGGCATCTGGCTGGTGCTGCCGCGCTACGGCATCCTCGGCGTCGCCTGGGTCGTGGGCATGCTGTCCGTCCTGGACCGCGGCCTGTACGTGCCATGGCTGGTCTGCCATGCCCTGAGATCGTCGTTCCTTGGCTATATGCGGGGAATCTACTTACGGCCGGTGCTCACCGCCATTCCCGTCCTGCTGCTCGCCCAGGCCTTGAAAGCCGCCGGCCTGACAGGCCGCTCCTGGCCCCAGTTGATCCTCATGGGCGCTTTCACCTGCGCCGCCTTCTACCTTCTCGCCTTTTTCACCTGCGTCACCCGCGATCACCGCAAGCTGATGCTGAATTCGGTGGCGGGCCGCCTGTTCCGCAAAGTCGAAAGCGGCGCCTGAGCCTCCACCGGCGTAGCCCATGCTCCCTCCCCTTCCCGCCGAGGCGCAAAATGCCCCACAATAGACCCTATGATCACCCTCAAAGACGCTCGAAAGATAATTGCGGCCGCGGAAAAGAAGGCCGAGGAAATCGGACAGCCCATGAACATTGCCGTTGTGGACGAAGGAGCGAACCTCGTTGCACACGTGCGGATGGACGGCGG
>Ga0182030_10019129_pt1 | contig 13069 bp, 16 predicted proteins | sample 812S3MmetaG_FD_121299 | JGI IMG/M metagenome (GOLD analysis project Ga0182030, IMG submission 121299) | Permafrost microbial communities from Stordalen Mire, Sweden - 812S3M metaG (Illumina Assembly) | ecosystem: Environmental > Terrestrial > Soil > Wetlands > Permafrost | place: Sweden... | reverse complement strand
TGGGGCACGAAAATTCGGCCCACAATTTCTGGAGCCCAAAAAAATACCCTCTGAACTGGACTTTTCCGGTGGTCGGGACCGGCGTCGATCCGGTGACCTCACGCTTTTCAGCTGGGCCAGGCAAAGATTCTGTTTGGAGCGTGGACCCATCGCTACGCCCCGTACGGCACATCGGAGTCATGCCCCACTTGCTTATTGGTGGGCAAAGTGGGACACCTTGATGAGGATGCTGGAGTTCAACGTTGCCGAGAGTTATTTCCCCGATACGATCTGGCAGCCGTGAACTAGATGCTCGGCGCCTCCGAGAGGTGTTTCAAAGTACCCAGGGCTCGCGCTTTGGCCCGCCCAGATCCGGCCCATTCTGGGCACACTTGCGACGAGCGCATCACACTCTGGCGGTATCACGGTGGACCTGCCACACAGTCCCCCCAGCACGAGCCATAAGCCTCGGCACACTGACAACGGGCTCGACCACCTCACCCGCGTTGGGATGAGGTGGTCGAGCAGACTACGGCGTACGACAATGGTGGAGGAGAAACCCTACGAGACGTCTCGTCTCATGATGAACCGAGTGCCACCAGCAGCGAAGAGCAGTCCGTAGGCGACGAAGAGCACTGCCCCTCCCCACATCGGTAGCAATCCATGATGGGAAACGCCGTCAAGAGCGGCAGCGCCGCCGCCGGGCGTCCATCTGCCGATCTCGTGGGCAAAGCTGATGAGAAGGCTCTCAGCGACCAACACCCATCCGAGGGCGACGACTACAGCTGCCGTTTGGTTTCGGATCAGCGATCCCACGCCCACTCCAACGGCCGCGTAGATAGCAGTTGCGGCGATGCCGCCAAGCAGCACCATTCCGACATTGTGACTGAGGATGTGAAGGTGGATATGTTTGCTCGCCAGCCACGGCACGGATATGGCCAGCGTGAGCACGGCGGCGACTATGGCAATTCCGGTTCCGACGAGGCCCGCTGCGACGATCTTGGCGCCGACCACCTTCCCACGCTTGGGAGACACGAGAAACGTTGAGGTCACCGTACCGTGGCGAAACTCCCCGGCAATGATCAAGATGCCGATGATCAGGACAGTGAGGATGCCCGACGATCCTGCGGACATGACGCCGCGTATTCCTTCGCCGGTTCCCAATGCCGGACCGCCGCCGGACTTCCCGGCGCTGATTATGGCGCCGGCCACGCTGAGGGGTACGAAGGCAAGCGCGGCGAGCGCCAAGCCATAGATCATCCGAGTTGTGCGCAACTTCAACAGCTCGGCATGTATGAGGTTTTTCATCGTAGGGCTCCTTCGTTGATTGGGTCTGTGGTTGGGGTGGTGAGCTCGAGGAAGTACTCCTCGAGATCGAAGTGCTTGGAGGTCATCTCGAAGATCACGACGCCTGCGCCAGCGGCAACGATGCCGACGTCTTCGGTCGTGGTTTCGAGTGCCATCACGGTCTCTGCGGTTGTGAGCTCTGCGGCGATGCCCTTCGCAGCGAGTGCGTCACGAAGCGCTTGTGCTTGTGGTGTTCGCACCCACACGCCTGGCTTCGTCCGATCAGTCAGATCGGCCAGCGAGGACTGAATGACGAGTCGACCCTTCGCAATGATGACGACGTTGTCGACGGTCTGGGCGATCTCGGCCAGAAGATGGCTCGATACGAGCACGCTGCGTCCTTGGTCGGCATAGAAGCGTAGGAAGTTCCGCAACCAGTGGACGCCCTCGGGATCGAGGCCATTGGCAGGCTCATCGAGGATGAGTACCTCGGGCTCCCCCAAGAGGGCGGCGGCCAGGCCGAGGCGCTGGCGCATGCCGAGTGAAAAACCCTTCACACGACGATCGCCGACTTCGCTGAGGCCGACCTCGTCGAGCACCTCGTCAGCACGGGTGAGTGGGAGGCCGGCTGCCGTGCACAGGACGCGAAGGTGGTCACGTGCCCGACGGCCGGGGTGGAAACTGGTGGACTCGAGCACCGCCCCGACGTGGCGGAATGGATCGACGAGCTCCTGATACGGCTTGCCCGTGATCGTCGAGCTGCCTGTCGTTGGAGCGATGAGGCCCAGCAGCATTCGCAAGGTAGTGGTCTTGCCTGCGCCGTTTGGTCCGAGGAACCCCGTGACGCTGCCTTGTGCAACCTCGAAGCTGAGATTGTCGACAGCGACGACATTTCCGAATCTCTTGGTCAGGCCATTTATCTGGATGGATGTCATGACGCCACTGTGCGCCGGTGGCGTCGCCATCGCCTCGCCATTGAGACAGGTTCGCCCTTCCCCCATCAGACAGAGATGGATCCATCGGATCTCTATCTCATGGGGGAGGAGGCGGAGACCCCCCTCGATTACGATCGACCCGTGGGAACTGCGCTCGACCTGGTCAAACGCACTCAGGCGTTGGACCGGCGCTACCCGCTTACCGCCGACACGCTGCTTGCCGTCGCCCTGGCGGCGGCGGCCCTTGTCTCACTCGCGGCCACCTATGACGAGCTACCCGCGACTGGCCCTACGTTCAGCCATGGGTTCACGCTCGCCGTCGTTGCCTCGATGCTGGCCCTTACCTTGCCGTTGGCATTGCGAAGGCGATATCCCTTCTCTGTCGCCGTCGTGGTCGTGGTCGCCTTCCTGATCGCCCGGATCGTCGTTCACGTGCCCGAGGCAAACGTCTCGCTGCTCGCGGGATGGTTGATGATCTACAGCGTCGCTGTCCACGGCCAACGACGATTTCGGACACCAGTCCTCGGCCTCTGCTACAGCGCCATTGTGGCCGACCTCGTACGCGAGTACTTCTTCGCTAGCTTTTCGAACGGGTACGGACCTCTCCTCGCGCGTTTCGTCAACCTCTTCTACAACATGCTCGTGCTCGCCCTGCCCTGGCTACTTGGTGCCGCCATATGGTCGTTGCGAGATCGTCAACAAAAGCTCGCCGATCAGGCCAGCGAGCTCCAAGCCGAGCGCGAGGAAAACGCCCGGCAAGCCGTGTTCGCCGAACGGGTGCGCATCGCCCGCGAGCTTCACGACGTCGTGGCCCACCACGTGAGCGTCATCGGGGTGCAGGCCGCCGGTGCCCGACGAGTGATGGATCGCCAACCGGCTCGGGCGGCCGAGGCACTGAGTTCGATCGAAAACTCCAGCCGGCGGGCCGTCACCGAGCTTCATCGTCTCCTCGGGTTCCTTCGCCGCGCTGGTGAGACCGATGACCTTTCTCCCCAGCCGGGCCTCGCCCAACTCGGCGACCTGATCGCCGAGGCCGGGCAGGGCGAGCTAGTCGTGGACCTGACGATCAAAGGCGAAGCGCGGCCCCTTTCTCCGACCCTCGAAGTGTCTGCCTATCGGGTTATTCAAGAGGCGCTGACCAACACCCGTAAGCACTCGAGAGCGACAGCAGCAAGCGTTCGGCTCCGATACGGGATTGCCGAGCTTGAGGTGGAAGTACTCGACGACGGACCGGGATGGGAGGCGGAACAAGCGGGAGGCCAGGTCGGCCACGGGTTGATCGGGATGCGCGAACGTGCGGCGCTGCACGGTGGACACCTTCGGGCTGGCCCTCGACCCGGAGGCGGATTCGCGGTGCATGCGTCATTCCCACTGAACGGTGATGCCGCATGAGCGTCAGGGTCGTGCTGGTCGACGATCAGGCATTGATCCGAACCGGCTTCAAGATGATCCTCGAAACCGAAGACGACATCGAGGTCGTCGGCGAAGCAAGCGATGGTGAACAAGCGATCTCCATGACGCGTTCGGTTCGGCCGGACGTCGTGCTCATGGACGTCCAGATGCCGACAATGGACGGTCTCGAGGCCACCGGCCGGATTGTGCGGGATGCAAATGTCCCAAGTCGGATCGTTATCCTCACCACTTTCGAGCGCGACGACTACGTCTTCGAAGCACTTCGTGCCGGGGCGAGCGGTTTCCTGCTCAAGAATGCCCCTCCCGAGGAGCTCGTGCATGCGGTCCGTGTCGTCGCTGCCGGCGATGCCCTCCTCGCACCGTCGGTCACCCGTAAGGTCATTGAAGGGTTCATTCGCCGACCGGCACATCGCAGCAACGAAGCTGAGTTGCGGCGACTCACCGAGCGAGAAACGGAGATCTTGCAGCTGCTCGCCACCGGAAAAAGTAACTCCGAGCTTGCGGATCATCTCTTCGTAGGGGAGGGGACTATCAAGACCCACGTTTCGAGTGTGCTCACCAAGTTGGGCCTACGTGACCGAATGCAAGCAGTCATCTTCGCCTACGAGAGCGGCCTTATCGAACCGGGCCAGCAACCAGAGTAGTCGTGCGCCGGTTCGCGGATTGTGATCGGCTCCGCGTCGATTCTGAATGCCTGGTGGTCCGGTCGCAGACGCGACTCAGGGTACCCAGATCGACCGGATCACGCACACACGTTTCCAGAGCTTGTGCGGCCGAGTGCTTGCCGACTCAAGCCCTTGGAATACGTCCGTCGGATTGTCCGCCCGAGCAACATGCGGATGCGCCAGCCCGACGAATCTGTCGGCCTGTGCCCCGTAATGTTCGAGTGAGATGACTACCGACCCTGCCCTTCTATCGCCGGGACAAGGTGCCACCAGGCGACGTCTCTGGTAGACAACGCCGATGAGCTCAGCATCGATCAGTCTGCGATCTATTGTATTCGACTGCCCTGACCCTTCAGCCCTTGCGTACTTCTACGCACATCTCCTGAATGGTCAGTTGGATATCAGTGATCCGGAGTGGTGTGAGGTGCACGCCGACGGTTCCGCGTTCAAGCTGGCCTTCCAGCGTGCAACGCAATACTCCCCTCCAGAGTGGCCAGATGGCACGCCGCAACAGCTTCATCTCGACCTGACCGTTTCTGACCTCCACGCTGCGGGCCTTCGGGCGGTCGAACTTGGTGCGGTCGTCCTCGCCGATCCGGTAGAGGAGCCGGGTTCCACCTTCGTCGTCTACGCCGACCCTGCTGGCCACCCGTTCTGCCTGTGTGAAGATCGTAGACAGGAGTCGTGACTTCAGGCTCTTGAGTGTCCCAGTACATTGCCGCCGGAAGAGTACCATTCCGGCACCTCGTGAGCAGTCTTGTGTCATCATCCACAAGGTGAGGAACGGTATCTAACTCACAGGGACTGGCTCAGAGACCGACCAAAAACCGGGTGAGCCGGTCGCGCAACATGGAGGGGAAAAACGGTTGAGCAGCGGCGATCATCTGTGCATCTCGTCCCACCAGATAGCGAGCGTGCGGCGCTTTCACGGTGAGAGCTTTGGCGACCACCTTTGCTGCGCCCTCAGGTTCTCCCATGAACCTCATGAACGGATCGAGGAGCGACCGAACCCGATGGTAGGCGGCCTCGTAGTCTGAATCCGCCCGTCGTGAAACATCTGATTCGAACTCTTCCCAGATGCCAGTCTTGAATCCACCGGGTTCGATGAGGACGACTCGGATGCCGTCACGGGCGATTTCGAGCCGCAAGGCGTCCGACGCTGCTTCGAGTGCATGTTTGCAGGCCTGGTACCAACCCGAGAACGGAGTGGTCGTTAGACCGTAGATAGATGAAACATTCACGATGCGACCATCTCCGGCGGTTCGCATGTGAGGCAGAGCCAAACGAGCAAGGCGCATCGGCGCCACCACCATTGTCTCCAGTTGCTGGCGAGCTTCGTCGTCGCTTACATCCTCGATCGCGCCCACTCCCGAGTATCCGGCATTGTTCACGATTGCCCACGGGCGCACTTGGTCCACCACCTCGGCACATCGCATTTCGTCCGTTACGTCGAGCATCACCGTCTCCACAGAGATGCCGGCGGCTTCTGCAGCCGCCGTGACGATGGCCGCTTTGGATTCGGATCGCACCGTGCCTACCGAGCGAAATCCCAGTGTCGCGAGTTTCACGACTGTCGCCAAACCGATACCCGAGTTCGCCCCTGTCGTGAGTACTGCCTTGCCGCTCGGATCCGTCATTTACTGACCTTATCCATCACGGGTGAATAGTGCTCGCGGAGTTCATTCAAACTTCCCCCGTCCGCTGGGCTCGAGACGACTTGCAGGACCGCATGACTTGACTGGTCAGATTGGCGAGGTCTGCTCGGCCAGCCGAGCGAGGTTCAGTAACTGGCGCCGGGCCATAACTAGGTCACCTACCGCCAGCAATGGTGCAGTCAGCCGTCCCTGCGCCATGACGATCTTGAGTAGAAGTCGCGTCGTCAGGTCCTCCCACACGAGGACATACGATATGACTGCGCCCATGATGCAACCTGTGAGATGCTCGCCAGGCACCACCTCAACGATCTTGCCGAAGCGGCGCCCTCCCAGCGCGGTAGTGAAGCATTCGCCGGGTGTCGGTTCTGGAAGGGGGCGTAGGTACCGCGGGGATCGGCGTCGGTCGTCACAGGGGTAGCGACGCGTGATCTCACCCTCCGTGACGCTCCAGCGGTCGCCGATCACGTGCTTCGCGCTGTCAAGCCACATCCGAACATCTGTCTGAGGTTATTCGACCGATGTCCCCGAAGATTCATTAACGATGAGTTCCAGGGGCGCCCCGTTCGCCGGTCGTGAGACCCTTCGGTACGTAGTGGATGGGCTCATGCCCGATGGCGACGAGCGATAATGCGATCGATGAAGTTCTCTCCAGAAATCGAACCAAGAATCGGGAAGGTGTTCCCGGGGAAATCAAGAAGGTCTGCCCTACGTACCGTGGGTCTTGTCCGGATGCAGAACTGACCTCAGATCCAAGCCGTCGATGTATTCGAAATCGGCTGGGTTGCACGTGAAGAGCGGAAGATCAATGGCGAGCGCGACTGCAGCGATCATCGCGTCGTAGGACCGAGCGCTGGTCTTGCGGCCGGCACGATGAAGAGACGCAGCGACGCGCCCGAACGCTCTGGCCGCCGCTGCGTCAAAGGGCAGGGGGTCAAAGTCGGCCTCCGCCTGTTGCAAACGAAGCTGGCGCGTCGCTCGCTCGCCCGCATCAACCGCCACGAGGGGTCCGACGGAGAGCTCTGCGAGAGTGACGGCCGTGATGAGTGGTTCAGGTGGGAGGGTCCGGGGGTCATCGATCCGCTCGAGCAGGACCACCGTGCTGGTGTCGAGGATGCCGCGATCTGAGGTGCTCACAGCGAGGGGTCAATGACAGCGTCGACGTCTCGGCGGAGAGATTCCGGGTCCATCGCCGGCAGCTGCGACCACCGTTCGATGAGCACGTCGACCGAGAGGGGCTCACGTCCAAGGGGCACGAGAAGAGCGACCGGCCTACCGTCTCGAGTCACGGTCATTCGTTCACCATGAGCGACACGGTCGACCATGTCCCCACCGTGGTTGCGTAGATCTCGAATCGATATCTCAGTCACGTGAGCAGTGTATCACGCGTGATACAGCAGATCACGCCGCCCCTGACTGCCGGTCCAGAGCACTTAGTCGTCGTTCTCGCCCAGGAGCGAACGAAGCGTGCTTGCATCTCTGGCGAATGCGTCGGCGAGAGCGGGTCCGGCGTCGCCCGGAAGATCCGGCGACACGACGGCGCCGGCGCGGACCATCTGCGCCAAGGCGTCGAGCAACCGAGCGGTCCGGGTGAGTGCCGCTCGTGGGAGGAGAAGCGATTCGCCAGATTCTTCGGGTAGCTCGAGGAGGACCTGGGTGACGAGCGAGATCATCTGTAATGCCCCATGCACGCCGACCGTGTCTGCGTTCAGCTCCGAAAGTGCGCCACCTCCGCGAGCGCGGCGACACACAGCCCGAACCCCTGCAGCGACATCGGGATCGTGCGGGGCAGCTGGTGCAGGTTTGCGCCAGGCTGTTCGTATGACTCCGAATTTTCCTCTCGTCCCAACATGCGTGCTTCAGCTCGGTCACAGCGGTGGCGGGACAATCACCTTCGCACGGCCCTCAACCGGCGCGACCCCCATGAGCTTCGTGGCGTGTGTGTCGAAAGGCATGAAGCGAGTCAAGACGACGGTTGGCGCCGCCACGCAGAAGGCGTTCGAGACGGTCGTGTCAACGTGTGAGCGGCAGACCGGCTTCCGCAAGCCGTAGCCCGAAGGTGCCGCACGCCCTGACCTCGGCCCGGCGTTATACAGGTGATCCGTGGGTCCTGGGCTATCCCCTATGGAAGCACACTCACTGGGCCTCGGCGATTCCTTCGATCAGGCCGTCGAAGAGCTGGCTGCGGTCGCTCTGACCACGCTCGTCGGCGTGCTTGCGCTGACGCTTCAAGATGGTGACGAACTGCGGACCGGTTTCGAAGAACCCGCATCGTTCGCACACGCTCTCGAAGGCACAGCCGAGCAGGGCGGGCCTCGTGCAGTGACCGTTGGCGAGCAGCCGACGATGATCGCTGACCGGCTGCTGCTGTGCGCTCGAGCCGCCAGCTCGAACAGGGGCCGCCCCGGAGAGTCCGTAGTATTGGGCCTCGACCGCTTCAGTCACCTTGAAGTACGCCTCGGCGACGGTGTCGTCGGAGATGCGGGCATAGATGAGCGTCATATCCATGGAACGGTGGCCGAGCAACGCGGCGATCGCCTCGAGGCTCATGCCTCGATTGATGCACTGCGTGGCCAACGTATGCCGTAATTGGTGCGGGTGTACGTGGCCGATGTCGGCGCGCTTGGCGACCGTGGCCACGTAGCGATGGACCGTGCGCCGGTCGAAGGCTCGACCGTCGTCGCGTTCGAGAAGGTGACCGGAGCGTGAGCGTCCGCGCACAGCCTTGTACTCGCCGATGAGGTCGACCAGCATCGAGAGCAAAGGGACGAAGCGGTCGTTGTGCAGCTTGCCGAGAGGGATGCGGAGGCGACGACCGTCGCCCTTGCGCACCACGGCGTCATCGTCGAGGCCGGCGAGCTCACCGACGCGCATGCCGGTGCGGGCCAACAGTTCCACCATGAGACGACGGCGCAGATTCGGATCCTGCGCCAGCGCAGCCATGAACTTGGCGGCGGTCGGGTCGTCCAAGAACTTCGGCAGCTGCTCGTCGAGGGCGGGGAAGTCGCTCATGTAGATGAACAGGCGCGCCGGAGCGTCGTCGTAGTCCCACTCCATGATGCGTTCGAAGAAGGTGCGCACATTACTCAGCCGGTGCCGGATCGTCATGGTGGCCAAGGGCTTGCCGGTCCTCCCCCGACGCGCCTTCAGCCAGAGTTTGTAGTCCTCGATGTGGACTCGTCCGATGCCGGCCACGGAGACACAACTCGGGTCGGCCTCGCTGACCCGGTGGGCGAAGAACCGCAGCGCCAGCTCCGCTTCTCCCACGGTGCCCGGACGGGCCGAGACTTCGAGTTGTTCCAGGTAGGAGGCCATGGTGGCGACCATGCGGGGCGCCCTGGTGGCGATCTGGGCCCAGGTAACCTCGGGTGTCCCACCAACCCGACGCGGTGGCTCAGAGGGCTGCGATTGTGCCAGGGCGGTCATTGGGCCACCCCCACCAGAGCCTGAGCCTCGATCGCTTCGGTGGCCCGGCGGTACTCGTCGGCCAGCCAGTCGGCGCTCAGATGTAGATAGACCCGAGTCGAGTTGATCGAGCGGTGTCCGGCCTGGGCCTGGATGGCTTCTATGGCCATGCCGGCCTCGCGCAAACGGGTGAAGCAGGTGTGGCGCAGCTCGTGGCAGGTGCCGTGGCTGAGACCCGCCCGCGCACGGGTAGCCCGGATGATCTGGTCGAGTCCGGGCACCGAAAGCGGTCGGCCGCGATGATCAACACCCGCCACTCGCCGAGCCGCAGATCATCGAGGTGAAGACCGAGCACCTCGCAGCGGCGCAGACCGCCCAGCACCATGGCCTGGGTCATGGCCCGGTCCCGCTCGGTGCGCAGTGCTCCCATCAGCGCGTCGATCTCAACGGGGTCGAGGATCCGGGGCAACCGGCGCACACCGCGCACCAGCGGAAGGCCCCGGCCGCCCTGCGACCGGCTCCGACGCGTGGCGATGCCCCGGGGGACGGGGTTGGTCGTCACCGCCACGTCGTCGCGGGTGATCAGGTAGCCATAAAAACATGAGACCGCAGCCAGCCGGCGCTTGATCGTGGCGGCCGCGAGACCCGCGGAGCCGTCGGCGATACGCACCACATTCTCGGCACCGGCCTTGGGACGACGCTGCGCGGTGACGAAGGACATCACGTCCTTGGGTCGCACCTCAATCGGGTCCTTGGCGATCACCGTGAAGAACACACTCAGGTCATGGGCATAGGCCCGCACCGTATTGGGACGGGCCCGTCCCAATACGAATTCCAAGAACTCGTCGATCAGCGGGTGGCCGATCCTGTACTCATGTTCACCGTCGGGACGGACGTGACACTCGAATGACGGACTCCACACCACCGCACACCTCCTGCTCGGGTATGCACCCGAGAATCCCTCGGATGCCTATCCCAGGAGGTGGATCACCTGTATAACCGGTGAACGGGGATACTCCGGGGTGGCCCCAGATCAGCCAGGGACACCTCGTCCAAGAGCGTCCGTCGAGCGACGTCGTGAGAGTCCTCTTGCTGGTGTGGTTGGGCAGCTGTGTGGGTCTCTTGTGACCACCCAGATGCACAAGGCTTCTCTCTTGGTTGGTTCCGTTGTCCAGCGTCACTACACTCCCCATCAGTGCGGATTGGAGTGCTTACGGGTGGCGGGGACTGTCCAGGACTGAACGCCGTGATCCGGGCGGTTGTTCGCAAAGGCATTCAGATTTACGGCGACACATTTGTGGGTTTCCGCGATGGTTGGAGGGGCCCGCTCGATGGGGACGCTGCACCTCTGGACATTTCCGATGTCCGAGGTATCCTCCCTCGTGGAGGCACCATCCTTGGTTCTAGCCGTACAAATCCCTACAGCTCCGCTGACGGTGAGCGCCGCGTGCTCGAGACGGTTGAGCGGTTGGGTCTCGATGCCCTCATCGTCATCGGCGGTGAGGACACCCTTGGCGTGGCGACAAAGCTCTCCGCAGCAGGTCTTCGGTTAATCGGAGTGCCAAAGACGATCGACAACGACTTGATGGGGACCGACTATACGTTCGGCTTTGACACCGCCGTCATGATCGCCACCGAGGCAATCGACCGCCTTCACACGACGGCGGAGAGCCACCACAGAGTGCTCATCGTCGAGGTCATGGGACGTTACTCGGGCTGGATCGCCTTGCACTCTGGCATGGCGGGTGGGGCAAATGTAATCCTGATACCCGAACGTCCGTTTCAAATTGAAGAAGTGTGCGGGTTCATCGAGCGCCGCTTCGCCAGCCACTATGCCCCCATCGTCGTGGTAGCCGAGGGCGCTCTGCCGGTCGAAGGCACCATGCCGGCGCGCCCTCGCGAGATTGACGCGTTTGGCCATGAGCGTCTCGCTGGAATAGGGACCTTCCTAGAGGAAGAGATTGCTCGTCGGACCGGCAAGGAGGCACGCGCTACCGTTCTGGGTCACGTGCAGCGAGGTGGTAGCCCCACCGCCTTCGACCGGGTTCTTGCGACTCGCTTCGGGCTCCACGCTGTTGACGCTCTTCATCAGGGCCACTCGGGCCAGATGGTGGCCTTGCATGGCACCACAATCGACCTGGTCCCGTTGACCAGTGCCACGGCCATTCTCAAGTTGGTGTCACCAGAGCGGTTGGCCGAAGCCGAGGTGTTTTTCGGCTGATTCAACAACCAAATCCCCGACAGCCCGCGGTCGTTGCTTCATCGCATCAACAACCGGCTACTTCCCGGCGATCGGGGATACTCATCTCTGAGAGGTCAGGACGTGGCGATTCCCTCGCGTACGGCGGGTACGACCTCGTGTGCCCACAGGTTGAGTGTCGTGTCGCTAATGACGTCGCCAGGAGCAACCAAGTAGATGAAGGCGGCGGCGCAGTGTTCCAGAACGGCGAACGTCAGTTCTTCGACCCACTGGTTCACGGTCCCTCCGATCCAGCGGCCTTCGTGGTCACGGGTCTCGGTCAGTGCCTCCTGGGTGAAGCGCCCTGACACGTTGTAGATGGTGTCGACATCAACGGGGTCTCTTCCCGCGGACGCTGCCGCCTCGTCGACCAGGGGCCTCGACTCGGCCACCAGCGTGCTCCTCCAGTCGGCGAGGTGGCCCGGTACCCATCCATCAGCCTGTCGGCCAGTGACCGCCAAATTCTTCGGGCCAAGTGCTCCAACCCAGATCGGTGGAGCTGGTGCAGCAGCGGGTGTTAGATCCGTCACCTGGTAGAACTCGCCGTCGAACGTGACCGGATCGCCGCCGCCTGAAAGAGCCCTTACGACGATGATCGCCTCTTCGAGCGCTCGCACCCGGTCTCCAGCCGACAGACGTGGGACACCAAGGGCGACGATCTCATCCCAACTTCCGCCTGCGCCCACTCCGAGAACGAATCGATCCTGCGAGATCGTCGATAGTCCCGTGACGGTCCGGGCGAGGATGGGAGCCGGACGACTCAGCAGATTCGTCATAATCACCGCTCCAGTGATGTTGCTGGTTGCCCCCAGAACGAATCCCATTGCGGCGTAGGCGTCGAGGCGGTCAGCAAAGTACGGATGATCAGAAAGGCTGACGACGTCGAGGTGCGCTTCGTCGGCTACTCGTGCGTGCCTCAGTAACTCGCTCACTTGCTGGACGCCGGTCTCCAGCCCGATGCCGAAGAGAACTTTGCGTGCAGGGGCCACGGGACCATTCAATCACCGTTCCTCCGGGTATCCCCATGGTGCCTGCTTGAGACTGTAGGCAGACGTTGTGGTTAGTCCGTAGCGTTCAGAGGTCCTTGCGGGGTAGCTCACGAAGTGCCTGCCGTCGGTGTGAACCGATTGGCTTTCGTACGAAGAGCCTCCCGCACGGGCTTCGCCCACGGAGTGGCTCAAAAGAGGATCGAGCACAAACAGTCTGCAAGCAGGAGTGCCCCCGTGGTGTCCCACGGCAACTCGGGTCCAGATCAGGTCGACTGCGCTGTCGGGTCTCGAGTGGCCGCCGCCGCCACGAAAACCACGAAATTCTGTGGGCATGTTGTGGGCACGAGGCTTTGGCCCCGTCGACCTGGCCCGTCGAAAACCGCTTCTGAGCTGGTCTTTTACAGTGGTCGGGACCGGCGTCGATCCGGTGACCTCACGCTTTTCAGGCGCGCGCTCTACCTACTGAGCTACCCGACCGGGTGACCAGGTTCGATCGTCATGGTGA
>Ga0182030_10019128_pt1 | contig 13069 bp, 12 predicted proteins | sample 812S3MmetaG_FD_121299 | JGI IMG/M metagenome (GOLD analysis project Ga0182030, IMG submission 121299) | Permafrost microbial communities from Stordalen Mire, Sweden - 812S3M metaG (Illumina Assembly) | ecosystem: Environmental > Terrestrial > Soil > Wetlands > Permafrost | place: Sweden... | reverse complement strand
TGCAAGCCCGCGAGATCCAGGGGACGCGCGCCGGCAGGTAGGCCGCTCTCGCACCCGACGGGACGATTTCGCGTCACGATTTGCCCCCGCCCCGCGATGAATGCCCAGACGGCGCCGTCGTCCACTCGGGGGACGTCGCCGGGGTCGATGATCGACCGCCGCCCAACGTCAAACGTGGAAGCAGGGCCAAGGCGCCGGGCGTTGAGGTACTCGAACCGGGCTGCGAGGGAGTCTCATCATGCGACAGCTGTTCACCATCCTGGGCTTTGCCGCTGCCACTGCCACCGCCACCCTGGCCGTCTGCTGGCCATGTCGCACCTACGCCGACCCGCCAGAGACCTTCTTCCAGTCGGGCGACGTGGACGACATCACCTTCTCCGGGGAGGTCGCTCGTGACACCGCCCTGAAGAGCGGTTGGGCGCTGAAGATCACCTACGAGAACCGCGGCGACGAGGACGAGACCTGCCAGCTCGACTCCGAGCTGATGCGCGCCCAGGTGAACCCCGGCTCGCGCGCCAGCCCGGCCGGCACGGCCGTGTGGCACCACAAGGACAAGGTCACCGTGGCCGCCCACGAGAGCGTCGTGAAGAGCTACGAGGTGCCCGCGTGGATGGCGGTGCAGCTCGGCGCGACCGAGAAGGCCGACGCCCTCCGTCAGAAGACGATCGACCGCGAGAACGAGAAGCCCAACCCGAACTACGCGATCTCGATGCGTCCCTACACGATGTATTCGGTAGCCTTCGTCAAGGTGGATGGCTGAGGGCAAGCGCAGGATCAGCGTCGTTCAAGCACTCGTCGGGGTCGCGCTGGGGCTGGCCGTCGCTCTCGGGGTGCTGAGGCTGGCGTCGCGCTCGAAGGGGCCGCCGTTACCGGCGCCGGCGGTGAAGCTCGCAGGCGGCGTGCTGCGTGAAGACTCGGGCTCGCTCGACGAGATCCTCGTGCACTACGTGCCGCGCCTCGAGCCGCTCGTGGCGGACGCGTACGCGGACTTCCTGGGGAAACTCGACCCGTCGACGCGCGTCGTCGTGGTCGTGCCGGAGCCCGAAGGCGACGGGGGCGGGGGAGGGGCCACGCCGCGGGAGCAGCTCGGGCGGTTGCTCGCGCGCATCGACCCGTCGGGGGCTCTCGCGGCGCGGACGCGGGTCGTCGACGTGGCCGGCCCCATCTCGGTGTGGTCGAAGGACCGCGCCCTCGTGCTCGCGCCGGAGGCGGACTCCCCGCGCACCGGCCTCGTCATCCCCGTCCCACCGGATCCGAAGTGGCGCGAGCGCGCCAACGACTGGCGAACGCTCTCCCGCGTCGCGGAGTCGATGCCCGACCGCTTCTACGTGCGCGAGCTACCCCTCGCGTTCGACGCCGGCGACTTCGACGTGGCCGGGGGTACGGTGCTCGTCGACGACAACCTCGTCACGAAGAACCGCTCCCGCGGCGTCGCCAACGTCGACGAGCTCCGCAGGCTCGTCGGCGATCTGCTCGCGCGGCCGGTGCAGGTTCTCGGCGCGGTCGACGGCGACGTGCCGCGCCACCACATGTCGATGTACATGGCCGCGCTCGACGGAGGCGTCGCGCTCGTCGGGGACCCGCGCGCCGGCAAGGTCCTCGTCGGCGATCCCTACGTGCCGGGGGAGTCCGATCCGGATACCGGCGAGCCCCTGCGCGCCGACTTCTCGGACGCGATGGTCGCGCGCTTCGATCGCGCCGCCGCTGACCTCACGGCAGCCGGTTGGCGCGTCGTCCGCATCCCCGAGGTGCCGTTCCTCGACAAGACGTACATGGCGTACACCAACGGCGTCTACGAGACGCGCGGCGGCGTGAAGACCGCGTGGATGCCGACGTTCGACCTTCCGGCGCTCGATGCCCAGGCGCGCGCCGTCTACGAGTCCCTCGGCTGGCAGGTGCACCCGGTGCGCGCGCGGGGCCTCTATCCGCTCCACGGCACCATCGGGTGCCTCGTCAACGTCCTCGCTCGCGGGGCGCCCCGTAGCCCATGATGAGCCGCGCGCCGCGCCGGTACGTGAAGTACGACCACGCCCAGGTGATGAGCACCACGAGCCGGTTGCGAAAGCCGATGAGGTACCAGATGTGGATGAAGAGCCACGCCATCCACGCGAGGAACCCCGACATGTGCATGCGATTGACCATCGCGATCGCGCGCCGCCGGCCGATGGTCGCCATCGACCCCTTGTCGAGGTAGCTGAAGGGCAGCGTGCCGCGACCCACGAGGGCGCGGCGAATCGACTTCGCCACGGTGCGGGCCTGTTGCATGGCGACCGGGCTGACCCCCGGCAACGGCTGCCCGTCCTTGCCGTCGAGACGCGCGGCATCGCCGATGACGAAGACGCGCGGCTGCCCCGGGACGGTGAGGTCCTGCTCGACCATCACGCGACCGGACCGGTCGAGCGGCGCCCCGAGCGTCGCCGTCAGCGGATTGGCGGACACGCCCGCGGCCCAGAGGACCACGGAGCACGCGATGGAGTCGGCTCCGACGCGCACGAGGCCCGGCTCGATCGACGTCACCTTCTCGCCCGTCAGCACCTTCACGCCCAGCTCCTCCAGCTGCGAGACGGCGCTCTCGGCGAGATCGTCCGGGAACGACGGCAGGATGCGGGGGCCGGCCTCGATGAGGCGGACCTTCGCCGCGGTCGAGTCGATGTGGCGAAAGTCGCGATCGAGCACGAACTTCGACAGCTCCGCCAGCGCGCCCGCCAGCTCCACGCCCGTCGGGCCTCCGCCGATGACGACGAAGCTGAGGAGCTCTGCCCGCCTCGCCGCGCTGGTCTCCCGCTCGGCGAGCTCGAAGGACACGAGGACACGCTGGCGGATCTCGATGGCGTCCTCGATCGACTTGAGGCCAGGCGCCGCGCGCTCCCAGTCGTCGTGGCCGAAGTACGACGTCTGCGCGCCGCACGCGACGATGAGAAAGTCCCAGTCGACGTGGGTTCCGTCGGTGAGGTGAAGACGCCGCTTCTCGCCGTCGACGCGCGCGACCTCGGCCATGAGCACGGTGGCATTGTGCTCGCTCCGGACGATCGACCGGATTGGCTGGGCGATCTCCGCCGGGGAGAGGCCGGCCATGGCGACCTGGTAGAGGAGTGGCTGGAAGGTGTGGTGATTGGTGCGGTCGAGGAGGGTGACGCGGACCGGCGCGCGCTCGAGCGCCTGCGCCGCGGTGAGCCCGCCGAAACCCGCGCCGACGATGACGACGTGAGGCCGCGCATCCTTCGCGTGCACCATGCGCGGAACGTAGGGTCGACGCGGTGCGTGGTGCAAGGCATCGCGGCCGTTCATCTCGGCGACCGATGCGATGTGGACGTTCTTCCAGAAGCACGCCATGTGAGTAGGAATGAACGGACGATCCATGTGGGCCAGAAACCTCCTCGTCCCGTGGCTCGTGCCTCTGTCGCTCGCCTCGGCGGCCTGCGGTCACTCGAAAGGCTCGGCCGCGGGCCCCACGGATGGCGGTGCCACGACCGACGCGCAGGCCGACGGCGGATCCGGGGCGGACGCGCCTTCGTGCCCGACCGACGACGCGGGTGCGGACGCAGGCGTCTACCCGATCCCGACGCCGGCATCGATCCAGTTCGCGGCGAAGGCGGCGCTGCCGAGCGGCGAGCAGCTCCTCTTCAACGACTGGAACCCGCAGCCGAACACCGTGAGCTCCCTCACCCCGGACGGCGCGACCGCGACCGTCGTCTTCGAGATCTATCGGGCGTGGAGCATGGGGGTGTCGCACGACGCGAAGAGCATCGCGTTCTCGTGCGGGGACCCGGACCAGCAGGCCGACTTCGGTCTCCAGATCGGCGACTCGATCCAGCAGACGTGGATCTACGACGTCGCCACGCAGGCGATCCATCTCGTCGCCCACGGGAACATCAACGACGAGTGCCACACCTTCGGACCGGGAGACACGACGCTCTGGGTCTGCCGCCGCTACGACTTCGCGGAGGAAGGGGACGGCGGGGACCTCACGGGCACCAACAAGGGCTATCGCATCGGGCAGATTGCCCTGCCGTCGGACGAGTTCACGTTCGTGACGGCGGACGAGTCGAGCACGAGCACCTACGCGCTCTATCCGCAGCCGACGGCCGACGGACAGGGCGTCTACTACTCGACGAGCCAGGACGTCAGCGCGACCGAGACGAAGAGCACGGTGCTCCTCATGCCGCTGCCGTGCGGGACCGCCTCGGCGGTACGGAGCAACGCGCGCGAGCCGGTGCTCTCGCCCGACGGTACGCACTACGTCTACGCGGACGACTCGGACATGGGGGCGCTCCACGCGAGCACCCTCGACGGGACGACCGCCGTGAAGCTGACGTCGGAGCAGGGGACGAACGCCGTCTGGTCACCCGACGGAACGCAGGTCGCGTACCTCGTCTACGACAGCGCGGCGGGCTGCTCGCACATCGACGTCGTGAAGAGCGACGGCTCGACGGCGACGAGCCCGACGCGCCTGCGGGATTGCGGCAAGACCGGGGAGTTCATCACGGAGATCGCGTGGTTCGTGAAGCCGTAGGCGTGCGAGCCTCTGGCCGAAAGCCCGCTATGGTATGTCCCCCGCGTGAAACGGCTGCTCCTCGTCCTTGCCATCGGTGCCTGCGGCCATGCGTCGACCGGGTCGACGCCGTCGACCCCCGACGACGCGGCCATCGTCGACTCCGGGAGCTCGCAGGAGGCGCCCGCGAGTGACGGGGGAGGGACGACGCGCGTCCGCGTGATGGCCGCCAACCTCACGAGCGGCAACGATCAGTCGTACGATACGCCGGGAATCGACATCTTCCAGGGACTCCTGCCAGACGTCGTCCTCATCCAGGAGTTCAACTATGCGTCGGGCACCCTGCGGTCGCTCGTCGACACGGCGTTCGGAACGGAGTTCTCGTTTTACGTGGAGCCGCAGACGGGCGGCATCCCCAACGGCGTCGTCAGCCGGTTCCCGATCACCGAGTCGGGCGTCTGGACGGACGCGAACACTCCGGACCGGGCCTTCGTCTACGCGCGGATCGACGTCCCGGGCCCGATCGACCTCTGGGCTGTCAGCGTGCACCTTCTCACGACCGGCGCCACCGAACGCGCGACCGAGGCGACGCAGCTCCTCGGATACGTGCAGAGCCAGGTGCCCGCGGGGGACTACCTCGTCGTCGGGGGCGACTTCAACACGGACACGACCGACGAGCAGGCGCTCGCCACGCTATCGGCCGTCGTCGTGACCGCGCCGCCGTGTCCCGCCGATCAGAGCGGCAACACGGACTCGAGCATCAACCGCGATCACCCGCACGACTGGGTGCTCGCCGGCCCGAGCCTGGACGCCCGGAAGGAGCCGGTCGTCATCGGCGGCGGCACCTTCGCCAACGGGCTCGTGTTCGACAGCCGCGTGTTCACGCCGCTGAGCGACGTCCCGCCCGTGGTCTCGACGGACTCCGGCGCCACGGGCATGCAGCACATGCCCGTCGTGCGCGACTTCGGTCTCGGCGACTGAGAGGCGGACCTCCTCGGAGACTGCACGGTGAGGCCGTAGTAGAACGCGGCTCATGGCAGCCAAGAAGAAGGCCGCGGCGCCGCGCGCGCCGGCGCGACGGAAGACGCCGCGCAAGGCCGAAGCCGGCTCGGTGGGGCTCGAGCCCGCGGCGTGCGTCTCGCCGGAGGCGCTCGCGGGCGAAGCCGAGCTGCGAAAGCGCATCGTGGACGAAGGCGGCGCTGTCGTCGGCGCGTATCTCGATCCGCTGGGCGGAAAGCCGCTCGTCCTCGCGGTCTTGCCCATCGACAAGGTGGCGCCCACGCCGTTCCAGCGCGATCTCTCGGAGGCCCACCACAAGCGCCTCGCGGAGGTCATCCACAAGACCGCGCGCTTCCTCGATCCGCTCATCGTCATCACGGCGCCGGAGCACGGCTTCTGGACACCCAACGGCCTCCACCGCCTCGAGGCCATGCGGCGCCTCGGCGCCAAGGCCATCACGGCGCTGGTGGTGCCCGATCGCAAGGTCGCGTGGCAGATCCTCGCGCTCAACACGGAGAAGGCGCACAACCTCAAGGAGCGCGCGCTCGAGGTCATCCGCATCTACCGCGGCCTCCTCGACGAGGACGGCTCGCGCCCCGAGTCGGGCTTCGCGTTCTACCTCGAAGACCCGGCGCTCGTGACCATCGGTGTCTGCTACGAGACGCAACCGCGCTTCGCCGGGGGCGCGTACCACCCGGTCTTGCGCCGTGTGTCGAAGTTCGACGACGCGCCCATCGCCGAGGCGATCAAGGTGCACGAGAAGCACGCGAAGATGGTGCTGGAGATCGAGGCGAGGGTCGGGGAAGTCATCGCGAAGCTCCGCGAGAAGGGGCTGACCAGCCCGTACCTCCGGTCGTTCGTCGTCTCGCGCATCAACCCGCTCCGGTGGATCCAGGGCGACGTGCCGCCCGCGGAGAAGGTGCTGGAGACGATGCGCGAGCGCGCCGCGAAGTTCAACGTCGAGAAGGTGAAGCAGGAGGATCTGGCGCGCGCGGGCGGGGCGGTGGACGCGGAGTGACGGCGTCCGGTCACCACGGCTGACTGGACTTCACGCGCCCGAGATCAGGCAGATCGCGGCGTCAGGCGCGATCGGCGCGGCCCATGAACAGACCGACCCCGATGACGACGCCGAGGACCACCAGCACGAGGAGCGCGCCGAGCAGGGTCCGGTCGCCGCTGTCGCCGTTGCGATCGCCGGTGAAGAAGGAGAGCGCCGCGAGCGCGACGGAGGGGACGAAGGCGGCGGGGGGAGCGAGGACGGTCATGGGGGAGGGGTTCTAGCATTCCGGGGGAGCGAGCTCACGATCCGCGAGGGGCGTCCTCCGGCGGTGCGGGCCCTGCTCCGAAGGCTAGCGCGTTCTCACGGCGAGAGGCCGTTGCCCGCCGCCATCCCGACGATCTTGACCGAGCCGGAGCACGAGGCGTCCCCCCCACCATCACCCCCCCCGGGCGGCTCCGGGCAACCGAGCGAAGCCCCCACGAGCGTGACGCTCTGGATGGCGCGTGGGTCGACATCGACGACGAGCGACGCGCTGGACGGCAGATCGGCGGCGCCGGACATCAGGGTGCTCGTGCCGTCGCCCGGGTAGCTGCCGAATCCGATCGAGCGCGTGCTGCCGTCGACGTAGGCGATCGTGACGGAGCTGAACGAGAGCGAGTCGGCGCTCAGGTTCGTCACCGCGATGGCCGGATAGGGCTTTGCGGCGCCGACGGGTATCTCGACATTTGAAGCGTTCGTGCCCGCTGCGGCGCCGGTGAGCGCGACCGCGCTCGACAGATCGGAACCAACGACGGGAGTCGTCGATCCGTTCGCCGGGGTGAGCTGGCTGATGCAAGGTGACGCCGTGATCGCCGAGCGCAGGGCGGACGAAAGCTGCTCCTCCTCGGACTCCTGCGCGGTGAGCATCGAAGAGCTGCCACCTCCTGACGGCAGTCCCTGAGCGAAGGCCAGGAGCGCCTGAGACGCGGAGGCAGCATCGGCGGCCTTCGGATCGCTGGCGCAGGCCGACGTGGACAGCGACGTGATCGTGTCGTTGACGGTCTTCGCGAGCGCCTCCACGTCCGCCAGCGGCGTGTCGCCGGGCGTTGCGTACCCGTAGATGTTGTCCACGTCGATCTGCAGGTTGTTCCCGAGAACGTTGGCTTGCGCGCTGACGGGCCACACCACCTGCTGTGAGAGCGTGCCCCCGGACCCCGAGCCTCCGCTCCCGCTGCCCGACCCCGAGCCTCCGCTCCCGCTGCCCGACCCCGAGCCTCCGCTGCCGCTGCCAGACCCCGAGCCTCCGCTGCCGCTCCCGGAACCATTGCCTCCGCTCCCGCCGGGAGAGCTCGAGCCACACGCTGCCGCAGCGAGCAGGAGCAGACAACCAGCCAGGTACCCCGAGGCAGACGGCGAGAACATGGAGCCCGTCGGAGCAACGTACGTGCCGCACGAAACACCGGTCATTGTCGCGTATCGGTGTGGCGCAGCTTGGCGCGCTGCATGGCGCGGACGTCGTGCACACCACGTCGGCTTTCGCCCGCCGGCGGATCGCGGCGCGGCCTCCTCCGCGACGGCCGCCGCAGGGTGCGACCACGGAAGGGAGGAGGTGGGCGACGGCACGCGTAGGGTGCGGGCCCGGGGAGGACGCGAGCCGCCTACGGCTTGGCGACCATCATCACGGAACCGTCGTTGATCCCCGAGCCGAAGTTCGTCCAGTAGATGTTGGTGGCGTCGAGCGCGATGGCCGATGGCTGATTCTGCCCCGTGGCGAGGGTGATCGGCGCACCACCAGCGATGGGAAGTCGCACCAATGTGCCGATCGTGCCCGGAAGGACGCCGCCCCCCGCCCAGTAGATGCCCGTCGCGTCCACGGCGACGGCCGCCGGGTCACCCTGACCGCAGGCAAGCGTGGTGGGGCTGCCACCACAGCCGCCGATGGCGCACTTCATCACTGTGCCGCCCTCGAAGCTGGTCCAATAGACGCTCGTGGCGTCCACGGCGATACCCGCGGGGTAGTCCTGGCCCGTGGCGAGTGCCGTCGCCTTGGTCCCCTTCAGAGGCATCTCCATGATCGAGCCGGCGTCGCTGCCCAAGCCCTGGTCCACCCAGTAGAGGTTCGTGACGTCCATGACGATCTCGTCGGGCTGAACCTGGCTTCGTGCGAGTGTGCTGACCGTACCGCCCCCCTTGGGCACCGACATGACCGCGCCGTTGAAGTAGTCCGTCCAGTAGACGTTCGTTTGATCCACCACGATGCCGAAGGGCTCCCCGTACGCCGGGGCAAGCGTCGTGGCGGTCCCACCTCCGAGCGGCATCTTCAGCACCTCGCCGGTGCTCGAGTCGGTCCAGTAGACACTGCTCTCGTCCACGGCGATGCCGTAGGGGCTGCCCCCCGAGATGAGCGTGGTGACGGCACCCCCGCCGATCGCCACCTTCATCACCGAGCCTCCGGGGGGGCTCGACTGGCCCATGTTGGTCCAGTAGACGCTCGTTTTATCCACTGCGAGGTTCGTCGGACTGATCTGATGGGACGCCAGTGTCACCACCATCCCACCGCTGCCGGAGCTGCCTCCCGAGCCGGAAGCTGCGCACCCTGAGCTGCTCCCGGACCCGGATCCTGATCCGCCGCCGCTACCCGATCCCGAGTTATTGCCACTCCCCGAGCCGGACGTTACCCCCGCGTCGCTTCCCCCCGCGATGTCGCCGCCGCACCCGGCACTCGAGAGGGCGATCGAGACGGTCGCGCAGAGAACAGGTGCGAGCAGTCGCATGCGGTTCCTCGGCCAGGGGGTCTACGGTACCTACCCGACGGCGACGTCGCCACCATCCGTGCGGGGTCCTCGGTCGCTCAAGGGATCGTGATCGTACACGTGCCGTCCTTGGAGGCGCTACCACTCCAGTAGGTGAGATCGAGGGTGTGGGACGGAAGGCCAGCCGCGCCGACCGCCGCGATCCCCCCTTGCAGCGAGACGACCGTCGCGCCGGCGCGCGTGACGCTGAACGCAGGTGTGCCAGGCTGCAGGGGCGTCTTGAACGAGGTGATGCCGGCCGGCGCGTCCTGCGTGAACGTCTGGCCGTTGATCGAGATCGTGAGCGTGCCGGGGGATTGGAGGAACGCGAGCAGCTCGATGTCGTCCTCCAGAGCGGCTCCGCCCGACACGGTCGTGGGCATCGCCTGTGCAGTCGCCGCCGCGCTCGTCGGCTCGCGCCGATAGAAGTAGTAGAGGACATCGCCCGTGATCGTCGGCGCCGTCCCCGTGAGAAACCACGACGCGTAATAGGCGTCGAGATCGTAGTAGCCGGTGCCGATCGCGCCCGAGAGAGTCGTGTCGGTGTACGGCTCGATCTCGCCGGACTCGGAGAAGTCGCTCCAGGTGACGAGCTGAACCCAGTCGGAGCCGCCCGCGATGGCGCTACTCCATGCGTCGCGAAAGGCCGCGCTGTTGCCCGCCTCCCAGAACGAGAAATCCTTGGGACGGTACTGCTGCGGATCGACCGGCATCATGAAGATCTCGCCCGCGGCGTGGGCCTGCGCGGGCAGGCCTTGCATGCTCATGGCCGACTGCGCTGTCGCCGTGCCCCAGAGGCTCAGCCCGTAGCTGACCGGCGTGAACGCCGCCTTGTTCGCGCCCAGGTCGAGAAACACGGGCACGAAGGCCACGTCGATGCCCATCGTCTTCAGATCGGCCAGGACCGATTGCCACCAGCTCGCCGGTTGAAGCTCGGCATAGAACGCCGACACGACCAGCCGGCCATCGGGTGCGGGAAGCCGATACGCCGACGGGTTGCTCGCGACCGACGCGACGATGGCCTCGACCACGCTCTCTTCCGCGCCCGCGTCGGCCTCGGCGAGGGCGGAGAGGTCGGGCATCACGACGATCTTGAAGCGCGAGTCCACTGCGCCTGCAGCCGTGAGCAGGTTCTGCAGCGGACTGCCCGCGGCCGTCTGGTCGGAGCCGAGGACGTCGACGGTGAACCCCGTGATGCCGGCGGCGATGGCCAGCCGCACTTCGCGCTGCATGTTCTCGATCTGCCAGGTAGCGCTCGTGCTGACCGGGACCGACAGTGGGCGCTGCCGCAAATAGCCTCCCTTGGCGACCCACTTGTCGTTCTCGCCGTCGATCGTGAGGTATTGCGTGTTGTAGTAGTCCTCTCCCGACGGGGCGTTGTCGATCGAGAGCGGGAATGGATAGAAGTAGTGCGCGAAGACTCGCCGCTTCGATCCGAAGAGCGCGTCGCTGCTCGGCATGACGAAGGGGTGACAGGGATCGGTCGTCTCGGTCGGAGCCGAGTCGAGGTCTGCGTCGGAGGACGCCGTGCGCGAATCGGTCGAGGAATCGACGAGCGTGGAAGCGTCTGCGTCTGGCGAAGTGCCGGCGTCCGAGATCGCGTCGACCCCGGCGTCTGCGGTGCCGGTGGACTTCTCGCCGTTCGTGCCGCAGGCCGTCGCTGTCGAGAGCGCGACGAGGGTGACGGAGGCGCTCGCGAGCCTGCGGGCAAGGAACGGCACTCTCCGCATCGCAACAGTATGGATCGAGAGTGGCGCCCGCGGGAGACCCCGTGACCGCCCTACCTCGAACGGGTGACACGCGCACGCGCGACCGCAGTGCTAATCAGCCATTCGACTCGAGGTCGGGGAGTGCCACTCAACGAGGCACTCCTTGCTTCGACGCGCTCCTTCGCGAACGCGAGGCGGAGCGTGCCACCACTCCTCCATCCAAAGGTATCGCATGGCTCTCAAGCACTGCGTGATCGCGGCGTCCATCCTCGCCCTCGCCGGCTGTTCCAGCGGCCAGCCGGCGCAATCGTCCGACACGAACGCGTCTGGTGTCACCTCCGGCGCGGGCTCAGCGTCTCCTCCGCTCGCGGCGAGGAGCCGCGAGGAGTGGCGCAAGGAAATGTCGAAGACGCCCCCGCCGAAGGCCGGGTGCTTCACCGTCTCGCATCCGAGCACGACGTGGGTCGAGACCCCGTGCACGAAGCCTCCGCCCGTCCCGCTCGTCCCGAGGAAGCCCGGCGCTCATCCCGCGACCGTCGGCGGAGGAGGAAGCAGCGACTGGGCAGCCCAGGGCACGCACGTCATCACGTCGGCGGAAGGGGCCTTCCCCCTCGTCACCGGCGTGACGTCCACGAATGAAGCGTTCACGCTCCAGCTCAACACGCAAGCATCCTCGCAAACCCCGTACTGCTACGACAGCCTGCAGGACCCGAGGCCGACCTGCCAGGAGTGGCAGCAGTTCGTCTACCTGTCGGGGGAAATCTACATCCAGTACTGGCTGATCGAATACCCCGGGGCGTGTCCGTCGGGGTGGACCACGTATTCGAACGGCACCGACAACGATTGCTACTGGACCAGCGTGGCGTCGTACCTCCCCGCCCCGACGCTCGCGGACCTGGGCAACGTGACGCTGACGGGTGTGGCCGGCAGCACCAACGACACCGTGACCATGTCCGTCGGGACCGGGACGCTCTATTCGGTGTCTCAGGCGAGCCTCTTCGCTCTGAACGACTGGTGGACGGACGCGGAGTTCAACGTCTTCGGTCCCGGCGGCGGCTCCGAGGTCGACCTCAATGCCGGCAGCACGCTCCTCGTGCGGACATCGGTCGATACCGCATCTCCGTCGAGCGTCCTGTCGTGCCTCGAGACGAGCTACACGGGTGAGACGAACAACCTCAACCTGGTGGGGGGCTCCTGCTGTGCTCTCAACGGCCTGTCCCCCGCAATCCAGTTCACCGAGAGCAACGTCTCCGGCGCCACATCGCCCGCCTGCCCCTCGCCAACCTGCACGCCCAAGACGTGCACGTTCGAGGCGGGCATGTGCGGGGTCCAGTCCGACGGCTGTGGCGGAGACATCGATTGTTCGGCGTGTCCGTCGGGGCAAGTTTGCGAAAGTGGGGTCTGCGCGCGCAGGGCGTGCGTTCCAAAGACATGCACACCCACCACCCACTGGGTAGGCACTCCGACCTGTGCGTGCGTGCTCGATCCGCATCTCTGCGCCTGCGGCGGCGTGTATCCGACGTGTCGGATCTGCAAATAGTCGCTTCCAGGACTGCCCTACGTTTCTCACGGATGCGTCGGCCAGGGCTCTTCGCCTTGGCCGACGCTCATCACACGGCAGTGCTGAGGGCGAGTAGGGCTTCCTTGTCGGCGGCGAACCCTTCCACGATGCTGGTCTGGAAGTCCATCACGAGCAGGGCGGACATCTTGGGGTCGATGGAGAGGGAAGAGGTCATGGCTTGGTGGTCCGTCATTGAGAACGACGCGGGGGACGCGCGGAAGTCGAGGCTCGACGCGGAGGGAGATGAATGGGACGTCGTGGAAGGTGGATCCCTCGCGGAGAAGAACGGCCCGCGGGCCGAGAGAAGCGCACTTCTGGGCGAGGAGAGCGCACTTCTGGGTGAGGAGAGCGCACTTCCGGGCGAGGAAAGGGCACCTCAGCGCGAGGGACGCGGACTTCTGGCGGTGGAAAGTCATTTGGGTGCAGATCGAATGCAGCGGCGTGAATTCGTCTGATACCGGGTACTTCCGGGAATTTTCGTGGGAGGCGTGAGGTTCTTCCCGACAGGGCGCTCGTTGCGATGCGCTCGGAGAAGGA
>Ga0182030_10019127_pt1 | contig 13070 bp, 7 predicted proteins | sample 812S3MmetaG_FD_121299 | JGI IMG/M metagenome (GOLD analysis project Ga0182030, IMG submission 121299) | Permafrost microbial communities from Stordalen Mire, Sweden - 812S3M metaG (Illumina Assembly) | ecosystem: Environmental > Terrestrial > Soil > Wetlands > Permafrost | place: Sweden... | reverse complement strand
GTGGGCGGCCTGGCCATCCTGGCGGGCTTCGGTGCCTACGAGGCGCGGATCACCCATCCGTCGCTTGACGTGCGGCTGTTCCGCGACCGGCGGCTTTCCGCCTCGATCGGGGCGCTCGGGCTGCTGTTCTTCGGCATGGGCGGCGTCTTCTTCTTCACCAGCTTCTACCTGCAGAACGTCCGGGGCTACAGCCCGCTGGACGCCGGGCTGCTGACCGTGCCGTTCGCGATCGGCCAGCTGCTGCTCGCGCCGCGCAGCGCGCGCCTGGTCCGGCGCTACGGCGCCAAGGCCGTCGGCGCGACGGGCCTGTTCGTCATGGGCGTCGACCTCATCGGGTACGCGGCGCTCGGGACCACCACGCCGATCTGGGTGCTCGGCCTGCTGTACCTGGTCCAGGGCGCGGCCATCGGTGTCTCCATGCCGGCTGCCACCTCCGCGGTCATGGACGTGCTGCCGCGGGAGCGGGCGGGCGCGGGCTCCGCGCTGACCAACACCGCCCGGCAGGTGGCGGTGGCGCTCAGCGTCGCGATCCTCGGCTCGATCCTGGCGGTCTTCTACCGTCACTCGCTCAGCCCGTCGCTGACGCACCTGCCCGCCGCCGCGCGGACCGCCGCGTCGTCCTCGATCACCGCCACCCAGGCGGTGGCGCAGCAGCTCGGCACGACCGGGCGGTCGCTGCTGGTGCCCGCGAACGACGCGTTCGTGCACGCCATGCACTTCACCTCGCTGGTCGCGGCGCTGCTCGCGCTGGCGGGCGGGTTCGTGGTGCTGCGCTGGATGCCCGGCCTGCCGGCCAAGGCCGCGCAGGCCGGTGATGGCGAGTACGAGACCGAGCTTGCCATACTGGAGAAAGAAGTCATGCTCAACAGCGCAGAGCGAGAGGGATAACCAGCCATGGAGCCCGTGATCATCGTCGATCAGGGGCCCGGCACTGACACCGAAGCCGGGCTTGACGTGGCGGCTCACCGCCACGTCAAGCCGGGCCGCACCGGCAAGCCCGGCCGTCCGCGCAGCGAGCAGGCCGAGCAGGCGATCATCGAGGCGACGCTTGACCTGTTCGCCGAGCAGGGTTTCGAGGGAGTCTGCGTCGAGGCCATCGCGGCCCGCGCCGGAGTCGGCAAGGCGACCATCTACCGTCGCTGGCCGAACAAGGAAGAGCTGCTGCTCGCCGCGTTCGGCTCGCTGAAGTCGCCGTACCCGGAGCCGGGCGGTGTCTGCGTCCGGGACGACCTGATCGCGATGCTCACCGTGATGTGCGTGGACAAGGCCGATCCGCGCAAGGCGCGCCGCTACGCGCTGCTGCTCGGCGAGGGCGAGAAGTACCCGCGGCTGATGGCGCGGTACAAGGAGACGGTGGTCGAGCCGCGGCGCGACATCATGCGCGCGGTCATCCGCCGCGGTATCGAAACCGGCGAGCTGCGGCCCGACACCGACGTCGAGGTCGCGCTGCTCGCGCTGACCGGCGCGGTGCTGGCCAAGGAGAAGTCCGCGGACAGCACCCTGGACGGCGATTTCGCGGCCCGCGTGGTGGACGGCGTGCTGCTCGGCCTGACCGCCCGCACGCCGCATTAGCTGCCCCCACCTCAGGCTGCCCGGTGGTTAGCGCGATCAGGAGGGGCGCGGTTCGCGCCACCGGCTGGTGATGGGCAGGCGGCGGTCGCGGCCGAAGTTCTTCTGGCTGATCTTCGGGCCCGGGGGGTACTGACGTCGCTTGTACTCGGCCGCGTCGACCATCCGGACCACGCGCTCGACCAGGGCCGGGTCGTGCCCGGCCGCGATCAGCTCCGCGGTCCCCATGTCCTTCTCCACGTAGTCGTCGAGCAGCGCGTCGAGCACCTCGTACGGCGGGAGCGAGTCGGTGTCCATCTGGCCCGGCGCGAGTTCGGCGCTCGGCGGCTTGGTGATGGAGTTCTCCGGGATCGGAGGAGTGGTGCCCTGGCGCTCAGCCTCGGCGTTGCGCCACCGGGAAAGCTCCCAGACCAGCGTCTTGGGGACGTCCTTGATCGGCCCGAACCCGCCCGCCGAGTCCCCGTACAACGTGGAGTAGCCGGTCGCGAGCTCGCTCTTGTTGCCGGTGGTGAGCACCAGGTGCCCGGCCGCGTTGGACAGCGCCATCAGCACGACCCCGCGCACCCGGGCCTGCAGGTTCTCCGCCGGCAGTCCCGTCTCAGGGAAACCGGCCGGGATGAGCTCCTTGCCGAACGCGTCGACCACCGAGGCGATCGGGATCAGCGTCGCGTGCAGGCCCTGCCGCTTGACCAGGTCTTCGGCGTCGCTGACGGAATGATCCGAGGAGTACCGGCTGGGCATGAGCACGACGTACACGTTCCCCGGCCCGATCGCGTCGGCGGCGATCGTCGCGGTCAGCGCGGAGTCGATCCCGCCCGACAGCGCCAGGATCGCCGAACGGAACCCGTTCTTGCGCACGTAGTCCCTGACCCCGGTCACCAGCGCCGCGTACACCTCGGCCGGATCGGACAGCCGGGGCCAGCACGGCCCGGCTCCCTCGGGCCGCTCGACCTCCGGAACCCCTGAAGCTTCCGCCGCTTCTTCAACCCCGTCCGGCTCGATGTTCCCGGCTGCCCCGGGCGACGGCGGCAGCGCCACCCGCCTGATCGTGATCACCGTGCCGTCGCCCGCATCCACCGGCTGGTCCCCGGCCGCCGGGCCGGGCTCCGCCGCCGGCAGGTCCAGGTCGGCGACCACGAGCGCCTCTTCGAACTGCGGGCCGCGGGCGATCAGCGCCCCGTCCGCGGCCACCAGGATCGAGTCGCCGTCGAAGACCAGCTCGTCCTGCCCGCCGATCATGTTGGCGTACGCGAGCGCGGCCCCGGCCTCGCGCGCCCGCCGGACGCACAGGTCCAGCCGCACGTCATCCTTGCCTCGCTCGTAGGGTGACGCGTTCGGCACCACCAGCAGGGCCGCGCGGGCGCGACGGCAGACCGCCACCGGCCCGCCGTCTTGCCACAGGTCCTCGCAGATCGCGATGGCGATGTCCACGCTGTCCCCGTCCGCGCTGGCCCCGTCCGCGCTGGCCCCGTCCGCGCTGGCCCCGTCGGGCGGCAGCCGGAAGACCGGCAGCGTGTCGCCGGGCACGAAGTAGCGAAACTCGTCGAACACCCCGTAGTTCGGCAGGTGATGCTTGGCCGAGGTGACGACGACGCGCCCGCCGTACAGCAGCGCCGCGGCGTCCTGCGGCGCTCCGATCGGCAGCCCGGTCCGCGGCGCCAGGTCGGTTCGCCGGTCCAGGTAGCCGGCCACCACCGCGATCCCGCCGAGCTCCTCGGCCGCCAGCCGCGCCGCCACGCCGTGCAGGGCCGCGATGGACGCCTCCACGAACGACGCCCGCAGCGCGAGATCCTCCACCGGGTAGCCGGTGAGCATCATCTCGGGGAACACTACGACCCTGGCCCCCTGCCCGGCGGCACGGCGCGTCCACTCAACGATCAGCTCGGCGTTTCCGTCCAGGTCGCCGACGGTCGCATTGACCTGGGCAAGCGCGATCCTCAGCATTGTCACGTACCCAGCCTAGGCGGTCGCCAGCTGACCCATGGTGCCCGGTGCGGTCCTGCATGCCGCGCGGAGCCGCAATCGCTAGCGTAGGATAATCGCGGACATAAAGGCGCGCATGGAGGTTGCTACGGAGCCCGGGCAAGAGGCGGCCGGCGAGACTCAGCCGCATGGTGTCACTTTCGACGCCAGCGTGGCCCACCCGGCGCGTATCTACAACTACTGGCTGGGCGGCAAGGACAACTTCGCCGCCGACCGGCGGGCCGCGCAAGAGGTGCTTAACGTCATGCCGGTGATCGCCCAGGTCGCCCGCAGTAACCGGCTGTTCCTCTCGACCGCCGTGCACTACCTGGTGGCCGAGGGCGGCGTCCGGCAGTTTCTCGATATCGGCACCGGCCTGCCCACGGAGAACAACACCCATGAGGTGGCGCAGCGGGTGGCGCCCGAGTCGCGGATCGTCTACGTCGATAACGACCCGATCGTGCTCTCGCACGCCAGGGCCCTGCTGACCAGCGACCCGCGAGGCCTGTGCACCTACGTCGACGCCGACGCGCGCGAGGTGGAAAAGATTCTCGACCAGGCGGCTGCAATGCTGGACTTCAGCCAGCCCGTGGCCGTCATGATGCTGGGCCTCCTGCACTTCATCCCGGACGCCGACGATCCTTACGGGCTCACCAGGCGCTACATGGACGCCGTCCCGTCCGGCAGCTACCTGGCCATCTCGCATGGTTCCAGCGACCTCAGGACCGAGACGCGATCGGCGGGCCAGCGGTATAACGCGCACTCCGCGACGGCGATCACCTTCCGGTCGCGCCAGGAAGTGACCAGGTTCTTCGCCGGCCTGGACCTCGTCCCGCCCGGGGTCTCCCCGCTGGGTCAGTGGTCACTCGGCGTCACCGGAACCGGTTCCGCCCAGCTCCCCACCTACGCCGCCCTCGCCCGCAAGCCCTGACACCTCCGGGTCCCGAACACCCTGGGTCACTGTAACCACGCGGAAACACCGGCCGGGCACACTCGACTGATACATCAAGCGCGCCCTTTGCCAGGTTGAGGTCGCCGAGGGCTGGTCAAGCGATGGGGAACGTCTAAGGTGATTACCGTGGATAGGCAGGAAGAATTCGTGCTGCGCACGCTCGAAGAGCGCGACATCCGGTTTGTCCGGCTGTGGTTCACCGACGTCCTCGGCACGCTGAAATCAGTCGCGGTCGCGCCCGCCGAGCTGGAGGGCGCGTTCGCCGACGGGATCGGCTTCGACGGCTCAGCGATCGAGGGCTTCGCCCGGGTCTACGAGGCGGACATGATTGCCCGGCCGGACCCCTCGACGTTCCAGCTGCTGCCGTGGCGCGGCGAATACCCGGGCGTGGCGCGGATGTTCTGCGACATCCTGCTGCCCGACGGGTCGCCGTCGTACGCGGACCCGCGCTGGGTGCTCAAGCGCAACCTGAGCCGTGCCTCCGAGCTCGGGTTCACTTTCTACGCGCATCCGGAGATCGAGTTCTTCCTGCTCAGGGAGCGGCCCGAGCCGGGCGGCAAGCCACAGCCGATCGATACCGGCGGCTATTACGATCACACGCCGCACAGCATCGCGCATGACTTCCGCCGGACGGCGATCACGATGCTGGAATCGATGGGCATCTCGGTGGAGTACAGCCACCACGAGGGCGCTCCCGGGCAGCAGGAGATCGACCTGCGGTACGCCGACGCGCTGACCACCGCCGACAACGTCATGTCGTTCCGGCTGGTGATGAAGGAGGTGGCGATCGAGCAGGGCGTGTACGCGACGTTCATGCCGAAGCCCTTCACCGACCACCCCGGTTCCGGCATGCACACCCACGTGTCGCTATTCGAAGGCGACAAGAACGCGTTCTACGAGGCCGGGGCGGAGTTCCAGCTGTCCAAGACCGGCCGGGCGTTCATTGCCGGGCTGCTGCGGCACGCGCCGGAGATCACCGCCGTCTGCAACCAGTGGGTGAACTCCTACAAGCGGCTATGGGGCGCGGCGGAACGGACCGCGGGCGCGGGGGGCGAGGCGCCCGCCTACGTGTGCTGGGGGCACAACAACCGTTCGGCCCTGGTCCGGGTGCCGATGTACAAGCCGCAGAAGGGGAACTCGACCCGGGTCGAGTTCCGCTCGGTGGACGCCGCCTGCAACCCCTACCTGGCCTTCGCCGTGATCCTGGCCGCCGGGCTCAAGGGCATCGAGGGCGACTACGAACTGCCGCCCGGTGCCGAGGACGACGTGTGGGCGCTGACCTCCGCCGAGCGCCGCGCGCTCGGTATCAGGCCGCTGCCCCAGGATCTGGACCAGGCCATCAAGGTCATGCAGGACAGTGAGCTCGTCGCCGAGACGCTGGGCGAGCACGTCTTCGATTTCTTCCTGCGCAACAAGCGCGAGGAGTGGCAGGAGTACCGCCGTCAGGTCACCGAATACGAGCTAGGCCGCTACCTCCCCATGCTTTAGGGCGCACCGGCCCACCGCCACTACTCCTCGAAGCGGCCGCCGAGGTACCGGGCCAGGAAGCGCTCGGCCGCGGCGTAGAACTTCAGCCGGTTCGCCGGCTTGGCGAAGCCGTGGCCCTCGTCGGGGAAGAGCATGTACTCGTGCTCGATCCCGGCCTCTTCCAGGGCGGCGACGATCTGCTCGGACTCGGCCTGCTTGACCCGCGGGTCGTTGGCGCCCTGGGCGATCAGCAGCGGGATGCGGATGTCACGCGCCCGGGACAGCGGCGAGCGCGACCACAGGAACTCCTGGTCCGTCTCCGGATTGCCGACCCGCTTGTACAGCTGCGCCGCTATCGGCTTCCAGTACGGCGGGATCGTCTCGAGCAGCGTCTGCAGGTTGGACGGGCCGACGATGTCCACCGCGCAGCGGAACACGTCCGGCGTGAACGCCGCGCCGACCAGCGCGGCGTAGCCGCCGTAGGAACCGCCGTAGATCGCCACCCGGTCCGGATCGGCCCAGCCCTGGTCCACCACGTAGCCGACCGCGTCCAGCAGGTCGTCGTGCATCTTGGCGCCCCACTCGCGGTCACCGGCGGCCACGAACGACTTGCCGTAGCCGGTTGAGCCCCGGTAGTTCACCTGGACGGACAGGTAGCCCCGGTTGGCCAGCCACTGCGCCTCGGGGCCCCAGCCCCACACGTCGCGGGCCTGCGGCCCGCCGTGCACGTTAAGCACCGTCGGCAGGCCTTCCCGCCCGCCGTCGGGCGGGAAGGTGACGTAGCCGTGGATCGTCAGCCCGTCCCGCGCCTTGAACGAGAACGGCTCCATCCGGGCCAGGTGATACCGCGACAGCTCAGGACGGCTGGAGAACAGGAAGCTGCCGGTACGGGTGGGCCGGTCGTAGGAGAAGTACTGCACCGGCCCGGCGTCGTCGGTGAACGCGATCAGCCAGGTCGTGTCGGCCTCGTCACGGCCGGCCGGCTGCGGGTCGCCGTGGTGCAGCGCGCGGATGGCCTCGAGGTCGGCTTCCACTGCCGGGTCGAGCACGTGGTACTCGATCCGGTCCTTGAGCACCTCCACGATCTGCGGTTCCCGGGTGTCCGGGTGCAGCATCGCGCCGGCCACGTCGGCCTCGGGGTCTTCGACGAGCACCTGAGTCGCACCGAAGGTTTCGGGGGCCAGGTCGACCTTGACGAGCCGGCCCGTGTCGGCGCCGATCGAGCTGATGGCCAGCAGCGAATTACCGTCGCCGCTGAACGACACTACGTCGCTGGCCGGGGCGTCGTCGGCCGGGATGGTCAGCAGCGTGCGCCAGTCCGCATCGGCGCTGTCGCGGACCAGCAGGTCGAACCCGCCGTCGGGCAGTGGGGCGATCGCGGCGCGGACCACCAGGTCCTCGTCCGCGAGCCAGCCGGCATAGCCCGGGTTCTCGATCAGCTTGTCCAGTTCCCCGGTCGTCAGGTCCAGCTTGAAGACGTCGTGCAGCTGCGGGTTCTCGCGGTTCATCCCGACCAGCACCTCGTTGCGGTGACGCTTGCTGGTGGCGATGATCCGCGCCTGGATTCCGTCGAATGGTGTCAGGTCGCGCCTGGCCTTTGTCTCCATGTCGACGTCGTACAGCCGCCAGTTCTCATCCCCGCCGGTGTCCTGCACGTACAGCAGATGCCTGCCGTCCCGCGCCCAGGCGAACACCCGGATGCCCCGGTCAGTGTCGTCGGTGACCACGGTCGCGGCGTCCCAGTCGACCCCCGAGGGGCCGGCCGCGCCGATCGGCGCGACCCAGACGTTGAGCACGCCGTCACGCGGCGCGATCCAGGCCAGCTGGGTGCCGTCGGGGGAGATATGCGGACTGACGCGCTCCGGGTTGCCGAACAGCACGTCACGAGGGATGAGATCGGCCATGCCCCAATGCCTACCACACCGGCCGGAGCGCACGATCCGGCCGCGGCCCCGGTTCGCCCAGGGATAACGGGCTTACCCGGAGAACCAGTGCGCAGGCGCGGGACTGGTGTTGTGGTAGATGTGCTTCTTCTCCTGGTATTCCTCCAGCCCGGAGGGGCCGAGTTCGCGGCCGATGCCGGATCTGCCGAAGCCGCCCCATTCCGCCTGCGGCAGGTAGGGGTGGTAGTCGTTGATCCACACCGTGCCGTGCCGCAGGGCGCCCGCGACCCGCTCGGCCTGACCCGCGTCCGATGTCCACACCGCGCCCGCCAGGCCGTAGCTGGTGTCGTTGCCGAGCCGGATCGCCTCGTCCTCGGTGCTGAACCGCTCGACCGTCACCACCGGCCCGAACACCTCGTCCCGCACCACCGCCATCTCGCGGTGGCAGCCGCCGAACACGGTCGGCCGCAGGAAGAAGCCCCGGGCCAGCTCGGGCTGAGCCGGGCGGTTCCCACCGGCCAGCAGCTCCGCGCCCTGCTCCCGCGCCAGCACGATGTACCGTTCCACCTTGGCCCGGTGCCCGGCGGAGATCAGCGGGCCGCATTCGGTGTCCGGGTCAAGGCCGCTGCCCAGCCGTATCCGGTCCGCGCGGGCGGCTAGTTCGGCGACGAAGCTGTCGTGGATGGAGTCCTGCACGATCAGCCGGGCACCGGCCGAGCACACCTGGCCGGAATGAAGGAACGCGGCGGTCAGCGCGTTGTCGACGACCGTGTCGAAGTCGGTTCCCGCGAAGACGATGTTCGGGTTCTTGCCGCCGAGCTCGAGCGCGACCCGGCGTACTCCGCGCGCCGCCGCGGCCATGATCGCCTCGCCGGTCGCCAGCCCCCCGGTGAACGAGATCAAGTCCACCCCGGCGTGCGCCACCAGCGCCTGGCCCACCGTGCCGCCCCGGCCGAGCAGCAGGTTCACCACGCCCGGCGGCACGTCCGCTTCTTCGAACAGGCCAACGAGCGCCACCGTGGACAGCGGGGTCAGCTCGCTGGGCTTGATCACCGTCGTGTTGCCCGCCGCCAGCGCCGGCGCGAGCTTCCACGAGATCTGCAGCAGCGGGTAGTTCCAGGGGGCGATCAGGGCGCAGACCCCGACCGGCTCGTGCGTGATCCGGCTGGTCACGTGCGGCCTGCCCGGGTCCACTACCCGTCCCGCGGACGACCCGGCGATCCCCGCGTAATAGCGGAAGACGGCCGTGGTGTCGTCCACGTCGGCGCGCGCCTCGTTGAGCGTCTTGCCGGTGTCCAGGCTTTCGGTACGGGCCAGCTGCTCCCGGTCCCGCTGCAGCAGGCCGGCGATCTTGGCCAGCAGCGCGGCGCGTTCGGTCACCGTCGACCGGCGCCACGGACCCGCCTCGAACGCCTCGCGGGCGGCGGTGACCGCCGCGTCCACATCCGCCGGTGACGCCTCGGCCAGGGTGTCCAGCGGGGTGGCGTCAAACGGGTTAAACGTTTGTGACGTGCCGTCATCGGCGGCCGGGGCCCACTTCCCCGCGATGAAGAGATATTTCACGCCCGGCTCCCATGCCTGTGGTGGACGTCGCAACCCTATCTGTGCCCGGCCCGGGGGAGCAGCCCCGCCACTAATCAGCTAGTTTTGGGCAGGTGAGTGGTTCGCGAACCACGCTGGCAGGGTGGCTGGCGCGGATGGGATTCGCCGATGCCGCACGAGCCGAACGGCTGCTGATCACCGATCTTGGCGTCACCGCGGCTGAGCTGAAGACCGATGTGATCGTGACCGCCCTGGCCGCCGTGGCCGACCCGGACCTCGCGCTGACCGGGCTGGCCAGGATCTTCGACGCCACGGCCAGCCCGGATGCGCTGCGCGCGGCGCTGCACGACGAGCAGGACTTCCGTGACCGGCTGACCGGGGTTCTCGGCGTCAGCGCGGGCCTGGCCGATCATCTGGCCAGGCACCCGGAAGACTGGCAGGTGCTGCGCGGCACCGTCAGCCGCCCCGATCCGGCCGAGCTGCGCGCGGACATGCTGCGCGCGGTCGGCGCGGCGCCCGCGGACGCGATCGGGCCCGAGGATCCGGTGGCGTGCGGTAGCGAGCCCACGGCCACGCTGGCCGCGGCGTACCGGCGGCGCCTGCTGCACCTCGCGGCCCGGGATATGACCGGGGTCGCGACCGTGGACGCGGTGGCGCAGGAACTGGCCGACATCGCGGCGGCGGTCCTGGAGGCGGCGCTGGCCATCGCCCGGGCTGAGCTGTCGGCCGGGCGGCGGGGAAGCTACGCGCCGTGCCGGCTGGCGGTGCTGGCCATGGGCAAGTGCGGCGGCCAGGAGCTGAACTACGCCAGCGACGTCGACGTGATCTTCGTGGCCGAGCCGGCCAAGGACGAGGACGAGGCCGCCGCGCTCGCCACCGCGAGCAGGCTCGCGGCCGGCTTGATCGGCGTGTGCGCGCGCTCGACCCCCGAAGGCAGCATCTTCCCGGTCGACCCGAACCTGCGCCCGGAAGGCCGGGCCGGGCCGCTGGTACGCACCCTGGCCAGCCACCGGGCCTACTACGAGCGCTGGGCGAAGACCTGGGAGTTCCAGGCGCTGCTGAAGGCGCGGCCGGTAGCGGGCGACATGACGCTAGGCCAGGCCTACGTGGACGCCCTCGGCCCGATGGTCTGGCAGGCGGCCCGCCGCGAGCATTTCGTCGAGGACGTGCAGGCCATGCGCCGGCGGGTGGAGCAGTCGCTGCCGGCCAGCCAGGCCGGCCGCGAGCTCAAGCTCGGCCCGGGCGGGCTGCGCGACATCGAGTTCGCCGTCCAGCTGCTGCAGCTCGTGCACGGCCGCACCGACGAGACGCTGCGCGCGCCCGCGACGCTCCCGGCGCTCGCGGCCCTGGCCGCCGGCGGGTACGTCGGCCGCGCCGACGCCGAGGAGCTGGCCGCCGCCTACCGTTTCCTGCGCCGCACCGAGCACCTGCTGCAGCTGCACCGGCTGAGCCGGACCCACACCCTGCCGGAGGATCCCGCCGTACTTCGCCGGCTGGGCCGGGCGATGAGATTTACCGATGGGCCGAACGAGCCGTGGTGGCAGTCCGCGGAAACCGTGATCCGCCCGGATCCGGCGGTCGAGTTCGACGAGCTGTGGCGCCGCCACGCCCGGCAGGTCAGGCGCCTGCACGAGAAGCTGTTCTACCGGCCGCTGCTCGAAGCGGTGGCCCGGCTGCCGTCCGAGGCGGCCAGGCTGACGCCCGCCGAAGCCCAGGCGCGGCTTGAGGCGCTCGGCTACGTGGACCCGGCCGGAGCGCTACGTCATATCGACGCGCTGACCTCCGGTGTCTCGCGCCGCGCGGCCATTCAGCGCACGCTGCTGCCCGTGCTACTCGGCTGGTTCGCCGACGCCGCCGAGCCGGACGCGGGCCTGCTGGCGTTCCGCCAGGTCAGCGAGGAGCTAGGGTCTTCCCCTTGGTACCTGAGGCTGCTGCGGGATGAGACTAAGGCGGCCGAGCGGATGGCGCGCGTGCTCGCGTCCAGCCGGTACGCGGCGAGCCTGCTGCTGCGCGCGCCCGAGGCGGTCGCCATCTTCGGCGACGACGCCGAGCTCGCGCCGAGGAGCCTGGCCGCGCTGCGGTCGGAGATGATGGCGGCGGCCCAGCGCTACGAGGACGACGCGGAGGGCGCGGTGACCGCCGTGCGTTCGGTCCGGCGCCGCGAGCTGCTGCGGACTGCGTGCTCAGATGTCCTCTGTCACCTCGGCGAGGGCGACCCCCCCCAGACGCCCCCCGATCACGGGGGGGCTGCCCGCCCCCCCGTACCCCCCGGGGCCCCCAACGGGGGGGCTGCCGGGGCCGATCGCGGGGGGGCTGTCCGGTCGCCGTGGCCGTCGCCGGCCCTGGCGGCCACGGCGGAGGCGCTGACCAGCATCAGCCGGGCGTCGGTCGAGACCGCGCTTGCGGTGTCGGTGCGGAAGATCTCGGCTGAGCTGCGCGGGCCGCTGCCGACCAGGTTCGCCGTGATCGCGATGGGCCGCTTCGGCGGCCATGAGTGCGGTTACGCCAGCGACGCGGACGTGCTTTTCGTGCATGACCCGCTGCCCGGCTATGCCGAGAAGCAGGCGGCGGACGCCGCCCACGCGGTGGCGGTGGAGTTGCGGCGGCTGCTCGCGCTGCCGGTTCCCGATCCGCCCCTGGTGGTCGACTCCGACCTGCGGCCCGAGGGACGCCAAGGGCCATTGGTCCGCACCCTGGCCGCCTACCGCGGCTACTACCGGCGCTGGTCAGCGCCATGGGAGGCGCAGGCGCTGCTGCGCGCCGAGCCGGTGGCCGGTGACGCCGAGCTCGGTGCGGAGTTCACCGCGATGATCGCCGAATTCCGCTACCCGCCGGGCCGGGGAGCCGACGGCATCGACGCGGCGGCCGTCCGCGAGATCCGGCGCATCAAGGCGCGGATGGAGGCCGAGCGGATACCGCGCGGCGCGGACCGGGCGCTGCACGTCAAGCTCGGACCGGGCGGCCTGTCCGACGTGGAGTGGACCGTCCAGCTGCTGCAGCTGCGGTACGCTCATGCGCTGCCCGGGTTGCGCACCACCCGGACCGGCGCGGCGATGACGGCCGCCGTCCAGGCGGGCTTGCTGCCCGCCCATGACGCCGTCGCGCTGATGAGCGCCTGGGAGCTAGCCGGGCGGATCAGGAACGCGGTCGTGCTGGTCGGCGGCAGACCCGCCGACACCCTGCCGACCAGGCACACCGAGGCGACCGCGGTCGCCCGGCTGCTCGGTTACCCGCCGGGCGGCGCCGCGCAGGCCCTGGAACAGGACTACCGCCGCGCCGCGCGCCGCGCCCGCACGGTCATGGAGCCGCTCTTCTACGGTTGATGCCCGTCTTCGGCCGGCCGATGCCCGTCGCGCTGGGGGTCAACGGCCGTTGGCGCGCAGGACGCGCAGGGCGTCGACGGTGAGGAAGCCACGCCAGTCCCGTTCGGCGGCCGGCGACCAGGCCGGCCAGTTGAACGTCCAGCCGCCGTCGTCGAGCTGGGCCTCCGCAAGATGGTCCAGGTGGGCCTTGATGGTCACGTCGTCGAACAGGGCGCGGGCCAGTGATCCGGGTTCGGGTGCGAAGTCCAGCGGGCCGTGCACCTCTCCGGCCGCCTCCGGGTCCAGCGCCACCAGGCCGGTGATCAGCGGGCCGACCCGGCCGAACGCCGCGCGCGTCCGGTCCCGGTCAGGTACGTGCTGGAGGAACTTCAG
>Ga0182030_10019126_pt1 | contig 13070 bp, 6 predicted proteins | sample 812S3MmetaG_FD_121299 | JGI IMG/M metagenome (GOLD analysis project Ga0182030, IMG submission 121299) | Permafrost microbial communities from Stordalen Mire, Sweden - 812S3M metaG (Illumina Assembly) | ecosystem: Environmental > Terrestrial > Soil > Wetlands > Permafrost | place: Sweden... | reverse complement strand
ACCATACCAAGACCCGTAGGTTGGTTGAATAAATGCGATCATATTTGTATGCGCACGAAGCCGCCTAACGTAGAAAGCTGAGCCACCGCCGACTCGCGACGTGAACCGCGACAGCGGAACTGAAAGCGCCAACGGCGGTTGGCTCCGGCGACTTGTTAGGCCACAGGCTTTTCATCACCAGCACTATTCTTGAGCTTTCTGTGCTGCGTATATCTGGCTAGTATCGTGCCTCCCGCAACGCAACCAAGAGCAACAATCCAGAGCCACTGCGGAGTGCTTTGGTGAAGAAGTCCAATCGAAAACAGAGAACCCAAACCAAGACCGACAATAACGCCTCCGTTATACTCACCAGTCGGGTGAAAATGTCTCAACTTCATTAGTGCTTCGGTTTTCATAATAATATGTCCTTTCCTATTTGTTTTTGTTTCTGCAAACGTAAAATACTCATGTGGCCTAAGCAGCATCCCCGTTCGCCGTGTCTGGCGGCGCAACACATCCTCGATATGGCTTTCAAAAGGATAGTCATCGTTGTGCAGGGGTATCAGTTCATTTCCGTTGGGGTGGGCGAACACGCGCAGTGATCCGGCGAGGTCGCGTGCCAATTGCAGTAATCGTTCAAACTCTCCGGCACGAATCAGGATGCGAACGACCGCGGCAAATAATGGACGGGCAACCTTGTTCTCGGCTGCGCCGGTCAATTCCGGTGAATTGACAAAGAACGGCTTGCCGTCCGCATGGGTTACGGAGCGCATGATGCTTTCCGCCCAAGGTTCGCGTATGGGTTGGAACAACACCTGAAACAATCCAAGCTCGCCGGGTTGCAACTCGGCCAGTGTGCCGATAATCCCGATGAAGGGATCAAGTTTTCCGCTGGCCAAAGGCAGCATGAATTCGTTTTTCAGGCCGAATTCCACCGCCAGAACTTCATCACCTTGGCTCGCATCCCATGCCTGTTCAAGTGAACCTTCACGCGGGACAAACACAGCTTCGGGAAAATACGACTGCAATTGGCGGCGGAGCAACGGGGCGTCGCTGGCAGCGGCGGCAAACTGTGTCACGACCTTTTTATGTGTGCCAAGCAATTCAAAAGCGATGGGTTCGCGACACAGTGAAAGATTCAATATGAACTGCTCGAATGCCTCTTTGGAGATGTCGAGCTTGTCCGGCAGGGAAGCCTGAAATTCCACCAGTGATTGGCGGACGAGCGATGTCGGCTCCGGTTCCTCGACCTCCTCCCCTGGCGGCGATTCAACCGGAGCCGGAGCGGCCAGCTTGCGGCTGAGACGCTGGAAAAATGAACTCACTGCCGTTGGCCTGAGTCCATCATCAATCGGCGTGGGCGGTGCAAGGTCAACAGGGAAGGAAACAAAGGGTGGTTCAGGGCTGATGGGTTCACCAAACATTCGCCAGCCGCGTCCGCGCTGTTCCCAGCGGGAAAACCTTTCAGTGAGAACTTCGTGGATCGACGCCATGCGAAATCACTTTGAAACTGGAACCGGTTTGTACAACTCACCGAGAATCGGTGATTGTTCATATTGCTTGGTGAGCTTGATGCCTTTGGTGGCAATGGCATCCTCGGCTAATTTTTTAACGATGCTGCCGACGACCTCCAAATACATCAGCCTGGTATCAACGCGATAATATGTCTCTTTGCGAAACCATGCTTGGTAGATCGAACCGACGATGGGGCTGTTTATGAGCGTCGTATCCAAGTCTTTCAATCCCATGGCGACAGCGTTCCGCAAGACGTATATCAGGATTGCATGAGCGTAAATGGGCAATGGATTGGGCGCAAACGGCTGATGCGTTTTTTAAGCTGCGGGGAGGGGAATTGTCCTTCAAAGGGTTGTTTTTCCGGCTCATCCATCACTTCGGATTTTACTTCGATTCTATGAAAACTTCATGGTTAATCATCGCGTTCATAGCATTAACGGGCATTGTGGCGCCGGGGCAAGTTGCCCAATCCTCCGCCACGACAACTTCCGGCGCGGCAGGTGTGGCGCAAGATACGCCTTGGGCGGTGGCCCAACGCGATGCCAACTCGCGCGTTTGGCAACGAACCACCTACGAGACCACTCCAGATGGCCGGAAGACTCCGCATGTCCACAAATACACCGAGCTGGCGACGGGACTGTGTTACCAGCAAAACGGCCAGTGGCTGGATTCGCAGGAGCAGATCATCATTTTACCCAACGGTACGGCTTCCGCCACGCAAGGCCGGCATCAGGCTTATTTTCCCGGCGACATTGCCCAGGGAGTGATTGAACTGGTGACGCCGGATGGAATACACATGAATAGCCGTCCGGTTGGCCTCAGCTATGATGATGGCAATAACACGGTGCTGATAGCAGAATTGCAGGACAGCACCGGGGCGGTAATGGGCACCAATCAAGTCATCTATACCAACGCGTTCACGGGCTTGTCGGCGGATTTGGTTTATACCTACACCAAGGCCGGGTTTGAGCAGGATGTTGTGTTGCGGGATCAGCCGCCGAATCCCGAATCTTTTGGTTTGAATCCCCAAACCACCCGCCTGCAGGTTTTGACCGAGTTCTTTAATACGCCAGCCCCGAAACAGAAAGCAACGCCAGTCAACAAACAGGATGGGTTGAATGATACCACATTGACGTTTGGGCAGATGAAGATGATGCGTGGCAAGGCGTTTTCCATTGGCAACAACACTCAGGCCAATCCCCGAATTCAGGGGGTGCCCACCTACAAAAGCTGGTTACAGTTGCAAGGGCGGACGATTCTGCTGGAGGAAATGCCCTATCAACGGGTCGTGCCGCAGTTGGCACAATTACCGGTGCCGGCCGGTCCCGGTGCAACCATCAGTTTGGCGGGCGGGATATTACACAAGGTTTCGGCCCAGCGATTACTGCCGCCGGAAACTTTTTCAAAATCCGAAGTCCGAAATCCGAAACCCGCAATGATCGGGCAATTGGCCAAAGCAGATTTCAATTTCAAGCCTGGAGTGGTGTTGGATTATGTAACCGTAAACTCAGGTGAAACCGATTACACATTTCGGGGCGATACGACTTATTCTGTAAATAGCGACGAATATATGTACGGTACGACGACCTTCGAGGGTGGGACGGTGATAAAGTTTCAGGGGAAATACGGGGGCCCCATTTATCTTTATGGGCCGATTGTTTGTGCCACAAGTTCATATCGTCCGGCCGTATTTACTTCTTTCAATGATAATTCTGTTGGGGAGACAATTGACGGCAGCAGTGGGAATCCTGCTCTTGTTTACTCGCAAACTTATCTGAATGATTTGTATGGCAATTCCACCTACAGAAACATGCGGTTCTCTTATGCGGGAATCCCCATTTTTGATAGTTCAGGCATAACGGATATATATTGCTGGGATTGCCAATTTCTAAAATTTTACATTGGGGTCTGGTTCGGTGGCAGTGCCAATCTTCACTTGCGGAACGTTTTGATGGCTCATGGTAATACAGTTTGTTTCGATGATAGTTGTGACGACAGTGGAAATCTTGTTCTCGACGCAGAAAATCTGACGGTTGATGATTGTGGAACGTTAGTTTATACGTGCGGCGGCGTCCAAGCCGGCTATACATTGACCAATTCGATACTGACGGCGACCCCTTTGCCGGGTTCCGCTTATCCATCAAATTTGGTTAGTTCTGCCGTTTTAAGTAACAGCAGGGGAATTTACCAAATTGCTGGCGCAGGCAGCTACTATTTGACCAACAGCAGTCCGTACCGAAATTGTGGTACCACCAACATTGATACGGCATTGTTGGCTGATATCGCCTCAAAAACCACGTATCCGCCGATAGTTTATTCCAACACGACCATTTCCGTTGCCACCACTTTCAGCCCGCAAGCCCAGCGGGACACCGACACGCCGGATTTGGGCTACCACTACGATCCGATTGATTATTTCTTTGGCGGAGTGAGCGCCAATTCCAACCTCACCTTCACTGCCGGTACTGCCGTCGGCTGGTTTTACAACTGGTTGGGAGGTGCGTACGGTATTGCTTTGGGCGACAGCGTAACCGCAACCTTCAACGGTTCGGTCACGGCACCCTGTATTTTCGCCCGATACAACACGGTGCAGGAAGGTGGGAATGGCAACTGGACATCCCAGGGCTGGTTGGCGGGGATCACCGGGCAGTCTTATGCTAATGCCGCACCAACCGTAACAGCCCAATTCACCCATTGCTCAATGTTGCCTGCCGAGGGGCCTGCCATCCGGGATGATTGGACATTGTTAATTCAAAATTTTACCGATTGCGAATTTTGGGTCGGGGGCAATGGCGGTTACTACAGCTCCGTCAATTGCACCAATTGCCTGTTCTTCCGCAGCGCGCCCGGGTTGTGGTGGAACTACGCCGCAGCCAACCTGACCCTTTGGAACTGCACTTTAATAGGCGGCGACCTGACGGCGGACCATGGCACCGGGAGCTTTTGGCCAATCACGATAGTAAATTGCGCCTTCGATGGGACTTCTATTTTTATGGTGGATGAAACAGAAAGCGCGACTGGCGCTTACTGCGATTACAATGCATTTCTGAACGATGCAGACTTCACGACCGTAATGGGCGGTCATGAAGTAATCAACCTGGCCGGCTTCAACTGGCAGACGAGCTGGCTGGGCAATTACTACCAGTCAACCAATAGTCCTTTGGTCAATCGGGGCAACACGACGGCGGATCAGCTTGGCCTCTATCACTTCACAACGCAGACCAATCAGGTGCCGGAGACCAATTCCATCGTGGACATCGGCTACCATTACGTGGCGACGGACGCCTACGGCAATCCGCTCGACAGCAATGGCAACGGCATTCCCGATTATATTGAGGATACCAATGGTAACGGTCAGCCCTTGACGATCACGTTGCTGGCTCCAACGAACACTGCATCTTATGCGGAGCCGGCGACAATCCCCATTCAGGCGTCGGTGTTTGATTGGAGCAGCGTGGTTACAAATGTGACCTTTTTTCAAAGTGCGATTCAAATAATTGAAATTACGAATACACCTTATCGGTATAATTGGCCCATCGTGGCTGCCGGGTCTTATACCGTGACAGCAACAGCGAGTGACCTGGCCGGTTCTCTAACCAACAGTGCGTCGGTCACGGTGACAGTGACCAATCTTTGCACCTATTAACAATCTCAATCAAATCAAGGGCATTTTATGAGAATCAAGGCTAATCAGTTAAAAAGCTGTGCGTGGATTATTTCAGCGATTGTACTTGTTCAGATGCCCGCCGCTTTTGCACAAACGCAGGATCAAGCAACAGATAGCGGAATCGTCAATCCCGGTGGCAGTGGCGGCGGCAGTCCGTTGAACTTTCAAGCCGATCTTTTTACCGGAAGATTCACCTATGCCGTGCCCATCAAGGTGGCGCCGGGACGGCAAGGAGCCGAACCCAAGCTTACCCTGGGATATAATTCATCAGCCGGCAATGGCTGGTGCGGAATGGGCTGGACCTTGGACACCGGATATATCCAGCGCGATGTCAGGTATGGAGTGCCGATTCCGTGGGCACAAGGCTATCAGGTAATTGGATTTCCAGCTATGACAACAAACTGGTTTAACTATAATACACCTCTTTCACAATACGATGATTCCAAGGGTTTCATTTCTAGTTTCGGTGGTGTTGGCGGTGTGCTTAAACAGGTTGGTCCGACCAATCAAAACCCGGTCGTGTATCGGCAGCAGGTTGACACCTCGTTTCTCACTTATAATTACTACACCAACAATTATTGGACGGTGGTTGATAAGAGCGGCAACACCTTCTATTTCGGTGAAGGATTGACCAATCAGATGGAAAATCCCAAGTCGGGTTGGGTGACGAATGCAGGGCAAAGCACGTTTCGCTGGGCGTTGGACCGGGTCGTAGATGTCAATGGGAATGAAACCTTCCTGAATTACACGACCGATGCTGGGACGCTGTATCTCACCAACATCCTTTACAATGCCAACACTAATTCGCCTGTCCTGGCGGCAACGCATGAGGTGGATTTCCTTCTAACCAACCGTTCGGACACGAATATCACCTTCACCAGCGGTTATCGGGTAACGCAGCAAAAACTTCTTTCCGAAATTGATGTCAAGGTCAGCGGCGCAAATGTCCGAAAATATGCATTGAGCTATACACAATCGCCGTCAACCCTTCGTTCCTTGCTCACGTCGGTCACTGAATATGGGTCCGATTACACTTCCGCCCTGCCGCCAATTACGTTCGGGTACCAGGTCAAACCCTTCACCTTCGGGCCGGATACCAACTGGCCCGGTCTGTACAGCCAAGGTAATACGGGTTCGGCTTGGAACTCGATCAAGTACGTTGACGGCAGTGGCAACACCCGCGCAGAAATGGTGGATATTGATGGGGATGGTCTGCCGGATCGCGTAATGGGCAAATATACCTCTCCGGTCACCAATTATTTTGCCATTCAGAGGAATACAGGCTCTGGTTTCGCCCCAACTTCCACTGATTATCAATGGTCGCCATTGGACAGTCAGGACACTGATTTAAGTCGGAACAGCCCAACAGCAAACAGTGTCACAGAGGGAACCATAACTGCGGACATGGTGGACATGAATGGTGACGGTTATCCCGACTGGGTTGTACGAAACCTGACGGCTCCGCACACCAATTTTTATGTGAATTTTAATTCAGGGATTGAAGGCAATGGTGGATTCTCGGGTGTGACTTCATGGGGACCGGTTACAAATTTTGAAACCACTTCAACCGACTGGTTATGCCTGGATTACAAGGGTTTTGTTGCGTTGGTTGACATGAATGGGGATGGCTTGCCCGATCGAGTCTCTTGCATGGAGGCTTCGCCATTTAACCAGTTTGAAGTTCAATTGAACACCGGGAACGGATTTGCCTTGCCCGACCGTTGGTCGGCATTGGATAGCCAGGGGAATACATCCCAACAGGAAAACTCCATTTCACAAGCCGATGGTAATGGCAACCAGTACGTCATCATGATGGACATAAATGGCGATGGATTGCCCGACCGGATAATGAAACAAATCGGCTCGAATTATACCAATTTCTTTATCCAATTCAACAACGGTGCGGGTTTTGAGCCTGCCGAACCTTGGGGTCCATTAAACACTCAAGGAGATTCGAGCAACAGTCAGTGGGGATCGCCGATTGGCGTATACGTGTCGGCTTTGGTGGATATCAACGGTGATGGTTTGCCGGATCGTGTAATGCGAGTGGCCAATTCGCCTTACACCAACTGGGTCGTCCAGTTGAATACGGGGTCGGGCTTTGCCCCGGCAACTAATTGGGGGCCGGTGAGCAGCCAGGGGCAAACCGATACTTCCTGGAATGATGTTTCGTACCGGAGTGGTTCAGAAACTATTGTTGATTTCTTTGATATCAACGGGGATGGTCTGCCAGATCGGGTGATGCGGTCAGTAAGCTCTCCCTATGATCACTTCGTGGTGCAACTGAACCAAGGGCCTTTTCCTGATTTGATGAATTCAATAAGTAATGGATTGGGTGGCAGCATGCAGGTAAGCTATGTAGCTTCTACTACGTTGGATAACCGCAACACCAACTGGGTAAGCGATCCGTGGGGGGAAGGAACCAAGAGCCTTCTGCCATATAATGTATGGGTTGTTTCGCAAATTGTTGGCTCGGACGGAATGGGCAACAGCAGCACGAATTCGTATGCTTTTAAAGGCGGTTATAATAATGCTGCAGAAAAGGAATTCCGGGGCTTTAGCCAGGCAACCGTGACCGATCCGTTGGGAACAAAAACTATAACCTATTTCCATCAAAGTGGCGGCCGGGACAATACTGCATTAGGTGAATATTTGGATCAAACCTCCGAATCGAAAAAGGGCATTCCGTTTAGAATTGATGTGATTGGAAATGATGGCACCACGAATAAAATCACCTTGAACAAAGTTCAAGAGGTTCTGCTTAACACCAACGGCTGGTATTTCCCGTTTATTTCGCAAAGCATTGTAATGAATTACGAAGGGCTGTCCTCATGCCGGGCCGTGGCGAAGCAATTCAGCTATGACACGAATACAGAAAATCTGCTGGAGGAAGTTGATCTCGGCGAAGTGACAAATATTGTGGTTAACGGCCAGACTTTCACGGACGTTGGCAGCGATTCAATTTACACATGGATGACCTATACCAATATAGGCAGGCCGTCGGATATCAAAATCACTTCCGATAGCGCCGGTGCCAACCGGCTGCGGGAAACGCAAATGTTCTACGATGCGAGGGGTAATTTGACTGGGAATCAAGTGTGGCTGAACACGGCGGGAAGTTTTATCACTACCACCTCCACTACTTATGACCAGTATGGCAATCCAATTCAGGCGACAGATGCGGCAGGCATCATTACCACGACCATTTATGATTCCACTTATAAGCAATATCCGATAACCCAAATTACCGGAACCTTTACCAACCAGTTTGTTTACGATGTCCGGTCAGGATTGACATTGCAGGCGATAGACGCAAAGGGGCTTGTGGCTTCTAATTCATTCGATGTCTTGTATCGCTCCACGGCATCCTATATTTCCACCAATGCCTATGGCCCGCCAACATTGTGGAAGACCAAGACCAGCTACTCGCTTGGAGGCGTTTCCGGTGGCATTTCCTATAATTACGTTCACAAGCAGGTCAACGACGCGACGGACGCCAATGGATTTGAAACCTACACTTACCTCGATGGAATCGGGCGGACGATTCAGACGCGGGCGGAGTCAGAAACGTCCGGTCAGTTCCGCGTTGCCAATGCCGTTTATGACTTGCGCGGAAATGCTTATTTCCAGACGTTGCCCTATTTCAGTTCCGGCAGCGGCTTTACCAGCATCAGCGGCACCTATCTTGGCACGCTGACCGAATTCGACAGCGTTGGCCGGGCTTACCGCGTCACGCCCGCAGAAAATGGAAGTTTCACCAGCGGAAGTTTGACCAGCACCAATTCCACCGGCGGCGACACCGGCTCGCCGGTGGGCGCGGTGACGACCGCGTTTGTGGATGGCGGCAATCCGTGGGCGTCGGTTGTTACCGATTCGGAAGGCAAGGTCAAAAAGGCCTGTCGGGATGCTTATGGCCGGACGATCACGATTACCGAGGTCACTTCGGCGGGAAATTACAACACAACCTATATTTACGACCTTCTCGGAAACCTGACCAATGTCACTGATAACGCAAACAACAAGACCAGCATGGCTTACGACAGCCTGGGACGCAAAACGGGCATGACCGACCCGGACATGGGCACTTGGAGCTATGCTTACGACAATGCCGGACGCATGACACAGCAGATTGACGCGCGAAACAACAAGCTCACGTTCAATTACAGTGATTCGCTTGGCCGGTTGACTTCAAAGCAGATTTACAATGCCGCGAATTCCTTGGTCGGCACGATTTCCTATGTCTATGACACCAGCGACGATCCGAATTACACGGTGTTCAAGGGGCAGCTTTACAAGGTGACGGATTTGCAGGGCTGGCAGCGGAGCAGTTACGACGTGCGCGGGCGCGTCACCAAGACCGGCCGGTTCCTGTCCGTCAACGCGATGGAATATGTCACGCAGACGACTTACGACGACGCCGACCGGGTGCAGACCATTACTTATCCGGGCAACGCGGCCACGATCAAATACGCCTACGACACGGCGGGAAATCTGGTTCAGGTCAGGAGCTTGGCGGGCACCGGAACGAATGAAGTGTTTTACACGCCGGGGAGTTTCAACGCGCTGGGGCAGTTGACGGGCTACACGGACGGGGCCGGGGTGGTGACGACGAACCTTTATTATGCCAATTCCAAGCGGCTGCAAAATGTTTCGGTCAAGAGCGGCACCAACTCCCTGCAAAATCTTTCCTACACCTACGACACCGTGTCCGACATCAAGAGCATTGGCGATGGTGTCTATGCCGGCTCGGCTTCCGCTGCCATCAGCAGCGTTTCCTATGACGATCTCTATCGGGTGACTTCAGTCGCCTCGACGGCGCGGGGCGTTAAAAGTTACGGTTACAACTCCATCGGGAACGTGCTGACCAACCAGGATTTCGGGTCGGGCCTTTACAGTTACAGTTCCAAGCCGCACGCGGTGACCAGCGCCAATGGCATGAGTTACGGTTACGACGCCTGCGGCAACATGACGACGCGCGGCAATCAGACGCTGACGTATGATGAGCAGAATGAACTGACTAAAGTTTCCACGACCAATGGCACGGTGATGTTTGGCTATGACGATGCAGGAGAACGGTTGTGGCGTGCGGGCACGAACGGCTACTCGGTGTGGATTGGCGGGATTTACGAGATCAACAACGGCAAGGTGCTGTGCCATGTGCTTGCCGGCGGCAAACGGCTGGCGACGTTTGAACCGTTGTGCGGCGGCCTGTGGTCAAAAGCGATTGGGGAGAAGAATTGGTATCTGGCTTCAACAAAAATCAATTTAATTTTCAATTGGCCGTTCGAGAAAGGCAGAGGCCAATGGACTATGTTTGGCGGGACGTGGGCCATGATACTTGGCTTTTGCCTGGTGACTGGACGCAAGGTTCGCGTGAAGCGTTATGAAGTGAGGAAGGCGTTCGGGCATTCGCTATTACGGAAGCAGTTGGTGACATTGGTTTCAATTTCCGCCTTCCTTTGGGCTTCGACTCCGGAAGTTCAGGCCGCGCCGACTTACGGCCCGGTATTCTATTACTATCACAACGACAATCTAGGTTCGTCCAATGTGCTGACCGACCGCTCCGGCCAAATGGTGCAGCATTACGAATATGCCACATTTGGGCAATCCTCTTACCAAAACAACACGTCGGCCTATCAGGTTTCAAACCGTTACACCGGGCAAATCTGCGATGACGAGACGGGGCTTTATTATTACAATGCACGCTATTATGATTCGCAATTGGGAAGATTCGTCCAGCCAGATACAACTGTGCCATCGCCAACAGATTCCCAAACACTGAATCGTTATACTTATGTTGGGAACAACCCATTAAACCGCATCGATCCATCAGGACACTTTTTCTTTATTGCTGCAATTGTTGTGGCTCTCGAATATGCTCTAGCGGGGGCTGCTATAGGCGCTGTGGCTGGCGGAATAATGGCGGCAGTTATGCACGGAAATATCGGCATGGGTATTCTTGGGGGAGCTATCGGTGGATTCTTCGGAGGATTTGGATATGGGATCGGCGGGTTTGTAGGGGCGATTGCAGGTAGTGCGGCAGGTGGTGCAATAAGCGCAGCTGTAACCGGCGGGGATATAGGAAAGGGAGCCATGTGGGGGGCCATTACGGCTGTGGCTGCCTATGTAGCTTTTGGAGTATTCAGAGGAATCTATGATTACTTTGAAAGTAATGTAACTTACTGGGATGTCGGAACCCGGACACAACTCACCGTAGATCAAGCATCCACCTATCAAAACATTTCTGTAAACGGAGTGAATGATGATGTGAATACGGCGCTTGACGATGCGCAGCGCGAGTTTAGTCAGCAACTACAAAATGGTGGAAAGGCCCTTTTGGTTGACAACCCTAGTCATGGAATTATTGCTGACTTGACAGAAGCTGGGCTGGAAAAAACTATTGGCCCTGGTTCCGTTGATTCTCAATTAAGCACGTTTGTGTCTAAAATATCAGGTTCTCCTGAACCACTAAATTTTGTTTTTCACAGTCAAGGGTCAATTATTGGAATGAATGCTTTAGAAAAGTTTGCAACAACGGCAGGTGCTTTACCTTCGGGTTCAACCTGCCAAATTATTGGCCCTCCGATTTCATTCGCCCGTGCAGAGTCGGTTTGGACCCACGCCATGGGTGGAAAGGCAGGTTCTCTTTCATATCGAGCTCTGCCTCTTGATCCTGTGCCGAAATTGACATTTACGCAGGGTCCTTTAGAATTTTTTATGGGCGTTTATGATGCCGCCCGATATGGTTTTACATATCATTCAGTCAATGCTTATTTCCCAAAATAAATTATTATGTCTCCTAAATTTTACATCATTCTGGCTCTGGCGTCAGTTGGAATTGGCAGTCTCATTTTTGCTCAATCTACCAACTCTGCGAAAACTGAAAACACCAACATGAATACTTGGAAGACCTTTCAAATGCCGGAATATAATTTAGAGTTCAAATATCCTCCTGAAGGAAACCTCGGCGATTTAATAGAATCACTTCCAGGAATTATTTCAATCGATGGGTTGCATAGAAAACCGCAGACGATAAAGCTTGAGCCTATTCCTGCGCCTAAATCTCTTCAGGGCGTTACTTTTGGTTTTTCAATTCGGTTTATTATGCTAACCGACGCGGCTAAAATGGATACAGATTATGCGAAATGGTATAACTGGCATGAGACTCCAACTATTTCAATGTATCCATTTGATTTTAATCGAGACAAAGATAAGTTACTTCTAGCAATTGAGCGTCTTTACCTTGGCTCACCAATGTCGTGGAGTAGCGTGGAGCCGATAACAGTTGATGGAAAGTCTGGCGCCAGAATGTCCGCTTGGGATGAACGGTTGGGGAACAAGGACAAGTTCTTTCACGAAATTGTTGGTGTTCCAGTATCTGCAAATAAAATTCTCATTATTCAAGCCGGTTATTTTCCACAATCCGGTTTTCTTGGCTCTAAATCCGTAAATCAGTTAGAATCAAAGCGACAGGTTTTTTCTAACGTGGTTAATTCTGTGAAGTTCTTGAAAAGTGATGAGTTCAACACAAAATGAATTTGCCGCCATCACCTATGTCTATGACACCAGCGACGATCCGAATTACACGGTGTTCAAGGGGCAGCTTTACAAGGTGACAGATTTGCAGGGCTGGCAGCGGAGCAGTTACGACGTGCGCGGGCGCGTCACCAAGACCGGCCGGTTCCTGTCCGTCAACGCGATGGAATACGTGACGCAGACCACTTACGACGATGCCGACCGGGTGCATAAAGGGGTCATAAAGGGGTCAGTCCCGCATAATGATGAATTTTCGGGTTGACAGGTGTTGCGGTGGAGAGATGATTTTGGGCATGGCCCGGAAGTTGAGGTTGGAATATCCCGGCGCGATTTATCATGTGATGAATCGCGGTGACCGCCGTGAACCGATTTT
>Ga0182030_10019125_pt1 | contig 13070 bp, 13 predicted proteins | sample 812S3MmetaG_FD_121299 | JGI IMG/M metagenome (GOLD analysis project Ga0182030, IMG submission 121299) | Permafrost microbial communities from Stordalen Mire, Sweden - 812S3M metaG (Illumina Assembly) | ecosystem: Environmental > Terrestrial > Soil > Wetlands > Permafrost | place: Sweden... | reverse complement strand
TGGATGCTTGTCAATCTTTGCCGCCGCATCTGCTGTTAAGGAAAGCGCATCGAGTGCATTGTCGATACCGGTAGCATTTAAGGCACCTGGGGCTTTGGAGGAGCTTCCATCGTCGTCCAGTTGTGCAAGATCCAGACCTTTCGTCTTCTTCACCGCTACTTTCGCGTTTTTGGGAGTAGGTCGGGCGTCCTTTTCTTCTGCTGCCAGGATAGCATCTTTCTCGGCCTTCTTTCGCGCTTGCTCTGCTTTCTTGGCTGCTTCAGCCTCTCTGAGTGAGAAGAATAGTCAGTTGTTGGAGTGGGGTGGTGCGGGGTATTAGGCCTAAGGAGTACTTACTTCTTCGCATTGCTTCTTGCGCCCTTTCCCCATTCCTCGTCCTCTGCTACTGCCTTCTTCGCATTTTCAGCAGCGGCTTTTTGCGCGGCTGCTTCGGCTTTCTTTGCGTTGCCAGAGGCCTTCTTGGTGTTTTCTCCCGCGGCTTTCTTACCAGCCATGTCTGTTATTTGGGGAGGGGTTTGCGGTCTATTGTTTGCAAATTTAAAGTGCGAGGAATTATTGTCGTCAGTTTAGGATGTGAGATGTCATTCAAATAGAGTATCAGGTCCATCCAAGGGCGGCCGTGAATGTCGTTGTTCTTGGGTACTGGTGCCCCGCCATAGGTCGACCTGGGCCGAGAATATTCCGATAGAGGCCTCAGGCTCAAAGGACGAATGTCGCACGTGACATTAAATCGCCATTTCAATTGCACGGTCTTACCAGTGGAGGAGTCCCTCTCACCGGGTCCAGGGCATCCATTATTGGAGATTTTCTCGGGTAGAAGTGTCAGAAAATGTCAAACGCTTGAAAAAAGTAAGATTGTTGCTATTCGGTTTCCATTTCCCCGAGCTCTTCGATTCATGCAAGTGATCCACCACTGGGCATATGCACGGTTTTGTAAAAAGATACTTATTGTTGAGAACATATTGGGACAGGGATTGAATCCTGTTCTCTCTCGTCGACAATCCTGGCTACCGTCATGATATGGCACACTGCCTATTGATACCTGGTAAGTGATCATACGATACCCTGCTGACAATGATTGATGTTGATGAAAATCCAAGGAAGCTTTTGCCAATGTGAGAAGGAGGGTATATCCGGAATGATAGGTCGTGTAATACGAGAGATCTCGATCTTCAAATAGAAGCATGAGCCTTTTAGTTGTGTGGGAAGGAAAACTTTCATTCGCTTGGAGCGCTGGATCAACTTCCGCCAAAGGCACACCGGACTTCGGCCAAATATCATTGCATATAATTGTTATCGTACAGCAGCACGCCTCTCAACAAGAGCGGGTAACGTTTGGTGTAACTGATGAAGTGTTCGAGGCCGATCCAAATCATTCGACAACGACGGGAGTGCTTTATCCGCAAGGCGCGGATCGGGATTTGCTGAAAAGGGAAATGAAACAGCCCTCACAAACCTGGGCTGGTTGGAGGCTTCCGCCCTGTACGCCCGGCATATCTGCACTTACGTGAGTATCTGGTGTGAATCACTGATCGCCACCAATCTGCGTGTCTCTCCCAAGCGTCAGGGCTGATGCAGATAGACGAAGCGCCGCACCCGCTATGTATTGGCCGCGGTGGTGGCCGAGTAGCATTGCAGTACCTTGCAATTGCCTGGCGCTAAGATCCCGTGATCGAGGCAAAGCCTAATGTCGTACAGACCTGCAGCATCAGACACCCAGTCGGAAGTGCTCCAGCCAATGTCAGAGGTTTTCGTGGTTGTGGAACGGCGGCGGACCAACCGAGAGAGTGCATATGCAGAAGTACATTACATATGTCGAGATTTTTCTGGAAGCCTAAAAAACGAAAGAAAGTGTGCATGCAGATAGATGCATCATGCAAACCATGCCCTTCATCCTTTGAGTGCATGAACGCTTGTGGCTGCGGTGCTCCCGCAATACATAAACAGCGCATACGCATTCCGGTGAAGAAATATTGACTTTCAACAACTGCTGGGAACGACTGGAACCAACACAGAATGTTTTGTGAGGGCGACATCTGATCACTCTGCCACCGGGTTGGCGGGCCGGCCAGCGTGGGGAATTGAGGGAGGTTCTGAATGTTCAAAGATATTCGCCCGTTCCGTAGGACTTGGACTATTCGGCCGAGATAAATCCTGAAGAGCATCTGTTACAAACTGTAGTTTGTCAGGGCCGAAGGGTCGGATAAGGTGGGTAGGTGTGTAGGTGGGTAGCTGTAGCTGTAAATTGCGGGTCACGATAATCAAACGAAGGAGAATTTATTTATCAGCGCAACTAGAGATCTAGATTAAAAGCGTCATGAGATTGATCAGCGACGGCTTAGTTGTGCAGCTAAATTCTTAGTCAGGCCCATTTGTTTGGAGAGGTGAGGAAGGAATAGTCAGTTGAGGCTGATGATTGGGCGCCGTCTAAAAGAAGTTCAAACGTTCGCGCCGGCATGCCAATACTAGTGGAGACATGTAGCCTGCGGTAACCTGCGCTCCAGTATTAACAACGGCACTGTTTCTGGCGGTGTGAGGTACGTCGAGTGTCACGAGAACAATTTTACGCTTTGTTTACCTGATGTACCCGTAGGAATTCTAGCGGTAGAAAGTGAGGCTGGCGGTGTGATGCAAGAGTAGCGCGGGCTACTAGTATTGCGTTACATATGCGACTCGTTAACCTGAGGGACTTGACTCAAATCGTATGAGCAATACCCTGAAAAGTTCGGGCGTCGATCGAGATCTCTGGGAAAAGGATATCCGCATCACTTTTATGTGCAAAATAACTGAGCTAAGTAGTGTGAGATGTCTCATGGTGGCGATTCCTGAATCAGTTTGCTCGTAGAGGAATTGGGATCCGTCTTGGCTTCCCCGGCGGTGCTTGCAAGATATGCCGCGAAATCATCCGACGACTTCACTAACTCTAGCGTTGATCAATACACGGAAACAGCTCCTTTTGGCAATAGTCACAGCCACATCTCCGCCGTTTTCCATCAAAACCCATACTTCTCATATGGCACCCGTCGGAGACACGATCAATCCACTTAACCCCACTCATGAACTGCCCTCATAAATCATTGAGGTTCCGAGTAGAACTAACCTGGCGCCAATTCCTTCCATTCGTCTAGAAAGCTTCCGTTTCTTCCACAATCCATGCTGGCTCTCCCGGTTCCGCGGTCGACCCATATCCAACGGTCGACGTTCACGAGTGAAAGGGAGATGAGGGGATGACGCGATGGTTTGAATATCTTGATTAGCATTGCAGATTTTCGTTGCATGATATACCATGTCTTTCTGGTTATTGTCGTCACCTTCCAAGTGCTCCCCACGTAAGCATCCGCCCAAGATATCAAGGTCTCCTGACTTGACCCCAGGATGCTTACGCTTACATGCTTCCTGCAACTTTCAGCTGTTGACGAGATTCTTTGATAAAACTCCAACCTCGGTTCGTAAAAGGGGTATAGGTCCGTCCTATCAAATTAGACCACCATAATCAATCCAGCCATTTTCCGGTTGCCCATCTTGATAAAACACCCTTTTCGCCTCCCCCTGACTTATTTCCCGGGCCTCTTGCAGATCCCTGACCGTTGGTGAAGCACGGGTCACTTGACGAGTCAAACAACCTAGCTACTAAGTCTCTTCTGGCCACTCAGAGCTAGAACTACAGGGTCTAGTTTCCACGACTCTGGTCCCGGTACTGATGCAGGGCAATCCTAGTCCCTCGTCGGCCTCATCCTGACGCCGCTTTTACGCGACCTGCTGCCAATAAAAGGTTTGCCGATGTACTGTACATGCTAGCTGACGCGCTCAGCCTCGAAAATGATATAAAATCCATCTCTATCGACCTCAGCTGCTACACGAGCGGCCCAATGAGACTAAGTTTATCTGAGTTTAAGCCTGTAATCTGCCATGTGGCCGAAGGCATGCGGTAGGGCTAAGACCATCCTGGTCAACTAAAGACAGCCAAGAAGTCACTATACTTAACCGCCCATCTCACTATTCCAGGGGTACAAGCACCACATTGAAATATCAGACATGGAAGTTCATTATAAAACTAACTGAAAGTTACCGTCGGTCAACGTGGTTTTCCAGGATCAAGGATTTCCCCACGTCTTTATCAATGATAAAGAAGCACGATGATGAAAGAGAGGGTAACCTTCCATGCTCAAGCTCGTACATAACTACCACTCACCATGCTGCTAAGGACACTATTCCGATCCCATTACTACGTACTGTATAATGTCACCTCAGTATTCCCTTGAGACTACCTAACTTTAGTTGCATCGGAATAATCTGGCATGCGAAGATCACATCGGTGCCCAAGTAAAAATCCCCTGGCCTGTCCTCACCGCCGCCACCACTGGTCGAAATGGTCAATGCTTTCTACGCTACTCGACCCAAAACACTTGCTACAGGGGTTAGTCCATGTGCGCAGCTGCAAATAATCCTAAAAAGATCCCTTACCAAACGGGTCAAGGAAATAAAGACCGGGGCGAGGTGGACGGGGCGAGGTGGAGTACCATCTGATTTCATGGTTCTTAGCTTAGCTCAAGGACCCGGACACCCAATACGAAGATTAGGAGCACATAGTAAATTTGGGAGCAGGTTGCTCGAGCCACGATATGGCCCTGCTCCTGGGGCCCTGCTACAAGAAGGCAAGCCTATCTCCGTCACCGCCCATCAAGAATATTATACCTATTCTACGCGGCCGCCCCTGCCCGGTTTATGCTACTAAGAGTACCTTCCGGCGGTCAACTACATGACTTTCAAATTTCCATTGCTCATCATCCCTTTCTATCTTGTGATCTTTGATTTTCTTCAAGGTCTTGCTTCATTCCTCCTGCACTTCAGAGTAACAGCATCTATCCACTACTGCAACTACCACGTACTACGGAACTCTGCTCTACACACGGATTTCACTTCAGCTTATAACCACATATGACCCTCAGCTCGAATCACAGATTCATCGAGCCCCTCACAGGTCCAAATCTTCCTCCTCTCCTGGTTGTACCCTCTGCGAAATTTCCCTGCGAGATCCGAGATCATTCCTCTGGTACCGCAGGACAGAAGCTCCTGTATCTCTCGCTATGTCTGGTGTACAACCGACGGGTTCGCGGAAGCGGATCCCACCCTTTCCCACGAGACAGATGACTATTCTCGGTGAGTTTGAGTCGCAGAATCTCTGCAGATGCAAGATTTAAGATATTGAAACCATAGGCTGACTACATAGCTCTTTGTCGAATATGCGAGCCCATTGCCTTCATGTCCATCTTTCCCTACGTCTACTTCATGATCCGCGACTTCAAAGTCACCAAGAATGAGAGAGAAATCTCGGTATATGCCGGTATGGTAACATCCGCGTTTGCGTTGGCGGAATTCTCGTCAGGTGTGATATGGGGACGCCTCAGCGACAGGATTGGACGAAAACCAGTACTTATCACCGGGTTGGCCGGCACAGCATTGAGCATGTTGATCTTTGGATTTGCGCCAAATCTGCCGGTCGCATTGCTCGCTCGGGCGCTGGGAGGGCTTCTCAATGGGTATGTGATGCGCGCGTCCCTTGCATAGAGTTACGTTGAAATTTCTGACGGAAATCTGCATACAGTAACATCGGCGTTTTGCAGACCACGGTAGCCGAGATGGTGACCGTCAAGGAACACCAGCGTATGTGATAGATCATAATTCGGCATACAATTGAGCCTCTTTGCTGACAAGTCACAAGCTCGTGCATATACGGTCATGCCATTTGTGTGGTGTCTCGGGTGAGCCTGCATATTTTCGGTTTCACCACCCCACATTGCTAATGAATTCGCAGATCAATACTTGGCCCCATGCTTGGAGGCGCACTCGCAAGACCAGTCGAAGAATATCCAACTCTCTTTGCAAGGGACACGATCTGGGACCGATTCCCCTATCTCCTCCCCAATCTTGTGTGTACGTTGATTGTTGGATTCGGGGTCGTGATTGGGATTCTTTTCCTCGAGGAAACGCACGCAGAAAAGAAATATCGAAGAGATCCAGGACTCGAGGCCGGGAACTGGATCCTCAGCAAGATCTGGAGATGCGCAGAATCGAAGCCATCGCGTTGTGAGAAGTTGGCAGACCTCGACGAGGTTCTTGCGCTATTGCGGGAGGATGAGCAACCTCCAGGATATCGCACCACCGATGGGTCTCCAAAACTTCCCTCGACCCCATCACCAGAACCCGATGAACCATTGCAATTGAACGAATCGAATATTCTGCCGAGATTGAAGCCTGCTGCAACGAAAGCATTCACAAAACAAGTCGTCCTCCATATTGTCGGCTATGGCATTCTGGCTTAGTAAGTTCATGCACTATATTTTCCCCTCCGTGCAGGCACTGACTCGTGTTCCAGCCACACGATGACTTTTGATGCGATGCTCCCAACTCATCTCAGTGCAAATCCAGACGAACATCATGAAAATTGGGTTTTGCCATTCAAATTTGTGAGCGGCTATGATCTCGACACCAAGCGGATCGGAGTCATTCTCTCTATCCAAGGAATTTACTCCATGATTGCTACGGTATTCCTCTTTCCCATCATCGTTCGACGACTTGGGGCCTTGAAGTTGTTCAGGATAATATCAATCTCTTACCCGATCCTCTATATTGCAACTCCTTATCTGGCGTTGCTTCCAGATTCTCTACGCATGGCTGGTGTCTACGGAGTCGTGATCTGGAAATGCACTTTTGCAACGATGGCCTACCCAAGCAATGCCATCCTCTTAACGAATTCTGCGCCGTCGCTCTTGATGCTAGGAACCATCAATGGGGTTGCTGCATCAACAGCCAGTCTTTCTCGAACCTTCGGACCAACAGTTTCGGGTTACCTATTCTCAGCTGGTCTGAGACTGGGATATTCTGGACTGCCTTGGTGGTGCAGCGCTGTGGTCACTGTCGCCGGTGCTATCCTTAGCCTTGGAATGAGTGACAAAGGTGGGCGTATGGAGGCAGATGAAAAGAGCGACGAAGACCAAGAACTCGGCCTCGAAGATCACATTCTCGACCATCACGCCCTGGATTCTGCTATCTCAGCAGCGGAACCTAGAAGCATGAATGCAGACGAGCAAACAAAGAACACAAAGTGATGATGAGTGTCCCAGGTCGCGGGAAACAATGACTCGATGATTTCAATTCTTATTTCCTCTGGGAGGCCATCTGTACCAAAATATTTATCACTTGTATTTGCGATTCTAGCCATAGATATCCCTGCTTATTTCAGCGTTGCCTTTATCGTTCGGAGTATTGATATCGACAGATATGGTATTTATGCAAAAAGAAAGGAGTTCATACAAGAAAGGATACGATCATATCGAGTTGGGTTTGGAGTTTTCGAGGGATTTGACTTTGGCCTTGGTTGTTACATACTCTACCCAGATGCATTCGGTGGCATTTGACCGGCGTTGCTTCCGTCGCTTTATTTCTTAGAATACTCTGGGACATCCTACAATATATCGTATAGAGGTCGTCAAATATCAGCAAAAGTTTCCTATTTATACAGTCAGCTTTCTTTTTACCAGATAGTGATTTGCCTCGTATAAATGTCTGTCCCTTGACGGCACAATCTTTACTCGATGGCTACACATAATAAAACCTCCACACCAACCACCACCAAAATATGCCTCCCGCATGCCTGTGATTCGCGGAAGCTCTTATCAAAGGTCGCCTATCTTCCACTAAACATCGGCCCTGAGCCAGTGGCCGAGCCCGACGATTTTATCCCCACGCGGCTCTATCAGCAGCTTGCGGTGAAGAAGATTTGCTTTTTCTGATTTGCGATCTTGACCCAGCTCAGGCGACATCCGCCGTGACTTTCAAGCTTCAGGACCCCAAGAAATATACGGTTTAAGAAGAGATTACGGTCCAAAACTTGGACTACAGCCTCGTATCTTGTCTCACGATAAGCTAACTACATCCACATCGCCTCGACGAGAAAGGCAGGCCGAGAAATATGCTTGTCAGAAATCTGATTGATGCAAGATAGCACAATCAGATCGCAGCCTCGAATCCCCCGTACATTCGATCTCACTCCCTATCATACCACCGACGGGCACAACGGAAAGTGGGCTGATTCCTGCATGGGACGAGGTCATCAGCTGGTGGAGAGGGTACATATACAGAAGCAGGAGCGATGAATCCTCTGTCCCCCAAATCTGCGCATGGAGGAGGAGGATACCCCAGCAAACGCGCACGACATAGTCCATCTTCCCACGAAAGCCGTCCCGGGACGGGGAAAGGCAGCCCTCGCAGCGATGAAGCTGCGGATATCTTGCCCGAGCCTGTGTCAGTAGGTGGGACTGGGAAGACTGCGGCAGCGAGTAGCTTTCGCAATGTGAGCGCGTGTAATAGGTGTCGGTTGCGGAAGAACCGGTGTGATCAGCGGCTGCCCAGTTGTGCGAGCTGTGAGAAGGCGGGCGTAAAGTGTGTGGGCTATGATCCGATAACGAAGAGGGAGATTCCTAGGAGGTGAGTCTTTCATAGTCTCTCTGTGACTGATATTTGGAAAGAGGAGAAGAGATAGGCTAATAGGTCATCAATAGCTATGTTTTCTATCTCGAAACTCGCGTGGGATACCTTGAACAAGTGCTAAGGGACAATAATATAGCTTTCGCTGCGGCCGAAGTCTTGGATCAGAGTTCTCGACCAGGCCCAGACCCAAATACCGTGCAGACGCCGAGTGATGATGGGGCAACAACGTTCAATGGGAATAATACTTCGATTACGAGTTACAAACAAAGTCAACAGGCATGGAACAAGAAGCAAGACGAGAGCGAAAAACTCAACAAACTGGTGTCGAATATTGGGAGTGTATCAGTACAAGGCGCTTCAGACTCAAGATATTTAGGAAGCACGTCGGGTATATCCTTCGCTCGAGTAGTATTCGCAGCAGTCAAATCCTCCGTCTCCGGAACAAACAGCGAGAAATCCGGGATCAGACCCTCCAGACCTCCTATAACCAGCAAAGCAACTAGCACAGGTGGAACCTCCATGCGCGACTCCTTTTTCGGCCTGCATACCAAACCTACTATCAAACAAGCTCCCTTCCCAGACAAAGATGTCGGCAAACGATTAGTGGACTTCTATTTCGAGCACGCGAATCCGCAGATTCCGATCTTACATAGAGGGGAATTCATGAAGATGTTTGAGCAAGCGTATAAAGATGGGGAGGAACGAGTCAGGACGCCAAGGGAGCTATATATGCTAAATATTGTGTTCGCGATTGGGAGTGGGATTTTCTTGGGTGATAAGGGTCATCAGGAGGAGAAGAATGGGGAGAAGGGGTTTAGAGGGGGACAGTGCCAGCCTGAGGAGTATCATGCTTCTGCGATTGTGCATTTGGAGTCTTGTTTGAGTAGTTCGAGCTCGATTGATAAGGTCGATGGGTTTGGTGGGGGACTTGAAGAGCTGCAGGCGGTGTTGTTGTTGGCAGGCTTTGCACTGTTGAGGCCGGTGGCTCCGGGGTTGTGGTATATTATTGGGGTCGCCGTAAGGTTGGCGGTAGATTTGGGCTTACATTATGAGGATGGGAAAGATATTGACGTGGGACTTGAGGGGGATGAGGTTAAGGTGGAGGATAACGATGCTGCGAGGATGCAAAGGGAAAGAAGCACCCGGGAAAGGGGCAGAAGAGAATGGGTGAGGGATTTCAGAAGGAGACTATGGTGGTGCACGTATTCTTTCGATCGACTGGTATCGACTTGTGTTGGAAGGCCTTTCGGCATCACGGATCAAGTGGTCACGACTGAATTTCCTTCGCTGCTAGACGACAAATATATAACCCCTTCTGGCTTTTTAGAGCCGCCAGGTGGACCCTCCGAGCCGTCATACAAGCACGCGGCATACCATTATTTCAGACTACGATTGCTACAATCCGAAATATTACAAGTTCTCCAGCATCAACAAGCACAGGTAGCTCGAGCCGGGGGTGCCAACCAAAGAAATCCATACATGCACACTGCATTGCCATCGCCTTTTCTTTCGAAATTTGACAGCTTCCGGTCTTGGAGAATTGATATTGACAAACGACTCTGGGAATGGAAGACATCCGCTCCGACAAAACGAGAAACTGGCGTTGGGTTTTCAATCGAATTTCTGGAACTTAATTATTGGCAATGCGTGATAATGCTATATCGACAAAGTTTGAGCGTACCTCAAATATTCGAAGGCGAATATAGCACAAGCGAAGAAGTGCAGAGTCCAAGTATGCATAATATTGAGTTGAGAGAGGATGAGGAACGAGTGTTCTTAAAGGTTGCAGAGGCAGGGCAGAGAGTATTGAGATTGTATAGACAGCTTCATCGTGTGCATCTCGTCAACTACACTTTCCTGGCTACTCATCATCTATTCATGGCGGGCATTTCGTTCTTATATGCCATCTGGCATTCACCGATTGTGCGCACTCGCTTGGTATGTTCTCCCTTCTTTGTTGACCCCAATGCTCAAACTAATGCTGGGCCACAGACAATGGATGAAGTCGATTTCACAATCTTAGCCGCAACGTCTGTCCTCGGCGATCTCATCGAAAAGTGCCCACCGGCAGAAGCCTGCCGCGATGCCTTCGATCGCATGTCCAAAGCCACTGTCCAAATGTGCATGTCCACAACCGGCTTCTCTTCCTCGGCCCAGGGTCTCAATTCTCGTCAACACCACCAATCTTCCGCCAGTCCTAATGACTATTTCACGAAGAACAGTTCTCGTCGACAATCCCGGGGTCCTGGACCCGGGAGCGGCAGACCGAAGCCTCAATTCGACATGGGCCTAAATGATCTCCTTGGACCCAGTGTACCACCAATGCAAATGTCACGTCCCGGCTCTTCGACCCCAAGCAATACAGCAAAGAACGAATTCGAGCCCTACCGCCATCCCAGCACAAGCTCACAAACAGGCACCATGTCCGCACCCCAAACCATAAATTCCCCCACCGAATACGCCATCTCCCCTCCCCTAAGCAGCCTCGACACCTCAGCCATAGATCCCAGCCTCCTCCCCTCCCACGCTTCTCCAATATCCTACTCCTCTCTCCCCTCCGCCCAACAACCCTCCCCCCAAAACCAACAGAACTTCCAACCACCCTACCAAGAACTCTCCTTCCCCTCAAGCTCATCCTTTCCAGGCCAAGGAATGGATTTCCTACAAGGTAACGGATGGGATCTAGGTGCTGAGGCGGGCATAGGAAGTGCTGGAAATGGGAATGCATGGGGTGGAGATTTAGGTATGGGGCTAGGGTGGGAGGGTGTAGATCATGATTTTTCAGAAGGCGGGAATGGTGGGATGCCGGATTTGTTTGAGGGGTTCTTTTTTGGTGGAACGGGGAACTTCTGAGTTATTTCGGTCTGAGTCTTGTTAAGACTCAGGTAATATTCGATCTTGAGGAAAATTCTGGTACATTTGAAAGAGTATTAAATATGGGTTATATTTGCAAATGGGTTGGGAACGGAAAGGTGAAGCTGGGTGTCTAGCGAGGGCGTTTCTGGGGTCTTGTATTGGAATGATAGGTATGGTGGAAGAATATCCTCTCTCAATCAAAATGATGAGCGAAGTGTAGTATCATCAAAATGTTGGAGTACGAAATCGAATGTCTTCTGACTTCTGAACTTTAGTCATATAAAGCTAACCTCGTGATTGCCTGCCATTTTTCGGAAGACTAAGCGTAACTGGAGAAATTTGTCCATCTAGCAGGTACCTCTTTCCGACCAAGTTTTCTCGCCCCGAAGTTCATCGATCAAAAGGAGGATTAAACAAACTCGAAAGTATTTTCTTCCCTTGGCTGACGGAAATGACTCTTTATCCCGTGTTCCACTACTTGTCTGGTCTCTTAATGGTCCTCTTGATTAAAGGCACCATAATGAGTTTTGGAGTGCTTGGATGTACCGTGAAACGGAGTGATAGGTTGGGCTTTTGTGTCTGGCCAAGTGGTTTGGGACATGATGGGGGATTTATCAATCCGCATCATAAAGCGTCGCATCATAAGTTTGGGTGGGATCTGGCGACAGTATATCGTTTGCAGTTGCTGGGATATTGAGTACTGGTTACTCGTGTGGGTTTGCCGAGTAGATTTTATGGGAGCTGGTGGTCATGGGATAATTTTAGGGTGTATTGAGCTCTTTAGAGGATGCTTTTTTCTACTTAGGCTTAGAGGGCCTTGGAGCTGGGGGATACTGAGAAACACAACCAAATGGGGAACAACATAACTCAGGGGCACAACACGATATACGCTTTGATTCGAGGAACAAAATTTTTATATCCGAGCTAGGCAAGGTTGTTCTTGACAGCCCCTCGGCATCTCCAGGGGAAAGGACATATTCTCAGACTCAATTCAAGCTGCTGGTCATTATACCCACCTTTTCTGCTGGCCATATAACGACAACACTTGACGGATTCGGAGTGGAAAATGAGTTTAGCCAGTATTGCATGCTGTCCCACTTTAGACACCTCGTATTTTCACGTCTTCGAGTTCTCATATTAAATGTCTTGAGGGTTCTTGAATTCGGAGATCTAGGAGGGAAATATTTCAACTTCACTCAGAACGCATACGTTACAGCATCCATTCTTTGGTTTGAATTGGAATATTCTCGACAGAGTCTTAGAAATGGCAAGCTTGCGCAATACCACCATATAGGCTCCAATTAGTGCTCACAAATCTCAAACACTTTTCAGCACTGATATCACACAGCTCCCTGGTGATTTGAGGCAGGTACTGATCAATTGGTTCTCCTCGGTCAAGACCAAGCTAGCAGATCACATCCGCAAAGACTGTGGGAGATATCATGATTGGCAGGATGCCACCACAGGATCCAAGACCGGTCGACGGAGTGGAGAAGTCTTTCAGCTGTCACTCAGCTTGGAACTTACTAAGTACACGGTTCCAGAACCACGAACCACCGAAATGGTATATACACCAATGGGGACTGACAACGCATATCTGTTGCCAGAATCACCACAACTGAGGGACACAGGGGTACCTCTAGGTATCCCTGGAGGTATAGAGCAGGGCCCATTTCACGTCTCAGGCCCGTTGTCAGATTCATATGACACTTGGGAAGAAACCT
>Ga0182030_10019122_pt1 | contig 13072 bp, 13 predicted proteins | sample 812S3MmetaG_FD_121299 | JGI IMG/M metagenome (GOLD analysis project Ga0182030, IMG submission 121299) | Permafrost microbial communities from Stordalen Mire, Sweden - 812S3M metaG (Illumina Assembly) | ecosystem: Environmental > Terrestrial > Soil > Wetlands > Permafrost | place: Sweden... | reverse complement strand
GATGGAGGGGAGGGCGCGCAGCTTCGCCAACACATTCTCGTGAATCTGGCGCTTGCTCATGCGCTACCCCGACGAGCCGCTTCCGCCGCGGCACGCTTGGAGGGCCAGTGATCGAAGATCAACTGCATGATCTCCCCGTTCACGCCGTCCATGAATTCAAGCGCTCGATTGAGCGTGCGTTTATCGCCTTCGTACTTTTCGATTTCATACGTGGTCTTCATGTCGAGACCGAAGCGCACCACGGCCGACTGGCCCATGGGGTGCTGCAAGACGCGACGGCCAAAGGCCTGACGAAGATAGTCCTGCACCTGGACATGCTGTTCATTCTTGGCTTCGTACTTTGAGACTAAAATTGTAAGAAAATCAAAGTACTTAGGTTCGCCCTCGATGGAATCCATGGTGTCCATCAGCTCCGCGAGCAGCTGGAAGAAGCTCACCGACGAGGCGAAGTCCATGGTCGCCGGCGGCACCGGCATGACGATCCCGTCTGAGGCGAAGAGGGCATTGCTGGTGAGGAAGGAGAGGGACGGGGGAGTGTCCAAGACAATCAGGTCGTAATTGTCCTTGATGGTATCCAAGCCATCCGCCAGAACCCGATAGAAGAGAAATTGAGGATCCCGCATGCGACGCGCGGCGATCGCGAATTCTGCGCCGTAGAGCTGCAGGTTGGCCGCGATCAAATCGAGGCCTGGCCAATAGGTTTTCTGCACCGCCGTCGCGAGCGTCCCGGTCCAGTCTTCGGGGTCAGCGAAATCTTTCCCCGACAGCCAGGGCGTCAGAGTCTGACTGCTCTCAACGTCGGCATCGGGCCTTAAGCCAAAGGTCGTCGTAGCACTGCCTTGGGCATCCAAATCAACCAAGAGGACGCGAAGTCCCATGCGCGCGGCATATTGAGCCAAGTGCACCGACACGGAAGTCTTGGCGACACCGCCTTTGAAATTCGCCACCGAAATGACCTTGGCGGGGTCAGTCTTCGGATCACGCCAGGGTCGAAGGCCCAAGGTGTCCCGAATCTCATTGATTTGCTCCAGCGTGAACAAGCGCGGCCCTCGGCCTATCTGCTCACCGGCGGGCAGCTTGCCGTCATCGATGCCGCGATCTAAGGTTTTCACCGAAATACCGAGCATTTCGGCCACTTCCTTGCGATTCCACTTGCGCAGGGTTTTGGTGTGTGACGGTTCAAGCGCTTCGGCGAGAGACTCGGTGAGAATCTGCGAGGCGCGATCGGCGATGAGGTGGATTTCCCGTGCGCTGGCTCGGGGGACGCGTCGACGAAGTTCCGGTTCAACCGGGGCGGGTGGAAGTGCTTCTTCGGGCTTAGCCGACATGAGAAGTAAGCGCGCGAGGTACCATAATGCGAGGGATGATAGTAACTTGTCTCCTGTTTCGCAAGCAGACTCGAAAAAGAAGGGACAAGAGTCGAAAGATGTCCGGCTCATCTTTCCCGCTCGCGACAGAGCGTAGTGCATCGTATGGCCCTAGGCCAACAGCTTCTGCACCCCGAGCATAGCGAAACGGTATGCGAGGTAGAGCATCAGAAAGAACACCGAGGCCCCCAAGACGAACCAGCGATGCGGGAACGGGGCGTGCAGGATGAATCCGAAGAGCATGGCGACGGAAAAGCAGGCGAGGGAGGCAAATCCCAACACCACGGCGAGGAAGGGCTCGGCCAAGGACATCAAGGCAAAGAGTACGAGTGCTGCGCCTCGCAGGCTCAAGACCCCCAGCGCGCTCGCAATCCGACGCGGTAGCGACCCGCGCTCGGCCCAGGGTGAGAGGGGGAGCGGGGCGCTCATACCCGCACCCAGTGCTTCAAGGCAATCTTGCTCAAGGCGGCGGTCTCTTGCGAGCCGTCCGCGAATTGCACTATCGCCTGATTGGCAGGTTGCCCCGGCTCAAACCTCATGATGCCGGTACGACCGCCTAAAAGGACCGCCAGGGCGTTGACCTCACGCCGTCGCCCTCGGCTCCTCGGCGGCGGGAGCACAGCGCTGAGGGCAAGGGGCTCGGCTTCAGCGGCGGGTGTATTGAACTCCCGGGCAATGTCGCTTCGATGGAGCGGTGTATCGCCCGCGAGCAGGCAGGCTACCTTCTCGGGCTGCGCGGGGTAGTGGCGGGCCAAGAGGTAGGCGGTGCGCGTGTCGATCCGGGCATTCTCCATCGCCGCCTTCACCGCCGGCGGCGCGCCCGCCAGCAGTGCCAGCTCCGAGATGAAGGATTTAGACTTACCTAGGCGCTTGGCAATCTCGGTGCGGCTGTCTCCCTCGGCCTCGCGTTTCGCAACAAAGTGCGCAATCTGCAACGGCGTCAAATCCTCGCGCTGCAAATTCTCGATGGCCTGTCGGTACGGATCGAACGTCGCATCAATGACGGCGTCGATCATCGTCAAGCCCAAGAGCCGCACGGCCCGATAGCGCCGTTCCCCATAGCTGATCATGTACTCATCGGGGAGAGTAGGGTGGGGACGCACGGTGATGGCCTGCAAGAGCCCATCCAAGCGGATGGTCTCGGCGAGCTCGGCGATCGCCGCCTCGCTGCACGCGGTTCGGATGTTGTCGGGGTCCACGTGGATTTTGCTTACCGGCAGTTTGCAGGGATGTCCGGTCAAGCGCGGCGCGTCCCTTCCTAAGGCCGCCACGTCGAAATCCTCGAGGCCCGCGAATTGGATCATGCGACCGCCCCGCGCGCGTCCGCGTGTTCCTGGGTCCGCGTGAGCAGTGCCTCGAAGGCGTGCACCACCTCGGCGCTGGCATCGCGCGCCGCCGGGGTGGTCAGTTGCCAGACCCCGCAACCCTCCTCGAGGGCCCGCGGGATCGCCGCGCGGGTCGAGATTTTGCAAGGCAGCAGGTACTGCGGATAATGCTGCATCAAATCCTTCAGCGCCGCTTTCTGCCGCACCGAGTTGTGCATGAAGCGATTGGCGATCATCCCCAAGAATTTAAGCTTCGGGTTCCACTTCTCGCGTACCCCAAAGACGGTCTGCAGCATGTCCTTGACCGCCTGTGTCGAATACTCCTCGAGCTCAATCGGCATGGCGACGAAATCCGCACTCGTGAGCGCCGCGACCATGCGGATTCCTAAGGTGGGGGGCGGGTCGATCAGGCAGTAGTCGAACTGCGCGCTTAAGGCTTGAAGCTGCGCACTGAACTGCTGGACCCGGCGCTGCGCCTCCTCGGCCGTGGCGCGCTCCAGATTGGCGAGCTGCGGGGTGCCGGCGATGAGGGAGAGCGAGGCGCCCGTCGGCACTTGCACCGGCGAGGGGTCGAAGAGGGCGGTGGCAGGCACCCCGCAGCCAAAGGCCTTCAAGGTGTAGGAGAGATTGCGCTGATTATCCAAATCAATCGCCATGACGCGCGCGGCACGCTTGTCGGCGAGATAAAGCGCGAGCAGGCAGGATAAGGTCGTTTTCCCGACCCCGCCTTTTTGATTTGCGAGCGTGATTACCTGCATGCCGTGCACCGAGGGCCGAATCGTTGGCTTCCGGGCTTGAGCCTACGCCGCCACTTTGCAGGGAGTCAATGCTTTAACCTCCCTGAGAGGTCGTTTTTTTGACCTCCGACGGAAGACCGGATTATGACCGGCGTTCGAGTGACTTTTAAGTGCCTCCCGGGGCGCTTATCGACAACCACTTGGAATTCAAATGATTCAACGCGTTGGGCGTGTCTGCGCCTAGGACATACGGCTTGATGAGGCGTTTTGAGACCAAATGGTAGAGCGGAATGATGGGGTAGTCGGCAAGAAGCTTCCGCTCGGCCGCTTGAAGCTTCTCGCGCCGAAGCGCGGGGTCCGGCGATTGGGCCGCCTCATCGAGCAGCGCATCGAGGGCATCACTGCGATAACTTTGATCGTTGTTGGGCGAATTCTTTCGCAAGGTGTCCAAGAAATTTCCCGCATCATCATAGTCCGCTCCCCAAGAGAGTCGTGCGATCTGCCAGCGGGACTTGTCGTGCCGGGTCTCCAGAAATACGCGGTATTCCTGGTCTTCAAACACCGTCTCAATTCCTAAGACCTCGCGCCACATGGAAGCAATCACGATCGCGGTTTGGCGGATGGCAGGATTGGTGTTGTAGAGCAGATGCAGCTTCAAGGGAATTGCCTTGGTGATGCCGGCTTCAAGGAAGAGTTCTCGCGCTTTGCGATTGCGTTCCTCGTCGCTTAAATTTCGCCACTCCCAAGATTGTGGCGTGTAGTTCCAGGTACCCGGCGGAACGAAGCCGTAGGCCTCCGTTTGCCCGAGTGCGAGTGCTTGCACCAACCGTTTTCGATCGATGGCCATGGCAAGCGCCTGGCGCAGCTTGAGGTTCTGTCCCAACGGTGCTGCGGTCAGATTGATTCCATAGTAGGCGGTGGCGAGGAAGGGCGCGATGCGTAGTTCGCGCGCGTGATCTCGCTTCAAAGCCGGAAGATCGCTCGCCGGTACGTTATCGGTGAGTTCAAGCTCCCCCGCGCGATAGCTTCTGAGCTGCGCCGCATCGTCCGCGGCGAATTGATAGGTCACGGTATCGATACGGACATGGTCGATGTCCCAATATGCGCGATTGCGCGTGAGTTTCACCGAGGTGCCGGGGTGCCAGGAAGAAAGAACATAGGGCCCATTGGAAACCCAGGTCCTCGGATCGTGGCTGCGCGCGCTGGCGTCTGAACGTATCGGATAGGCGGCCGCGTGGCTTAAAAGCCCGGGAAAATAAGGCGCTGGCTGCTCCAAGGTCACCGCGAGCGTGTGTTCATCGGTGGCCACAGCACCCAAACTTTCGATGCCTGCGTGATCCGACACGATGGCCGCGGCGCCCTTGATGATACGAAGCAGGTCCGCATCGGCGGCCCCTTGTTTGGGATCAACCACCCGACGCCACGCGGCCACAAAATCCTGGGCGATCAGTGCGGTGCCATCCGACCATTTGGCATCGGCACGCAGATGAAAGAGGTAGTGCAGCCCGCTCGCGTCGACCTCCCAAGACTGCGCGATGCCGGGGATCACGGCGCCATCCGGCGCCTCGCCGGTCAGACCTTCGTACAGATCACGCAGCACTTCGGCGGAGAAGGTGTCCGTGACGGAGGCCGGATCCAAGGTGGCAGGCTCCCCGCTCAAACCGCGTCGCAACGTGATTGCAGTCGGGCTGGGGGCAGGCGCCGGTCCGCAGGCAACTACGAGGGGGATCAGACTCAGCGCGAGAAGCCCAACCAATAGGGCAGGGCGCACGGGGGAGGACGTCCTACTTGTTCGAGAACGTGAAGACGGTGGTGCCGAGGAGCAACTCCGCGCTCTTGCCTTTCTTACCCTTGGGTTTGCGCGAAAAGTCTTTCTCAAAGGCTTGCACGAAACTCGCGATATGTTCGTGCAACGCGGCGCGCACGCTCGCCACATTCTCCTCGGGGATGCTCACCAGCTCACTGGTGAGCACCATGTCCAAGGAGTTCTGCGCGCGCTCCGGATTCAAGATCGACAGCACCAACGCCGAACCCACGATACGCATTTGTTCTGCGATGAAGCTCAAGGATGCCTCGTTCAATTCGGTGGGCAGCGGCTTCGCGACGCGCCGGATACGCACGATGTCATCCGGCAGTGCCTGTACCAAACCCCGGCGCCGCAAATCCTTCAAGACATTGACATGGCGCTTGCCCGGCAGGGCATCGGCCACCAAATCCTCAAAGCTGGGCCCCTCATGCTGCTTGTCGATCGGCAGATTCAAGGGGCCGCCGCTGGTGTTCATGAACCTCGGGTCCGATTTCCACAGATCGAGCACCCGATCGCTTTTCGAGAGCTGGGCTGATTTCTTATGCATGCGCAGCTGCGCGCTCTTGGCCTTGGCGCCGGTGGAGCGGATATTTTGGACCTCGCCCCGATTCAAGCCCGCCGCAAGTCCGACTTCCTCGTGACTCGGCTCCTTGCCGCTCTTTACATTGCGGGGCAGGGTGGCGGCAACTCGTTTGACAAATTCCACGCGCAGCAGACTCTCGAGCTCTGCGGTGTGAACGCCCAGCAGCACACAGAGGTCGATGATCGGATCGAACGCCGCGCTCAGCAGTTGAGCACGTTCAAATCGATTTTCAGGTCCTGCCAACGCAGCTCCTAAATGACCGTCATAGGTCGGGCGCCAATTTCAAGTCAATGACTATGATCGCGCGAAGTGAGTCCACGTTGCAATGTACTTCCGCTCGATGGCGTCCGTCTTGTATTCGCTCTCGCAAAGTTAGAGACTCAGAAGCGCTATCGTGTTCATGGCCTAAGGTGTCGGCCGGTAAGGTAGCAACGCCCCGAGGATGTGTCCACGCACGTCCAGTCGCGTGACGGTCATTGTGCGGGCTGCGCTTAAACGGAGTCGTTTAAAGGCGATGGATCGAAAGGCCACAGTGAAGCGAAAACGGACTCGCAAAGCCTCTTTGCGAAAGTCGGCGCGGCCGGACGATTCAGCCCTCATGGTTGAACTGATTCAAGAGCTCTACAACTTATCCGGCGATGCGGCCCTCGCACTCGGCGCCACGCGTGCGCAACAGGCAAAGGCCTTGAGGCGCGCGAAGGGTGGCAAAGCGCGACCGCGACCGAGTCGCTCGGTGCTGCGCAACGACAATGGCGTTGCGCTGCTGCTCGGCACCTGGCGACGCGACCCGCGATATATCCAGGCCGATGGTACGCCGAAGGCGTTGCCGATCTTCGGTGCGGGGGCGACCTTGCAGAGCCTGGCGAGTTTTTGCGTGCCTGATCTGCCCGTTGAGCAGGTGGTCGATATTCTGTGCACGCACAGCGATGTGACGCGCATGAATGGCGATCGCGTGGCGCTCCTCGGGCATTCAGTGAAAATCACCGAGAAAACGCCTATTGCATCAATGGCGTGGCTGATCACGCAAATGCGTCACGTCGCCGAAACGGTGGTGTTCAACGCGAAAATTCCCGCCAATGCCAAAGGCGGTGGCCGCTTTGAACGGCAGATATGGGCCACGTTGCCGAAGAAGAAGTTTGATCTGTGGGCGCAGTCGGTGCGCAAGCGCCTGCAAGAGACCTCCGATCGGGTGGAGGCGGATTTGGAGAAAGAAGGCGGGGCGGCCTTGGACGATAAGGAGAAATTGTGCGGGATCGGTCTTTACGTGTTTCGCGAAGACGGCGATCTGGGATAGCCGCCGATGCGCGACCCCTTTGAACGCTTAGAGGCCTAGGACCACCGATGGCCACACGCAGGAAAGCGACTCGGACCTCACGCGCTTCCAACAAGCGGGCGGTGACGCAGCCGCCAAAGCGCGCTGACGCGGCTTTGATGACCGGGTTGTCCCAAGAGGCGTACCGCGTGGTGACCGATGCGATTTTGGCACTCGGCATTCGCCCCACGGAGCAACGAAAGGGATTATTGCTCGCTCGCAAAAAGAGCAAACAGCGACGGCGGCCGAGCCAAGAGGTGCTCAAGCACCAGAACGGGGTGGCGCTGCTGCTCAATACCTGGCGTTCCGACCCGCGCTACATCCAGCGTGACGGAACCCCGAAGGCGCTCTCGATCTACGGCAAAGGTGCAACGCTTGAAAGCCTGGTGCGATTCTATGTTCCTGATCTGCCCGTGGAGCAAGTGGTTGAAACCCTCTGCACACACACCGATGTCATGCGCCTCAAGGGCGAACGCGTGGCACTCTTGAGTCATCCGGTGAAGATCACGGAGAAGACGAGCGCAACGACACTCGCGTGGCTGATCACCCAGATACGCCATATTTCAGAGACCGTGGTCTTCAACGCCTCGATTCCGGCGAAGGCGAAGAACGTGGGACGATTCGAACGCCAGGTCTACGGCTCGTTGCCTAAGAAGCAGTTTGATGTGTGGGCGCAAACCGTGCGCAAGCGCTTGCAGGAAACCGCCGAACGGGTCGAGGCGGACTTGGGCTCGGAGGAGAAAGCCTTGGCGAGCGGCAAGGAAAAAGTCTGCGGCATCGGCCTTTATGTGTTTCGGGAAGACGGTGACCTAGGCTAGGGTATGAGGAACATGGTCCCCCGCAGTGACATTCGTTGGCGCGCTCCTGCAGCCACTTCCGGACTTAACTGATGCCAACGCGTGGTCGTGCGTCAGGGGGGAAGGGTGGGCGTTCGCATAGACCAAAGCAAGGATTGCGATTGCCCGCCACGGATAGGAGCGTTCTGCTTGAGGTGGCGCGCGAGTTGATGCAAGAAACCTTGCAAACACTTACCGATTCGGGGCTGTCGCGGCAGGAGATGGCGCGCGCCTTTAAGCTTGCCGGGTCAAGAAAGAAAGTGAAACACCGTCCGGCCAAGCTCGCCTTGCAGCGCTCGCTCGCTTTATCAGAACTCTTGACTCACTGGCAGCGGGACAAGCGGTATACCGATCAGCACGGAGCCCCCAAAGTGCTCCCCGTTGCGGGCCGAGGCGTGAGCCTTGCAAGCCTTGCGAGGAAGTTCGTCCCTGACATGCGGGTGAATGATGTCGTGACGGCCATCGTGCGACATGGGGAAGTGATTCGCATGAAGGGGGAGCGGGTGGCGCTCCTCGGGACCACGTTGATCGTGCCGCCGAAAACGACCGAACTCACCCTAGCCCAGTTGACCTTAGGCATTCAACGGCTGAAGGGCGCCATCTTGCAAAACGTGGCTATGCCCGACACGGAGAAGGGCCGGGGAGTAGTGCAACGCTTCGTGAGCGGAAAATTGTCGCCCGGCGTCTTTGAAGGATGGTCACTGGAGGTTCGAGCGGAGTTGCACCGGCTCATCTACAGTCTAGATGCCGGGCTCAAGGATAGGACCACCGGCAATCGAAATGCCAAGGATAGCGGCGTCGGGATCTTCGTCTTCCGCGACGAATAGTCTTTAGTCCCCGGCGCGCCTTCCGCGCGAACCTTTCCAAGGTTTGCCCAAGCAGGCGTGGATTCTGTCCGCCGTGCCAATTACTTTGCGATTTTCTCTTGCAATCTTAAATTTCCTTTCGTACTCTCGAAACAGAGGGCAAAAAAACGACCTCTAGCGCAAGTAGAAAAAACGACCGGTCTGTCAGGTGCAAAAGCCGAGACATGTCAGGGAATATGAGGGTTGCGATGGAAACCGATGAAATCGCTCGAATTCGATCCATTCCCTTGCCGGAGGTCTTGACGGCCTTGGGCGCGGAACGCGATCCGAAGGACCCGACCCGCAATTGGCGCCTGGGATCGAGCCGGCTCACGGTTACGGATTCCCAATTCTACGATCACAACGCCGCCGGTGCGGTGCATCGCATGCGTTCCGGGGTTCCCGGCGGCGGCGGGGCGATTGATCTGCTGCAGTACTTGAAGGACCTCGATTTTAAAGGCGCGCTGCGCGAGTTGGAGACTCTGCCCCAAGAGATGCGCATCCCTAATGCGTCTCGCGCAACGCGGAGTTCCCGCCCCGATACACGGCCAACGCCCGTTCCAGCGCCCGAGCAGGAGGGCCGGGTGCGCGCGTATCTGGTCCACGAGCGCGCGATTCCGGTGGCGCTAGTCAACGAAAGCTTGGCGAGTAGGCAGGTGTTTGCCGACCCCAAGGGCAATCTGGTGTTTCGGTTGCGGGATGAGACTGGTCAGGCCGTCGGCTATGAAGTGCGGGGCACCTCCGAGCGGCCCTATCACTCGGTTCACGGGGAGAAAGGGCTCTACATCAGCAAGGCTGATCACACGCCCACGGCCGCGTTCGTTGAAAGCGGCATCGAAGCGTTGAGTTATCGCGCCTTGAAGGGGGAGGGCTTGGTGATATCCACCACGGGCAACGCGGTAGAGCTGCCCGCGAGGATGGCCCGGGCGTTGGAGCACCGGGGCTACGGCATCGTCGCGGCCTTCAATGCCGATGCCGCCGGCGATCGCATGACGGAAAAACTGCGCGAGGTCCTGGCCGGATCGCTCGTGCGAGAGCGGCCGAGCTCCGCCCAAGGCAAGGACTGGAACGATCAACTGCGACTCGCACGCGCGTCGGGTGCGTTGCGGCACGAGGACTCCGCGCTCGCGCGGTCGCTTTAAAGATGCACGCCCCATTTCCCTATCTCGGCGTTCTCTTCGGTCTGAGCCTCCTCGTATCCGGCGCGGCCCGCTCGGAAGACGCGGGGCACGTGTCGGCCTCGAAGCCTCAAACCCGCGAGGCGCTTGAAGGCGCTGCCGACACCGAATTTCGCGCCTCGGCGCAAGCGCTGCGCGAGCGCCTCGAACGAGCCGATGCAGGGGATACCGTGGGCGTGGCGGTGGCCGAGCAGGCGCTCAAAGCCCACCGCGACCGCTACCTCGATCTTAAGCGCGCACTCGCGCGCCTTAGCGCTTCCGCAGCAGCCGCGCGCAATCCTTTTGAGCCGGATTTTCACGTGCCGCGTGAAGGGATTGTGAAGCCCGTCCCACCAACCCGCAGTGCGCGTTGGGACCTCTACGCGCGCACGGGTACGGAGAGTGGGGTGGCGGGCGCACCCATTGCCGAGACATCGCCAGATTCGAACCTGACCCAAAGCTGGGGAATGTATGCGTCCTCGAGCGCGCAACGCGTCAGCCCCGCCTCGGCATCGCAACCCGTTGAGGCTCCGGCGTCGCCTGCGGTTCGACCGTTCTTGGTGTATCGCGCGCCAAAGCCCGAAGGCTTAGCGCAGCCTTCGACAGATTTCTAAAACGTGTTTCTAAAGTCGGCGGACATTCACACGAAGGAGTAACGGCAATGAAACTTGAGGGAAGCATGAGGGCGGGGGACACCCGCGAGGTTGAGCGACGCCAGGTGTATCTGATGGCACTGGCATGGATGTTGGTCGGTTGCGTCTTCTCGGTGATGGTGCCGGAACTCGCCCTAGCCGGGACCAGTCCCTTCTCCACCGGCGCCACGGCCGCGAACAGCAACATCCTCGCCATTTTGACGCCCATCGCGGTGATCGCGGTCATGGCCTTGGGCGCCGCGGCCTGGTTCAACAAGATTTCCTGGGGCTGGGCGGTGGCCGGTGTCGTTGGCATTTGTCTGGTCTTCGGCGCGCAGCAAATCGTCACCTGGGTCCGGGGCATGTTCGGAGTCTGACGAGCATGAGTGACAGTCAACCGATGGGGATCCGCGAGGATCCCCTCTTTGCCGGGGTCACCAGACCGGCCATGGCGATGGGCGTGACCTATTCGGCGCTGCTGATCAATGGCCTCACGACGGTGGAACTGTTCCTGCTCACCAAGAACCTCCTCTGGATGCTCATCTGCGTTCCGATCCACGGCATCTTTTGGCTGGTCTGCAAAAACGACGCTCGCTTCTTCGATCTGCTGTTCCTCTGGGGACGTACGCGGGGCCCCGGGCTCTTGGGGAACGTACGCTTCTGGAAAGCCAACAGCTACTCGCCGCTGCGCTTTGATCTACCCAACCCCAAGGGGCGCCGCCGCTGGCTCTGGGGCGAACCCTTAAATCGCCAGTAGCGAACAACACCGTGCTCAGAAACCCCCAATTCGATCTGATCTTGATGGCCTTCGCGGCCCTCACGCTGCTCAGCGCGTTGGGCTTTGCGCTCCTGGCCGTCTTCAATGGTCGCAAGGCGCGTCTGCGACGCTCGATGCTCAGGCGTTCGGCCATGAACCGCGAGATTTTCGGCGCGATGAACATTCCCTATACCTCGCACGTGCACGAGCAGGTGGTGAAAACCAAAGCGGGGGACTACGTGCAAGGCTTTCGCCTAGGCGGGGCCAGTTTTCAGAGCGCGGACGATGAGGACATCAACAACTGGCACGAACGCTTGAACATTCTGCTGCGCAATATCGCCAGCGACCAGGTGTCTGTCTGGACGCACATCATCCGCCGGCGCGAGAACGTGTATCCGAAAGGGCAGTGCCCAGAAGGATTCTCCCGCGTCGTCGATGAGCACTATCGGCAGCGGGTCACCGGTGAGACCTTGATGGTGAATGAACTGTATCTCGCGGTGGTCTACCGACCGCAAGCCGGGATGGTTCAAGGCACCGCAGTGAAAATTCTTTCCCGCAGCAACAAGGAGAATGAGTCCCAGGGACTTCGCGATGCGTTGGAGGCCTGCGCCAAGCTGCGCTCGCAGCTCATGGCCTCACTCGATCGCTATGAACCGGAGCTTCTAGGGATTTATGAACGGGGAGGGCGGCTTTTCTCCTCGCTCTTGGAATACTTCGCCTTGCTCTTAAATGGTGAGAGCAATGCGGTGCCACTGCCGCGCGCGAGCCTGGCGGATGTGCTCATGACCACGCGCCCCTTCTTCGGTGCGGAGGCGATGGAGTATCGAACCCCGACCCAAACGCGATTTGGCGCCTTCTTAGGCATCAAGGAGTATCCGACGCCGACCTCGTCGGGCATGTTCAATCTGTTGCTCACCGCGCCCTATCCCTTCGTGCTCACGCAGAGCTTCACCTTCCTGCCGAAATCCACCGCGCAGCGCGTGCTCTCGGCGCAGTACTCGCGCATGCGCAATGCGCAGGACTTGGCCGTGAGCCAGGCCGAGGAACTCAAAGTCGCGCTCGATCAATTGACGAGCAACGAGTTCGTGATGGGGGATCATCACTTGACCTTGCAGGTGCTCGCCGATCCCTTTGATGGCACGAAGGAGGGCGCGACCCGCGCGCGGTTGAAGGCACTCCTCGACAACATCTCCCACGCCCGCTCGGTGCTCGGGGAGACCGGCATGGTGGTGGCGCGTGAGGACTTGGCGCTCGAAGCAGGATTTTGGGGCCAGCTGCCGGCGAATTTCTCCTTTCGGCCGAGAAAAGCGCCGATTACCAGCCGCAACTTTGCCGGCATGTCGCCCTTTCATAATTTTCCCATGGGCCGCGCCACCGGCAATCATTGGGGCGATGCGCTCACCATGCTCATCACCAACGCCCGATCGCCGTTTTATTTCTCCTTGCATGCGAGTGATCCGCGCGCGGCCGATGGCGGCAGTCGCAAGGACATCGGCCATACCAGCATCATCGGTCCCACCGGCTCTGGAAAAACCGTTTTCATCGGCTTCTCGGTGTGCATGCTGATGAAAACGGGCGCGACGCAGGTGCTCTTCGACAAGGACCGCGGCTTGGAGATTCTGGTGCGCGCCCTAGGGGGTCGCTACCTGCCTTTGAAGAACGGAATGCCGACCGGCATGAACCCGCTGCAACTCGATCCCAATCCCGGGAACAT
>Ga0182030_10019120_pt1 | contig 13073 bp, 12 predicted proteins | sample 812S3MmetaG_FD_121299 | JGI IMG/M metagenome (GOLD analysis project Ga0182030, IMG submission 121299) | Permafrost microbial communities from Stordalen Mire, Sweden - 812S3M metaG (Illumina Assembly) | ecosystem: Environmental > Terrestrial > Soil > Wetlands > Permafrost | place: Sweden... | reverse complement strand
CGCGGTGGTCGAGCCGCTGGCGAACAACGTGTTGCCCTCGGCAGTGAGCAGCATCGGGTTGCCGGGCTGCACCACGCCGATCTTGCCGATCTGGCCGTTTTGGCTGGACACCGTGCCGTCGCCGGCGATGGTGATCTGGGTGTCAGTGGGGGCGACCTGGATCGGCTGTCCGTTGCTGTCCAGCACGGCGTTGCCGGCGGTGTCGGCGACGGTGCCGCTGGGCAGCAGGCCGAATCGCCCGTCCCGCGTCAGCCGGGGCCCGGCCGGGGTGTTGACGGTGAAATACCCGTCCCCGGTCACTGCCAGGTCGAACGGATTGCCGGTGTGGGTGATCGTCCCGGCCGCCTGTTCCCGCCAGGTTGCCCGATCCTGCGTATAAGCGATCGGAGTCCCCCCCGGCGGCGTGGTCCCACTGCTTTGCCGGCTGAGCCAGTCGCTGAACTGCACCCGCTCGGCTTTGTAGCCAGGGGTATTGGCGTTCGCGAGGTTGTCGGCGACCACGTCCAGCGAGCGCTGCTGCGCGACAAGACGGGAGGTGGCGACGCTACTGGTGATGTCCATGCGGAGGGAAGAGCAAGCGCCGTACCAGAAACCTCTCCCGCGTGCGCGGGAGAGGTCGAAGTGCGCGCAGCGCACGAGGGTGAGGGTGACCGGGTCGGCACGCAGCGTTCTTCTGCCTGCCTCCCGATCACCCTCACCCTCGACGCTATCGCGTCTCGACCTCTCCCGCTCCCGCGGGAGAGGTTAGAAACCCGGCATCTTTCGCCGTCCGGTCAATCCTGCCCGGCACGAGAAAGGATTCTTTAACCCCCACCTGTCAGCGTGCTCCCCACCCAGGAGCAGCTATGAGCGGTGCCGTCGGAGCGGATCAGGACAAGGAGGCACCGGCCGAGGCAGAGAAGCCATCCGGCAAGCGCAAGCTCATCCTCCTTGCCGTCCCCATTGTCCTGGTCGTCTTGCTCGCCGGGCTGTGGTTTACCGGCCTGCTGCCCGGCTGGCTCGGCCTGTCGCATCCGCAGCAACAGGCCACGCAGAAGGCGCAGGAGCCGATCTTCATCGACCTGCCGGAGATGGTCGCCAACCTCAACGGCAATCCGCGCCGCCCGAGCTACGTCAAGCTGGTCGCCCGCATCGAGGTCGCCCGGCCGGAGGACGCGGACCGCGTGCGCCAGGCCATGCCGCGGTTGCAGGACCTGTTCCAGACCTATCTGCGCGAGATGCGGCCCGAGGAGCTGCGCGGCTCCGCCGGCATCTACCGCCTGCGCGAGGAACTCATCGCCCGCGCCGACGCTGCCGCCGCGCCGGCGCGCATAACCGACGTGCTGTTCACCCAGATGCTGATCCAATGAGACCCGTGCGGAGAGCGCAAAAGACTCCCCCTCCCCCCAACCTTGGTCCGCTTCGCGGCCCAAGCCCTCAAGGGGAGGGGGAGCATCCTTCGACGTCCGCCCCTGACGAGCCCCCGCCATGAGCGGCGAACAGCAGTCCGACGAAGACCTCGCCGCGGCATGGGGCGCCGAGACCGAGGAAACCGGCGCCGACCAGCCCCCCGCACAACCCGCCCGTGTCCTCAACCAGGCTGAAATCGACAGTCTGCTCGGCTTCGACGAAGGTCCCGGCGGCGGCGAAAACCGCACCGGCATGCAGCGCATCATCAGCTCCGGCCTCGTCTCCTACGAGCGCCTGCCGATGCTGGAGATCGTGTTCGACCGCCTGGTCCGCATCATGTCCACCAGCCTGCGCAACTTCACGTCCGACAATGTCGAGGTCGGCATCGACAACATCCTGTCCCTCCGCTTCGGCGACTACCTGAACTCCATCCCGCTGCCGGCGATGCTGGCGGTGTTCAAGGCCGAGGAGTGGGACAATTACGGCCTGATGGTGGTGGACAGCGCGATGATCTACTCGATCGTCGATGTCCTGTTGGGTGGCCGCCGCGGCACTGCCGCGATGCGCATCGAGGGCCGCCCCTACACCACGATCGAGCGCACCCTCGTCGAACGCCTGATCCAGGTGGTTCTGGCGGACCTGTCAGCCAGCTTCGACCCGCTCTGCCCCGTCACCTTCCGCTTCGAGCGGCTCGAGGTGAACCCCCGTTTCGCCACCATCAACCGCCTGTCCAACGCCGCCGTCCTCGCCCGGCTGCGCATCGACATGGAGGACCGCGGTGGCCGGCTGGAACTGCTGCTGCCCTACGCCACCCTGGAGCCGGTGCGCGAGCTGCTGTTGCAGCAGTTCATGGGGGAAAAATTCGGCCGGGATTCGATCTGGGAAACCCACCTCGCGGAGGAGCTGTGGAACACCGACGTTGAACTCGAAGTCGTGCTGGACGAGCAGATCATGCGACTGGCGGATGTGATGGATTTGAAGCCAGGCTCTCGCATCCTGCTGAACACGGGACCCGGCGCGACGGTGCATCTGCGGTGCGGCACGGTGGTGCTGTTCGAAGGCCGCGTCGGCCGCCGCAAGAACCGTGTCGCCGTGCGCATCGAGCACGACGTCGTCCGCACCATGCCGAGCGTCAGATGAGCAAATATTCTTTCCCCCTCCCGCTTGCGGGAGGGGTCAGGGGAGGGTGCCGTATGCCCCCCGCTGCACCCTCACCTGACCTCTCCCGCGTAGCGGGAGAGGGATTCGTCGGTCGCGTTGGCAGATTGCTAACCAAAGGCGTCGCAGAATGACCGGCATGGAGTGGATCCTCGATGCCGTTCTGGTCGTATTGCTCGCCGCGACCCTGTTCCACGCGCTGCGGTTGGAACGTGCGCTCGGCGTGCTGAAGCGGGACCGCGCCGCGCTGGAAGACCTCGTCTCCAGCTTCAATGTCAGCACCCGCCAGGCCGAAGCCGGCATCGACCAGTTGCGTAGCGCGGCGGACGGCGCCGGCCGCCAGATGGCGCGCCAGATCGACACCGTTACCCGCCTGAAGGACGACCTCGTCTTCCTGCTGGAGCGCGGCGACAGCCTGGCCGACCGCCTGGAGTCCCTGGTCCGTGCCGGCCGCCCGCTCGCCGCCGAGGCGCTGCGGCCCATCCAGGTGCAAGACGAAGAGGCCGCCGACCTGCCGCGGGTACGCAGCCAGGCGGAACGCGACTTGCTCAAGGCCCTGAGGATGGCGCGATGAACTTGCATGTGCCGGCACCAAGGCTGCTGCCCTTCACCATTGCCGCGCTGGCCGCGCTGCTGGCCGTAAAGACGGTCGATCTGGGGCGGCTTGCGGTTGCCTCGTTCAGCGGCGAGGCGGCCGGCAGCGCCGGGGCGGCCGGCGGTGGCGGCGTGGTCGCGGTGGCGCACGCGGCGGTGCCGGACAAGCCGCAAGCCGCGGCACCGGTGCCCGCCGCGCCGGTATCCGCATCCGCGCCGGCCGCCCCCGCGAGCCCCGCTTTGCCATCCCGGGATGCCGCCGGGCCGCCGCCGATCAGCGACGGGGAGCGCGCCGTTTTGCTCGACCTCCGCCAACGCCGCCAGGAACTGGATACGCGCGACGCCGCGCTGTCCGTGCGGGAGTCGATCCTCGCCGCGGCCGAGCAAAAATTGCAAGCGAGGGTCGAGGAACTCGGCGCGTTGCAGAAGAAGCTCCAGGACCTCGAAGCCGCCCGCCAGCAACGCGAGGAGGCCGGCTGGCAAGGCCTGGTGAAGGTTTACGAAACCATGAAGCCGCGCGACGCCGCGGTGATCTTCAATGACCTGCAAATGACCGTGCTGCTGCCGCTCGTCGATCGCATGAAGGACTCGAAGGCGGCGCCGGTGCTGGCAGCGATGAACCCCGACAAGGCGCGCGAGGTCACCACCGGACTGGCCCAGATGCGCACGCACCCGGCAACCGCCAACACCTCCGCCCAGAAGGGCGGCTGACAGCAGCAGCGAGAGAGAAAAGACCCATGTCGATGGACAAATCGATCAACGTCCTCATCGTGGACGACTACAAGACGATGCTGCGAATCATTCGAAATCTGCTCAAGCAGATCGACTTCAACAATGTCGAGGAAGCGAGCGACGGGGCCGAGGCCCTGAACAAGCTGCGCAGCGGCAATTTCGGCCTGGTGATCAGCGACTGGAATATGCAGCCGATGACCGGCCTGCAACTGCTGCAGGAGGTGCGTGCCGACAGCCGGCTGAAGGGCACGCCGTTCATCATGATCACCGCCGAAAGCAAGGTGGAGAACGTGGTGGCGGCCAAGCAGGCCGGCGTCTCCAACTACATCGTCAAGCCGTTCAACGCGGAAACCTTGCGCGACAAGATCGAGAAGGTGCTGACGCATGCCTGACATCACCGAGAAGGCGGACGCCGCGCTGGCGGAACGGCTCGCCGGGATCCGCGCACATTATGTCGCGAGCGACCCCGACATGGTGGCCGACGTGGTGCGCGCCATTCTGGCGTCGATGAGCGGCGACCTGACCGCCAAGGAGACCACGCTGCTGACCGAGGTCGAATCGCTCGGCCGCACGATCGCCGCCGCGAAGGCGGAAATCGCCGCCTTGCGGGTGGACGACATCACCGTCAGCGACATCCCCTTCGCCACCACGAACTCGACGCCATCGTCGAGCATACCGCCGCGGCCACGCACGCGATCCTGGAAACCTGCGAAACGCTCGATGCCGTGGCGGAGCGTCTGGACGGCGAGCCGGCCGCGCAACTCCAGGGTGCCACCACGAAGATCTACGAGGCGTGCGGCTTCCAGGACATCACCGGCCAGCGCATCACCAAGGTGGTGAATACGCTGAAGGTGATCGAAACCAAGATCGGCCAGCTCATCGCGACCTTCGGGGAGCCGAACGGCGAAGCGGCAGCCTCCAGCGCGCCGGGCGAGGCCGTGCTGCTGAACGGCCCACAACTTCCGACCATGGCAATGGATCAGTCGGACATCGACAAGTTGCTTGCGAGTTTCGAGTGAGGGGAGGGTTCGCCCGCAACCTTTGCCGCTTCGTGGCCCACGCCCGCGCCGTGGGAGGGGTTTTCGTCATGGCGGCCCTCCTGGTCGAGCCGGCCCTTCTGGTCGCGCCGGCCCTTCTGGTCGCGCCGGTCCTACTGGTCGCGCCGGTCCTACTGGTCGCGCCGGTCCTACTCGCGCCCGCCGGCGCCTTCGCGGACCCCGTCGCGGTGACGATCCGCTCGGGCGATCATCCCGATTTCGGCCGGATCGTGTTCGATGCGCCGCCGCACATGCCCTACCACGTGGTGCGCGACGGCGACCATCTCACGGTGACGTTTGCCGGGGACGCGGCCCTGGCGGGCGACCCCAGGCTGCCGCGCAACATCAAGGGGCTGCAAGCGGACCACGCAGAGGCCGTGCTGACGGTTGCCTCGGGTGCCACGTTCCATGACACGCGGCTCGGCGACCATGTGGTCATCGACGTGTTCGATCCCGCGCCGTCCGCCGCCGATGCCGCAGCGGAACCGCAGGCCCGGCATCCATCGCCGCCGGCACCCGGACGGACCGCGTCGAAGCCGTCCGGCCGGCAAACGTCCAGCGCCGCGGCGCCGGCTTCGGATGCGACGGCGGCGACGCATGCGAGCACTCCGGGCGAACCGAAACCAAGCCTGCCCCAGTCCAAACCGGCTGTGTCCGCGCAGGCCAAACCGGCTTCCGCCGCGACACGGCCGGCGTCGCCCGCAGAAGCCGTCGCCGCACCAAAGGCCGCGGGAAAGGCCGCACAAACCGAGACGCAACCGGCCGCAGAAAGATCCGCTGCAGCAACGGCCGCCGAAAAATCAGCCGCCGAAAAATCGGGAGCCGAAAAACCGGGCGCAGAAAAATCGAGAGCCGAACAATTGGGCGCGGAAAAATCGGGAGCCGAAAAACCGGCCGGAGCAAAGACCGCGGACAGGGCCGCAAAGGCGGCGGACAGGGCCGCAAAGGCGGCGGACAGAGCCGCAAAGGCCACGGACACACCAGCCTCGACTGGGCCAAGGCCGGCCGCAGCCGCCGCAACGCCGCCGGCCGCTTTCGCTACCCCGGCCGCTACCGCCACCCCGGCCGCTGCCGCCACCCCGGCCGCTGCCGCCACCCCGGCCGCTGCCGCCATCCCGGCCGCTGCCGCCACCCCCGCCGCTTTCGCCTCAGGGCCACCTTTCGTCGCCCCGGCGTCGCCCGCAACCGCCTTGTCGTCCGCCACCGAGGCGCCGTCACCGCCCGGCGACCCCGCAGCCCTCGCCGCGGCACCGGCGGCCCTGCCGCCCGGCACCAGGGGATCGGCCTTCTCGGTGCCGTTTCCCGCCGATGTTGGCGCCGCCGTCTTCCGCCGGCGCGGCGAGACGTTCGTGGTGTTCGACGACCGCCAGCCGATCGACATGACCGCCCTGCAATCCGACCCGGCGTTTGCCGGCGCCCGGGTGGAGCTGCTGCCGGGCGGCACGGCAATCCGCATGACGCAGCCTCCCGGCGTCTCGGTCGCGCTGTCGAAGGGGGCGCTAGGCTGGACCGTCGCTGCCCTGGCGGCGGCGCCGCAGCCGCTGCCTTTCGCGCCGCAAGCGGATAACGCGCAACTCAGCGTCGTGGCGCGGGAGCCGGGCGGCGTGCTCGCGATCCCCGATCCGGCAACCGGCGACACCTTGCTGGTGGGGACGCAGCGCCAGGCCGGCCAGGCCATGACCACCCGGCGCCGCATGCCGCAATTCAATCTCCTGCCGACCACGCAAGGCTTCGTCGTCGCCCCGCTGGCCGACACCGTGACCCTGCGTGTCGTGCCGAACGGCTTCATCGTGACCACCGTCCCCGATCCGCTGGCGGTGTCGCCGCGCGACGCGGAGGTGCCCGGCGACGTCGCCGCTCTCACCCGCCGCTTCAGCTTCCCCGACCTGCCGCCGGACCGATTGCTCCGGCAACTGTCGAAGCAGATCGCCGATGCGGGCGCGGAGCCGATCCTGGCGCGCGGACCCAGGCGGCGTGCGGCGGCAGTCACCATGATCAGCCTCGGCATGGACGCCGAAGCCGAAGCATTGTTGCAGCTTACGGCGGCGGACGATCCGCGCCAGGGTCTTTCGGCCGATGTCATCGGCCTGACCGCGATTGCCGCGATGCTCGCCGGCCGGCCGGCCGAGGCGGACGGCATCGACGACCCGCGCCTGACCGGCACCGATGAGGTCGTGCTGTGGCGCGTCCTGCGCGCGGCGATGCTGGATCATAACTCGCCGCTGCCGGGGATCGCGTTGGTCAGCAGCGCACCGCTGCTGCTGACCTACCCGCCGGCGATCCGCGACCGGCTGCTGCCGCTGGCGCTGGAAACCATGGTCCGCAGCGGTGCCAATGCGGCCGCGGCTGCTCTGCTGGCACAGGCGAAGGGTTTGCCGGGCCTCGGCCTGGCGCGGGCAATGCTGGCGCAGGCCACCGGCGACACCGACGGGGCGTTGCGCCAGTACGACATCCTGGCGGCCAGCGACGACCAACTCGAGCGCGCCCGCGCCTCGGTGCGGGCGGTGGACTTGCGGCTCGCCACCGGGAAGTTCGACGCCCGCCAGGCGGCCGAAGCGTACGACCGGTTGCTGTACGCCTGGCGCGGGGATCATCGCGAGCTCGCCCTGCGCGAGAAGCTGGCGGAGCTGCGCCAGAAACTCGGCGAATGGCGCCAGGCGCTGGCCTTGCTGCGCGACAGCGAGACGGCGTTCCCGGATGATGCCAAGGAGATCCACGCCAGGCTCCAGGCCAGCTTCGATGCGCTGTTGCACGACGACGGGGCGGACAAGCTGCCGCCGCTGGAGTTCGTCGCTCTGGTGGACGAGAACGCCGACCTGGTGCCGAGCACCAGGGAAGGCGAGGCGATGCAGGCGATCCTCGCCGACAAATTGGTGGCGCTCGACCTGCCGAAGCGTGCCGGCCCCGTGCTGGAGAAGCTGATGCGCGAGGTGCCCGCCGGGTCGGTGCGAGCGGCGTTCGGGGCGCGGCTCGCCAAGCTGCGGCTGGGCGAGTCCGATGCCGCCGGCGCGCTGGCCGCGCTGACCGCTTCGGACGCCGCCGGCCTGCCCGCACCGCTGGCCGAGCAACGCGTGCTGCTGCGCGCCGACGCGCAGGCGGCATGGGGCGACGTTGCCGGGGCGGTCGGCACGCTGGCCGGGCTGGACTCGCCCGTGGCCGACGCCGCGCGCATCGGCATCCTGGAGACCGCCAAGGATTGGGAAGGGGCGGACCGCGCGCTGGCCGGCTACCTGGCAAAGACCGTGCCGGAGACCGGTGACCTGGACGACACCGCGCGCCGCCAGTTGCTGCGCCTGGCAACCGATGCGGCCCGCGCCGGCGACGAGACCACGCTGGCGGCGTTGCGGGACAAGCAGGAGGCCAGGATGGGCACGGGGCCGGTGGCAGACATGTTCCGGCTGCTGACCTCTACGCCGGTGAACGGCACGGCCGACCTGACGCGCGCCGGCGTCGAGGTCGGCTATGCCCGCGCCCTGCCGGCCAATCTCCAGGCGATGCGGCCGTAGCCGTCCCAGCCTCGCGGCCCGCACGCGCCGCCCAGCCCGCACGCCCCCGCCGTGCCGGCCATCCCGCGCTTGACCTGGCGGGCGGCGATGCGAACGCATCGCTGCCATGTCGGACGCCGGCCGCCGCGGCCACCGGCGCGGGCGAACCTGCGGGTGCGGACGAACCTGCGGGTGCGGGCGAAGCGGCCCGGGACCAGATTCCCTCTTGCACCCGGCCCCCCCATTCCCCATGTTCCGCCCCCTTGGCCCCAGGGGACGCCGTGCGGGCTTGTTCGCGCGCGTCCAACAGGCCGTCTGCTGGCAGGGAAGGGGAGCTCGATGGACGGTTTCAATCCATCACTCGATCCGCTGGGGATGGTCTCGGATCTTCCGAGCAGCAACCAGACAACTATGGGGCCGGAAGCCCAGAAGGATTATTTCGTCGAGAAGGACGGAGTAAAATTCGCTGGCACGCATCTGCTGCTGGATTTGTGGGGGGCGCGCAACCTCACCGATCCGGCGGTGATCGACGCTGCGTTGCGCGATGCGGCGGAAGCGGCCAAGGCGACGATTCTGCACAGCCACTTCCATCATTTTGGTCCCGATGGCGGGGTCAGCGGTGTGCTGGTGCTGGCGGAGAGCCACATCTCGATCCACACCTGGCCCGAACGGGACTTCGCCGCGGTGGACATCTTCATGTGCGGTTCGTGCAACCCGTACGATTCGCTGCCGGTGCTGAAGGCCGTGTTCCGTCCGGCCTCCATCCTGCTGGCGGAACAACGCCGCGGGTTGATCGCGTAACCAGGACGTTGGTTGTGTTCGGCACGGTCCGGAGCCCCGCTCCGGGCCGTTATCCGTGTTTGGAGATGGATGATGGCGACCGATAGCTGGATCAACGAGACGCTGTATCCCGATTGGGGCCAGCGCTTCCTGGTGAAGCGTGAACTGGCGCGCGTGCAGAGCGACTTCCAGGACATTGTGATCTTCGAGAGCACGTCGCATGGCCGCGTCATGGTGCTGGATGGCGTGATCCAGATCACTGAAGCGGACGAGTTCGTCTATCAGGAGATGCTGACGCATGTGCCCTTGTTGGCGCACGGCGCGGCGTCCGACGTGCTGATCATCGGCGCCGGCGACGGCGGCGTGCTGCGCCGCGTGTTGCAGCACAACACGGTGCACCGCGCAGTGATGGTGGAGATCGACGGCGAGGTGATCAGCCTGGCAAAGCGATTCCTGCCGAACATTGCGGGCGACGCCTGGGACGATCCGCGCGCCGACGTGATTGTCGGCGATGGGATCGACTATGTGAAGCGCGCGCCGGATGCGTCGTTCGATGCGATCATCGTCGATTCGACCGACCCGATCGGCGTGGGCGAGGTGCTGTTCACCGACTCGTTCTACCAGAATTGCGCACGCATCCTGACGCCGCGCGGCCTGGTGGTGAACCAGTGCGGCGTGCCGTTCATGCAGGCCGACGAGTTGCGCGAGACCAGCGCGCGGCGGGCAAAATTCTTTCCTTGCGTCACGGCGTATGTCGCCGCGGTGCCGACCTATGTCGGCGGCTTCATGACCCTGGGCTGGTCGGCAAAGGATGCGTCGCTCGCCGCGGTGGGGGTTGGAGAGATCCGCCAGCGCGCGGCGGCGTCCGGAATTCTGGGGGCGACGCGCTACTGGACGCCGGAAATCCACGTCGGCGCGTTCAATCTGCCGCCCTATATCGCCCAGAATTTGTAGTCACCCGGCATTTGTAATCGCCCAGCCTTTGCAATCGCCCAGCCGTGGTGATCGCGCAGCCGGAGCAAGAGTTCCGGCACGCCCGACCGGATTAGAGGGTTTTCACTGTGAGGGGACTCACCGGAACAACCTGTCATTGCGAGGCGCTTGCGCCGAAGCAATCCCCTGCCTGACGAGCCGAGGTACGCTCGTCAGGCAGGGGATTGCTTCGGCGCTGCGCGCCTCGCAATGACAGTTTCCACTCACGGTGAAAACGCTCTAACATTGGCGAGGAACTACGAACCCAGACGTACGGTGCCAGCCTGTGCGGCGGGTGATGACCCCGAATGACAGGAAAAGCGGCTGCCGGTTTGTCATACCGCGAAAGCGCGGACCCAAGCATCTTGGGCCCCCGCTTTCGCAAGGGTGACGGGGCGGACGCATTGCAGTCACGGTGAGCGCGCGACCGCGGTGAAAGTGCGCTACGCACCAGAACCCGACTTCGCTGCCTCCTCCTGCCGCCGAAGCGCCGCCAACGTCTTCCGCCCCTCATCGGTCAACACATACGGTGCCCGCCACGCGCCGGTCTCGTTCTGCACCAGGCGCCTGCGCTTCAAGGACTGCATGAGCGCATTGAGCGACTGAAACGAAATTCCCAGCCGCTGCCCGATGTCGCAGGTGCGCGTCGGCCCATGGCTCTCCAGATCCGCCAATACGCTGTGCACGCGATCCGACCGAACCGGCAGGGGAGGCGCAGGCGGAGGCTCTGCCCTGATCACGCCGGCGGATCGTTGCCAATGCGCGGCGCCCGCCGCCGTCAGCCGATACAAGGCGCTGCCGGCCGACGCCCCAATGGTCTCGATCAATTCCACCGCGCACAATGCGTCCGCGATCCTGGCAATCCGACCGAGCGGGATGTGGCCTAAATTCGCAATTCGCGACAGCCTTGTCGCTTCGGCATCCGGAAACCGGTTCAGCAAACGCTCCTGCTCCATCGACAGCAGCAGCGACGGATCGTCCTTGCGCGCGATGACCGAGACGGCATGAACCGGGTCGCCTGACCGGATCACATCGTGTTCCAACAGGCTCGCAATCAGTTGCCGCACGCGCTCACGTGTCACCCCGAGCAGCGGACCCAGTTCGCTTCCGTGGCGAGGGCGGTCTAGCAATGCCAACAGCCGCGCCTCCGACGGCGTCGGGTAGTATCGCGGCGAATACTTGCGACCGCGATCGTCGCCAGCACCGTCCGTCGGCGTGGCGCCAAGCACCCTGACTGTCCGTCGTCTCGTCGCGAGGCAGAGGGCGCAACGCGCCGCCGTCGTCATCTCGGGCGCTGGCGGCAAATGTCGGCTTCAATCGCCGCAGCCTCTGGCCGGCTTGCAACACGAAGGCCTCGTGCGACACCGTGCGCGGGCGGAGCGCCTTGAGGAATGCCGTGTCGAGCTGTCGCGCAGAAACGAATCTTGCCATCGTGCCCTGACGAGGAAAGTCAGATCTGACCGGCAGCGCCTACCAGACCGCTTGACGATTCGCTACCGCCAAGCCGACACGCTGCTCTTTTCGTTAGGTCCCCACCTTTTTCGTCAGGTCGCCACGGCGCTGTTATGGCAGATCGCCACGTTGCCGCTTTCGCAGATGGATGCGCCGTGCGCGGCGATCGGGGGCCACGTCGCACTCTCGCCCTGTTGATCCACGGGCGGTGACCGCGGACCCGTTCTGTCGTAACGTCTCGCCAACCCAAAAACAACAACCCCAGGAGGAAGCGATGGCCGAAGACCACGACCACCCCGGAGTCGCGCGCCGCGCCATGCTGCATGGCGCAAGCCTCGGCGGCGCTCTCGCGATGTTCGCCGGCATGCGCGAAGCCCGCGCCGCCGACGCCGGCCCGTTCCCCCCGCATCCGCGTTGGAAGTTGGTGTTCGTCAATCACGTCACCACCAACCCCTTCTTCGTCCCCACGCAGTACGGCATCCAGGACGCCTGCGCGCTGCTGGATTGCGATTCACAATGGACCGGCTCCGCCAATGCCGACGTCGCCGAGATGGTCAACGCGATGAACGCCGCCATCGCCGCCAAGGCGGCCGCGATCGCCGTGCCGATCGTCGATCCGCACGCTTTCGATTCTCCGACACAGCGCGCGCTGGAAGCCGGCATTCCGGTGTTCGCCTATAACGCCGACGCGCCCGCCGGCAGTAGCAACAAGCGTCTCGCCTATATCGGCCAGGACCTTTACCAGTCCGGCTACCAGATGGGCGAGCATATCGCCTCGATGGTGGACTCCGGGCTGGTCGCCCTGTTCATCGCCACACCCGGCCAGCTCAACATCCAGCCGCGGCTCGATGGCGCGGTCGCCGCGATCAAGAAATCCGGCAAGCAGATCGACACCCAGCAGATCGCCACCGGCGCCACGGTGAACGAGGAACTGTCGAAGATCAAAGCGTTCTATCTCGGCCACCAGGACGTCAAAGGCATGTTCGCGGTCGATGCTGGCAGCACCCAGGGCGTCGGCGAGGTGATGCAGCAATTCAAACTCACCACAAAAGGCGTGCATGCCGGAGGCTACGATCTGCTGCCGCGCACGCTGCAACTGATCCAGTCCGGCGACCTCGACTTCACCATCGACCAGCAGGCCTATCTGCAAGGCTTCTACACGGCGATGGAGATGGTCATGTATCTGGCATCGGGCGGCCTGACCGGTCCGGCCGATATCAACACCGGACTCAAATTCGTCACCAAGGACAGTGTCGCTCCGTACCTGTCCACCAAGACCCGCTACGAGGGCAGCTCCGACAAGCAGCAGATCGTGCAACGCTCCGGCGCGATCTAGGCGTGGCCGCGATGCGCCGCCGCGCGCTGGACGCGTTCCTGCGCTGGCAGGAAGCCAGCATCCTGGTCGTCGCCCTGTTGCTCATCGCCTGGTTCGAAAACGCCAACCACGATTTCCTGCTCTCCAGCGCCAGCCTGG
>Ga0182030_10019119_pt1 | contig 13073 bp, 17 predicted proteins | sample 812S3MmetaG_FD_121299 | JGI IMG/M metagenome (GOLD analysis project Ga0182030, IMG submission 121299) | Permafrost microbial communities from Stordalen Mire, Sweden - 812S3M metaG (Illumina Assembly) | ecosystem: Environmental > Terrestrial > Soil > Wetlands > Permafrost | place: Sweden... | reverse complement strand
TCGGAGGCGCCCGTGGGGCCAAACCGCAGCAGCATTGGCACGCGACGACGATAGTTGCCGTATGCATCCGCGCCGAGCTCTTCTGTAAGCCAGCGTTCTTCCAGTCGAGCCTTCGAACAGATAACCACGGCGAGAACGATGAACCCTACGATACCGAGTACTGTGCCCTTAGCCGCGGCAGTGGCCAGCAACGACAAGAGCAGGCCGGAATAAATGGGATGACGCACAAAGGCATACGGGCCCGAATCGACCACTTTGTGATCTGCCTTGCGTGTGATGCGAGCTGACCACATTCGCCCCAGATGTAAGCGCGCCCACCAGGCCACCACCACTCCGATGCCGACCAGTACCGCACACAACCAGCCGCCTATCCAGCCTACATGCCACAAGCGCAGGGGACCTTCGTAACCGTGGGCTGGCACGAACATGATCACTGTTCCGATTCCCGTCAATACCCTGTAGGCGATCTCTGACCCAATCGAGGGTCGGCTTTCGGTGCGGTTGCTCCACCGCGCTGCGAGAATCCATGAGACGGCACACCCGATCCATATGAGGATGATGACTAGCCCGGGGCGCACGGCATACCACCTAGTCCGTCACACCGGAGCCGGCACGACATGCCAGAGCACGCCCGATGGGTCTACGACATAGGACACGACGATGCCCCCAGGGCTGCATTCGCGGTGCTTTGGGGGGCGCCCCTGAAGGATTCCGGAAGCCTCGCAGCCTGTATGTGGTGCCTCCACTGACCGATATTCTTCACGTCGAGCTGCCTCATGTGCTTCTCCGCGTGCCGGAATGGTGTTGTCTTTGCTGAAACTGCACCACATTTCCTTCCGGATCGTAACCGTCACAGACGCAATGGCCCTGAAAGGTCCACTCGGTCTCCGTTGGATCAATACCACCTCTGAAGTTGAGCACTGTGCCCCTCGCAGCGGAAATGCTTTCCACGTCAAACACCAGTTTTACTGGTGTGTGTGCCCTGCGAACCGGCGGATCGGCTATATGAATTGTGGACGCGATGGACGCCGGCACCTGGACGATCACCAACTGAAATGTGGATGACCCCAGCACCACGTGATCCAGCTCCGATTGCTCGACCCCCAGATGGAACACGCCTTGGTAGAACTCCTGCATACTCGCAAGGTCCTTGGCGTATAGAACCATCCGCGCGCGGTTCTTGAAGGCACGAATGAGATCAGTGACCAAAATGCCGTTGATACACATGTCCGTCAGGTTCGCGTCTTGAATCGTTGCGCTTGTCAAATTGACATCAAGAAAGCGCGCGCCAGTCAGGTTCGCGTTTTGTACCGTTGCGCTCGCCAAATTGACATCAAGAAAGCGCACGCCCGCCAAATTCGCATGGGTGAACGCTGACCCTTGCAGGTTCACGTCGTCGAACTGAGCGCTTGTCAGCTTGACGTCCGAGAAACGAGAATCAGTGAGGTCCGCGTCGCGTACGTGAAGGATTTCGCGGGTGTTGGTTAAGTCCATTTGAATACTCTCTATATATTTCCGTCGTTATTTCGCAGCCTGCCTCATGGTCTTTCGTCCGATATCGACCAATACGAAGAGGACGCGGCGCGCCCGCTCTATGTCCTTCGTTCCAACGCGGGACATCAACTCGTCGTCCACCGTGACACGCGCAGCTGCGAGTACCTTGGCTGCAGCGCGCCCTCGTTCGGTAAGCCCGATCGTCAACCTGCGCCGGTCTTCGCTATCAACCTCCCGCTTCAGGTAACCGCGCATGACCAGGACGTCGACGAGCTGGCCGGCGGCTTGTTTGGAAAGCTGCAGTTCCTCGATCAGCTGACTCAATGGGTGTGCGCCGGTTTCGCGCGCCAGCCCGCCCATCACATAAAGACCGTTCTTCGGTATATCGTCATACCCTGCTGCATCCAATGCAGTGCGCATCGATGACGAATACGCCAGGCGTGCATGACGCAGCAGTGCCGGCATCGACACGCCAGCGGCAGAACGACGCGGCTTCGTCATTCGGCAAACCTAGCAGCCGACGAGCATTTCGTCAATAATACGGACTATCCCGTCTTTGGACTTTTAGACGAAGCGGCACTTGGGGCTCACGATCTTGCTCCTGCGACCTTGTCTTGCGTCTTGGTGTCGAAGTCGCTGGCCTCGTGGCGCTCGCGGAGCTGCTCGGACGGATCACCGTAGGTCCGGTTGACCATGCGGCCGCGCCTGACGGCCGGCCGCGCAAGGATGGTGTCAGCCCAGCGCTGCACGTTCCGATAATCCTGCACGCTCAAGAATTCCGCAGCATCATAGGCCCAGCCTTTCGTGAGTCCGCCGTACCAGGGGAACACCGCGATGTCGGCAATCGTGTATTCGTCGCCGGCAAGGTACTCACTGGCCGCCAGGCGGCGGTTGAGCACATCGAGCTGCCGCTTCACTTCCATTGCGAAACGATCTATCGCGTATTCAATTTTGGTTGGCGCGTAGGCGTAGAAGTGGCCGAAGCCGCCTCCAAGATACGGCGCGCTGCCCATCTGCCAAAATAGCCAGTTCAGTGTTTCGGTGCGTGGCCCGGGCTCCAGCGGTAGAAAGGCACCGAACTTTTCGGCGAGGTATAGCAGGATAGAGCCTGACTCGAATACCCGGATTGGCTTAAGGACGCTCCGGTCGAGGAGCGCCGGGATCTTGGAGTTGGGGTTGACCTTCACGAAGCCCGAGCTGAACTGATCGCCCTCGCGGATGTTGATAAGCCAGGCATCGTATTCGGCACCGGAGTGGCCTTGGGCAAGCAACTCCTCGAGCAAAATTGTGACTTTGACGCCGTTCGGGGTTCCAAGCGAATACAGTTGCAGCGGATGCCGGCCGACGGGCAGATCCTTCTCGTGTGTGGGACCGGCGATCGGGCGATTGATGTTCGCGAAGGTACCTCCGCTGGGCTTGACCCAGGTCCAGACTTTGGGCGGCGTATATTGGGAAGGATCAGTCATCGTCGTCTCCGATGTCGTTCAGGCCATTATTTGGCCGCTGGATAATTGGATGGGAACAACGCCCGCTTAGTTTCCTCATCGTTCACTTTCTTGAACGGATGCTCCTTTTCAACCGCTCGTGCCCGGGCGACCGCCGGCCTCGCGTCGACACTCACTCAGGCTGCCGCGGTGATGCGCAGCTTGTCGAGCACCGGGAGAAGCTCGGAAGGATCCGGGCGTTGGGTGTAATCCGGATTGACCTCCGCATACGCAATGATGCCGCCCGTGCCGATGACATAGCGGGCGGGCATCGGCAATACCCACGCCGGATCATCATTGAATGTTGGCAGATCGTTTTTGAAGCCCTTGTAGAGCTCGACGAGGTAATCCGGCAGTGAGAATCGTAAACCGAACGCCGCGGCGACGCGGCTCTTCTCGTCGCTCAGGATCGGGAAGGTCAATTTGTTTTGCCGCTGGGACTTGCGGCTGTTGGAGCCTGTTTGAGGCGAGATGGCGACGACACTGGCGCCGCGCGCTTCGATTTGAGCGGACTCAGCCTGCATCGCTTGAAGCTCCAGGTTGCAGTACGGACACCAGACGCCGCGATAGAACGAAATGACCAGCGGACCTTTTGCCAGCAACTCCACCGAGGAAACGAGGTGTCCGTCCGGATCCTTGAGGGTGAAGCCCGGCGCCTTGTCGCCCGCCTTTTTTTCGTTGAGCGCCTGGCCGGAGCCGATCAGTTCCGCGGTAGCACGATCCATGGTGTGAAGCACCTGCGGGCTGGGCTGAAACCCAAGCTTTCCACCTTTGAAATCCGCCTTGAGGGCGTCGAGACGGTCTTGCAGGGACATAGGAGGCCTCCTTGGGGTCAGAAGTAGCCCCAAGCTTGATACATCCGTAAAATTCAATATATAGATTCTTTTGGATATTATTTATCTACTAATCAAATGAATGATCGGCTCCAAGAACTGACCGTGTTTGTCCGCGTGGGTGAAAGCGCCAGCTTTACGCGCGCCGCCCGAGACATGGATCTGTCCCAGCCCTCGGTTTCCCGGATCGTCGGGGCACTGGAGGCGCGATTGGGCGTGAAGCTGCTGCTGCGAACGACCCGACGGCTGACGTTGACGGCCGCCGGAGAGAAATTTCTCGAGCGAGCGCGCGACATCCTCGCGGAACTCGACAATGCCGAAGACGCAGTACGCGGCGTGGACTCCCTGCGAGGCACGCTCCGGGTCGCCCTTCCCGTCTTGTTCGGTACGCGCGAAGTCATTCCGCGCTTGCCGATACTCCTGGAGCGCCATCCGTTGCTTCGCATCGAACTGCGCGTATCGGATCTCTATCAGGATCTCGTGGCGGAAGGAGTGGATGTTGCGATCCGCGTTGGAAAGCTCGCGGACTCCACCTACGGCGCGCGCCGACTCGCGACGTTGCCGAGATACCTGGTGGCCGCCCCTTCGTACCTGAAGACGCGCGGTGCGCCACAATCGCCCGCTGCGCTGGCGAATCACGACTGCATCGTTGGCGCGAGCGGCTCAGGCCGCGAGAGTTGGACCTTCAAGCGCCGCAATACCGTGATCTCGGTGGAAGTCACGGGCCGCATCCGGACCGATTCCGGACCCGGCCGCTATGCGAGCCTGATGGCGGGACTCGGGATTGCCCAGGCCTCATCAGCCATGTGTGACGCGGAATTGAAATCAGGCACGTTGATGGCGCTGCTACCCGGCTATGGATTGGAGCCGGTCAACGTGCACGCGGTACTGCCAGGCGGGCCGCACCCTTCAGCTAAGGTCCGGGCGTTCACCGACTTCGTTGCGGCAGAACTGCATGGCTCAAGATAAATCGAGACGAACGCCAGCGGTGGCTCAGCGGCGCGGCTAGGCAAGCGCCCTGCTCACTCCTCGCTCGGAGGCGATAGAAAACGACAGCTGCGGAAAGGGTCAAGTATCGTTTGCCCGCCACGCCACGCGATGCAGAAAGGACAGTCGCGACTTTCTGCAGACCCCTCCGGATTGAACGCCCATCGGACGATTGGACCCTCTTGCTCATTCTGCTCAGCAATTAGTACTGGTATTCCCACATCGATTTTTTTCGACAATGAGTCGCTCGCAGTCCGACAACTCCCGGCACTCGCAATTAAAACTCGCACGGAGAATCGCTTTCATCGCTTCTATCCGCTCTATTAGGCGATTCAATTCAGCTAACTTTCTCTCGGCCATCTCCCGCCAGCGCCGTGCGGGTGTTGTGCCAACGGGGAATCCCTTGAAGAACGAACGCGTTTCGCTGACCGAGAACCCGGCGTCTCGCGCGAGGAGGATGATCCGAATGCGACCCAGGATGTTTTGATCGTATTGCCGGCGTTTGGAAACACGCGCCGGTGCCGGAAGTAGTCCTACCTTCTCGTAGTAACGCAGCGCTGAGGTTGCTATTCCCGCTTGCTGTGCCACTTCGCCGATCCGCAAATTCGCCATGAGGGGGTCTCCCATTGTCCCAGTTCAGTCTGCCATCCTTTTTGCTTGACTTGAAGTACAGTTTAAGTTGTAGGCTGGTCCTTCAGTAACCCTAATGAGGCGGTAATCTGCGGCGAAAGGAGAAGCGGATTGGTCAGCCGTTCAGTCTGTTATTTAGTGTGCCTCGCAAGCCTATCGATCCATTCGATGGCCGGATCACTCACTCCAACGACCGTGGGATCCGCCCTCGCCGATCCACGCCGGCCCACCGAACAGATTGCGCTTGACGCAACCCGCCATCCGGACGTGATGGTGGAATTCGCCGCAGTAAAAACGGGAGACAGGGTCGCCGACTTTATGCCCGGCAACGGCTACTTCACCCGAATATTGAGCGACGTCGTTGGCCCTCGCGGGCGCGTTTACGCGATTATCCCGTCAGAGCAGATTGCCAATTGTCCAGCGCGGGAAATTGCGGGGATACTGTCGCTCGCCAGGGATCGGAGCTATGGCAATCTCACGGTCCTCCGACGTTCACTCACGGCCGTCCGGCTACCGGAGAAGCTCGACATGATTTGGACGGCCCAGAATTATCATGACTTGCACGACAAGTTCCTCGGGCCACCCAATGTTGCCATTCTAAACAGGGCATTTTTCAATGCGTTGAAACCCGGCGGCATCTTCCTGGTGATCGACCACGTTGCGGAGGTCGGCTCCGGGCTTCGCGACACAGAGTCATTGCATCGCATAGACCCGACGCGGCTGAGACGCGAGATTGAAGCCGCGGGATTCGTGCTCGAGGCATACAGCGACGCACTAAGGAATCCGGACGATGACCACACACGCACCGTTTTTGATTCCAGCATTCGAGGCAAGACTGACCAGATCGTGTTCCGATTTCGCAAACCATTGTGATGCGTGGATCGCCTTTGCAACGGGAATGGTTGCAATCAGTTCGACTCACACCTTGGTGGTGTAGCAACAACCGCGGGGCCGCCTGCGGTCACCAGCCACGCCGAGCTTACGGCGGCTGAACGTGCCCGCGCGGGGATCCCCGAGAACCCGATCCGCTATTCGGTGGGAATTGAGGGACGGCATGATCTCATCGCCGACCCTGATCAGGCACTCGCGGCTATCGGAACAATAACCCGGGCTGCGCCAGTCGACATGCGATGCGGGTCTCCGCCGCAAACAAGCACCTGACACTACGAGACTTCTTTTCACTGTACGCCAGTCTGGCTGTCAGATCTACCGCCCAAAAAATTCCGTTTGAGGACGATAGACGGCGATAGATGCCGAAACGCGCGAGGTTACTTGGATCCTTCGACGTGGTCACGCGACAGATCGACGTCGAAGTCCATTCCCACGTAGACGATGCGCTCGCAAATCATGAGTCGCCGTAAGCGAGAGAGGAGGACAACTCGCGATAGGCGTTCGCCTGCGCAAGCAACGTGTTGGCCTTGGCCTCGAAGGTCTGAACGGCATCGGCACCGGCCGCGAAGCGGGCTGGCGGCTCTTTCATCCCAGCGAGACGCACGATCGTGCCGGCGAGCTTGGCGGGGTCGCCCCCCTGCTTGCCGTCCATGCTGCCCCAGGCGGCGACGATTTCCTGAGTTTTCTTGGCGTAGTCCTCGATTGCCGGCTTGGCGTACGTGGTGGAGTCATTACTGAGCAGCTCCGTGCGAAAGAAGCCAGGCTCGACCAGCATGGTGCGGATACCAAAGGGTGCGATCTCCGGGGCGAGCGACTCCATCCATCCTTCAACGCCGAACTTCGCGGCGGCATAGGCAGTGCAGAACAATTGGCCCGAAATGCCCGCGGTTGATGAGATATTGACCAGAAGGCCAGCCCGCTGCTTGCGCATCACTGGCAGCACCGCACGGGTGACGTTCATGGGACCGAACAGCAGCGTCTCGATCTGGTGTCGGACCTGTTCGGGGCGCAGTTCCTCGAAGAACCCGGCGTAGAAGTTGCCGGCATTGTTCACGAGGACGTCGATCCGGCCGAATCGGGCGACAGCGGCCGCGGCCGATGCATGGGCATCCTCAAGGCGAGTGACGTCGAGCTTGATCGTCAACAAATCCGCGCGGGGGCCGATCGCCGACGCAAACTTGGCGGGATCGCGTCCGGTGGCGATCACGGCATGGCCAGCGGCCAGTGCCGCCCTGGCGATGTCTAAGCCCAGACCGCGGCCAGCGCCTGTGATGAGCCAAACCTTCTTATCAGTCATAGTGAGTCCTGCCTCTGATCTGCCTCTGATCTGCCGCGGTTCTGCCTCATGCAGCCGCGTCTTCAAGAACCCGCCTCAAGATCGGTAGGGCCGTGTTCGCCACAGGCCAACCGGCATAAAATGCCAAGTGCGTGATTGCTTCGACCAACTCTTCGCGGGTGACGCTATTCTCCAACGCGCGCTTCAGGTGGAACGGGGGCTCGTTGATGCGATAGAGCGAGATCAGAGATGCGACAGTGACCAGACTACGGTCCCGCGGGGAAAGACCGGGGCGTTTCCAAACATCCTCAAACAGCTCCCGATCCGTGTAGTCCGCAAGGGCGGGGGCGATATCCGCAAAAGGATTGCGCGGAGCGAGGGGTTGGTTCGACATGGTGGAATCCTCGATATGCGTGGGTTCAGCTTCGATACTGCTCGTCCGTGACATGCTCCAGCCATTCCACGTTCTTTCCGTTCTTTGAAGCCTGGATGGCAAAATGAGTCATCGCGGTCGTCTCGGTCGCACCATGCCAATGTTTCTTGTTGGGTGGGCACGTAATAACGTCTCCCGGCCGGATTTCCTCTTTGGGCTCGCCCCAACACTGCGTCCAGCCAAGGCCAGAGACAACGATCAGGGTCTGGCCGCACGGGTGTGAGTGCCAGGCAGAACGGGCGCCCGGCTCGAAGGTGACACTCGCGCCGCCAAACTCTCCGTCGCCAGGAGCCTGGAACAGGGGCTCGACGCGAACGTTGCCGGTGAAGTTATCCGCTGAGCCCTTGAATGCAGGTTGTGAGCCATTTCGCTTGATAGTCATAGGTCCCTTGTCCTTTCAACACCGACGCGACGTCGACCCATGGCACATACAATAGCGCGACTGTGTGGCGTGACTAGAGGCTATAATCCGAATGCTCTTATGGTCAGGACGAATGCAACGCACCAATCTCAACGACGCCCGCCTTCCATGCTGCATAGGAGCGCTCCTCGAGCGCACCGAGCTGATCGAACAGGTCATGTGATGTGCCGGTTCGCATTGACCTGACGCCGACAAAAGTCCGTCGCTCGCGTCAATCAGGCTTCAGACAAAACTTCATGGCGCAGCAGTAGCTGGCAGCTTGGCCCGTTGTGGGTCGAGGTCAATGGACCGGATGAAGTATCGTATTGAAGAGGTATTGACTGTCGAAGTCGGTCTTGTCGCCAGCTCTCTTGTTCGCAACCGGCTGAAGCCGCGCAGTAAGCGGCTTGTGCCACTTCCAGGCTAGCGACGCCACGTCGCTGAAGATCTTTTCCAGACGTTCTTCGCTGACGTCGCCGGGAAGGGGTACCGTATCGAGCCCTGTCCCGCATACCGACGAGTAAGCCAGCAGCGAGTCGATCTCGTAGGCATTCTCTGCCCAGCGCTGCGCGAGTCGCTTGTCTTCCATCACTGGCAGCATCAATCCTGAATATCCCACTTGCTTCACATTTACCGCTTTTACCGCCGTGGTAACGGCTAGCGCTGCCGTCATTGTGCCGTTCGAGCCGAACGGTGAACCCGTATAGCGCTCGATGGCGTCCCCGATCGACGCATCCGCTAACGGCGCAGGTGTGGGATCCACGCCGACGAATTCCCATCCGGTGGATGCGGCTATGGCATTGCCCACGTCCTCGCCGACCCGCGCGTGAATCGTCAACTGCCGGGTAAGCTCCGCCACGGACGCGTCGAAGTCCCCATGCGTCGACTCGAACACCTGCTGCACGACGCTGGCGCCTTCGAATCCAAGCGAGAATTGCTTGCCGGCGCCTGTGTGATACGCACCCGGATAAAACGGACCGAGCGGCTTGAGCATCGCGGTCGCCGCAAACAGAAAGGTGCCTTGGCTGTGAACACTGTGGCCTGCTACGTAGTGCACGAGCTTCGCTGACTCATGGATCGTCTTCCAGTGGATGCCGTCGTCATCCGCGATGATTGCACTTGCGTTAAGGTGCGGCAAGGTTGAAAGCACCTGCGCCAGCAGGCGCATCGCCGCGGGATCATCGGTGTCGCGGAGCATTGCCGGACCGACGTTCGGCATGAAGCCGTCCTTCTGCGACAGATCATCAAGCGACCGAAGGAACGAAAGGGCTTCCGCATCCGACAGACCCTTTACGAGCTCCGCGAACGGCTGTGTCACAATTCGAACGGTTTGCGTCTCGTAGCCGCGCCGTGTGAAATCGGCCTTCGCGGCGCTCAGTACGCGCATCGCGTCGTCAATCTGCGCCTCGTACCTTGATCGATCGAGGCGCAAAAAAGCCGTGATTGTGCGGACTTTCGGCCGGGCTGCGTCTGCGGCTGCCTGCGCTGTAACGGAGGCGAGCACAGAGAGCAGAATGGTGGTGATCAGGCGTCTCATTTGCGGTTGCCTCCCTACGTTGTTGTCAATGAGAGAGCTTACATACTCGCTCATGATGGCGTAAATTCGTTCGCCGTCGATCTGGACACGGCTTGTGGGGCGGTGACGCTTGGAATATGTCCCTGATAACGGCGAGCGTCCGTTCTGGGCCGGAAGCGGCGGCACTGCCCTCCCCGATATCAGTCGTTCACCCCTGTCGGCAGTCAGCTCAAGACGAGGACTGGCGGACGAGAACTTTTGGCGTAGGTGCGAATCGGGTTTTTGCCAGTTTTGCCCCAGTTTCCAGGCTTCCAGATTGACTGCGACGCGTGGCAAACTCTGTAGGCAGCCTCATCACTCCCACTCAATTGTCTCCGGCACTCATAAGCGCTTGAAACTACTATTCTTTTCTTAATCGTATAGCGCACTTACCGTCAGATCTACCGCCAAAAAATTCCGCTTGAGGGCGATAGATCACAATAGATGCCGAAAGGGTTCGACTGATTCGGCATCTGTGCGAAGCAAATGGCGATCAATGGATCATTCACGGCCGAAAGCCCCCGGCACGTTTCGGGCTCCGTGAAGAACTCGCAAGATGAGGGCACCGTCTTCGAACGGCTCGAAGACAATCAGATAATTTCCGTGCGCGCAGATCCGTATCGCATCTCCCAGGTCCGGGCGTGCGACATAGTGATGCGGTCCGTCCGCGATTTTCTCGCAGTGTTGCCGTATCTCGCCGATGAACGAGACAGCGCGCAATGGATTGTCGATGGCGATGTGATCGCCAACCTCCTCCAAGTCAATTTCGGCTTGGGGCGTGAAATGCGCGCGCATTCACTTCGCGCGGTCTTTGGCAATCCTGGTGTACTTCTGCTCCAGACGGTCAAGTACCTCAGCAGCGGGTTTTGGTTTGCCGCTCCGACGGCCCTTATCGATTTCACCGCGTAGACCGTCTAGTTCCGCCTGACGACGCTGCTTATCTTCTTCCAGAAGCCGCAGTCCATCGCGAATGACCTCGCTGGCGGAAGCGTAACGGCCACCGTCAACCTGTTCCTTCACGAAGTTCTCGAAGTGCTCACCGATTGTGTAGCTCGAGGGCATAGCTCCTTCCCTTCTCCATCTAGGACTATCCGATTATATCACTTAATGCTATTCCGGCGATCCTCAAATCCTCGTCTTTCCGCATCGCCAGATTGGCGATACCGTATCCACCAACTAGTTGGTTGACCGCATCGCCATTTGCGGTTACGTTAGCGTCCGGGCAAAGGACCCGAGGAGTTGCGAATCGGATGTATACCGTTCTTGTTTGGGTTCATGTCTGTTTGATGATGGTGGCTTTCGGCGCCTCGCCTTTGGGTCGCCTGGGGCTGCGCTATCTCCTGTCGAAGAGTTCGGGATCTCAGTCGGCGCAGGCAGTATTGCGCGGATTCTCCGGTATTTTCCTGGCTGGAGGCATTTCCGTGACGGCCGGCGTGTGCATCGGTCTGGTGCTGGCTTGGGACTCAGGCCTGACTCATAGATGGGTTGCAGCATCACTCGCGCTAATCACGATCACGGGCATTGGCGGCGTCGCGATCGAAGATCGCTGGGTAAGAAGGCTAAGCCGCGCGGAAGGCGACGCGTTCGTGGCCATTCTGCACGAGAAGGTTCCTTTTCTTGCGGCATACGCAAGCCCCGTGCTCTGGTTGTACATCCTGTGGCTCATGATCCAAAAGCCGGTTTAGTACTATGGTTGCGTCAAATCCGATTACGGATAGAAAAGAGCAGATTCTCTCAGCGGCAATCAACCGCCTGTACAGCGTCGGATTCGAGGGATTCCGGGTAGGCGACGTGGCCAAAGATGTTGGGATCAACAATGCGACCCTGATCCATCACTACCCCTCGAAGGTTGCGCTGATAAAAGCTGTCGTCGAGAGCTTTACAAAGCGATTCGAAGCCGTAGCGGATGCCGCCAATACCGATGGCGGGCCACAAAAGAGACTGGCTCGTCACATGCGATCCAGCGTCGATCTGATGCGAACGTCCCCGGAGATGTTCGTTGTGCTCAACGAAATCATGATCAAGGCCAGGCGAGATGAGGAAATCCGAAACCTTGTAATGGTTCCGCTCACGGCTTGGAGAGATCACATTGTCACGCTGATTTCGTTGCCGGCGAATGATAAGAACAAGTTCGCCCGCAGCAAAGCGGAGGAGATTGCCGCAGCGTGCATGGCGCAACTTCTCGGCATGGGCCTGCTCTTGATCTCCCCTAAACATGCCGATTTTCAGTTTGGCCCTGTCCGCGACCGGGCTGCATCCCGGGCAATTGCGGCGCTGACTGATCTGGTGGGGGAAGCATAGTGAGCGCCGGCACAAGCCGCATGATAATCGGCTTCCTTGCCGTGATTGGAAGCTGGCCTGTCTTCGGGATCCTGCTCGTGCTCGCTTCGCTGCTTTTCGGGTATCTGGTTCCAAAGGCCAAGGCACTGATCTTCGCGAACGCTGTGACGACACTGCCGCGCAAGGTATTGGATGAATATTTCCCAAGCTGGACTCCTCAAATCGCGGAGGAATTTTTCGCGACTATTGGACCGGAAGGGCGCGCCGCCTACCGCCGTTTCTACTTGATCATGGATTTCTGGTTTCCGGGGGCGATGGCGTCGCTGGCGACTGCCTCACTTTTGCTGATCGCATTTCCCCCGGCCTCGGCGTGGGTGTGGCTGTGCGTCATCGCGGCACCGGCTTGGCTGTTCGATGTCGCCGAGAACGTCACTCATTTTCAAATGGCTGGCAGCTACCCAAACCTGTCGTCGAGTGCAGTCCAGTTTGGACCACTGTGGACGCGCGCGAAGTGGGTATTCGCCATCGTGCCTCTGCCGATTGCGCTGGTTGGACTGGTCTACCAGTACCTTCACGGACGCTAATGGCACGATTGATCGTGTATCGGCGTTAAGTTTGGAACCCACAGCCAAGAGGCGTTGATTCCGCCCGAACGTAGGTTGATGTTCGGGGGCGGTTCACCGGCGACCGGAACGATGACCAGCCGATGCTGCCACGTATTGAGTTATTGCCACTTTTGCCCCTAGATCCAGGATTCAACATCTCCGGAAGTTGTGCCGAAATTAGGTAGAGCCCTGCTCACTCCCACTC
>Ga0182030_10019116_pt1 | contig 13074 bp, 12 predicted proteins | sample 812S3MmetaG_FD_121299 | JGI IMG/M metagenome (GOLD analysis project Ga0182030, IMG submission 121299) | Permafrost microbial communities from Stordalen Mire, Sweden - 812S3M metaG (Illumina Assembly) | ecosystem: Environmental > Terrestrial > Soil > Wetlands > Permafrost | place: Sweden... | reverse complement strand
GTGGGCCCAGTAGGGCATGATCCTACGACCCCCTGATTATGAGTCAGGTGCTCTAACCAACTGAGCTATGGGCCCTGACATCTCTTAAAATTTAAATGCAGATTAGTATATTTATCAAATCTGTTAAACTTTAAAAGGATGCAATATTAAATAAATGTTATCAAATTTTCAACTTTTAAGGTATTAGAATTTTTCCTATTTGATTTCTCCTCCATTCTGAACCTTATCATTAGCGCTTACAAAACTTAAACGCCCGTCTGCATCCTGCGCCATTAATATCATCCCCTGCGACAGGATACCCTTTAGCTCCCTTGGTTCCAGGTTGACCAATATACTCACCTCTCGCCCTATTACTTGTTCCGGTTCATAGTATTCAGCAATTCCGGAAACAACTGTTCTGGTATCAATACCAGTGTCAATTGTTAATTTCATCAGCTTCTTTGTCTTGGCTACTTTCTCAGCAGTCAACACGGTACCTGTCCTGATATCCATCTTTGAGAAATCATCAAATGTAATATTTGGTTTTTGCGGATTTACTTTCATGTTTTTAATCTGATTGCTATTTCGCTTCTCTTCTAATTTTTGAATTTGTTTTACTATTTCATCATCTTCAATCTTTTCAAAAAGTAATTCCGCTTTACCTATCGGGTGATCCGGATGCAGAATTACACAATCAATAAAGTTGTCATGTCTTATCATCGCTGGAATACTTTCGGACTTATATTCTTCAGGAATCCCAAATGAATCCCATGCTATGTCGGAAGATAAATTTATCATGTTTCTTAACCTGACTGAAGAAAAAGGTATAAAAGGTTCGCTTAAAACGGCTAAGGCAGCTGTTATCTGCAAACTAATATTCAATATTGTCTTCACTCTTTCAGGATCGGATTTATATATTTTCCAGGGCTCCTGATCAGCTAAGTATTTATTCCCCTGTCGCGCCAGATTCATTAATTCCCTTAAGGCTTCCCTGAATTTAAAATTTTCCAGGTTGTCTTCAATACTTCTTTTCAGGAATCCAACTGCCATCATCACATTCTGATCAGTCTCATTGATAACACTCCGTTTAGGGACAATGCCGTTGTAATAGTTATGCGTCAGTACCAAAGTACGATTCACAAAATTACCAAGTATGGCAACCAGTTCACTGTTATTCCGCGTCTGAAAGTCTTTCCACGTAAAGTCATTATCTTTAGTCTCCGGTGCATTGGCACACAATACATATCGCAAGACATCTTCCTTGCCCGGGAAATCTTCAAGATACTCATGCAGCCACACCGCCCAATTGCGTGAAGTAGAAATTTTTTCTCCTTCCAGATTAAGAAATTCATTGGCCGGAACATTATCAGGTAAGATAAATATTCCTTCAGCATGTAACATGGCCGGGAAAACAATACAATGAAATACAATATTGTCTTTTCCAATAAAATGAACCAATCTGGTGTCTTTGTCTTTCCAGTATTTTTCCCAATCATCTGGTCTTAATTCCTTCGTAGCAGATATATAACCTATCGGAGCATCAAACCACACATATAAAACTTTTCCCCCTGCACCTTCCACGGGAACCGGAATCCCCCAATCCAGATCACGACTTACAGCACGCGGCTGCAAACCGGAATCAAGCCAGCTTTTACACTGCCCGTAAACATTGGTTTTCCATTCTTTATGTTCCTCTAATATCCATTGTCTTAGAAAAGGTTCATATTTATCAAGAGGAAGATACCAATGTGTCGTGGATCTTTTAACCGGCGTCTGACCACTTAACATTGACTTAGGATTAATCAAATCTGTTGCATTTAACGTCGAGCCACATTTCTCACATTGATCCCCATATGCATTCTCATGGGAGCAGCGGGGACAAGTTCCCGTTATGTAACGATCAGCCAAAAATTGCCCGGCTTCTTCATCAAAATATTGCTCCGTCGTTTTTTCAATAAACTCACCCTGATCATATAATTTTTTGAAAAAAGCGGAGGCCGTCTCGTAATGAGTCTTATTAGATGTCCTGGAATAAATATCTAATGAAATACCAATTTTTTTTAGCGATTCTTTGATGATGTGATGATATTTATCAACAATATCCTGTGGCTTTACTCCTTCTTTCTTCGCTTTGATGGTAATAGGAACACCATGTTCATCTGATCCGCCAACAAAAATCACATCTCGTCCTCTTAATCTCAGATATCTTACATAAATGTCAGCTGGTATATAAACCCCCGCCAGATGCCCGATATGAAGGGGTCCATTGGCATAGGGTAATGCAGAAGTCACAGTATATCTCTTATAATCTTTCATTTTACATTTCTTTATTCCCTCTGAATAAGAAGGTTTAATTTTTTACTAAAAAGCAAAGATAAAGAAATGACCTAATGTTTAATAAAATTTATATTTTAAAATCCATTAACTTTGTAATTAAATTTGATTAAAATGATTACTCCTCCTTTCTTAAAACCCGGAGATAAAATTGCTATTACAGCTCCTTCCCGTTATATCACACCTGAAGAATTAAGGAGCGCCATAAAGATTTTTAATGATTGGGGATTTGAGGTAGTGACGGGAAAATATATATATAATAGATCAGATCAGTTTGGAGGTACTGACAATGAACGTTCTCAGGATTTTCAGGAGAAGCTTGATGATCCCTCAGTTAAAGCTGTCATTGCAGCACGGGGTGGGTATGGAGCCATTCGAACATTAACCAATCTAAATTTTGACCAGTTCGTTCTGCATCCCAAATGGATTATTGGATACAGCGATATAACCTTTTTCCACTCACATATTAACCAAAATCTAAAAATAAAGACGTTGCATGCGTCTATGCCTATTAACTTTTCTAATTACAGTCCGGATGATAATTCTTTAATTAAAATTAAAAAAGTACTTATAGGAAACCAGATTGAATATTCATGGGACTCAAATCCATTAAACAGGCAGGGTGAAGCAACTGCTGAGTTAACCGGTGGAAATCTCTCTGTCCTCTATAGCCTGAGAGGAACACCCTATGATCTTATTACCAAAAATAAAATTTTGTTTATTGAAGATGTGGATGAATATTTATATCATATTGATCGAATGATGATGAACTTCAAACTGGGCAATAAATTAAATGAACTTTCAGCTTTGGTTGTCGGAGGTATGACTGATATGAAAGATAATAAAGTACCCTTTGGTAAATCAGCTGTTGAAATAATAAACGATACCGTCCGGAATTATAACTATCCTGTCTGTTTTGATCTGCCCGCCGGTCATATCAAAAACAATTTTCCGCTTATTTTGGGGAACAAATACAAACTTACCATAAAAGATAAAACCTGTGTCTTAAAAACCATAGACTAATATACGTAAAGTTTGTAACTGGCAGGTACTTCAAATAACATTGAATTAATATTTTTAGGAGCTATTTCTACAACTTTTGTTCGCATTCTTTCATCACGAACCATCGTACGTTCTACCGCTAACATAGGAAAAAAACCCTGTGAATCAGGAATATGACGATAAAACTCGGAGGTATTTTCAGTGGAACCAAGAATATCTATCAGTTTTATGAAAAAATCAAAATCGTTTTTTGCTACCCAATATGCAATCTCTGTTGATTTAGATTTGTTCTTAACTCTCCATTGATAACACTTATATCCATTAATCATTTTATAATTATCGGTTTTTGTAATGATATACTGATTCTCTTCAGCAATTTTATTTTTCTTCTTGTTTAATTTTGTATAAAGCTTTTTGGACGGATTAACTGCTAATATATTTTCGGACTTAATATCAACCAATAAAATACTCTTAACCTTTTGATTTCTATCCAACTCTTCTATTCTCACCATATCTCCTTTAATATAATAATTGTATCTTGTTGTATCAAAGATTGTCTCTTTAACAATAGAAATACACCCTTCAAAATTGGCAGATAAATTCTTTAAAGGCATTAATAAAATGATACTCAATATTATAAGGTATCTATAAATCATAAAATATTAATTTTAATAGTATTAAAAATATGATTGATCCTGATTTTTATTATTTTTATACGATTCTAATTCATAAAATGTTTCGGATTTTTATTATAATCAATGACCTCTACAACAAAAGCTGAAATCGGCAAAGAAGGTGAACTAATAGCTGTAAATTATTTAGTTAATAATGGATACACATTATTAGATCAAAATTGGAGATATAAAAAAAAAGAAATAGATATTATAACAACCATTAAAAAATGTCTCGTTATTGTCGAAGTTAAAACACGTACTTTACCATATGTAGTATCACCTGAGAAAGCTGTTACGAGGAAAAAACAAAGAAATCTGATTAAAGCTTCGGAAAAATATGTTATGATACATAAAATTGATTTAGAAGTCAGGTTTGATATAATAACTATCACATTCTCAAACAATAAATATGAAATTGAGCATATTCCTGATGCATTTTACCCGGAAGTAAAGAAGATGCGGTAATTAGTTTATTTTTGCATAACAAATATTTTGACAACTATGAGCTTTAATAAAAAATTTAAAATCCAATCTAAGAAAACTATTGACCTGTTTCTTCAGGGTTTATTATATACTGCCCCTATCGGTTTTACTTTTTATATTATTTTTCAAATATTCGTTGGAATAGATGAAATACTTCAAAAATATATCATTCAAATATTACCTTTTAAAATACCGGGCCTGGGTATAATGATCTTCTTTGTTTTAATTACATTCTTTGGATATTTCGGCCAATCCATTCTGGCAAGACAGTTCAGATTGCTATTGGAGAAATTTTTAAAACGGGCTCCTATCATTGAGATTATTTATTCAGCACTAAAAGATTTCCTGTCGGCTTTTGTTGGCAAAGAAAAAAAATTTACACAACCAGTATTGGTAAGGGTTAACAATGTATCAAATCTTGAAAAAATTGGATTTATTACAGCGGAGAATCTTTCTAAATTCAATATTAAAGATAAAGTAGCTGTTTATTTTCCACATTGTTATGCTTTCTCAGGAGAATTATACATAGTACCTGTTGAAAATATAACCACTTTAAATGTTTCTCCATCTGAAGCAATGAAATTCATTGTTTCGGGTGGTATATCGAAAGGTAAATAGAAAATTTCACTCTATAAGCGGACTTAATTTCTTAATTTTGACAAATTTTTAAATATGCTTTTTCTTCAATTTTTAGGAAAGTATTTCATTTTTCAAAGGAAAGTTTTTTCTAAGCCGGATAATTATAAAATGTTTTATAAACAAATCATCCGTGAAATTATGAACCTGGGAATGAATTCACTGGGAATTGTAATTATAGTGTCTGCTTTTATTGGAGTGGTAATGACCATACAAACTGCTTATAATACTTCAAATCCATTAATTCCCCGCTATCTGGTTGGCCTTACAGTTCGTGACTCTATTTTGCTTGAATTTTCCTCAACTATTATAGCATTGATACTTGCAGGAAAAGTGGGATCCAGCATATCATCAGAAATAGGAACAATGCGGGTTTCAGAACAAATAGATGCTTTGGAAATGATGGGGGTTAATTCTGCAAATTACTTAGTTCTGCCTAAAATTATTGCGGCTTTGATTTTCAATCCTTTTCTTACCTTAGTTTCAATGATCATAGGTATTTCAGGTGGATATATCGCCGGTATTTCAACTCATGCAGTTACTTCAGACGAATTTATTGTTGGCCTTCAATATGGTTTTACACCCTTTTATATTACATATTCTTTGATAAAAGCTGTTTGTTTTGCTTTTGTGATTACTTCTATTTCTTCATTCCAGGGGTACTATGTATCTGGCGGATCATTGGAAGTAGGCCGATGCAGCACAAAAGCTGTTGTGTACAGTTCAATCATGATTCTTTTCACAAATGTTATTCTTACACGACTTTTACTTTCTATATGATAACAGTAAGACATATATCAAAATCTTTTAATGGTAAAAAAGTATTACATGATGTCTCTATTGACTTTGAGCGGGGAAAGACAAATCTTGTCATTGGTCAAAGTGGTTCCGGGAAGACAGTACTCTTAAAATCAATTGTTGGATTGTATGGAGTAGATGAAGGAGAAATAATATATGATAATATTATTTTTAACAAACTTAATTTTATGGAACAGAACAACATCCGAAAACAAATGGGAATGCTTTTTCAGGGTTCGGCGTTATTTGATTCATTTACAGTGGAAGAAAACATTATTTTCCCGATGGACATGTTTACTACAATGAGCAAAAAAGAAAAAATAGATAGGGCTAATTTTTGTTTAAATCGCGTTAATATTCTGAATGCAAATCATCTGTATCCTTCTGAACTTAGTGGAGGAATGCAAAAACGTGTTGGCATAGCACGCGCTATCGCTTTAAATCCAAAATATCTTTTCTGCGATGAACCTAATTCAGGACTGGATCCTAAAACTTCTATAATGATTGACAAACTGATTAAAGAAATTACGGAAGAATTCAATATTACAACCATTGTCAATACCCATGACATGAATTCAGTGATGGAAATTGGCGATAAAGTTGTTTTTATCTTTGAAGGTGAAATTGCCTGGGAAGGTAGCAGCAAAGATGTCCTGATGTCTGAAAATGAAAAATTAAATAATTTTGTTTTTGCTACTCCTTTGACCAAACGGCTAAAGGCATTAAGAAATAACTCGCAACCTATTTAATTTCCTCATAGTCAACATATTCTCCATCTTTTTTAGTAAATCTCTTCTTTTTTGGAGAATGTTGAATTGTAATATCATTTTGATTGTTTTGCTGTTCTGTATTGGCATTTCTACCGTAAGAACCCGAAGAATTACTCTTCAAAACATGAATGATATTTGAAAATACTTTTAGAATATAATAAATGATAATTAAAAAAAGTAATAGTTCAAACAATCCTTTCATACCAACTAAATTTAATTTGATACAAATGTAATAAAAATAAAAACAACCGACACAACCGCTTGTTTAAAGCTTTTTATTCACAGGATGGAATATCACGGATCTTCTTGCAGCCTAAAGCCACATTTATCCCTATTCTGATGTCTAGGGCTTTTACCATATCTGGCATTGGTTTACTGATTTCAGGTTCAAATTGTTTTGTATAATAAAAGGGAATATTATCAGTTATCAGGTATAAATTAAAAGCGCCTAACCTGAAATTCACTCCGGCTCCAATACTTGTCATGCCATTGTTAACGAATGAATAACTCAATGTTCCTGCTACATTTTTAATTGGATAATAGTTAGCTGAAACCACCATCTGTTCATAAAAGTGACTCCTGAATATTTCAGTTCTGGAAAGTAATCCAAGACTCAAATCACGTCTGATATAGTATGAAGCGCCTAAATATATTTTTGCAGAGAGCCAGGAAAAATAAGAATTTCTGGATGTATCGGCTGGATAATTAGCGGCTATATAATTGTAGACATGACTTGGATCGAAATTAGGGGCAGCAGAACCTTGGTTTTGTGGTATTTTCATTTGAATCTTGTTTAACGTTTCATTAAATACATTTGTGCCCCAGTGTATAAAGCCCAAATCTATTACACTGCCGGAAAGGGATAAATCTTCGATCGGTTTATATACAAAACCATAATCAATTGCCAACCCGGGATTTTTAAGATTAAGTATATAGTTCAATAATGTGGTAGCACTGTCAAACTGCGTTGTATTAGTATTGACAAATCCCATAGGAGTAAAAAAAACATTAGTGAATGGAATACTTCCATTAAGTTTTATATTCGTATTAGCGACATATGCACCTGACATAGTATCTGCTGTGAATGAACATTTAGATACTCTTAAACTTAAGTTAGCATCACCAAAAAGAATCTTAATACGTCCGCCATGAGTAAAATTATCACTGACTTTTTTAGATATTCCGAACGATAATTCTTTGTAGGCCGTAAGTTCAACACCGGAACCCCATAAATTATACGACCTGAAAGGAATAGTATCTGTATTAAGTATTAAACCAAACAAATCTTTATTTACCCCTATGTTTGCATTCACCTTTGAAGCCAAAGAAAAGGTGAAAAATAAATCTTTATCCTCCCTATAACCAAACGAAAGCAAGTTAATCTGAACATTTGTAAAAAATAAATTTTGTTGTTTCAGATAACTGGATACATCTCCATAATTACTCCCAAAACCGCCGCTGCTGTCTTTTGGTTGCAATAAGTTTCCAATCTGGTTGGTATTTGAATTTTTCCCAATAATTTTAAACACCGGTAACGATGTATTTCCTGCATAAACCTGTATGGTTGACAAAACCGGCACTCCAACATAAAGATCAATACATGACGGCTGAAATGCAGGATTTAACTCATTCCTCTGTGGCACCGGTTCCATAAAATACATGGTATTTATCTGCTGACTATAAACCGCTGAGAATACAAAGAATGCCAATAATAACGTACTTAGTTTTTGGTATTTTAGTTTCATAACTTCAAGTTTTCTATTATTAATTTATTGTTATGGGCCTCTCTAAAAACTATATTTTTAATATACCCTTATTCTTCAAATTGAAAGCTATAATTATACAAAAAGTTATCATTACTTCCTACTAAAATATTAAAATTATCAGATTGATCTATCTTTTCTATCAAAAAAGGAGTATTCCCTTTAATTGGAAAACCCTTCACTATAATCCCCTCTTTATTAATCACATAAACTTCATTCTCCGATTGTAAACCAACACCTATCAATGTTTTTGTCCCATCAGAGTAAAAAACTGGCTGGCTTACTTCTCCATTAAAAGTGGTTGAAAATAATAATTTCCCGCTAAGTTTATATACATAAAGCTGATTTTTTTCAATAAAAATGAATTCTTTTTTCAAATCTTCATCAATATCTTGATAATCAAAATAATGACCCTGCGAAAAATGTCGCATTTTCTTTTCTTCAACATGCCCATCTCCAAAAATATATTTTACTGTACCTGAAGTATCCGTAGTTATAAAACTCTCATCGGAAAAAACACTCTTGTCTTCAAGAAAAAATTTATTATGGAACGATTTGACAAACTGATTGCTGATTTTGATTCTTTCTTCTCCCTTTCGGTTTAATATATATATATATTTATTGTCGCCTAATAACAGGAAGTCTTTTTCTCCATTCTTAAAATATTGCACAGGCGAATTCACCAAACCTTCTGTTTTACAGAATTTCCACCCTTTAATCAATTTTATTTTTTTGGTAAATGAATATACTCTTTTATCTTCACATGCCACGAAAAATCTGTATTCCCCTTTATTGTCATAATTCATTACTGTCAATCCATTGGTCGCCGAAACCGGTAGTTTCTCAGGAAAATTTTCTATGTAATTTCCATTTCTGTCAATAATATGAATGTAATTTTTACCGTTAAAGATAAATTGTAATTTTTTATTATTGAAATAATCAATTTGAAATATAGTACCGATAATGGACTCTAAAATATTTTTTTTCCATTGAATAGTTCCATTTTTATCAATCAGGTAAATTGTATTTCTGCAATCCTGAACGATTATTTCTTTTTCATGATTATTAAAATTAATAACGATCTCCGGTTCTTTCATAAACGCTGTATCCAAAAGGCATTTCCAGGCAACCTGCGGCCCTGTTTCACAGTTGTTATTAAAATGTATGACTATGTTATTATACAATAAATTCTTTTCGGCATTCAGCTGCAAACAAAAGCCTGCCGATTTTATCAATCCTTTTTGTATTTCATTTATATCCAGATTTTTAGTATTAAATATTTTTTTAATAAAATTATTATTGGCAGCAGGATTGGTATAAAACAACAAATTGGTCTTTGGCAACAGATATTTGTTAAGCGATTTGAATTTTTTTTCATTGATGAGTCTGTTTCCTGAAGTCACCTGGTACAATAAAGCATTTAAGTTTTCCACTGAGCTTGAGAAAACAAGATAATCTTCAAAACACGTAACATAAGAGGAAGGCGTCCATGAAAATAAGTTTCCAAAATATTTACCCATTAAATCCGGTTCAGGTATTTTCAAAATATCAAAATTCTGATTGTTGATTTTAATTGTTTTTACTTGATTCTCAATTTTATTTTTGTCCGGATAAAAAGAATTTTTAATATTATTAAAAGAATTTTTCGATTCAGCCGATTTTACCGAATAATAGATTCCTGAATCATTCAGATTGGTATAAATAATTCCATATTCAACCGTTTCATCAGAATAAAATAGTTTATCAAAATCAAACATATATTTTGATTCTAACGATTTGATCCGTTCTTTATAATCACCATATTTATTATTTTTCTCAAGTAAATATTCATAATCTTTTTTATACTTTTTTGAATCCTTAAGACCGATAATAAATGCAGCAGTCGTGTTGTCAGGTAATATTTTTATGGTTTGCATTTCAACAGCTTCCTGCTGTCTGAATACTGACAAATATTGTCCTCCGGCCAATTCTGTTAAAGAAAAGCCATCTAACAATATTCCATCAGTTTTTATAACCATATCAAGAGCAATCCATTCCGGTGTGTTAGAACAATTTTTAAAAACCTGTGCATACTTTGTATTTATTAATCCTGCAAACCATATAGGGAATTGCATCATGTTAATGTAAATGTTTGCATCAACATTTTTACCCGCTGTTAACCGCACTCTCTGAAGTGATTCGGGTATCTTGCACGAAGAAGAATTTTTGAATCGTCTGATCACCTGTTCTACCAATAATGGCGAATGACTCAGAAAAAATAGTCCGTCGGAAATAGAAAATGAAAAATTCTGAAAAGACTTATCTCCATTAAAAACCACATTATATATTTTAGTATTCTCATACATCCTGTAATTGATTGATGAATTATTACCTTTCATTTTTTCAATCAGGTTTTTAATTTTGTTTTCACTTGAAATTCCTGAAATTACTGAATAAACCACAAAATCAGACTGATCTTTTCCAATCAGGTGAAACGAAATAATTATTGGCGTTTTACTTAATAAATCACAACTGTTTTTATCTAACGATCCAATGGTGTCAATTATTGAGAAGTATTGACTGAGGCGGCTTATTTCTTTAATTTTTTTCAGATCATTCCAATAAAATGCCGAAGTCAGATTTGTTTTTACTTGTTGAATATTCCTGGTTTCAATAATTGCATACGCATCTTCCGGAACTGCTTGTAATAAATCAAAAGTGAATGATTGCTTTTTATCAATATTTGTATAAAAAAATAAAACAATAAAAAATATTGCTAAAACCATCAGAAGAAAAAAATATACTTTTCTCATACCAAATATATCATATAGATAATCCAAAATTACTAAATTTTATTATATCTTTAAATTCTCTTTTTTAATAATCTGACTAATTATACAATGGAGCAGGTCAATCCCAATATAAACGAGCAATGGAAAGTACTTTTAAAAGAAGAGTTTGAATCGGTATATTTTTCAGAATTAAAAAAATTTCTTATCGAAGAAAGATCAAAATATACGGTTTATCCTCCTGGAAATAAGATTTTCAATGCTTTTGATAGAACGCCTCCTGATACTGTTAAAGTTGTGATTTTAGGTCAAGATCCTTATCATGGCGCGGGACAGGCTCATGGTTTATGTTTCTCGGTAACGCAGGGTGTCAAACCGCCTCCATCACTTGTAAACATCTTTAAAGAATTGAATAATGACCTGGGAATCCCCATGCCAACTCATGGAAATCTTGAGAAATGGGCTGAACAGGGTGTGTTACTGCTTAATGCAACTTTAACAGTAAGAGAAAACAGTCCCCGATCCCATTTTAATCACGGATGGGAAAAATTTACTGATAGCGTGATCAAAAAGATATCCGAAACCCGTGAAGGTCTTATTTTTATGCTTTGGGGAAATGACGCTAAAGCAAAGGAACACCTTATTGATATGGAAAAACATCATATATTAAAAGCTTCTCATCCTTCTCCTTTCTCTGCGTATGACGGATTCTTCGGATGTAAACATTTCTCACAAACAAACCAAATATTGGTAAAACAAGGCCAAAAAGAAATTGACTGGCGGCTTTAAAATTATACACAACCCGTTAATTCAATAATAATATAGGTTTGAGAGTTATTTGCATCTCATATTGTTAATATTTTAACTGAAATGGCATTCTTTTATCTTTTTTAAAACCCTAAAATGTAGTAAATTGTACCGGTTTTATATTATATAAACTAAAATTATAAGAATGAAAAAACAAGAACTAATCAAACTTAGTCTGATTGTAATTATATCAATGATTACAGTAGTGACATGCAAGAACAGCTCAAGTAAAAAAAAGCAAGATCCTTTTGAAATTGATTCCCTGAAAACTGAAAATGATCCTGTAAAAAAGGCTAAAACCATTTTATACCAGATGTACCTGCCAGGAGAAATGGCTAAGGTCTTTGAAAATAGTGGAATTCATTACAATCAACAATTACTGAACCCGATTGAAAATATTCAAAAATATACCACAAGCTCTGATATCGCTTTAAATCTCGGTGTCTATGGCGTTGATCTCAGTTATACCAAAATATTCGGGCAAAATGAGAAAACATTGCTTTATATTTCAACTATCAGAAAATTAAGTCAGCAGCTTGGAATTCCCGAAGAACAGTTTGTAAGTGCTTTTAAAGATATTGAAAAGAATGTGTCAAACAAAGATTCTCTTTCTAAATATGTAAATGAATTATATTCTCAGGCCGATAAGTTCTTAAAAGAAAATGACCGTCATGTCACTGCAGCTCTGGTGATTCTTGGAGGTTGGACTGAAACACTTTATTTGGCCACGCAAATTGTTGACAAAGACAATAAACCCATTTTGTCAGAAAGGATAGCGGTTCAGAAGTATTCATTAAACAGTCTGATGTCGTTATTAAATAATTATCAAAATGATATAACAATCTCCAAATACCTGTTATTATTGAGAATGTTGAAAAAATCATTTGATAAAATTGAAATTTATTATGAGGAAAATGATCTGATGGTAGATACAATAAACAAGATGATCACAACCAATAAACTGAATATAAACCTGCCGCCGGAAACAATTAATGATATTCGGGTTATCATTGCAGCGATAAGAAATGAAATGATCTATTAGAAAATTATTTTACTTCTC
>Ga0182030_10019115_pt1 | contig 13074 bp, 8 predicted proteins | sample 812S3MmetaG_FD_121299 | JGI IMG/M metagenome (GOLD analysis project Ga0182030, IMG submission 121299) | Permafrost microbial communities from Stordalen Mire, Sweden - 812S3M metaG (Illumina Assembly) | ecosystem: Environmental > Terrestrial > Soil > Wetlands > Permafrost | place: Sweden... | reverse complement strand
GTCGTCCGGATCCACCCAGGTCGCGACGCGCGCAACGCCCGGCAACGGCACGTGATTTGTGCCTGGGAGGCCTCTCTTCTGGAGGGTATCTGACTTTGACGTCGCCGTCAAAAACGACGGTAAGATCCGGCCGGCCGACCGAGAGAACCCGCGCGGACCGGCTCCGGAGGCAGGACCGACAGCTGCCGAACCGGTCATGAAACAGTGGTGGCTCACCGGGCTCCAGAGGAGGATCATGTTCACGATTGCTGCGTTCGTCGAGGCGTTGACGCTCGAAGAGGTCGGCACCGACCGCTATCGGGCGGGCAGCCTCAGCTCCGCGCACGGCGTCGTCTTCGGCGGGCAACTGTTGGCGCAGTCCGTGATGGCGGGGCTGGCCGGTCAGGAGGGCAAGTCGGTCAAGACGATCCACACCGTCTTCGCCCGGGGTGCCAACCCCGAAGCCCCCCTCGACATTGCAGTCGAGCGCATGCACAGCGGGCGTTCCGTGGCCAGCAGCACGGTGACCATCAGCCAGGGTGACACGCTGGTCACCCGGTCCCTCGTGCTCCTCAGTGCCGATGAGCCCGACGTCATCCGTCATGCCGACACGCCGCGCGCCATGACCTCGCCCGAGGAGGCCGGGGGCACGGTGCGCGGCGAGGGCGTCTGGGAGATCCTCATCGTCGACGACATCGACATCAGCGATCCCGAGCTGGTCGGCCCACCCGAGCTCGACGCCTGGGTGCGCTTTCTCGACGCGCCCGACGATCCCGCCACCGATCAGGCTCTCGTCGCCTACTCCACCGACGGCTTTCTGATCGGAACGGCCATGCGCCCCCATGCCGGCGTCGGCCAGGCCCAGGCCCACGTGACCCTTTCGACCGGGGTCCTCAGCCACACCCTGACCTACCACGAGCGCTGCCCGGCTGCCGAGTGGCACCTGCTGCAGCAACGCAGCTCGTACGCCGGGAACGGCCGCAGCTACGGGCAGGGCGACATCTTCCGCCGCGACGGCCAGCTGGCCGCCTCCTTCGTCCAGGACGCCATGATCCGCGCCCGCGCCGGAAAGGCCGGCGCGCTCTGACCGCGACGGTTCAGTCGGAGAGCCGGCCGGCCAGCTGACGCGTCAACCAGTCGTCCTTGCAGTGCCCGGCCAGCTGGACCGCGGCCGCTCCGGGCACCAGGAGGTATGCGTGCGGGAGCCCGGCAATGACGTGGAGCTCGCAGGGCACCCCGGCCTGATTCAGACGCTGGGCGTAGGCGATGTCCTCGTCGCGGAACCCGTCGATGGCACCGACGACGACACAGGTGGGTGGGAGACCGGACAGATCGGCCTCGCGGGCGGCCGCAGCGTAGGAAGGAACGTCATCGGAGCCGTAGAGCGCGCCGAGGTAGGACCGCCAACCGAACTCATTGGATCCCGATCCCCACACGTAAAGCCCTTCGGCATTGATGGAAGGGGTGCGCTGCCGATCGTCGAGCATCGGGCAGTCGAGGAGGACGAACGCCAGCGGGACCTCACCGCGGTCCCGGGCGAGCAGCGCCAACGCGGCGGCAAGACCGCCGCCGGCGCTGAGCCCGTAGAGGCCGATGCGGTCCTGGTCGATGCCGAGGCTGCTGGCGTTGTCGTAGGCCCAGCGCAGCGCGGCGTAGCAATCTTCGAGTGGGCCGGGGTAGCTGGTCTCGGGCGCCAGGCGGTACTCGACCGAGACGCCGACCACCTCCAGGCTCTGGCACCAGCGATCGAGCAGAGGGCTGTCCATGTCGTACGACCCCATGACATAGCCGCCACCGTGGATGGTGATGATGGCGGGGAGGAGCCCTGCTGCATCCTTCGGGCGGTGCACCCGAACGGGCACCGGTGGGTCACCTGGAACCTCGTGGTCGGTACGCGCCACCGCATCGGAGAGATCCGTCGAGGCGAAGGACGCTCCCCGCATGGCCGCCACGCCCTCGGCGTCGATCGTCGGGAGCTCGAACGCGTCGAGCGCCTGCCGCAGTTCCGGATCGAGCAGGGCCTTGACGTTCACCCTCTCCGTCGAGCTCATGACAGCGACCCCCCTCCCCCGCGGACGGCTGCCACCAGGCCGCCGTCGACGGGGAGATCGATCCCGCTGATGAAGCTCGCGTCATCGGAGAGGAGGAACACCGCTCCGGCCGCCACCTCGTCGGCGAGCCCTTCGCGGTGCAAGGGCGACATGTCGACCAGCATGGCACTGGTGTCACGGGCCTCGGCCTCCTGGCGTCCCATCGGTGTGTCGATCATGCCGGGGGTGACCGAGCAGATACGCGCGCCGACCCGGCCGAAACGCACGGCCTCCCGCCGCACCAGTCGATGCACGCCACGCTTGCTCCACGTGTAGGCCATTCCGGGGTCTTCGATCGCCGGACCGACCGCCTCGTGGATCCTCTCGAGGAACCCGCCGGCCAGCGGATCGTCGAGGACGGCGTCAGGAGGGAGGTCTCCCTGGTCCAGGGCGAGCAAGGCCGCCACCGACGCGAAGCAGACGACGGCGGTGTCCTGCACCGCCAACGCACGGCAAGCCTCGACGAGCCGTGCCGTGCCGATCAGGTTGACGGTGAGGATGTCCCGCCAGTCCGCCATGGTGGGTGACACGCCGGCCGCGTGCGCCACGGCCCGCAACGGACCGAGCTCGGCCACCCGGGCCGCCAGACGGGTGATCCCCCCGGGATCCTTCACGTCCAGCACGAACGGTTCCAGCTGGGCGCGGTAACCCGCGGCCGCCAGCATGTCGGCCTGGGTGGCCAGCAGCACGTCGTCCCGATCGACCAGTACGAGGACATCGACCATGCCGGCCATACGTTCGGCGCACGCCGCGCCCATGCCGCGGGCTGCTCCCGTCACGATGCCGACTGTCATGTGCTGCTCCCCGTCTTCTGAATGATCGAATCGGACGTTACTGCGGCCTCGGTGCTCGTCGACCGGGTGACGCCGGACTGCCCGACCTCACGCCGGGTTCGCCTCGGTGCGAAGCGCCGTCGCTTGCGCCGTCGCGACCCCCTCCGTGTCAGCTTCGGCACCACTCCGGTTGATGGCCCGTTCGTCGGTGCCGAGATAGCTGGCGACGACCCGGGGGTTGTCGCGCACCGCGGCCGGGTGACCGTCGGCGATGACCTTCCCGGCCTCCAGGCAGTACACCCGATCACTGATGCCCATGATGAGCGGCATGTCGTGTTCAATGAGGAGCACCGACGCGTCGAGTTGTCGTCGTACGGTCACGATGAGTGGACCGAAGGCCTCGGTCTCGCGTTGTGCCAGCCCCGCAGTCGGCTCGTCGAGGCAGAGGACCTTGGCATCGAGTGCCAGTAGTCCCGCCAGCTCGACCACGCGACGGGTCCCGGTGGAGAGATCGGCGATGTAGTGGTCCCGGTAATCCCCCAGTCCGAGCAGGTCGACGAGATCGCCCACGGCGGCCCGGTCGCGCCGGCTCCGCCGTGTGGCCCGCGGCAGTGCGAGTGCCGTGGAGAGCATGCCCGTCTCGTCCTTCCCCTGCAGCGCCACCAGCAGCGTCTGGGTCACCGTCAACTCGGGGAACAGGGTCGCCGACTGGAAGGTCCGACCCAGGCCCAGGCCGGCCCGATACGCCGGCGGTCTGTCACCGATCTCCTCGTCGCCCAACCGCACCGACCCCTTGGCCGGGACGAACCCCCCGATGGCATTCATCAGGGTCGACTTGCCGGCACCGTTGCTCCCAATGAGCCCGACGATCTCGCGTTCACTCACGCTGACGGAGACACCGTCGACCGCGACGTTCCCGCCGAAGGTGACCCGGAGATCGGAGACGGCCAGAGTCGGCACGGCGGTCCCGCGGTGCTCGGGCTCCGGCGGGGCCGCCTTGGCGGGCGGGCGCGCCGCGACCGGTGCAACGTCCTTGCCAAATCGCCGGTCGGCCCAGTGCAGAAGTGCATCCCGTGCGTCGTAGGCGACCTGCATGAGCCCACGCGGGAAGTAGAGCAGCACCGCCAGCAGCCCGATGCTCGAGGTGAGCAGCCCGAGAACCTCATTGTTGGGAGCGAGTGCGGGAATGCCGATCACCCAGATCGCCCCGATGACGGCGGCCGTGACCGAGCCCATCCCACCGATCACCACCATGGCCACGAGGCTCAATGAAATGTCGACGATGAAGAAGCTGCCTGGTCCGCCGAACGCGATGTTGGAGTACGCACCGCTCAACAGGGCGCCGCCCATGCCGGCCAACGCGCCCGCAATGGCGAAGGCGCGGATCTTCTCCCAGACCGGCCGCACCCGGTAGGCGGAGGCAGCGTTCTCGTTGTCGCGCACCGCCATGATGGACCGTCCGATGCCACTGTCCCTGAACCGGTTGGCGATCAAGAGCACCACGGCCAGAATGACGAGGACGACGTAGTAGTACGTGCGCTGGCCCGGGAAGGACAACGAGAAGAGCTTTCCCGGGACGAACGGCAGGTTGGCCCCGTCCGTCGAGGCCCCGCTCAGAATCCCGAGACTGAAGAAATACTGCTGCGCCGCCAAGGCGAAGACGAAGGTGACGACAGCGAGGTAGAGCCCCTTGACCCGCAATGAGCTGAGCCCGAGGATCATGGCGAGGACGGCCGAGCCGGCCGTGGTGGCGACAATGGCCAGCCAGAAGGGCACGCCTCCCTCGACCAGGCGGGCGGCAAAGAGCGCGCCGAGACCGGCGAAGGCCATCTGACCCAGTGACAGCTGACCCATCCAGCCGGTGAGGACCGTCAACGAGGTGGCACAGATGGCGAAGGCCAGGATCTCGGTGAAGGTCTGCTGCGTCGAGGGTTGGGTGAAGATCAACGGGAGAATGATGGCGATCACACCGAGGAAGAGGATCCCGCTCTTGTTGATGTTGCGGGCCCAGCGCGAGGACTGCAGGCGCACAGGGATCGGGCGGGCCCTGGGTGTGAACGCGAAGACCTCGCTCTCGTCGGTGCGCTCCCGGTTGAAGAGGACCGCCACGACCACAATGATCAAGAGGAGCAGATTGATCAGTCCAGGGTTGTCGATGAAGTTGAAGTTCACGATGCTCTGCAGCACGCCGATGGCGACGGCGGCGACGATGGTGCGGCTGAAGGAGGTCATGCCGCCGATCACCGCCGCCACCAGAGCCAGCGACAGGGTCTGTGGACCGAGGGTCGTCAGGTCGCCGGCGGCGCCACTCTGACCGGCGATGAGGACGACCGAAAGCGTGGACAGCGCAGCGGCCAGGGCCCAGACCAACGTCGAGACCATCTTCGGACTGATGCCGGACAAGCGAGCGAGCCGGGGATTGCTGGAGCACGCCTTGACGGTCCGCCCGAGCGTCGTGCGCTCGAGGAACCACGTCAGTGCGATGAGCGTGATCGGCACAATGATGAGGATCGACAGGTCCGAGCCGCGGACGGTGACACCGGCCACCGTCCAGGTGCCGTTGATCGCGCTCGGGAAGTGGGTGGTGATCGCGGTCGGCGTCGGGATTTTGATGGCGATCGCCAAGGCCAGCTGCGACACGCCGATGGTGGCGACCAGGACCACGACCCGGGGCGACTTCCGCAATCGGCGGATGATGGCCAGGTCGACGACGGCCCCGAAGGCCAGTCCCAGGAGCAGGGCGGCGGCGAGACCGACCCAGAACGGCACGTGATACTGCACGACCAGCAGTGACAGGACCGCAGCCCCGACGACGCCCATGTTGCCGACCGCGAAGTTGATGATTCGGGTGGCCCGGTAGACCAACACCACGCCCACGGCGATGACCGCGACGCCCAGCCCCTGCACGACGCCGTCGAAGATGATTTGGCTGTTCAGCCAGGTCACGGCGAGCATCAGCCGGCCTCTTGGCCCCCGAGGAACACCGCCCGCGCCAGGTCGTCGCGTTCCATCAGGTCGCGGATCTGACCTTCGAAGCGCACGCGGCCCTTCTCCAGGAAGACAGCCCTGTCGGCGATGGCGGCGGCCACATTCAACGACTGCTCGACGATGATCAGTGTCACTCCGGCTGCCTTCAGACCGTCGATCACCTCGATCAGCTCCTGCACAATGATCGGGGCCAGGCCGAGGGAGAGCTCATCGATCATGAGGACGGCCGGGTCGTGCAGCATGGCGATGGCCAATGCCAGCATCTGTTGCTGTCCGCCCGAGAGCGAGTCGGCCCGCTCGCCGCGGCGATTCTGCAGGGCGGGAAAGAGCTCGTAGACCCGGTCGACCCGTCGGCGCAGCTCACTCTTGTCTGAGCGGTAGACGAAGCCTCCCATTTCGAGGTTCTCCGCCACCGTCATGGGGCCGAAGACGCCCTTCCCACCCTGCAACAGGTGGATGCCGAGCCGGGAACGCTGTTCCGGTGTGGTGTAGGTGATGTCCCGGCCGTGGAGGCGCACGACCCCGCGGGCCGGGGTCTCCAGGCCCGACGCCACGTTGAGTGCCGTCGACTTTCCGGCGCCGTTGGTCCCCAGGAGCGCCAGGACCTCCCCCTTCTTCACCTCGAAGCTGACCCCGAAGAGGATCTGCACATGGCCGTAGCTGAAGTCGACGTTGCTGACCTGCAGGACGGGGATCGAATCGGGATCGGCCTCCTGGCGGCGGTGCTCCTCCAGTTCCTCCTGCAGCTCCACGACAACGAGGGACAGGTCGTTCCGGATGAAATGCGCGCTCCGGATGATCATGATCGCCCCGAAGATCGTCGAGGGAATCATGATGATCAGCACAGTCGTCCGGATACCCACAATGCTGTCGAGGAGGGCTGCCAGTACGGCGCCTCCGGTTGCGCCGATGAAGAACACGTAAATGCCGCCCACCGCCCCGACCATGCCGCGCAGTCTGTACGGGGCCACCGACGTCAGCACAGGACCGATCATGGAGAACCCGGTCAAGAGCAGGACGGCACTGGGCACACTGAAGACCGCCCAGAGGACCGCGTTGGGCATGAAGTACTGAATGGGCACGATGAGGGCGACGGGCAGCACGACCTTGCCGATGAGTGAGAGGGCCCGGGCCGGATCCTTCCGGTAGAGGCGGTCGTAGTACCGACCGACGAGGGGCAGTGTGATGAGCACCCCGATGGTGCCGACAGAGCCGATGATGCCGCGCTGGAAGGCGTCGAGCCCGAACCGCTGCTTGAGATAGAGGTTGCCCAGCACGGGTCCCGTGAAGAGCCCGAAGCCGATGGCCGAGAACGCGATCAGGACCGTTTTGATCGTGCGGATACGCATGACCCGCTCGAAGGCCGCCTCGAACGAGGGCGCGGCCGGGGGTGTGTCGTCGAGGACGTCCCCGAGCACGTCTTTCTTCTCGTACTGTCCGCGGGGCGGCTCGGGAATGCGGAAGGCGAAGATCGCCACCAACAGAGTGGGAATGGCCAGGATGTAGAAGGCCCAGCGCCAGCCGTTGGGGCCCCCCACCTGTGTTGCGATGAGACCCACCAGGAGGGGACTTGCGGCAAGGGCCAGGCCCTGGCCCATGCCCATGGCGGCGTATATCCGGCCGCGCACGTTGATCGGATAGGTATCCGCCAGCAACGACCCGTGGACGCTGTTCGTACTCGACTGTGAGATGCCGGCACCGAGGCGGGCCAGAAAGAACACGAAGATGTTCATGGCGAAGCCCGTCGCAGCGACCATCAGCCCGAACGCGATGGTGGCCCATCCGATGATGGGCGGGCGCCGGTAGCGGTCGGCCAGCCAGCCCATCGGCAGGATGCCCAACACGAGGAACCCTCCCGAGATCCCCGCCACGAAGGTGATGACCCCGGTCGAGACGTGGAAGGACGACTGGATGTTGGGCGAGAGGACGGCGAGCCCGGAGGTCTGCAGGTTGTCCAGCGTGACGATGATGGCCAACACGATGAAGGCGCGTGCGCCGGCCGTGCGCAGCCCTTCTCGCAGGGAGATCTGATCCTCACCCGCTCCCGGAAGCATGTCTTCGGGGAACAGGAACTCCGGCATGGATTCGGCCGCCAACTGCCGCTCGGCCGCCGAATCGACCACCAGGTGGGCCAGGTCTGCTGTGCTCAGGTCGTCAGAGGGGGCGGGACCGGCTGGACCTCCGACGGTGGGCTCGCTCATTGAAGCTCCGCTGCCCCGATCCGGCCCCGCCCCCGCGCGCGGGCACACAGAGTGCGCCTACACGCAGGAGCGGTACCGGTCAGAGCCACGCTGCCTAGCTTGACGCGGGAACGAGCGTCTCGCTCGTGGGGCTGTACTTGTAGATGGTCACCGGGCCCGTGGCGTAGGGCTGGTTGGGGCCGAACGAGACCACGCCGATGCCGGGAACCGTGGCGTTCTTCAGCGCATAGCCCGCCTTGGTGAAGCTCGCCGTCGTCAGGTTCTTCCCCGCCTTGGTGGCGATGTCATCGAACAGACCCAGGTACTGGCAGGCCTGCAGGACCGCCTCATACGAGGTATCCGTCGTATTGCCCGCTCCAGCCTTCGCCGGGTTGACCGGTGCCGTCATCGGGTCGGACGGGTAGGCCTTGTGGTAGGCGGCGGCGCACTTCTTGACCGCCGGGTCCTGCCATTGCTGGTAGGTGGACGGTTCGGCAAGCGCCGACAGCGCGTACTTCAAGTACGAATTGGCGCCCTTGGTGGACTCCACGTACGAGAGAAGGGACGACTCGCTCGTGGCGATGAACGTGGGCTTGTAGGTGCTCTGATTGTCCAGCTGGGCCCGGGGCCACGTCGTCGAGCCGGAGCCACCGACACCGATGACCACGTTCACGCCCGCGCTCTGGAAGCGCTGAGCGATCGACTGGGTTTCCTGGTCGGAGGCGACCGCGTCGGTTGCCTGCACGCTGTCCTCTGCTGTCAGCGCAACGGGAACGCCCAGGCTCTTGAGCGCCGTTTGCACCACCTTCACCTCAGGAGCGTCCGAGTCGGCGCCGTAGAAGATCGCCACCTTCTTGCCCTTGAAGTCGCCGGCCTTCTTGAAGGCCGCGAGCTGAAGCGGGTCGAAGTTCGCCGATGGGGGGATGAGCGTGAAGTCCTGCCCGTACGTGCCCGTCAGCGGCTCGGGCAACGATCCGGCGATCGTCGAGGTGTCGTGCGTCTGCTGGTAGCAGGCCGGGAATACCGGCGAGATGGCGACGAAGACGTGATCGTCCTCCGTGAGCTGGGTGCACGACGACGTTGCTTCGGCCGGCACCGATGGGTTCATCTCCACCGTATGCAGTACGAGCTTGCGGCCGTTGATCCCCCCCTGTTTGTTAATGCCGTCGATGACGGACTGGTACGCGTCGGGATAATTGCCATCGTTGATCGTGACCCCGAGGCTCTTCAGGGCCTGGAAGTTCACGTAGGGCAAGCCGACGCTGATGGTCGTTGCCGTCACGCCCTGGTCGGCCGGGCTCGATGCCCCGGCCGCGGGGCTGAAGACCAACGTCGACCCCAGCATCGTGACGAGGGCCGCTGCTCCGGCCCAGATGGATGTTCGGGTGCCCATGGCCCCTCCTTTTCGGGAGCGCCCCTCTCGAGGCTCCCTCCCTGTTGTTCCCCCTACGGATTGGATGTTGTGCGACATGATGACTCCCTATCTCTCGTGAGCGGCGTCGGGTACCGCAACGGTGCAGCGGTGCGCGAGGTCCGCCGACGAACGCCCGATCAGAATTTCGTAAGAACCGGTGTCGACCTGCCATCCCCGCTTCCGGCGCGGCACCGGCGGGGAGAGGAAGTTGAACATCGCCGGAACGAAGGCCTGGACCTCGTTCCAGTCGTCCTGACCCGGATCCCAATAGGCGAAGGCACGATCGTCGAGCACGAACTCGACCTGGGCGGTCTCGCCCGGGTCGAGCCACACCTTGGCGAAGGCCTTGAGCTCCTTGGGTGGGCGCGCCAGTCGGGGATTCGCCGGTGCGACGTAGCACTGCACGACCTCAGAGCCGGCGCGTGTCCCGACATTCGTCACCGGAACGGTGACCGTCACCGTTCCCCCGGGCCGGTGGGTCGCCGTCGACAACGTCGGCCCGCCCAGATCGAACGACGTGTAGCTCAGGCCGTGGCCGAACGGGAACCGGGGCGCGATCGCCGTGTGCTCATGGCCTCGGTATCCCATGAACAGGCCCTCGCCGTAGCGCACCTCGCCGTTCTCACCGGGAAAGTTCGCATGCGAGGGTGCGTGCTCCAGTCGCATCGGGAGCGTGGTGGGCAGCCGCCCTCCGGGGTCCGCGGCGCCGAGCAGCACGTCCACCAATCCCCCGGCCAGCTCCTGGCCACCGAACCAGCACTGCAACACGGCGGCGACATCCTCGGCCCAATCCATGTCGACCGGGGCCGCCGCATTGACCACGACGACGGTGCGAGCGTTGACCGCGGCGACTCGGCCGACCAACTCGGCCTGGCGGCCCGGCAAGGCCAACGAGGTGCGGTCGCGTCCCTCTGTTTCCGTCTCCGCCGACGTGCCGACACAGACGATGGCCACGTCCGCCGCAGCAGCGGCGGCCACCGCCCGCTCCAGCAGCGCGTCGCCATCGGGGGTCCGAAAGCCCACCCGGAAGCCGGCCAGGCTCGTGTCGCGGCAGGCGTACTCGACGACCATGTCAACGGGCACGTCCTGTTCGAAATGGATGTCGGCGACAAGGTCCTGGCTGGCCTGGCCGAAGAAATCGCGGCCGCCCGGCGGGGGGCGATTGGTGAATCCGTCCAGGACGACCTCGTCGTTGACCAGGAGCCGGGCCAGGCCGGCTTGGGCCAGCGCCAGCTGGAAGATCCCGGTCTCCTGTGGGATCACGGTCCCACTGACCCGCATGGACCAGTCGCCCGCCGGAGCCTCGAAGCTCAAGCCGATCTTCATCATGCGCAGTTCATTGAGCTGCTGGGTCTCGGTCACGGGACCTTCGAGGGCATGGCCCGCGTGGGTCTCGGCCAGGAAGCCGTCGGGCGCCCGGAGGACAGGACCACCGACGACCGTCGGGGACAGCGAGGGCTCGCACCCGCGCTCGTACACGAGCGCACGGTCCGGGCCGAGGGCCTGGGCCAGGGCGTCGACCACGCTCACCACGTGGTGCGGTGTCACCTGCGCCGAACCGCCTCCCATGATGGTCGGTGTCAGAGCGGGACCGCCCAGTAGCGCTATGCGTTCGACCGTAGGCGCCAGCGGGAGCACGCCATCATTCGAGAGCAACACCGTCGCTTCGGCGGCGGCGCGGCGGAGCAACGCCACGTCGGCGGGCGTCGGCGGCTTGGGGGCCGGCACCGGGTCCGGCCCGTCCAGCGCGCCGATCCGGTCGAGGCCACCGAGCAGCCGGCCGACTGCAGCGTCGAGGTCTGCTTCGTCGACATCGCCGTTCGTGATGGCGTCGACCACGGTCGATCCCAGGCCACGAGCGGGACCGGGCATTTCGAGATCGAGTCCGGCGCCCAGCGACACCTTCGTGTCGGTGACGGCGAACCAGTCGGTCATGACCAGCCCTTCGAAACCCCACTCGTCACGCAGGATGTCGAGGAGGAACTCGCGCTGTTGGGTCAGCCACCGTCCGTTCAGTCGGTTGTAGGCCGTCATGATTGCGAGTGCCCCGCCTTCGTTGACGGCGATCTCGAAAGGAACCAGATAGAGCTCACGCAACGAGCGCTCGTCGACGACCGAGCTGATGGATGCCCGCTCGAATTCCGCGTCGTTGCCGACAAAGTGCTTCACGGTGGCGAAGACACCTTCCGACTGGACACCCCGCACGTACCCGGCGGCCAGACGCCCCGACAACAGCGGGTCCTCGGAATAGCACTCGAAATTCCGCCCGGCCAACGGTGACCGATGCAGGTTGACCGTCGGAGCGAGGAGCCCCCGGCAGCCCCGATCACGTGCTTCTCTGCCCACCAGGGTGCCCAATTTCTCGACGAGCGCCGGATTCCAGGTGGCCCCGAGTGCCGATCCGCAGGGGATGCAGATTGACGGTTCACCGCCCATGCCGGGCAGCGAATTCCCCCTGGCGCCGTTGGGTCCGTCGGTGACGTGCACCTTGGGGATGCCGAGGCGCTCGACCGCGACGGTGGACAGCATGTCCTCTCCTGCGGTGAGAGCAGCCTTCTCATTAAGCGTTAGTGCATTAACCAACGCTTTGACATCCACCAATGCACTGCCCCCGTATCCCCACTCTGATATGACGAGAATGTGATTTTTGGGAACTATAAGAAAATTCCCGGCGCCTGGCAAGTGTACCGAACGGTCCAGATCTGTGGGGATCAGGGTTTTCCGCCTCGCCACGCGGGCACCCGGTCGAAGGGGGATCCTCCGCACTGTCTGGACGACGCCAGGGGGGCCTCTTGACTGGGCCCAGGGAATCCGCTTCCGATGACCCGACGGACGATCCCGGCGGGAGCCACCAACCGCACCGACGCCCACCGCGGCCTCGGAGCGCGCGGTATGGGGAGCCGGCCGGGGCTGACGAACGCACCCGCCAACCCCGAGGTGATCTGCGCCGGCAGCAGATCATTGACGCCGCCGTCGAGCTGTTCGCCGCCAAGGGCTACCGCGGCACCGGCGTCGCCGCGCTCGCCGATCGGGTCGGCATGACGGGGACGGGCCTCCTGTACTACTTCGGCACCAAAGAGCGCCTCCTGCGAGAGGTCGTCGCCGAGCGCGACCGGATGGAGTCCATCGATCCCCAGCGGGAGTTCCCTCTGGCCCTCACGCTCTCGAGTCTGCGCGAACTGGGTCGCTACAACGTGGAGACGGCCCTCCTGACGCGCCTCTACCTCGTCCTCGGAGCCGAAAGCTTCGACGAGGAGGACCCGCTCCACGACTTCTTCGTGGAGCGCTACGAGCTGGCACGCGAGTTCGTGCGGGCGCTGCTCGACGACGAGAAGGCACAGGGCCGCATCCGCCCCGACGTAGACGTCCACGCCGTGGCGCTCGAGGTCATCGCCATGATCATGGGGCTCGAGTACCAGTGGATGACCGACCCGGCGCGGGTCGACTTCGGCCAGGCGATGGAGTCCTACATCGACGAGCTGCTCGTGCGGCTGGCACCCGCATAAGGACGAGCCGCACTCGCGCCAGTAGTCTCCACGCGGCCGACACCGGTCACCCGGACGGACGAAGGAGGACGCTCGTGTCAGAGGAACTCGGCGCGGCGGGGTTGCGTTTCGAGCGTGAGGGCGCGGTGGCCTGGTGCGTGATCG
>Ga0182030_10019113_pt1 | contig 13077 bp, 10 predicted proteins | sample 812S3MmetaG_FD_121299 | JGI IMG/M metagenome (GOLD analysis project Ga0182030, IMG submission 121299) | Permafrost microbial communities from Stordalen Mire, Sweden - 812S3M metaG (Illumina Assembly) | ecosystem: Environmental > Terrestrial > Soil > Wetlands > Permafrost | place: Sweden... | reverse complement strand
CAAGTACGTCGGCGAGACCGAGCGGCACATCAGGCTCGTCTTCCAGCGGGCCCGGGAGAAGGCCAGCGAGGGCATGCCGGTCATCGTGTTCTTCGACGAGATGGACTCGATCTTCCGCACCCGCGGTTCGGGCGTGTCCAGCGACGTGGAGAACACGATCGTGCCGCAGCTGCTGTCCGAGATCGACGGGGTCGAGGGCCTGGAGAACGTCATCGTCATCGGCGCCTCCAACCGCGAGGACATGATCGACCCGGCGATCCTGCGGCCGGGTCGGCTCGACGTCAAGATCAAGATCGACCGGCCGGACGCCGAGGCGGCCAAGGACATCTTCTCCAAGTACGTGCTGACCGAACTGCCGCTGCATCCTGATGACGTGAAGGAGAACGGCTCATCGCCGCAGACATGCGTCGATGCCATGATCCAGCGCACGGTCGAGCGGATGTACACCGAATCCGAGGAGAACAGGTTCCTCGAGGTCACCTACGCCAACGGCGACAAGGAGGTCCTGTACTTCAAGGACTTCAACTCCGGCGCGATGATCGAGAACATCGTCGCCCGGGCCAAGAAGATGGCCATCAAGGAGTTCCTGGACACCGGGCAGAAGGGCATCCGGGTGAGCCACCTGCTGGCCGCGTGCGTCGATGAGTTCAGCGAGAACGAGGACCTGCCGAACACGACCAACCCGGATGACTGGGCCCGTATCTCTGGTAAGAAGGGCGAGCGCATCGTTTACATCAGGACGCTGGTCTCGGGCAAGACAGGTACCGAGGCGGGTCGCTCGATAGACACCGTGGCGAACACCGGACAGTATCTGTGATACCTGTTCGCGCTCAGGGAACCGTGCCGGCATGCCGTCTTCACCCATAGCGGCATTAGGCTGATTACATGAGCGAGCTGACCCGGAAGCGAGCGGAAGATAGAGCATGAGCGTTCTTCGGGTGATGGGCACAGAGACTGAGTTCGGCATCTCTGTGCCCGGCCAGCCGGGTGCCAACTCGATGGTCACTTCATCCCAGATTGTCAACGCCTACCAGGCGGCTACCGCTGCCAGGGCACGGCGGGCGCGCTGGGACTTCGAGGAGGAGAACCCCCTGCGGGACGCACGGGGGTTCGACCTCACCCGGGAGGCAGCGGACTCTTCGCAGTTGACCGACGAGGACCTCGGCCTGGCCAACGTGATCCTGACCAACGGCGGGCGGCTGTACGTCGACCACGCGCACCCGGAGTACTCCTCGCCCGAGTGCACGAACCCGCTGTCGGTGGTGATCTGGGACAAGGCCGGCGAGCGGGTCATGGCGGAGGCCGTGGCCAAGGCCGCGACGATACCGGGCAGCGCGCCGATCCAGCTGTACAAGAACAACACCGACAACAAGGGCGCCTCCTACGGCTCACACGAGAACTACCTGATGCGGCGCCACACCGCCTTCGCCGACATCGTCAAGTTCCTCGTCCCGTTCTTCGTTTCCCGCCAGGTGATCTGCGGTGCCGGGCGGGTTGGCATCGGTGCTGACGGCCGGGGCACCGGCTTCCAGATCAGCCAGCGGGCCGACTTCTTCGAGGTCGAGGTGGGCCTGGAGACCACGCTGAAGCGGCCTATCATCAACACCAGGGACGAGCCGCACGCCGACCCGGAGAAGTACCGGCGGCTGCACGTGATCCTCGGTGACGCGAACATGAGCGAGGTCTGCACCTACCTCAAGGTCGGTACGACCTCGCTGGTCCTGGCGATGATCGAGGACAAGTTCCTCGGCACCGACCTGTCGGTCGAGGCCCCGGTGGCGGAGCTCCGCGCGATCTCGCACGACCCGACCTGCCGGCGCCTGGTCACGCTCAAGGACGGCCGGAAGATGACCCCCGTCCAGCTGCAGGCCGAATACCTCGAGCTCGCCCGCAAGTACACCGAAGACCGGTACGGGAACGACGTCGACGACATCACCGCCGATGTGCTCAACCGGTGGGAGTCGGTGCTCAACCGGCTGGCCGAGGACCCGATGCTGCTGTCGAAGGAGCTGGACTGGGTGGCCAAGCTCGAACTGCTCGAGGGCTACCGGTCCAGGGACGGCCTGGACTGGGATCATCCTCGGCTGCAGCTCGTTGACTTGCAGTACTCCGACGTGCGAGTCGACCGCGGCCTGTACAACCGCCTGGCGGCCAGGGGGCGGATGGTCCGGCTGACCGACGACGCGACCGTCGACCGGGCGGTCGACAACCCGCCCGAGGACACCAGGGCCTACTTCCGCGGCCGCTGCCTGCGGCAGTACCCGGAGTCCGTGGCGGCCGCCTCGTGGGATTCGGTGATCTTCGACATCCCGGGCCGGGAGTCGCTGCAGCGCGTCCCCACGCTTGAGCCGCTGCGCGGCACCAGGGTGCACGTGGGCGACCTCCTTGACCGCTGTCGCAGCGCGGCCGAGCTGGTCGCCGCGCTGACCGGCCACGAGTAACTGATCCGCCAGAGCGTTCCCGGGCCGTCAGCACACCCATGGCCGGCCCCGTCCGGTCCCGTCAGGCCGGGCGGGCAACCGTCAGCAGCGGATCGCGAGTTCGTACCGATTTCGGGCCGGTGGGGTTGGGCAGGGCTCTTCCGGGTGACGATAACGTTGGGACTGATGGAGGTGTCGAGATGGCAACGAAGGACACAGGCGGTCAGCGGCAGACCACGAGGCGCGCCGAGGAGACCGAGCAGGCCGAGACGGGCACAACCGAGGAAGTCAAGGAGCGGCACGAAAAGCTCTCCGACGACGTAGACGCGATACTCGACGAGATCGACGAGGTGCTTGAGGAGAACGCCGAGGAATTTGTCCGTTCCTACGTGCAAAAGGGCGGGCAATAACGGCGGCATCTGCCGGTTCGCCGTAGGCGGACGCGCCGGCGTCATGCGCGTACCCGGCGTGCTCCGGCGTGGCAGTAGGGTCTGATGAGGACAGTGCTGGTCCGGGGGGAAACCCCCGGATATGCCGACAACCACGGGAGGAGTCCGCCTTGGGCTCGTACTACGACGGCCACCAGTCCGGCCCGTTCGCCGGCGGAGACGGGGATCCTAGGGGTGCTGGGCGGGTTCAGGGCGCCGCGGGGTTGACCGGCCGGCCGCCTGGGTTCATGGGGCTGCAGTCGTCCTCGTTCGCTGATTTCCTCGCCTCGCACTCACCCGGCCTGCTGCCCGGTCAGTCCGTACCGGGCCCGGGCGCCGATGGGGTGTCCGGACGCGCCATCCGCGACCTGCCGCACGCTACGACGATCGTCGCCGCGGTGTGCCAGCACGGAGTGGTACTGGCCGGCGACCGCCGGGCCACCGCCGGGAGCATGATCGCGAAGCGGGATGTCGAGAAGGTCTTCCGCAGCGACGAGTTCTCGGCCATGGGCTACGCGGGCACCGGCAGCGTCGGGATCGAGTTCGTCCGCCTGTTCCAGGTCGAACTCGAGCACTACGAGAAGATGGAGGGCCGCTCGCTCTCCCTGGAAGGCAAGGCGAACCGCCTCGCCTGGATGGTCAGGGGCAACCTGGGTGCGGCCATGCAGGGACTCATCGTCGTGCCGCTCTTCGTGGGCTATGACGAGGAGCGGGACATCGGCCGCATCTTCAGCTACGACGTGGCCGGCGGCCCGTATGAGGAGCAGCGGTTCTACTCCATCGGCTCGGGATCGTTGTTCGCCAGGGGCGCGCTGAAGAAGCTCTATGTCGACGACATGCCGGCCGCGGACGCGGCGCTGGCCTGCGTACAGGCGCTGTATGACGCCGCCGACGACGACTCGGCGACCGGCGGCCCTGACCTGACCAGGAGGATCTTCCCCGTCATCGCTACGGTCACGGCCGACGGCTTCAGGAAGCTGTCAGAAGCCGAGTCCGAGGACTATGCCCAGCAGGTCGTCCAGGAGCGGATGGCCTCGCCGGACGGCCCTACTGCCCCGCTGCGAACCGGTCAGCCGCCCTCCGGCGGCCGCGCCTGATCGCCGGTGGGGGCCGGTTAGCCGTATCCCGCCCTCGTCCGCCCATCCGACCTAGGTAAAGGAAGCGTCCTCGGTGTCAATGCCGTTCTACGTGTCACCAGAACAGGCCATGCGGGACAAGGCCGACTACGCGAGGAAAGGCATCGCGCGCGGCCGCAGCTGCGTGGCCCTGCAGTACGCGGGCGGAATCCTCATGGTGGCGCCTAACCCCTCGAGCGCGCTGCACAAGATCAGCGAGATCTACGACAGGATCGCCTTCGCCGCGGTCGGCAGGTACAACGAATACGAGAACCTGCGCAAGGCTGGCGTCACCTACGCGGACATTACCGGCTACCAGTTTGACCGGCACGACGTGACCGCGCGCGGCATCGCCAACTGGTACGCGCAGACCCTGGGCACCATCTTCACCGAGAGCAACAAGCCGTTCGAAGTGGAGATCGTCGTCGCCGAGGTGGGCCAGCAGCCCAGCGGCGACCAGATCTACCGGATCACGTTCGACGGGTCGGTCACGGACGAGCCTGGTTTCGTGGCTTTCGGCGGCCAGGCGGACCAGGTGTCCGCGGAGCTGAAGGAGCGGTATTCCGACGGCATGTCCCTGGCCGAGGCGTTCGGCGCCGCGCTGAGCGCGCTGTCCGCCCCAGGCAACGGCGATGGTAACGAGGTCGTGGCCGCCCAGCTGGAGGTGGCCATCCTGGATCGCACCCGCGACCACCGTACGTTCCGCCGCATCCGCACGACGCGCCTGGAAGAGCTCATCAGCGAAAGCCGCGCGATTACCGCCCCCGCTGACTCGCAGGGGTCCGGATCCGCCGAATCCGGATCCTCCGCCGAATCCAGCGCCCCCGCCGAATCCGGACCTCCGATCGGTCCCGACGCGTCGAGCTCGGATCGCGGCAGCGGCACCCCACCCAACCCGCTCTAACCCACGCGGAGCTGTGACCAGATGACCCGCGCGCGGATCACAGGTGCGGGATCACAGCGGGATGTTGGCGTGGGCGCCCTTCAGCTGGGGAGCTTCGGCGATGACGCGTGCCAGTTCCTGACGCGTCTGGCTGGGTTCGATGATGGCGTCGATGACCCCGAGGTCGAGAGCTCGCTGCAGGCCCCCGGCGGTGGCCTCGTGCTCGGCGGCTAGTTGCGTCTCGGCCTCATGGAGCTGCTCGGGCGGCACCGAAGCCAGGGTGCGACGGTGCAGGATGCGGACGGCGGCGACGGCGCCCATGACGGCCACTTCGGCGCCGGGCCAGGCGAAAACGCGGGTCGCGCCGAGCGACCGGGAGTTCATCGCGATGTAAGCGCCGCCGTAGGCCTTGCGCGTGACCAGCGTGACGCGGGGGACCGTGGCTTCGGCGAAGGCGTGCAGCAGCTTCGCGCCGCGGCGGACCACGCCATCCCATTCCTGGCCGACGCCGGGCAGGTAGCCGGGCACGTCCACGAGTACCACGAGCGGCACGCCGAACGCGTCACACATCCTGACGAAGCGCGCCGCCTTCTCCGCAGCCGCGGAGTCCAGGCAGCCGCCGAGCCGCATCGGGTTGCTGGCGACCACGCCGACCGTGCGGCCGGCCAGGCGGCCGAGGATCGTCACGATGTTCGGTGCCCACCGCGGGTGCAATTCGACGCCTGGCGTATCGAGCAGCCTGGCGGTCAGCAGGTGCACGTCGTAGGCGCGGCGCGCGGATTCCGGCAGCACCCCGGAAAGGTCACGCTCCTCCGCGTCCTCGGCGATCTTGCCCTGGTCGCTGAGCATCGCCGCGAGCTGACGGGCCCGGTCGAGGGCGTCAGCGTCGGTTTCCGTCACTACGTGCACGACGCCGGAGCGGCGGCTGTGCGGTTCGGGGCCGCCGAGCCGTTCCATGTCCACGTCCTCGCCGGTCACCGACCGCACCACGTCCGGGCCGGTGACGAAAATACGTCCCTGGCCAGACAGGATCACGATGTCGGTCAGCGCCGGGCCGTAGGCGGCGCCGCCCGCGGCCGGGCCGAGCACCACCGAGATCTGCGGCACCCGTCCGGATGCGGCGGTCATCGCCGCGAACACTATTCCCACCGCGTGCAGGCTCGCCACGCCCTCCGCCAGCCGGGCTCCGCCCGAGTGCCACAGCCCCACGATCGGGACGCCACGCGACACGGCCTCCGCGTAGGCCCCGACGATCGCGGCGCAGCCCGCGGTGCCCATCGCGCCGCCCTGCACGCGGGGGTCGGAAGCGAAGGCCACCGCCCCGGCGCCCTGGATCAGCCCGATGCCCGCGACGACCCCGCTGCGCTCCTCGCCGTCGGCGGGCAGGAGTTCCAGCGTGCCCGGATCAAACAGGGCCGCCAGCCGCGTCTGCGGGTCGCGCGGCAGCATGGCGGGCCGTTCCTGCGGCGGGACGGTCGCGTCGGGTGGACGTGGATCCAGTACGGTCATCTGATGTCTCCTTTGCCGGTGCGCCCCGGACGGCTCAGCCACCCGGTCAGCGCCCGCCTAGGCCTCGGTGAAAACTAGCGATACGTTGTGGCCGCCAAAGCCGAACGCGTTGTTCAGCACCGCCATCGGCTCGGAGCCGCGCTTGGCGAGCGGCCTCGGCTCGGTGGCGACCTCGACGGGCACGTCATCGTCGAGGTCATCGAGGTTGATGGTGGGCGGGGCCACGTGCTCCCGCAACGCGAGGATGGCGGCCACCGATTCGATGGCGCCCGCGCCACCGAGCAGGTGCCCGGTCATCGACTTGGTGGACGTGACGATGACGCCGTCCGCGGCTGAGCCAAGCGCCTTGACCAGGGCCTGCGCCTCGAGCGCGTCGCCCTCCGGAGTCGAGGTGGCGTGGGCGTTCACGTGCACGATCTGGGTCGGGTCGACTCGCGCGTCGGCCAGTGCCCGGCCGATCGCCGCGGCCACGCCGGCGCCGTCGGGGGCCGGGTGCGCGATGTGGTAGGCGTCCGATGAGTAGCCGGCCCCGGCCGCGATGGCGTACACCATGGCGCCGCGCTGCCGCGCGTGCGACAGCGACTCCAGCACCAGCACGCCCGCGCCCTCGCCGAGCACGAAACCGTCCCTGGCCTTGTCGAACGGTCGCGATGCCCGTTCCGGGTCATCATTGCGCGTGGACATCGCGCGCATGACCGCGAACGCGCCGATGTTCAGCGGCATGATCGCCGCCTCAGTGCCGCCGGCCAGTACCACGTCGGCCCGACCGGAACGAATCATGTCGATGCCGTAGCCAATCGCTTCCGCACCGGACGCGCACGCGCTCACCAGGGCGTGCGCCCCCGCACGCGCCCCGATCTCCATGCTGATCCAGCCGGCCGAGCCGTTCGGCATCAGCATCGGCACCGTGTACGGCGAGATGCGCTGCCAGCCCTTCTCCTTGAGAATGTCATAGGCGGCCAGCGTCGATCCGATGCCGCCGATACCGCTGGTGACCGCCACTCCGAGCCGCTCGGGGTCCAGCTCAGGAGCTCCCGCGTGGGCCCAGGCCTCGCGCGCGGCGACCAGCGCCAGCTGTTCGCAGCGGTCCATCCGGCGCGCCTGCACGCGGCCCACGATCTCCACCGGGTCGATGGCGGCCTGCGCGGCGATGCGAACCGGCAGCTCCTCCGCCCACGGCTCGGTGAGCCGCCGTACGCCGCTGCGCCCGGCCAGCATCGCCGCCCAGGTCGACGCGACGTCCCCGCCCAGCGGCGTGGTCGCGCCGAGCCCGGTGACGACGACGGTTTCGCGCTCTACTGTCACGCTGTACTCCCGGCGTTCTTTCGGACAAAGGCCACCACGTCCTGGACGGTCGTGAGGTCCTTCAGCTGGTCGTCGGGGATCTCGACGCCGAACTTGTCCTGCGCGGCGACGGCGATCTCCACCATCGACAGCGAGTCGATGTCCAGGTCGTCGACGAAGCTCTTGCTCGGCGTCACCTCGGCCGCGGGTACGCCGGCGATCTCCTCGACGATTTCCCCAAGCCCTTCGAGAATCTCCAGGTCGGTCATGGTTGTTGCTCCTTGTCGTTAAGTGTCCGTAAGGTCGGTGGGTCTGGCGCTGCGGGCCGGCGGCGAGCCGACTCCGCGGGGCGCGGCTAGGGTACCGTGATGACCTGCGCCGCGTAACACAGCCCCGCGCCGAAGCCGAGCAGGAGCGCCGGGGAGCCCGGTTTCAGGTCCCCGCGCGCAGCCATCCGCGACAGCGCCAGCGGAATCGAAGCCGAGGACGTATTGCCTGCGTGCACGATGTCGTCCGCCAGGCGCTCCCGCGGGACGCCGAGCTTGCGCGCGATGGACTCGATGATCCGCAGGTTGGCCTGATGCGGAATGAAGGCCGCCAGCTCGCTCACCGCGACGCCTGCCCGCTCGCACGCTTGCGCCGCGATGGGGTGCATGTTGGTGGTGGCCCACCGGAACACCGCCTGGCCCTCCTGGTGCAGCGACGACGTGCGATCCGCGATCGTGATGTTCTGGGCCAGGTTTCCGGCGCTGCCCCACACCACCGGACCGATACCAGGCGGCTCGCCGTCCGCGACCGGGCCGACCACCGCGGCCCCGGCGCCATCGGCGAAGATAATGCAGGTAGAGCGATCGGTGAAGTCGATCCACGCCGACATCTTCTCGGCCCCGATCACCAGCACGTGCCGGGCCGTGCCGGCCCGGATCGAGTCAGAGGCGTTGGCGAGCGCATAGCAGAAGCCGGCGCATGCCGCGTTGAGGTCATAGGCGCCCGGTGCGATGATGCCCAGGCGGTAGGCGACCACCGCGGACACGTTGGGTATCGACGCCTCGGTGCTGCAGGTGGCCACGATAACCAGATCGATGTCGGCGGGGGACAGGCCGCTGGCGGCCAGCGCCTTGCCGCCGGCGACGACCGCCATGTCCGTCACGCTCTCGTCGGGTCCGGCGATCCGGCGGCTGACGATGCCGACCCTGCTGCGGATCCATTCATCGCTGGTGTCGACCGCGGCCGCGAGATCATCGTTGGTGACCACGTTGGCTGGCTGGTAGTCGCCGAGGGACAAGATGCGCGCGCCCGTGGCGGCCGCGAACGGACCAGCGGAATTGAGGGACGTGACGGGCGCGGGAGACGTCATGCGCCTTCCCTTCCTTCCGGGGGGACCCATCCCCCCGGACCCGCTGTTCCTTCCGGGGGGACCCGTCCCCCCGGACCCCGCTGCGGCTGAACGCGGACCAGTGGCTGGCCTTCGCTAACCGGATCTCCGTCTTCGACGAGCCATTCGATGATCTCGGCCGGCCAGGGCACCGTGACCGTGCGTTCGCCACCGCGGGCCACGACGGTGCCGAGATCCGCGGTATAACCGACCGTAGCGCCCGCCTCCGTCGCGTCCGCGTTTCCCAGCACCGAACGGAACCGTCCCGACGTCGGCGAGACGATCAGCCGCCACTCCGGCGTATGGCCATGACCGCGGTTGGACACCGAGTCGGCTAGGTGTTCCTCGATCAGGTCGCGCGCGGCGTCCAGCTGATCCGGGGTCTTGATCGCCAGCTGGACCACGCCGGGAAGCGCTCGCCTAGCCAGCCCCGTCAGCGTTCCGGCCGGCGGCAGTTCGATGATGGCGGTCACGCCGAGATCGGCCATGGTACGCATGCACAGATCCCAGCGCACTGGTGCGGCGACCTGAGCGACAATGCGCTCCAGCCACTCCTTGCCCGTAGTGACCGCCGCCCCGTCGGCGTCGGACAGCAGCGTGATGGCCGGATCGGTGACCGTGACGCCTGCGGCCGCGTCACGGAGGGCCGCGACGGCCGACGCCATGTACTGGGTGTGGAAGGCCCCGGCGACCTGCAGCGGGCGCAGCCGGGCGCCAGCCGGCGGATCGGCCGCGAAAGCCGCCAGGTCCGATATTCTTCCGGCCGCCACGATCTGCCCCACGGCGTTGATGTTGGCGGGCGTCAGGCCGTTCTGGGCGATGGCCGCGAGGACCTCGCCCTGGTCGCCGCCGAGCACGGCTGTCATCCCGGTCGGTTCGGCCGCTGATGCCGCTGCCATCGCCGCCGCGCGCACCGTCACCAGGCGGATGGCGTCGTCCGCGCTGACCACGCCGGCGATGACCCCAGCCGCGAGCTCCCCGACGCTGTGCCCCGCCGCCAGGTCGGCGGAGAGGTCGCTGGCATCGCCACCCGCCAGTGCCCCGGCGACCGCCAGGGCGGCCGCTACGAGCAATGGCTGCGCGACCGCCGTGTCCCTGATCTCGTCGGCGCTCGCGGTGGTGCCGTACGCGATGAGATCACAGCCCGCTAGCTCCGAGGCGGTACCAAGGCGTTCGGCCACACCGGGCACTTCCAGCCATGGCGCGAGGAAGCCCGGCGTCTGCGCGCCCTGCCCGGGCGAGGTGATGATCAGCATCCTCTTACCCTGCCCTGTAGAAGTCCGCTACCTGAATGCGGAAGGGTACGAACTTGTCCGTCGCCAACTTGTACCTTATCTACAAATAGCGTTTACCCGAATGTCATCATCGCGTTACTCTGCTAGCTACCCTCTGCTGGCTGCTCGCCTCCGGGGCGCATTAAGGCGCCGCCTTCCCTCGTCGCTCGTTCCTCGCTCCTCAGTCCAGGCGGCGCCGCGCCCCTTCGGCTCGGGGGGGTCGGTCAGTCCAGGTGGTGCTGCGTCCCGTCGGCTCGCCGGGCGGCCAGGCGGCCCAGGGCGATGGCGACCCACAGGGTGAAGCCGTCTCGGCCGACCGAAGGCGTGTACTCGGTGAGCTCGGCGACGCGGCGCAGCCGGTAGCGGACGGTGTTCGGATGGACGAACAGCAGCCGTGCGGTCGCCTCCAGGGATGAGCCCTGCTCCAGGTAGGTCGTCAGGGTATCGAGCAGCGCGGGCCCGCCGCCGAGCAGCGGCTCGTAGACGTCGCTGATCAGGGTGGCCCGGGCGTCATCGTCGCCGTCCAGGGCGCGCTCGGGCAGCAGTTCGTCGGCGCCGGTGGGCCGCGGCGCGTCCGGCCAGGCGGGAGCGGCGTGCAGCGCTGCCAGGGCCGCGCGGGCGGAAACCGAAGCGGCGCGCAGGTCCCGGACCAGCGGGCCGGCGATCACCGGTCCCGGCCCGAACCGGCCGGCGAACCGCTCGGCCGCGGCGATGGGATCATCGGTGCCGCCGAGGACTAGGATCAGCCGGTTTCCCTGCACGCCGGCCAGCAGGTCCAGCCGGGCCCGCCTGGCCTGGGCCCTGAGGTCTTCGATAAGCGGCTCGGGCCCGATGTCCCCGGCTTTGCCGTTGCTCGCCTGGCCTGCCGAGCCATCGTCGTCGGCGAGGGTGCCGACGACGACCGCGACCGGAGAGGACGACCAGTTCAGCGCCGAAGCCCACGAGTGCATCGAGTCCTCGGTTTCCCCGCGCACGAGGGAATCCACCACGAGGGCTTCCAGCCGGGCGTCCCACGCGCCGCGCGCCTCCGCCGTCCGCGCGTACACCTGCGCCGTACTGAAGGCGATTTCCCTGGCGTAGGTCAGCACCGCCTCGCGCAGTTCCGCCTCACCGCCGGGGACGGCCAGCTCGTCGACCTGAGCTTCCACCGCGTCGATGATGACCCGCACCATCTCGACCGCCTGCTGGAGGCTGACCGCGCGGGCCAGCTCGCGCGGTGCCGTGCCGAACACCTCGGTCACCGCCGGGCGGTTACGCTCCGGGTGCCTGATCCAGTCCAGGAAGGCGGCGATGCCCGCCTGGGCGACCAGGCCCAGCCACGACCGGTTCTCCGCGGACATCTTGCGGTACCAGGGCAGCCGTTCATCCATGGCGGCGATGGCGGCGGTGCCGAGCGTTCCGGTGGCACGCTCCATCCGCCGTACTGTCTCCGCGTCAACCCGCGGCCGGGCGCCCTTGAGCCCCCTGACCTCCTTCGCCGTCATCCCCCCACCCTGCCACGTTCCGTCCCAGCCGCGTACCGCCGGCAACGCCCTGACCGGGAACTACGACAGCGCCTCGCTGACCGGCAGGTCGAGGCGGTACCGGGCGATCGCCTGGGCCGGGAGGCCCGCGTCGATGGCACCGGTGCGAGCTAGCTCCCAGAGCACCGCAACCGTGATCGACTCGGCGTCGACGTGGAAGAACCGCCGGGCCGCCGGGCGCGTGTCGGAGAACCCGAATCCGTCGGTGCCCAGCGAGGTGAACGTGCCAGGCACCCAGCGGGCGATCTGGTCCGGCACCGCCTTGATCCAGTCAGACACCGCGACCACCGGGCCGGCCGCGTCGATCAGCGCCGAGGTCAGGTACGGCACCCGCGACGGCTCGCCGGGGTGCAGCATGTTCCACGACTCGCAGGCCAGCGCGTCCCGGCGCAGCTCGGTCCAGGACGTGGCCGACCACACGTCGGCGGACACGCCCCAGTCCGTGGCCAGCATGTCCTTGGCCGTCAGGGCCTGCCGCAGCGCCACCCCGGAGGCCATGATCTGGGCCCGCGGGGCGGAAGCCACGGACCGTTCGGAGTCATCCGGACCTGCGGCCAGTCCGGCGAGCCAGTCAGGTACGGCGGGATCCCGAGCGGAGTCCCCCCCAGCGGAGTCCCTGCCAGCGGACTCGCCAGCGGAGTCCCTGCCAGCGGAGTCCCTGCCAGCGGACTCGCCAGCGGAGTCCCCGGCCGCAGCGTCCGGAGCCGAGGCCCCTAGGTCCGCGGCGGGCGCGTACAGGTACAGGCCGTGCAGGATGCCCTCCTCCAGGGCGGCGGGACCGCCGGGGAAGCTGGCGGGCTCGGCGGCCTGCGGGTAGGGCTCGTTATACAGGGTGAGGTAGTAGAAGATGTTCTCGCCGTCCGGGTGCTCCGGCGTCGCCTCATACATCCGGCGCAGCGCGTCCCGCATCACGTAGGCCAGCTCGAACGCCCAGCCGCAGTCGTAGGACACGCACGCCTCGCTGACCGAGGCCAGCAGCAGCGAGTGCCCGTCGTTGTGCTGCAGGCCCTCACCGGTCAGCGTGGTCCGGCCTGCCGTCGCCCCCAGCAGGAAGCCCCGCCCGAGCTGGTCACCGAGCAGCCACATCTCATCGCCAGTCCGCTGCCAGCCGAACATCGAGTAGAACACGTACACCGGGATCATGTGCGTGCCGTGGGTGGCGTAGGAGGTGCCGGCCGCGATCACCGAGCCCATCGCGCCGGACTCGCTGATCCCCTCGTGCAGGATCTGGCCCTTCTCGGACTCCTTGTAGGACAGCAGCAGGTT
>Ga0182030_10019112_pt1 | contig 13077 bp, 13 predicted proteins | sample 812S3MmetaG_FD_121299 | JGI IMG/M metagenome (GOLD analysis project Ga0182030, IMG submission 121299) | Permafrost microbial communities from Stordalen Mire, Sweden - 812S3M metaG (Illumina Assembly) | ecosystem: Environmental > Terrestrial > Soil > Wetlands > Permafrost | place: Sweden... | reverse complement strand
TGGGCGTCGTGCGTCACGGCCACGGCCGGGCTCGCCTGCGATCCGAAAAAGTATTGCGTGTAGTAAATGGTCGGATCGATCACCAATTTGGCCGAGTGGTCGTACTTGCCCAGCGCAACGGTCACCGTCCCGTCCGCCGCCATGCGATATCCGCCCTCTACCGGTTTGCGCGATCCGTCGGCCGCCTGCTGATAAATCACCGGAGCGCGCTGCATCAGTGCGTTGTCGCCTTCGCCGATTTGCAAATCGCCGGCATCGGTCACGCGCGCGGCACTCTTTTCTAATGGGCCTTCGAACGCCAACCGGATCTGCGAAGGATCTGCGCCCGCCGCCACTTCGAAATCGTATTCCAGATGATTCCCCGCGCCGTAGTACACAACGTCGATGCCCGGATACACGGACGTTCGGCACAGACGCTGATATCCCGGAATGCTGCCGCTGTAGGCCGCCGTGAAATAGCTGGTGGGCGAAGCGAGCGCTTCACTCGCCTGATACTCGGCCTTTGTGTTGGAGCCCTGCATGCGCAGGCGCACGATGCCGTCCTGGGTGCGAATCAGCGCGCCATCCGCCGTGAACGCGTATGCGGCTTCCGGGTTACGCGCGGTCCAGGCCACGGGCTCGGCCGCGCGAATCTGTCCGCGATTCGGCTCGAAGCGCAAGGGAACGCGCGCCAGCAGTTCCGCTGTCTTGGGATCTGCGGCTTTCGTGCCTGGCAGGGGACCTGCGGAAACTACGGCGCATAAGCTCACGGTGATGAAGATAAGGCTAATAGAACGCATGAATGAATTTGGACGTGGCTCAACACACACAGGGTTACAGCGATTTGCTCCCACGAACGTCTTTGCCCCTAACTTAATAAAAATGTTGGAAACGGCGCGGCGCTTGATTCCCAGCAACTTTCCTGGATTCCCATGGGCCGGCCAATTTCACAAGGCCTAATTTAGATAATACGTCCTGTAGAGGGTGTCGCGCTGCTTGGGGACGAATCCCGCGTCGCGAATCAGCCGCCGCAGCTCTTCTTCGGTCGCCTGATGATGCGTTCCCGCCGCGCTCACCACGTTCTCTTCAATCATCACGCTGCCCACATCGTTGCCGCCGAAACGCAACCCCAACTGGCAGGTTTTCAGCCCGGGAGTCACCCACGACGATTGAATGTTCTCGATGTTTTCGAAATACAGGCGCGACAGCGCCAGCATCTTCAAGTACTCCACCGCCGTCGCTTCTTCTTTCACCGTTCGCCCCAGCGACGTGTACTCGCGTTGAAACGCCCACGGGATGAACGCCGTGAATCCGCCGGTGTCTTCCTGAATCCGGCGGACGATATCGAAATGATTCAGCCGCTGCTCGATGGTCTCGCCGGTGCCGAACATCATGGTCGCGGTGCTGCGCAGGCCCACTTTGTGGCAGTTCAGATGCACGTCGATCCATTCCTGCGTGGTGCACTTCAAGCGGCTGATGCGCTGGCGTACGTCGTCGTCCAGAATTTCGGCGCCGCCGCCGGGCAGGGAATCGAGCCCCGCGTCTTTCAAACGCGAGAGCGTGTCGTACAAACTCAGGCCGCTGACCTTGGCGATGTTCGTAATCTCCGGCGCGGAAAAACAATGGCACCAGATATCGAAGCGCTGCTTGATGGAGCGCAGCAAGTCCTCATACCATTCAATTTTCAATTCCGGATGCAAGCCGCCCTGCATCAGGATTCCCGTGCCTCCGAGTGAAATGGTTTCGGCGATCTTCCCGAAGATCACTTCCTTGGGATGCAGATAGCTTTCGTCGTGGCCCAGCGGCCGGTAGAACGCACAGAAGCTGCAGTATTCCGTGCACACGTTCGTATAGTTGATGTTGCGATCGATGATGTAGCTGACCACGCCTTCCGGATGCAGCTTGCGGCGCACGGCATCCGCGGCCATGCCGATGCCGATCAGATCGTTGCCGTGGAAGAGGTCGATCGCCTCCGCTCGGGTCATCATGCGGAATGTCCTCCTGAAATGGTGGCGGCCGGAATTTCCGCGCCGGGAACTTGAATTTTATCCAACGCCAGTGCCCGCTTCAAATATTGCGCCAGTCCTTCGGCGTGCTGCGGTCCGAATTCGAACTTGATGTATTCGCTGAAATAGCGCCGCACCAGCGGCTCGTCGAGCTTGCGCGCCGCCGCTTCCCGCGGGACGATCTCACTTAAACGCTCCAAGCCATAGCGGCACGAATCGCGCAGGGCTTTGCCGTAAGGCTCGCGCACGACCTCTCTGCGGCCCGCCCACACCGCGAACACCATCGGTAAGCCGGTGAGCGACGTCCACTCCGCGCCCAAATCGAGCGTTTCGAACGGCAGCTTTTCGGGATCCAGGTACAACGCCGCATCGCCGATCACCAGCGCCGCATCGGCCGAGCCCAGCATCGTCGCGAGCTCCGGCGGTTGCGAAATCAGGTGCGGTGTAGCTCCAAACTTCTCGCCTAAAATAATCCGCGCCAGCATCACCGACGTCCGCGATCCCGCATCCGTCGCCAGCGTTTTGATCTCGCGCAACGGAACTTTCGAAATCAGCAGAATACTGCGCACGGCCCCGATCGACGAAATCCCGATGTCCGGAAAATAATCCAACTTCTGGCGCGCCATCTCAATCACCGGAACGATGCCGAGATCGGCCTCGCCGGACCTGAGTTCATCCGCACACCGCGAGGGCAGCGCGAAGCGCAGGTCGAACACCGGCTGCAGCGCTTCATCATGTAACAGACCCCACACCAGAGGCACGGTGTTGAGATAGCTGACGGCGCAGACGCTTGGCTTGCCGGTTGGAGCGGGAGGGATCAATCCATTAGTTTAACAGTCCCGTGCGCAGTCCCGTATGAAAGCCCCGGCGAATCGTCGATTCCTTGAACTTTCGCCCGATTCCCTCCGTCTATAATCGAGACAGCCTTCGCGAATCAAGACAGCTTCGCCAAGGGCCGCGCGATCATGAAGAAGATTTCGTCGGGCAATACATTTCTTTTGAAAACTTTATTTCCCGCATTCTGGTACGGAATTCTGACGCTCGTCACCGTGGGCATCATCTTCGGGAAAGCTCCCCTGCCTGTGCTTCTCGGCCCCCTCTTCATGGCAGGTTTGGGATTCTTCCTCATGAAGTACATGATTTGGGACCTGGTGGACGAGGTCTACGATGGCGGTGATTCGCTGCTCGTCAAGAATCGCGGCCAGGAAGATCGCGTAGCGCTCTCGAACATCATGAATGTCAGCGCGACCACGTTGACGAATCCGCCGCGCATCACGCTGCGGCTGATCGTGCCCGGAGCATTTGGCGACGAAATCGTTTTTTCGCCGATTAAGAAGATGCGCCTGAATCCCTTCGCGAGGAATGAGATCGCCGAAGATTTGATCCTGCGCGCGCATCAGGCGAGATCCGCCGCTCGCCGGTAAACTACCCTCGCGGTTTGTTCAAAACCTCGGCCACCTTGGACAGGAATTCCGTGGCCGTATAGGCTTTGGGGAAAACTTCGAAGCCTTGCATGGAGTCGCGGTAGTGGAGGCGTTCGTCGTCCATCAACCCTCCCACCAGCAGCACCTTCATCTTCGCGTTCTTGGTGCGCAGGTACTTCGCCGTGTCATGGCCCGACATAGTGCGAATGTACGTGCGTGTGATAAACAGATCGGGAGAGACTTCCTTCAAGCGGTCCACCGCCTCACCGAGGTCGCTCGCGATGACGACGGTGTAACCTTCGCGCGCGAGCGTCTCTTCCATGACGACGCGCACCAGAGGGTCGGCAACCAGCAAAAGGATCGTCGTCCTGCTCAACGCCGCCCTGCTCGAGGAGTCCATGGATTGTCCTTTCCAACGCTTTCGGAATTCTACACGATACCGTAACGCGCGGCATCCTGCCGATCGCCCGCCTGCCGGGCACCCGCACGTTAGATAATAGCCGTGTTTGGGTCGACACTGTTCAGGGAGGAAGAATTGTGAAAATCGCGATCATCGGCGGCGGCATCGGAGGCATGACGTTGGCGCTGTCTTTGCATGACGCCGGCATCCGCGACGTCGATATCTACGAATCCGACGCGCGCATCACCGAGTTGGGCGTCGGCATCAACGTGTTGCCGCATGCGGTGCGTGAATTGACGGAGCTCGGTTTGCACGAAGCGCTCGCGGCAACGGCGATACCGACCGCTGAAATCGTGTATTATTCCAGCCACGGCCAACGCATTTGGGGCGAGCCTCGCGGCCTCGCAGCGGGATACAAGTGGCCGCAGTTTTCCGTTCATCGCGGCGAACTACTGATGATCCTGTACCGCGCCGTCATCGAGCGATTGGGCGAAGATCGCGTTCATTTGGGGCACCATCTGGCGCAATTCGGCGAGGCGCATGGTTACGCTTGGGCCGAGTTTGTGGATCGCGCCGACGGCTCGCCGGTGGAAAGCATCGGCGCCGACGTCTTGGTCGGTTGCGACGGCGTGCATTCGGTGGTGCGGCAAACGTTGTACCCGAATGAGGGGCCTCCCAAGTGGAACGGCATCACGATGTGGCGCGGCGTGACGCGCGGCAAGCCCTTTCTGAGCGGCCGCACCATGATCATGGCCGGGCATTTCAGCCGTCGCGTGGTGGCGTATCCCATCAGTAAACGACGCGAAGACCGTGGCGAAGCGCTGATCAATTGGGTAGCCGAGCTCAAGGTCTCCGACGACCGTCCCATGCCACGGCAAGACTGGCAGCACAAGGCGGCGGTAGAGGATGCGGTCCGGCCTTTTGAAAATTTCAAATTCGATTTCCTGGACGTTCCCGCGATGATCCGCGGCGCCGAGGCCGTGTATCAATATCCCATGGTGGATCGCGATCCTCTGCCCACGTGGCATCACGGGCGCATTACGCTGCTGGGCGACGCCGCGCATCCTATGTATCCCGTAGGATCGAACGGCGCATCGCAGGCGATTCTGGATGCGCGGGTCTTGGCGCGCGAGCTGGCCACGTGTTCCTCGATTGACGAAGCGCTCACGGCTTACGATGCCGAGCGTCGGCCCGCGACGGCGGCCGTAGTAGCGGCCAACCGCAAAGTGGGCCCCGAGAAATGCATGCAGGTTGTGGAGGAGCGCGCTCCCGACGGCTTCACGAATCTGGAAGACATCATCAGCACGGCGGAGTTGGAAGAGATCTCCAGGGCGTACAAGCTGACGGCGGGATTCGATCCGGCGACGCTGAACGCTCGCCCGTCTTTTTCGGTGCGTGAAAAGTAGTTCGCCGGAAGGAAGCGTTTACCGTCTCTTTACAATTTCCAGGCGACCGCTTACGGAAGCTTTACAGCCAGCGCTTAAACTAAAAAGCATATTTGAACGTTCGCGGAAATCACAAAGAAGAAGCTATGCAGAAAACATCGTCCTTTACCCGTAGACAAGTCCTGGCGGCCACCGCGGCCACTCCTCTCGCTCTCATGTCGAGCTCGCAAAAGGCGGATGCCGACGATGCGCAGCCGAACATCCTCTACATCATGGCGGACGACATGGGCTATGCCGATGTCTCCTGCTTTGGGCGTCGCGAATATACGACGACCAATATCGATAAGCTCGCGGCGGGCGGCGCGAAACTGCTGCAGGCCTACGCGAACTCGGCGGTGTGTTCGGCCACGCGCACGGCGCTGATTACCGGACGCTATCAATATCGCCTGCCCGTGGGTTTGGAAGAGCCGATCAACGGACGCAGCAAGGGCAAACCGGGATTGCCTCCGTCGCATCCCACGTCGCCTTCGCTGCTCAAGAAAGTCGGCTACGGGACGGCGCTGGTGGGTAAGTGGCATCTCGGTGGATTGCCGGAATTCGGCCCTTTGAAGAGCGGTTACGATCACTTCTGGGGATTCCGCGGCGGCTCGGTCGATTACTTCACGCACAAGTCTGGCACTGCCGAAACGAATTCCGGCGACTTGTGGGACGGAGATATGAAGATCGAGGAGTCCGGCTATTTGACCGATCTCCTCGCCACGCACGCCATCTCCGCGATGCAAGGAATCCTGAAAGAGAAGAAGCCGTTCTTTATTAGTTTGCATTTCAATGCCCCGCACTGGCCGTGGGAAGGGCCCCAGGATCAGGCCGAATCGCAAAGGCTGCGCGGCGGCCTCGCGGATTTCGACGGCGGATCGATGAAGACCTACATGAAGATGGTCCTCGAGATGGACGCGCAGATCGGCCGCGTGGTGAAGGCGATCGAAGCGGCGGGCGTCGCGAATAACACCATTATCATTTTCACCAGCGACAACGGAGGCGAGCGCTTCGCCGACACGTGGCCATTCACGGGCAAGAAAACCGAGCTGCTCGAAGGAGGCTTGCGCATCCCGGCGATTGTGCATTGGCCGAAGAAGATTCGCGCAAAGAGCACGGTGAATCAAACAGCGATCACCATGGACTGGGTGCCGACCTTGCTCGCGGCTGCAGGCGCGCAGGCCGATCCTGCATTTCCATTGGATGGCATGAGCTTGCTTCCCGCGCTCACCGAGAACGCGCCCGCTGTTTCGCGCAAGCTTTTTTGGCGCTTTAAAAGTCACGATCAGCAAGCGATGCGCGACGGCGATATGAAATATCTGAAGATTGGCGCGAACAGGTTCCTGTTTAATGTGGTGGAGGATCCTCTGGAGAGAGCTAATCTCAAGGACCGCCAGCCTGACGTGTACAAGCGCATGCTGGCCGAATACAACGCATGGAACGCCACCATGCTGCCGCTCGATCCGGAAACGAACACGGATGGATTCACCGGCTCGCAACTGGCGGATCACTTCGGCGTAGCGGACGACTAAGCAATTTTCATAGTGAATGAAGCCCGCGAACGCCTCGGCCGGGGAGTGGTAAAACCCCGCACGTCAGTGCGGGGATACATTTGCAGGAGTAATACGTAACCGAGGTATCCCCGGACTTACGCCCGGGGTTTTACTGCGTCGGAGCGCCGTCGCCCGAGGAACCCGCGAAGATTTTGCGTCCGTCGGCGAAGACCACGTTGCGCGCGTTCGCCATTTTCGAGCCGTCCTTGGCGAGATAACCTTCCACCTTGATTTGGTCGCCCACCTTGACCGCATCGCGCTTCCAGCCCAGGCGATTGAGCTGCAGCGGCCCGCCCATCTCGAAATTCCAATTCGTGACGACGCCCTTGTCGTCCTTCACATCGACGTATAGCCGCGCGTGAGGGTTGGTCCACTCCACTTTGGTGACGGTTCCGGTGACGCTGATGGGCTTCGTGCCGTCGTATTCGGCGGCGAACGAATGATGAGCGGAAAGCGCCGGCACGCCGATCAACAGCGCCAGCGACGTCCAGGAGATGATTGCGATATTTAACTTCACGGATAAACCTCTCGCTTCTATTGGAACGCGAAACGCGTGCCGTTGTCTCCCGGCCTGCTCATCTAAAAAAGTCACGCGGCGTTATTGCTTCTTTTTCGCGCCGCGGTCGACCGACGGAGGACGCGTGAATCTTGCGTCGTCCAGCGCGACGTTTTCCTCGATCTTCGAAATCCGAATGGTGGAATGCGTGGCGAGCTCCGTGCGTGGCCCGGCCGGTTCCATGTGAATCTGGTAGGCATACTTCACGCCGTGGCCGGCGTCGCGGTAATCGGCGTAATCGATTTGATACGGACTGGGGCCGGTTTGCGTCGGCGTCAGCGTGTACTTGCGCAGCAGCAGACCGCTCTTGGTATCGAAATACATGCGCACGGGCACTCCGTCGGCGGGAACGCCGACGACAACATATGCCTCGCTCATCCCGACCTTCTCGATCCCGTCTACCGTGAGCTTGGGGAAATTCTTCGCGATGTCGAGAGCCTCGTAGAAATCGGCATTCCGCGTTTCGCGGGCGCGCTCCAGCGCGATCCCCGGGGCGTTGACGCGTCCACGCGCGTCCTGCACCCACGGGCCCTTGGCATCGGTTCCGCTGAGCTGCGTCAAGTCCTTCGTCTTGGCCGTGCGAAAAACAAAATTCGGAGCCTTTTGCAAAATCTCAACCGTCGCCGGAGTCGGGATCACGCCGCCCGGTCCCGTGGGGATGTCCTGCTGCGCGGTGATGCTGCGCGTCGTGATCTTCCGCAGGCTCTGCTCCCCGCCCAGCGCCGTGATGTATTTCGCAAGGATCTCCGCAACCGGAGGCATGGCGGGAGACGGCGGCGGAACCTTGAAATATTCGCCTACGGGAAGAACGGCCGGACCGACCGGAATCGGTTTGCCGCGGTGGCACGTATAACAGGTGACCACTTCCTCGCCTTTGAACATGCGGCGGTTGAGCTCGGCCGTCATGACCAGCATGTCGCGCGCGACGTCCTTCTTCTTCACGTCGTCGGACACGCGATCTTTCTCCAAGTGGCAGTACTCGCAGTCCACTCCCAGCTGGCCGGAGATCAGATGCATGCTCTGGTTAAAGCTATCGGCGGGAGTTCCCTGCAGCACTTTGAGATTCTTGTAAACCTCCCCGGAGAGTTCGACTTTCGGCGCGGGCACGTTTTGCGCTACCGCGCAACCACCGGCCATAAGCAATCCAGCCGCGAGGAGGATGCCGCGCCGCTTAAAAGAATTCACGAAATTCATGGGACCTTTTCTACCGAGCCTAGAGCGACGAGCGTACGCGCATCGCAGCAATAATATCATGCCGTGCGCCGCTATTTGGCGAGTTTCTTCCGGATTTGGGCCAGTTCCCGCAGGCGTTTGGCATCCGTCTCGGGATAGCTCAGTTTCAGCTCGCGCAGCGCATCCAGAATGATTTCCGAGACGATGATCTGAGCATTCGGTTTATCGTCCGAGGGGATGATGTGCCAGGGAGCGTGATCCGTGGACGTCGCCGCTAGGCAGGCTTCGTAGGCGCGCAAGTATCGACTCCAGTATTTGCGCTCTTCGATATCGGACAGGCTCAGTTTCCAGTTCTTATCTGGATCGTCGATGCGACTGAGTAGACGCTTGCGCTGCTCTTCTTTCGAGATATGAAGAAAGAATTTCACGACGCGCGTGCCGTTGTGATGCAGGTGGTGTTCCAAATCGACGATGGAGCGGAAGCGCTGCTCCCACAGCGAGGATTTGTCCAGAATCTCGCGCGGGAGTTTTTCCGCCTGCAGCAATTCAGGATGCACGCGGACGATCAGCACCTCTTCGTAGTAGGAGCGGTTGAAGATCCCGAGGTGTCCGCGTTCCGGCAGACGGCCCACGGCACGCCACAGGTAATCGTGCTCTAGCTCTTCGGCGCTGGGCGCTTCGAAGCGCGAAACCTGGCAGGCTTGCGGATTCACGCCCGACATCACGTGCTTGATCATGCCGTCTTTGCCGGCCGTGTCCATGGCCTGCAGGATGATCAGCAACGAATAGCAATTCATCGCATACAGCTTGCTCTGCAGCGTGCTCATCTCTTCGACATGCTGCTGCAAAAGAGCGTGGTACTCCTCTTTCGAGGCGTAGCAGGGAGGAATGAGCGTAGGCGATTCGTCGAGGTCGACGGGATGGCCTGCTTTGACGCGGAACGATTTTGGATTAATAGTCGCCATATTGCGGTTCGTTTCCCCGGCTGCTGTTCAAGCTCTACCTGGTGGATTTGGATTCTCGCACAAGCCTTGCCATCTCCCGGCTCTCGTGCGAACCCAACGCTTCGAGTCCCGCGATGACGCCCAGTTGGTCGGCGGCGGGCCGGTTCTGGCTGGCCTTCCATTTGCCTTCGAGCCGCTCCACGGTAATTTCGATCCCCACGATGGCTTTCATCATTCCTTCAATATATTCGCTTGGCGCATCCGCCACGGACCACGGTTCCTCGCGGCCGGCCTCATGGAAATCCGTCAGCTCGTGCAAGTGGCGCAGCAGCGCCGGCGCATCTGCGATCAAGCGGGCAGTGCCGGACGCGTGCACCGCGGCGTAGTTCCAGGTCGGAACCACTTTGCCGTGCTCGCGTTTGCTGCCGTACCAACCGGGAGTAATGTAGTGATCGGTGCCGGAGAACATCACTAGCGCGCGCTTGCCGGACTCCAGGGCGCGCCACTGCGGATTCGCACGCGCCATGTGGCAGCGCAATAATCCAGCCGCCGGGTCTGCGAAAACCGGAAGCTGGGTGGCTTCCGGAACCGCATCGCCGTTGGTGACCAGCGTGGCCAGCGGATGGGCTGCGACGAATGCGTAAAGTACATCCACTCGCGTTTCCGCAAAGTGAGCGGGATTGTACATGCGATCATTATGCCACCTGCGCCGCTGCGCCTTGGTTTGGCGCGAATCGATCTCGCTCATAGCGGGCGATATAATTGAGTGGGGAAATCATAGTAGGCGTTGCGCGTTCATAAGAGGGAGTTTCATCATCATGCAAATTGGATCGAAGGCAATTTTCAGGCTGTTTTTACTTCTCGTTTTTTTGTGCACCGCTGCGATCGCCAGTGCGCAATTGCGTGGCGACACCCGGCCCGCCGAGCAGGTATTCAAAAATGTCACGGCCATGAAAGGAATTCCGGCCGACGAGTTTATGGCGACTATGGGTTTCTTTTCCGCCTCGCTCGGCATCAGCTGCAGCGATTGTCATACGCCGGAGAGCGGCGGCGACTGGTCGCATTACGCCGACGACGGCAACCCGCGGAAAGGCCGCGCGCGCGGCATGATCGCCATGGTCAACACCATGAACAAGAATTTTTTCGCGGGCAAGCGCATGTTGACGTGCTACACCTGCCATCGCGGAAATATATCGCCGGAAACCACGCCGGATATAACGCAGTTCTATGCCACGCTGCGCTATCGCGAGCCGGACAAGATGGTGACTCCGTTTCCGGGTGCGCCCGACGCGGCCGTCATTGTCGATAAATATTTGAAGGCGATCGGCGGAGAACAGAAAGCCGCGGCGTTGACCAGCATCGTGGCGAAGGGGACTTTTCAGACCTATGGCGTCCCCACGAAATACCCGCTGGACATGTATGCCAAGGCTCCCGCGCAACGAACCGTGATTGTCCACAACTTGGCTGGCGCGGACGTCGTCGAGACCTTTGACGGACGCGAGGCGTGGATCTCGCAATCGGCGCAACTCGCTCCTCTGCCGTTTCTGGAACGCACGGGCGGGGAAGCGGATGCCGAGAGGCTGACGGCGGCGCTCACATTCCCGGCGCAGATCAAGACGCTGCTGACCGAGTGGCGCGTGGGGCCTCCGGCGAACTTCGACGATCGCGATTTCACCATGGTGCAAGGGACCATGAATGGAAAATTCCCGGTGAATCTTTATTTCGACGACGAAACGGGATTGCTGGCGCGCACCGTGACCTACGCGGATTCGCCGGTCGGCCTGAGTCCCATGCAGGTGGACTATTCGGATTACCGGGAGCTCGGCGGACTGAAAGTGCCCTATAAGCTGATCGTTACGTGGCTGGATGGAAAATCCATCATCCTACTCACCGACGTGAAGGCCAACGTCCCGGTGGAGGCTTCGCGCTTCGCCAGGCCTGCAAAATAGCGACGGCCCGCCAGCGCGCCGGTTGACACGTTCGGGCCGATTGGATACAACAAGTTGAGTCCTAAGAATTCTCACGCAGTGGGAGTGGAGGTTGGCACTATGAAAATTAGATCTGGAATCATCTCTCTGGTTGGCTCGTTGGGGCTGCTGGCGGTCCCCGCGGTGCTGCTGGCGCATCATGGAAGCGCGATTTACGACGAAACGAAGGCCGTGCAGGTGACCGGCGTCGTGACCGATTGGCTGTGGGCCAATCCGCACTGCCTGCTGGAGTTCGACGTGAAGGATGACAAGGGCGGTTCGGTGCACTGGACGGCCGAGGTCAGCAATCCTCCCGACATGATCGCGCGCGGCTGGAGCCGGAAAATGTTCAAGGTCGGCGACTCCGTGAAGTTGTGGTTGATCGCGGCCAAGAACGGCGAGCCGGTGGCCCGCATCGCACGCGTTGAAATCGACGGCAAGCGCTACGAAGGTTTTGGCCGCGTTCCCGGCGAGAAATAATCGCCGAGCCCCTGCGGCCTACACGTGATGAGTAGCTTGCCTACGCGCTTGACAATCGTGGTCGCGCTCGCATTTCCGCTTGCACTCTTTGCGCAGAACCCAGCGCCTGCGGCCAATGCAGCTCCCTCGCCGCGTCGCGACCTGACCGGAATCTGGGAGCCTGTTCGCGCGATCGAGGGTATTCAGCCCAGCGGCGCGCTCAACATGCCGGCGGACGGCAAACCGGAGCACGATTTGCATCTGACTCCCTACGGGCGCGAATTGGCGAAGACGCACAAGTCCTCGAACGGTCCGGATGAAGTGCTTCCGACCGAAGAGAACGATCCCGCACACGCCTGCGACCCCATGGGTTTCCCGCGCCAGAATCTGTTCGAGGTTCGCGCGACGGAGATCCTGCAAACCGCGAATCAGGTTGTGCTGCTCTACACCTTCAACCGCATCTGGCGCGTGATCTGGACCGACGGACGAGAGTTGCAGAAGGATCCCGATCCGCACTGGTACGGATATTCCGTCGGCAAATGGACCGACGACTACACGTTCGTCGCGCAAACCAACGGCACCGATGCACGTACGTGGGTCGACAACGCGGGGCGTCCTCACAGCGAAGACCTGCGCGTGGAAGAAGTGTTCCATCGCATCGATCACGACCGTATGGAACTGAGCATGACCATCGACGATCCGAAAGTCTACGAGAAACCGTGGGTTGCGCTCAACAAGCTGCAATTCCGTTGGAAGCCGGAGAAGACGGAACTACTGGAGATGATGTGCTCGCCCTCGGAGCTCAACGAATATAACCGCCGGCACGCGTCGCGCGGAGCCGTGAAAAAGTAACGGCGATGCAGAGGCCCTGCGTGTTGCTTGCGGTGTGCGGTTTGATCGCCCTTGGATGGACGCCGCACGCGAACGGCCAGGATCCGCGCCAGCAGGGTCCTCCCTTGAGTGGCGTTCCCGCGCCGCATCGCGATATCAACGGGATTTGGCGGCCGCTCATCGGCGCGCAGGGAACGGGCGCCGCGGCCATGCCCGCCGACGGCAAACCCGAGCACCAATTGTTGTACACGCCCTACGGCCTGGAAATGGCCAAGCGCAACAAGTCTTCCAATGGACCGGACGCAGTGGCGGCGGTGGATGAAAACGATCCGGCGCACGCCTGCGATCCGCAGGGATTTCCGCG
>Ga0182030_10019111_pt1 | contig 13077 bp, 9 predicted proteins | sample 812S3MmetaG_FD_121299 | JGI IMG/M metagenome (GOLD analysis project Ga0182030, IMG submission 121299) | Permafrost microbial communities from Stordalen Mire, Sweden - 812S3M metaG (Illumina Assembly) | ecosystem: Environmental > Terrestrial > Soil > Wetlands > Permafrost | place: Sweden... | reverse complement strand
GCCAACGTCCAGGCCTCGGGGCCCGACGGGTCGGGCGCCGCCGGAAGTGCGTCGATGCCCGTCGACGACGCCGCGACGGGTAACACAGCCGCTTCGCCGATGTATGGCGCGGCAACGCTGAAGTCGCCGACGGTCGCCGCGTCGATGTGGAAGGGCAACGCGTTCGGACGCGCGCCGAACGGCGGCGCATCCGCGACGGTAACGGTAACGGGCAAAACCTCGACGGCAACGCCGTTTGCGTCGACCTCGACCGCAACGACCAACTCGCCGGGCGTGCGCGGTAACAGCGACCAGGCGATTTCCACAAACGTGCCGGCGGGGATGTCGTGCAGCGCGAGGCCGTCACGCGTGAAGAGCGGCGGCCCTTCGAGACCATCGACGACGGCATGCCCGTTCACCGTGGTCGAACCGGCCACGTATGCGGCGGCGGCGGCGTGGGCGTGCGGCCGGACGCGAAGCGTTTGTACGGCGCCTGCGCCGGTGATGCGCAAGCGCACGTCGAGCCGTTCGCCGCTGCGCGCAGCCGCAGCCGCAACGAGTTGCACGGCAACGTCGACCGGCGCGGCTTGATCGTCCCAACCGATCGGTACCGAGCGGCCGTCGTGTCCGACGAGCGATCCCGCGCGCGCGATCGATGGGGTCACGACGATCGAGTGACTCTCGCCGGGAGCGAGTGCGGCAATGAGGATTTCCGTTTCTCCGTCGAGGCGCACGTCGCGTGCAGCCGTTGCACCGACGTTGCGAATCGTAACTCGCGTTTGTCCGCTCTCCAACACGACGTCCTCGATTGCGATCCAGGGCCGGTCGACCGTGCGCAGATCGAACTGCAACGACGCGAGTTGCGTGCCGTCTTCGCCGGCGGCCGCAAGGAAGACCGGTAAGAGTTCGCCGTCGCCGAGGTGACTCGGAATACTCAGACGCGCAACGAACGCCGCGGCACCGCCCGCGCGCAACTCGCCCGTCCAACACGTCTGGGCATCGAGCGTGACGGTCACGCGTTCGAGGGTCTCGCCGGTGTTGTGCACGTCAACCGCGACCGGAACGACGGATCCCGGTTCGGCGAAGGCCGACTCCGGCCGCGCATCGAGTCGCAGTGCGCGCTGCGCAACCTCAGGAATCGCAACGACGACCGTGTGGCCGCCACAGCGAACGGTAAGATCGCCTTCGACGCGCGGACGCGACGCACTCGCCACGAGCGTGAGGTCGACGACGCCGCGCGCGGGGACGAGCGGCAGCGCGATCGCCACGCCGTTCTCCGAATCGCCGTCACGGCGAATCACCGGCGGCGCGCCGTCGGCCCGCATCGTGCCGCGCAAGACGCGCCAGCCGGCCGGAAGTTCGATCGAACAACTCACATCGCGCGCGGCGACCCAGCCCTCGTTGGCGATGCGAATGCGCAGGTCGAGCCGGCCCGCCCGGCGTTCCGCCTCGATTGACGGCGGCGCAATTTCCGGCGCCAGCAGCGCCGTCACGGCGGTCATCAGCGTCACGCGGCCACCGGTGTACGCGATATAGGCGTCGTCGATGCACACGGTCGCCGCGGACGGCCCGAGTGGTATCATGTTGTACGCGAAAGACAACGTGCCCCCGACGGGCAGTTCATCGCACGTCGCTACAATGGCCGACTCTTCTGCGCCGAAGCCGGGTGGAGGGGGAACCACGACCCGCACGGCGCGTGCCGCCGCGTCGCCTTCGTTCACGATGGTTACGCCCACGCGCACTGCGCCATCGTCGCCGGGTTCGATGCGCACGCCGCTGGCCGGGCCATTCAGGCGCGGGCGCCCGAAGACGCGCATGTGGACCACGTTGGAACCGAGCACGAGGCGGTCGAGGTGGAGCGCGGCTTGGACCGGTGAGTGGACGGTGGTCGCATCGGCCACGTCGGGCTTCGCCCGAAAGGCGACGGTGTGTTCTGCGCCCGGAGCGACCGACGGGATCTCAGCTTCGAGCGGGTCGAGCGGCGACCAGCCCGGCGGAAGCACGAGGACCAGCAGGCCGGGCGGCGTGGCGACTTCGCTCCCGTTCTTTGCGCGAAACCGAAATGCGATCGCCTCGCCCGGACGGACCGTGCGCCGCCCATCCACGGCGGAGAGTCCGAAGATCCGCTCGGGAAGTAGGCTGGGCTCGGGCATCGGCAACTCCTCGGTCTCCGTTCAATACGCTGCGGATTACAGGGCGCGCGAGTACGTAGATGCAAACCCCGTACTCAATATGATCGACGTCGCGTCCATTCGACGCGTTCCGCTCTTTCGCGACTTTGCCGACGACGAGGCCGCGGCCGTAGCAGCGACCGTTACCGACCGTCACTATGGGAAGCACCAATTCATCGTGCGCGAGGGCGACCCTGGCGACACATTCTTCATTTTGGTGAAGGGGTCGGTTTCCGTGTGCCGGATCGCTCCGGACGGCCGCGAGACCATCCTCTCGATTCTCAAAGAAGGCGATTTTTTCGGTGAGATGTCGATGTTCGATTCCTCGCTGCGCAGCGCGTCGATCAAGACGCTGACCGAGGTTGAGGTCGGGGCGATCCGCCAGGCCGACTTCCTGACGCTGCTCGATCGCAACCCGCGCATCGGCCGCTCGCTCGTGATCGCCCTCTCCGAACGGCTGCGGGCCGCCAACGCCCTCATCGCAGCTACGACGTCCCAGGACATCCGGGCGCGCCTTGCCTCGCTGCTGCTGAACCTGGGCGACCAGTTCGGCGAACGGGTCGACAACGGCACCCGGATCACCCTGCGCCTGACGAATCAAGAAATGGCGAACATGATCGGCACCACGCGTGAGACGGTCAACCGGACCCTGAACCGTTTCTGGGACGATAAGCTCGTCGACATGCGCACCGCGCACGTCGTCATCGTCGAACCCGATCGGCTGCGCGCGCTCATTCCCTAAAACGGAATCGTCCGGCTGTGCGCCGGGCACTTTGAGCCTCATGAAGGTCCCAATCCTCATCGAGGGGCTGCGCCGCCTCGGGCTTGCCGCAACCCGGTCTGTCGCGGCCGTACGGACCGAACTCGATGCTGCAATCCGGAGCGTCGCGCCGGCGATCGACTCGGTCTTGATCTTTGATGAAGAAGATGGTCAGTTGGCGTGCGTGGCCGTCAGCGGCGCCCGGGTGATGTACTTTGCCGGCGTGCGCATCGCGCGCGGCGACCTGCGCACCTTGCCGGCGCTCGCTCTGGCGCGCGGACATCGCGCCACGCTCGGCGAGCAGGGTGCCCGTGGTTTCCACCCCACCGATGTGTTTGCCGTTGCGGTCCCGCTGCGGCGGGATGCCGGCTGCGCGAGCGTCGTCTACGCGGCGGCAGCGCATGCCGTCGACGAAGAAGCGCTCGAGGCGATCGTTGCGCTCGCCGATCATGCCGGCTTCGCATACGCGCTGGCGCACGAACGGGAAGCCTACCTGCGCCGCGCGGAGTACGACGCCCTCACCGGATTGCTCTCGCCGCGTGCACTACGCGAACGGCTCGCGCTGCTGATCGAGCGCGCACGTTTCGCGCCGTTGGCGCGCATCGCGTTGCTCTTCGTCGATACCGATCGCTTCAAAGGCTGGAACGACACGTACGGCCATGCCTGCGGCGACGCGTTACTGCACGCGTTAGCGAGCGTGTTGCGCGCGGCGGCCGGCAGCGACGATCTCGTGGCGCGCAACGGCGGCGACGAGTTTTGCATCGTCTTCGTCGATACCGAGAAGTCTCGCGCGATCGAGCGTGCCGAAGCCGTGCGCAAGGCAATCGAATCATTGGAGCTCGCGCACTTGCGGCCGGCCGGGACGGCGGCCGAAGTCGCCATCACGGCCAGCATCGGTGTGGCGGCGTATCCGGCCGATGGGGCCACGCCGAGCGGACTGCTCGAACGTGCCGACGAGGCGATGTATCACAGCAAGCGCCGCGGACGTAATGCCGTCTCCTATTTCGGCGTCGACCGCGCGCTCGTTTGCGTCGCCGATGCGCGAGAGCGCGAACCCGTATGTTAGAAGCTCTGCGGCGCTCCTGGCCGAACCATGGGCACAGTGCGTGCCGTCGATGTTCTCGTTCACCTGACCACGGCACGTTTCGATCGTGCGCTCACATACAGCGTTCCGGACGGACCGGAGCTGCGGGTCGGCGATATCGTGCGCGTCCCGCTCGGATCGCGCGAGGTTTTTGCCTACGTTGTATCCGGCGAGCGCTCCGCGGACGGAGCGCAGAAATTACGCGCGATCGCTGCCCGCACCGATGCGCCTCGCGCCTTCGATGAGGATGGCTTAGCGCTCGCGCGCTGGGTTGCGCAAACCTATCTGTGTTCGCTGCGCGAGGCGCTGACGACGATCGTGTTGGCCGACGCGGTGCCGCGCGTCGTCGAACGCTTCGTGCCGATCGGCGAGCCGCCGCCGCCGGAACGTTTTCCGAGCGTGCCCGAGCGGCTCGTGCGCTTACTCTGGGGTGACGCGGAGGGCGGGATCTCGCCGGCGGCGCTTCTGCGGCATCCCGAAGCGCGGCGCAGCGGCGACCGGCGCACGCTGATCGCGGCCATCGGCGCGTTGGTGCGGGGCGGCGTTCTCGAGCGGCGGCGCACGTTCGTTCGTCCACCGGTCAGCGAGCGCACCATTCGCGTCTTGGAGCCCGGCGCGGCGCCGATTCGCGGACGCAGTGCCGCCGCGCTTGCCGCCTACGTTCGCGAACACGCCCCGGTGCGTCGCACCGATGCCGTACTCGCGGGCTTCAGCGATGCGGTAATCCGGCGTGCGATCGTCGCCGGCGCCGTGATCGAATCGCAACGTTCGCTCGAGCACGCACGCACCGGGCGGCTAACGCTGCCCGATCTCGTGCCGACATCGGAACAGCGCGCGGCGATCGAGGCGCTTGCCGCCGCAACCGATGCAGACGAGTACGCGCAACTGCTCGTGCACGGAGCGACCGGCAGCGGCAAGACGCTGGTTTACCTGCACGCGATCGCGCGCGTGCTGGCGCGCGGCGGGCGCGCGATCGTACTGGTTCCGGAAATCGCGCTGACGCCGCAAACGGCGGAACGATTCGAGCGCGCCTTCGGGGAACGCGTTGCGGTACTGCATTCGGCACTCTCGGAACGCGAACGCTACGATGCCTGGCGCGCCGCGGCGCGGGCCGAACTCGATGTGATTGTCGGCGCGCGCAGCGCGGTGTTCGCCCCGCTGCCTGACGTGCAGATGATCGTCGTCGACGAAGAGCACGAAACGTCATATCGACAAGACAGCACGCCGCGCTATCACGCGGTCGACGTGGCGCGGGAACGCATGCGCCGGGCCGGCGGCATCGTCGTGCTGGGCAGCGCGACGCCGGCTCTAGAAGACTACGCGCGGGCGAAGGCCGGCCGCTTTCCGTTAGTGCGTCTGCGCGAACGCGCGACCGCGCAGCCGTTACCGGCCACGCACATCGTCGACATGGCGCGCGAATTTCAAGCCGGCAGCAATCGGATCTTCAGCACGCCGCTGGTCGCAGCGATCGGCGAACGGCTGGCGCGCGGCGAGAAGAGCGTGCTGTTCGTCAATCGTCGCGGCGCCGCGCGCTTCGTGCTCTGCCGTTCCTGCGGGTACGTTCCCAATTGCGAGCGCTGTTCCACCTCGCTCGTGATGCATCGCGATGAAGGCCGCTTGCGCTGCCACTACTGCGATGCTCAGCGTCCGATTCCCGAGATCTGCCCGTCGTGCGGTATCGGTCCGATCGCACCATACGGTATCGGTACCCAACGCGTAGCCGCCGAAGTTGAAACGCTCTTCCCGGCCGCGCGCATCGTGCGCATGGACGCCGATACAACTACCCGGATCGGCGATCACGCGCGGCTGCTCGACCGTTTTGGGCGCGAGGCCGACATCCTGATCGGCACGCAGATGGTCGCCAAAGGCTTGGACTTTCCCGAGGTCACGCTGGTCGGCGCGATCGCCGCCGACCTCGATCTACACGTTGCCGACTACCGTGCGGCCGAGCGGACGTTCGACCTCGTGGTGCAGGTCTGCGGGCGCAGCGGGCGCGCACGCGCGGGCGAAGCGTTCATCCAAACCTATAGTGCCGCGCATCCGGCCATCGTCTTCGCGGCGCAACACGATTATGAGGGCTTCGCGCAGCAAGAACTCGCCGAGCGCCGCGCCTTGCAGTGGCCGCCCTTCGTGCGCTTGGTTTTCGCCGGCGTGGTGGGCCGCGATCGCGCCACCGTCGAGGCCACGCTCGAACGCTATGCCGAGGCGCTGCGCGATGACGCTCGCTGGGAAGTGCTGGGTCCGGTAGCTTATCCGTTGGCACGCCTCAACGATGAGTGGCGCTACCGTATCGCGATTAAGACGCGCGAACTCGAGGCGCTCCGCGACGCGTTGCGTACGGTCGTCCTGCCCGAAGCGGCACGTTCGAAGGACACGCGCCTCGTGATCACGTTCGAGGCTTGACCGGGCAGGGACGAAACACCGCCGCTGCACAACGAAGAGTGTGTGTTGCTGAGAGTATTCTTATGCCGGCTGGCGCTCCGTTTCGCGATCGCCGTGGCCTGCATGTGCAGCCTTCTATCGCCGCCAGCCGGCGCGCAAGAGCAAGCGAAGAAGCCGGTGCAATCGGCAAGCGACTTGCCGCGGTTTACCTACCCGATCGACGGACCGGCATCCGCATTGTTTTCAGCCGATGCGTCCACGTTCAACGCGTTCGCTGCTAAAGTCCGCGCCAACATTGAGAGCACGCTGGCCGGTTACGACATCCAAGACCATGGCACGGTGCGCGCTTTGCTCGGGGAAAAGCTGGAACTGCAAGTGCTGGCCGGTAACGACGACGCCGGCGCGCTTGCCACCGCGCAACAGATTCGCGCTCTCGAAGACAAGCCGGATCAGAAACTGCTCAGCGGCGTAGCGATCGCGGCTGTGATCGCAGCCCGGGCGCAATCCGGGGCGATTGCCGGCGATGCCTTCCTCGCATCGTTTCAGCAACACTACGCCGCCGCGCTCGCGCCGCTCCCGTGGGGCGTCGTGGGCCGGACGCTCAAAGAGACGAAGACGACGTACGAAACGCTCACGCCCGCTTTACTGCTCGGGGCGATTCAAGCGAACCTGGATCCCGGGGTCGCGAAAACGCATGCGCTCGACAGCGATGCGGCGACGATGCTCATCCACTATCGTTTCTATAACAACGTCGTACTGCCGCTGCGCGCGCCCGGCACCGCCGTCATCGCAACGCTCATCGATACGAACGGCAAACCCAAGCCCGATATTTGGGCGGCGCGTGACGTCACGCTGCACGCCGGCGACAAACTCACGCCGGTACGGATAGCGATCTGGGATTCCGGCTCCGACGTCACGCTCTTTCCAAAGCAGCTGTTCACCGATCCGGCACCGGGACAGTACGATCCGCACGGCTTGGCGTTCGACTTGCTCGGTTTCAAAACGCACGGCTACCTCGACACGCTCACGCCCGCGCAACGGCAAGCGTTGCCGGCGGCGCTGACGTTCCTCGAGGGTTACAGCGATTTGCAAGAGTCGATCGACAGCCCGGCCGCGACAGCAGCGAAAAAAGCGTTCGCGTCGCTATCTGCAGGCGACGTGCCGGCGCTCCTGGGAAATTTGCAACTTGCCGGTTTCTACGCGCACGGCACACACGTGGCCGGCATTGCGCTGCGCGGCAACCCGGCGGCGCGACTCGTCGTCGGACGCATTACGTTCGACTACAAGCTGATTCCGACACCGCCGACGGAAGAACTCGAACGCCGAAATGCGGCCGACTATCTTGCGTACGTCAAGTATTTCCGCGCGCACCACGTGCGCGTGGTGAACATGAGCTGGGCCGGGACTCCGGCTAACGACGAAACGGCGCTGGAAAAGAACAACATCGGCAAAGATGCAACCGAGCGGAAGGCGATGGCGCAGAAGCTCTTCGCGATCGATCGCGCCGGATTGTATGCGGCGATCAAGAGCGCGCCGGAGATCGTCTTCGTTTGCGCGGCGGGGAACGGCAGCGGCGACGCCGGGTTCAGCGACGAGATTCCAGCCGGACTCGTGTTGCCGAACCTGCTCGCCGTCGGTGCGGTCGATCAAGCCGGCGATGAAACGTCGTTCACCAGCTACGGGAAAACCGTGCTGGTTGATGCCGATGGTTATCACGTGGAAAGCTACGTACCGGGCGGTGGAAAACTGCGCTTGTCGGGCACCTCGCAAGCCGCGCCGAACGTCGCCAACCTCGCGGCCAAGTTGATTGCGCTCGATCCGCGGCTCACGCCGGTGCAGACGATCGATCTCATTCGCCGCGGCGCGACCCCGAGCAGCGACGGCCGGCGCCACAACATCGATCCCAAGCGTTCGGTAGCGCTACTGCAAAAAGAAAAAGCCGCCCGGTAATCGAGCGGCTTTTCTTAACGTGGAGCGCCGGGGCGCTACTTCTTTTTCGTGCCGCGCTTTTTGGCAACGGTTGCGGTTGCGACCGGTGCGGCAGCGGCGAGGGCCTTGGCGGTGCGGATCGCGCGCGCCAGGCGGGCCTTCTTGCGAGCGGCCTTGTTCGGGTGGATGATCCCCTTGCGGGCAGCCTTGTCGAACTGCGCCTCAACAGAGCTCGCTTGCTCCGGAGTAGCCTTGGCCTTCTTGAAAAGCGTCTTTAGGCGCGTTTTAAGGTCGAGGTTGCGCAGGGTGCGGCGTTCCGTCTGGCGTTGCCACTTGATCGCGGCCTTAATGTTGGGCAAGTTCGGCTCCGGACACGGGTGAAGGGCCCGAACGCATCGTCCGGGCACGCCGCTCAGCATATCAAAAAACCCGCCCGCTGGGAAGGCCCGGCGCCGTTGCAAGTTCCCGGTAGCTTTCATAGCGGCTGGCAGCGATCCGGCCCTCGGCGACTGCTTCGCGGACGGCACAGTCGGGCTCGGCCAAATGCCGGCAGTCGTCGAACCGGCAGCGGGTCGCCGGCTCGCGCATTTCCACGAAGAGTTGGGGCAGCTCGGCCGCGGGCATCGGGTCCAGGATGAACTCGCCGATTCCCGGGCTGTCGACGAGGAAGCCGTCTTCGGTCTGGAAGAGGCGGGCCGAGGTCGTCGTTTGGCGGCCGCGGCCGAAGCGCGAGAGATCCCCCACGGTCGCCGTGCCGCCAAGCGCCCGGAAGATACTGCTCTTGCCCACCCCGGAATTGCCGACCAGCAGGGTATGGCGCCCGGCGAGGTAGCTTTGAAGGGCGTCGATCCCGGCGCCGGTCTTCGGCTGCACGACGAGGACCGGCACCTCGAGCGGCGCATACACGGCCCCGATCGCCTCGGCGGCAGCGGTGCCGGCTAAGTCGGCCTTGGTGAGGATGAGCGCAGCTTCGACCTCGTGCTGCACTGCGAAGGCAATGAGCCGGTCGAGCATCGGCAGGCTCGGGGGCGGATCCGTCAGCGCGACCACGATTGCCATCGTCTCGACGTTGGCGGCCATCGTCTTGGTGCGGCCGCCGGCCGTGCGCCGGACGAGGGCAAAACTACGCGGTTCTACGCCGTCGATCACGACGCGGTCGTCATCCAGTGCTTGGATTGCAACCATATCGCCGGGGGCGAGAACGGTGCGTGCCAGCGTCTTGCGCAGCGCCGCCAATACCGGCTCGCGTTCGCCGTCACGGACGACCCACGCGGCATTGCGGCCGACGGCAATCACCCGTGCGCGGCGGACTTGCGAAGGCGTCATGCGAACCTCGGGGGCGTGCAGGTAGTCCGAACCGTCGTCGCTGCCGATCCCGCCGTCCGCGCCAATCTCGTGGCGGCACTGGGCGGCCCCGGCGCGCCTGCGGGGATCGTTTCTTGCTTCGAGCGCGACGACGTGGTCACGGTGAGCTTCGACGATGAGGTCTCGCGGACCGAACTCATCGACGACTTGATCACGATCGAAACGCACTTCGTCGCGAGTGTCGAGAACGAGCCACTCGATGATGAAGAAGCGGCCCACTTAGCGTCGGTTGGGCTGGCCGATCCCGAACTCGATGCGTCGCGCATTCTCGAACGCCACCTGGTCGGTCTCGAATGATCCCGCACCTCGGTCCGTTCTCGTTTTCGTTCGGTATCCCGGATGCGATCGATATCGTCGCGACGTCGGTCCTGATCTACTATCTGCTGCTCCTCATTCGCGGGACGCGCGCGGTCCAGATCGTGCTCGGTCTGTTGACGCTGGTCATCGTTCTCGGCCTCTCCAATCTCTTGCACCTGCTCGTTTTGGCTACGGTCATGCAGTATCTGCTCTTGGGAACGGCCGTTACGCTGCCGATCGTGTTTCAACCGGAGTTGCGCCGCGCGCTCGAACAGATCGGTCGCGGCCGGTTCTTTCGCCGCGCGCCGGCCGACGAGGAAGCCGTCGCGGCCCAACTGGTCGGGACCGTTGCTGCGGCCGCGTTTCGCCTCGCGAGGGAGGGGCTGGGCGCGTTGATCGTGATCGAAGGCCAAACCGGATTGCGCGAATACGTCGAGAGCGGAACGGCACTCGATGCGAAGCTTTCGATCGACTTGCTGTTGGCGATCTTCAGCAAGCAGTCGCCGCTGCATGACGGGGCGGTCGTCGTGCGCGATCTGCTCATTGAAAGCGCGGCCTCGTTCTTGCCGCTTTCGGAAAACCAAATCGTGGCCGAGCGGCACCTCGGGACGCGTCACCGCGCGGCGGTCGGCTTGACCGAGCAGGCCGATGCGGTGGTCGTGGTCGTCTCCGAGGAGACGCGCACGGTCGCGGTCGCGCGCGCCGGCCGGCTGTCGGTGCGCATCGATGACGAAGAGCGCTTGCGCAAAGTTCTCGAGGCGTGCATCCGCCCGCGCCGGCGCGCGCACGCTGCCGAACCGCCGCTGTGGCTCACCAATCTTTTGACGCGAATGACCCGTGCTTCAGGCGATCAAGAGAAACTTCGGGCTTAAGCTACTGGCCCTGGCCCTCGCGGTTACCGCGTGGGCTTATTTCCATTTCTCCGCGGCGCCGTCGATCACGGCTCACTTCGACCAACAGCTCAGCGTGCCGATCGTGGTGAGCGGATTGCGTCCGGGCTTAGTGGCGAGCTACGACGAGCGCACGGCGATCGTGACGGTAGAAGTCCCCAGAAACGGACCGCCCATCAAACCCGACCAGATCCAAGCCGTGCTCGATCTCAACGAGAAACCCGATCCCGGCATCATGAACTTACCGGTAAAGATCGTCGCGCCCGACCTCGTGATCAAGTCGCTTTCGCCGGGCTCGGTCACGCTGAGCGTCGATCGCCTCGAAACGCGGACCGTCCCGGTGAGCATCTCCTACGCCGGCGGCAACGGTTCGCTGGTGGTCGACTCATCGACCGTCAATCCATCGGTCACCACCGTGCGCGGCATCGCGAACGACCTCGCGAAGGTCGACGCGGTAAAGATCGAGATTCCGCTCGGAACGAAACCCGGCAACTTCGATGCGATGGTACGGCCGGTTGCCGCAGACGCGCACGGCAACGAAGTAGCCAACACGCAAGTCTCACCCAACTTGGTGCGCGTGCGGGCGCGCTTTGCCGCCTCGACGAATTCTGCCGGCGTTAAATCGTGAGCCGGCTTTTCGGCACCGATGGAATTCGCGGCGTGGCCAATGCCGATCTGACCCCGGAACTGGCGTTTGCAGTCGGCCGCGCGGGGGCGGCCGTGATAGCCCACGCGGCGGCGCCCGAAAAACCGATCGTGATCGGGCGCGATACGCGGCTCTCCGGCACGATGCTCGAAGCGGCGATGATCGCCGGCATCACCTCGACCGGCCGCAACGTGACCGGCCTTGGGGTCGTGCCGACGCCGTGCGTCGCGGCGGTGACCGTGAGCGTCGGCGCTGCGGCCGGTGTGATGATCTCTGCATCGCACAACCCGATCGAAGACAACGGCATTAAGTTTTTCGGCGCCGACGGATTCAAGCTCTCGGATGCGGTGGAAGACGAGATCGGCGAACGGTTGAACGACCCGTCATTACCGCGGCCCACGCATACGGGCGTCGGCATCGCGAAGTTCGAGCACGATCTCGCCGATCGCTATACGCAGATGGTGGTCGACGCCGGGACCGATCTTACCGGCTGGACCGTCGTTGTTGACGCTGCATTCGGCGCGGCCTACGAACTCGGGCCGGCGATCTTCGCGCGGCTGGGTGCGCGTGTGATTGCAATTGCCGCCGAGGATGACGGCTCGCGCATCAACGTCGGTTGCGGTGCAACGGACCTCGCTTTGCTTCAGACGACGGTGCGCGCCGAGATTGCCCGCGGCAATAAGCGCGTGGTCGGTGTGGCGTTCGACGGGGACGCCGATCGTGCGAAGTTCGTCGACGAAACCGGAGCGCTGCTCGACGGCGATCACGCGCTACTCATCCTTGCGCGCGACCGGCACGACCGGGGCGATTTGCCGGGCAACGCCGTGGTCGCGACGGTGATGAGTAATGTCGGTCTCGAGCGCGCACTCAAACGCGCCGAGATCGGACTGTTACGCGCGGCGGTCGGCGACCGCTACGTGCTCGAAGCGATGCGGGCCGGCGGCTACCGGCTCGGCGGCGAGCAGTCGGGCCATGTGATCGATCTCGATCGTAACACGACGGGTGACGGACCGATGACCGCGGTGACGCTCTTTGCCGTCGCCGCGCGCGCCGGCGTGCGACTGCACGACCTCGCCGCGACGCTAACCGTCTTTCCGCAGATCCTCATCAACGTGCGGGTTGAGGACCGCAGCATCGCGGGCGATCCGGCCGTTTTGGCTGCGGTCGTGGCGGCAGAGCGGCGTCTTGGCGACGCCGGGCGTATCCTCGTGCGACCTTCGGGAACGGAGCCGCTGGTGCGGGTGATGGTCGAAGCGGCCGACACCGCGACCACCCAGGACGTGGCCGAAACCGTCGCCGGAGTCATCCGGAGCGCGGCCGCAAGCCAGCCGGCTCAAACCTGATATTTCCCCGTTTGGCAGCAGGAGATCATAAGCCGAGACGTCTACCCAAGGTTAGTGGGTGGTTAAACCCACAGTATATCTCTGCTTACGTAATCACTGAGTCCGGCTTCGCAGACCGGAACGGGGGATTCCCGGTAGGGGTGAACGAGCCGGTCGGCTCGAGGGCGATTCTTCCGTCCTAACCCGTCAACTAACCCCGTAAGTGTTGGAAGAAGGAGCAGTCTTGTTTCG